>Ga0209069_10001902_pt1 | contig 10785 bp, 8 predicted proteins | sample Str013_2_FD_187202 | JGI IMG/M metagenome (GOLD analysis project Ga0209069, IMG submission 187202) | Freshwater sediment microbial communities in response to fracking from Pennsylvania, USA - Straight Creek_MetaG_SC_2013 (SPAdes) (version 2) | ecosystem: Environmental > Aquatic > Freshwater >...
GCTTTTGTTCTTATCTTAGCTAATATTTATAGCAAATAAACTTACAACGCAAATCAACTTACAACCCTTTTTTACAGTATGGCAATCACCAAGCAGCCGGCAGAAGAACCAGCGGTAGTACAACAGGATTATATTGAAGTATTTGGCGCCCGGGAGCACAATCTTAAAAACATCGATATCAGGATTCCCAAAAACAAGCTGGTGGTATTTACCGGTGTAAGCGGCAGTGGCAAATCATCGCTTGCCTTTGATACCATTTATAACGAAGGGCAGCGCCGCTATATGGAAAGTTTCAGCGCCTATGCACGCCAGTTTATCGGCGATATGGAAAGGCCCGATGTGGATAAGATTACCGGTCTTTCACCGGTTATCTCTATTGAACAGAAAACCACGAATAAAAACCCGCGTTCTACCGTAGGCACCATCACCGAAATCTATGATTTTATGCGACTGCTGTATGCAAGGGTGGGTGAAGCGTATAGCTATAACACGGGTAAAAAAATGGTGAAGTTCAGTGAGGAAGAAATTGCAGAAAATATTTTTGCAAAATTTAAAAATAAAAAAATCACCCTGCTGGCGCCCCTGGTGCGTGGCCGCAAGGGCCATTACCGCGAACTTTTTGAAGACATCCGCAAAAAAGGGTTTTTAAAAGCAAGAATCGATGGAGAAATAAAAGACCTGGTGCCCAAAATGCAGGTAGACCGCTATAAAATACACGATATTGAAGTGGTGGTAGACCGGATGGCCGTAACTGCCGATATGAAAGTGCGGGTGAGCCAGAGCATTCAGAAAACATTGCAGATTGGTAAAGACCTAATGTTTTTACTGATAAACGACGATAACAAATTGGTGCAATACAGCAAACAGCTGATGTGTGAAGATACCGGACTCAGCTATGAAGAACCTTCGCCCAATGCTTTTTCATTTAATTCTCCTTATGGCGCCTGCCCGGTTTGCAAGGGACTGGGCACCGTTTACCAGGTAGACATGAGTGCCGTATTACCCGATCATTCCAAAAGCATCAATGAAGGCGGTATTGCCCCACTGGGTGAAGAAAGAGAGGCGCATGTGTTTAAACAGGTACAGCAGATAGCCCGCAAACATAAGATCAGCCTCGATAAACCCCTGAAAGACCTGCCCCAAAAAGCCATGAACGTATTGTTGTATGGCAATGAAGAAGCAACCGGCAAAGATGCCGCGTTTGATTTTGATACAACTGACGGTAATGTATACACGACGGAATTTGAAGGCGTGGTAACCATGCTGCGCCGCTGGTTTGCCGCCAACAGCAGTGAAGCCCTGCGCGATTGGGTGGAGAAATTTATGGAGCTGAAAAAATGTGATGACTGCGGCGGTACCCGCTTAAGAAAAGAAAGCCTGTGGTTTAAGATAGATGAAAAAAACATTGCGCAACTGAGCGGGATGAACCTTGACAAACTGATGGCCTGGCTGACTGGTATTGAAAAAAGACTCAGCACCAAACAAAACGCCATTGCCAAAGATGTGCTGAAAGAAATCCGCGAACGCCTGCAGTTTTTGCTGGATGTGGGACTTAGTTACCTTACTGTGGGCCGTCCTTCTAAAACCCTGAGTGGCGGCGAATCTCAGCGAATACGGCTGGCTACGCAAATTGGTTCTCAGTTGCAGGGCATTACCTATATCCTGGATGAGCCTTCAATTGGTTTGCACCAGCGCGATAACCACCGGTTGATTACGGCATTAAAGAATCTGCGCAACCTGGGCAACAGCGTACTGGTGGTGGAGCACGATAAAGACATCATGCTGGCAGCCGATCACCTCATCGACATTGGGCCCGGCGCCGGCAAGCATGGTGGCCAGATTGTAACACAGGGAGCACCGCATCATGTATTCAGCCTCCGTTCAGAAACAGCCAGGTTTTTAACGGGTGAGAAATCAATTGTGGTACCAGAAAGCAGAAGACCCGGTAATGGAAAATCGCTCGAATTAAAAGGCGTCACCGGCAACAACCTGCACAAAGTAAATGTAAAAATCCCCCTGGGCAAACTGGTATTGGTAACCGGAGTAAGTGGTAGTGGCAAATCTACGCTCATCAATGAAACGCTTTATCCCATCCTCTCAAAATATTGCTACGATTCAAAAACGGCACCCATGGAATATGCATCCATCAAGGGCCTGGAGAACATTGACAAAGTAATTGAAATTGATCAGTCACCCATTGGCAGAACGCCCCGCAGCAACCCTGCCACCTATTGCGGATTCTTTACAGACATCCGTACTTTGTTTGCAGCAGTACCCGAAGCAAAAATACGCGGCTATACGGCAGGCCGTTTTTCATTCAATGTAAAAAGTGGCCGTTGTGAAGTATGTGAAGGCGGTGGCATGCGGGTTATTGAAATGAATTTTTTGCCCGACGTGTATGTGCATTGTGAAAAATGCAATGGCAGAAGATACAACCGCGAAACGCTTGAGATCCGGTACAAAGGAAAATCCATCAGCGATGTGCTGGACATGACCGTGGATGAAGCCGTGGATTTTTTTAACAACGTACCATATATTTATAGAAAGATAAAAGTACTGCAGGAAGTAGGCCTTGGCTACATCACATTGGGGCAATCTGCAGTTACTTTGAGCGGTGGCGAAGCACAACGTGTAAAACTATCTACCGAACTGGGCAAGAAAGATACCGGTAAAACTTTTTACATTCTGGATGAACCCACAACGGGTCTTCATTTCCAGGATGTACAACACCTGCTGGATGTATTGAACAAACTGGTAGACCGCGGTAATTCGGTGCTGGTGATTGAACACAACCTGGATGTCATAAAAATGGCGGACCATGTGATTGACTTGGGGCCGGAAGGCGGAGATGGTGGCGGCACGATCTTATTTGAAGGAACACCGGAAGAAATGATTAAAAACAAAATAAGTCATACAGCCCGGTTTCTGAAAGAAGAATTGAAATAAAGAAATTTAAAAACTGAAAACACGGCATTAGAACAGCAGTGCAGTTTTTTATTTTTGACTTTATTAAAAACAATTATAAAAAATTTGATACGATATGGAAAGAATTTTGGTTGATATGGATGAAGTAATTGCAGACGTTACCGTGGCAATGACGGACTGGTACAAAAAAAAATATGGTGGTGATATTGATTACGCCAAAATGCTGGAAGGAGAATCGCTGGTAAAAGGATTTCCGGAAGAAAGGCAGGCCATTGTAAGGCAGCAATTGTACGAACCTGGATTTTTCCGTCACCTGCCGGTAATGGACGACAGTGTTGCTGTACTGAAGCAAATGAATGAAAAATATGAAGTGTACATTGTTTCAGCAGCCACAGAATTCCCCAATTCTTTAACCGATAAATACCATTGGCTGGAAGATCATTTCCCTTTTTTTAGCTGGAAGCAAATGGTTTTTTGCGGCGATAAGAAAATGATAAAGGCCGATTACATGATTGATGACCATGCCAAACACCTTCAATATTTCAGTGGCAAGCCATTGCTGTTTACGGCACCCCACAATTTAAATGAACACCGTTTTGAAAGACTGAATAACTGGAAGGAAGTGGGTGAAAAATTCTTGTAAGCAATAGTAGCGTTGACTGGATGCAAATGGATAGTCCCGGGTGTAAGCGCCATCCTTTAAAGTCCCTGTAAGTAACTACTCCGTTTGATTGTATCCGGGACAATGAATAATGAATTGCCGGTTAAACATTTTTCCGCAGCCCGGAGCGGCTATTTTCTATCATTCATTTTCACCTGTGCCATTCAGTTCCAAAAAACAAACGGCCCGCAATTACTCATCGCGGGCCGTTAAGGATACTGGATTGAAGACAGTATTTTTTCTCTTTTTTTCTTTCCAATAAGCAGTGGCGGGAATTGATTTATAAAATCTTTTTGTTTGTAAGGGTACTAAGAACGATAGGGAACGGATCAGGTTTTTTAAACCGGATATTAGATTTTACGAATGTTCCCGCCGCTTATTGGCCATCTGTTATCAGAAAAAAAGAGCTGCATTATTTTATGATCAGGGTTCCGTTTTCAATGTGTTCATCATCGCTGAACACTTCAAATGTGTAACAACCTTTATTAAAATTGGTCATCATGGTTGTTTGCTTGTTGCGTATCTGTGTTTGTTTTACCATATTACCATCCAAATCAAACAGGTAAAACTGGTAAACTTTGCCTTCATCACCGGTTACGTTAAAGAAAAGCACTTCATTGGTAGCCCCGGCGTAAATTTTGATTTTATATTTTTTACTGGTAAGCAGTTTGTTCACAACGATACTGTCCTTATACGAGCCTGCCGTCTTTGCACTGGCTTTTACCGGAATCTGTACCATCATCATAAAAATAAAAATGGCAAAAGATGTAAATAATACCGGTCTCGTATAATGCCGGGTGTGCACAATTGTTTTCATAACTGCATGCGTTTACAGGTTTAAAAAAGGGTACGGATTCAAACTAAACAACCAACTTTTTTAATTCAGCGTATTGCTGCAATGTTTTAGAAACGGATAACAGGACAACGTGTTGAGTTATTAAAACTATCGCTGCTTCCAATGCGGAAACCAACTTTAATTCCAAAAGTGTAGTAGGCATCTTTGTTTTGTGAAGTACCTCTTTTGTCGCCCGCCTGGCCATAATAAGGCGCACCACCGGCTCCATTGTTACTTTTATCGGCCAGTCGTTTTGCAACGGCTGCCTGAGCAGGCGGCAGGTGTGTATCATAAAATGCATTACCAACATAAGTTGTGCTTACGTCATCAATATAGTCGGTAAATGTTTTGCGGTAGATTACTTCAACGCCCAGGCTCAGGTTATCGGTGGCCCAGTATTTTATACCCACACCCAATGGAATATTGGGCTGCCATAAAGAATATACTTTTCTGTCGGGGTATTCTGCAGAACCCTGGCCTTCCAGGTGCAGCGGTTGTAAATTCACCCATTGTCCTGTAGCAGGATCAATGGCCTGTGGATTAAAATGAAACAGGCCTATACCGGCAATACCGTAAGGGCGCAATTTGTGGAATACATCAGAAGGATCATCTTCCAGGAAAACAGTCGGATACAGTTCTCCTACAAAGATGGCTTCAAAAAATTTCGACTGAAAGCTAAGGCCCCTGTTGTAACGGGCTTCTTCAAGACCGCCTTTGCCTTTAATAACTTTGTCATCACCTTCCAGCTTGCCAATATTGAGGGCAAACCTTACACCAAAATAATCTTTGGGATAATAGCTGAAATGAGCGCCAAGCGATAATTTTGTGAGCTGAAAATTATTGTCTTTTAAAAAGGTCTGGCCTTTTCCTAAATGTCCTCCGAGATCTCCAAGGAAGTTAGACGGGCCGATGGTAACGCCAATTTCACTGAACGGGCCACCATCATTGTACTGGGCTGCAGCCAGCGATGGAAAGAACATGGAGAGCAGCATAATGACACACGTTCCCCATAGAAAGTGTAAAAACTTTTTCATGAATACCAGATTTTAGTTTTCGAATGGTTATTTGGATTCAGGTACTAAAATAAAAATTCCCCTTACAAACTACAAACGATGAAACTAAACTTGTGGTGTGTATGCCGCAAAAAAAATATAAAATAACGGGGTTATCCGTAACAATACTATAGTAATTATTACATAAGCAGCATCTGAATATGGTCTATTCCATCTTCGGGATAAATTCCGCCTGTGGGAATAAAGCCCAGCGAAGCATAAAACGCTTTTAAATAGAGCTGTGCACCAATTCTTACAGGGCGGTTGCCAAACAAACTTTTACATTCTTTGATCGATTGCTTCATCAGCATTCGCCCAATGCCACTACCCCTTGCCGTTATAGCCGTTACTACACGGCCAATGCAGGGCTCGGCATAAGCAAGCCCGGGCGGCAACAGGCGTGTGTAGCCTGCCAGTGTATTCCCATCCCATCCCATTAAATGATGTGAAGCCTGATCCTTGTTATCCATATCCAGAAAAACACAATTCTGCTCCACTACAAATACTTCACTGCGCAGTCGGAGTATGGCATACAATTCATCCAAAGACAATTCCTGAAAAGATTTGCAGGTCCAGTTGATCATACTGTTTAATATTATGCTGTTGTTCTTATTCCCTGTAATAAGGCACTACCAGTTTTACCGGATAGTCTACAGCCCTGTTATGAATAAATGCGGGCGACCAGGCAGGCATGCCCCTAAAAATTTTCATGATGTGCTCACTCAATGCCGCCCCCGTTGTTCTATTGATGACCAGATTTTCAACCGTTCCTTTTTTTGTAACGGTAAAGGCAATCTCTGCCTCGCCTTCATCTCTTATGTCTTTGTTTTTTTCTTTGTGCAGTTCATATTCAATATAATCCAGTGCCGTAAACATGGGGTGAATGAGTACCGGCTGTTTTAAAATACTGCAGCTGGCGCCGGTGTATTTTCCTTCCTCATCGTAGCATTCCAGTTCGGTTACTTTTCCATTTACATAGGTTTCTTTGCTGCTCGGTTTTCCATTTTCGCGGTACCAGGCACAGGCACCGGATAATGTGTCGTTGTGATAGTTGACCACCGATTCTTTATTGCCGTTATTATACCAGGTAAAGGCGGGGCCTTCCTGTACGCCTGCTGCTTCTACATTTACGAGCAGTTGCTGCGCTTTCAGTGCGGGCGAGCTTTCATGAAATGACGGGCCCCTTGCTTCCGGCGCGGTGTACTGGTAAGATTCTTCGCTTTCTGGCTGCCCGTTTTCATACCAGGTCTTCCAGGTTCCGGCTAAATGATTTTGCACAAGATTGCCATCAGATTTTGCCCGGCCGTTTGGATACCAGGATTGCCAGTGCCCGTCTGCAATACCGTTTTTAAAATTACCCGCCTGTGCCTTCTGCCTTTTTGGATGATACAGTAAGTAAGGTCCATCCATTATTGTTAAACCGGCGTCTGCAAACCAAATCTGCAACAAGGGCAGGGTATCCGGGTAAACAGCAAACAGTTTCCAGTGATCATCGTTGTGGATGGCCATTGCAGGATAAACAGCATTTTTTTGTGTGGTAAACTGCAGGTTGCAATCGAGGTATTTGCGGACACTGTCTTTTTGTGCCATGCAGTTTGAAACCGCAAACAATAAAACGAAATACAAAAAAAATCTGCTCATGCTTAAAATTACAGAATTACCTGTTTACAATAACCGGTAACGGGGCCGGCAAAACAATTACCGGAAGCCTGGAAAAACAAAAAGCACCCCGGCTTGCGGAATGCTTTTGCTGCAATAATTTTTATACAGACCGGCTTATTTAGCCAGGGTATTAACTTTTTTAGTCAGCTTTCTTTTAAGGTTGGCTGCTTTGTTTTTATGAATGATACCTTTTTTAGCCAGCTTATCAATCATAGAAGCTACTTTGGGCAACGCATCACCCGCTTCTTTGGTTACTTTTAATTCTTTAAGGTCACGAATGGCATTACGGGTTGTTTTACCATAATACTTGTTTCTTTCGCGGCGCTTGGTTGCCTGACGCACATCTTTCTGGGTAGCTTTATGATTGGCCATGTGTTCTAAAAATTTAGGACGGCAAAGGTAGGGGAATAGGATGAAAAACAGCACACACAGGCAGTAAATTTTAGAAAAGGGTCAAAAAAGCCAATAATTCCTGCCAAAAACAGTTTCTGTGGCGCTGTGCCCGGTCAGTTTACAATTATAACAGCAGCAATTGTACAAAAAATAAACCGAACCAGATTGCAAGGCCAGTTACCGTTCAGTATTTTACCCGATATTTGTAACCCATAAAATGTTATTCTCCTAATGAAGGACTTTTCTTATATCACCAGTGCCCACCCACAGTTTATTGAGGGTTTATACCAGGATTATTCAAAAGACCCCAACAGCGTAGATCCCGAGTTTAAGAAATTTTTTGAAGGCTTTGATTTTGCCATCGGCAATGCCAAAAATGGCGCCGGCCCCAGCAATGGCAGCGCCGCAACTACCGGCACCACAGGCACCGACTGGATGTACGAAATCAGGGCTTACCGCATGATCCTGGGCTACCGCAATAAGGGACACCTGCTGGCCAAAACAAACCCCATACGCACCCGTAAAGACCGGGGCGCCAATATAGAACTGGCTTTCTATGGTTTTACCGAAGCCGATTTCGACAAGGTTTTTCATGCCGGCAACCTGCTGGGCATTGGTACCACCACCCTTCGCAATATTTACAATCACCTCGAAAAATGTTATGCCGCACATGTTGGCATCGAGTTTAAATACATCAGCGACCAGAAGAAAGTAGACTGGCTCACTTACGAAATTGAAAAGAAATTCCTGGAGCCCCTGCCACTGGAAAAGAAAAAAAGAATCCTGGAAAAACTCAACCAGGGTGTAATGTTTGAAAAATTCCTGCATACCAAGTACGTGGGCCAAAAACGCTTTTCGCTGGAAGGTGGCGAAACCACCATTGCCGGACTGGATGCCATCATCAATACGGCAGCCGACAATGATGTACAGGAAGTAGTCATTGGCATGGCCCACCGCGGCCGTCTAAACATTCTGGCCAATATCATGGGCAAAACCTATGAGCAAATCTTCAGCGAGTTTGAAGGCACCGCCAAAATGGACCAAACCATGGGCAGCGGCGACGTAAAATACCATATGGGTTACGGCAGTGAATTGACAACGCCTTCCGGCAAAACCATTCACCTGAAACTGATGCCCAATCCTTCACACCTGGAAGCAGTAGACCCGGTAGTGGTGGGTTTTGCAAGGGCCAAAGCAGATGTTTTGTACAAAAGCGATTACGATAAAATATTGCCGATACTCATCCACGGCGATGCTTCGGTAGCCGGACAGGGCATTGTATACGAAGTGCTGCAGATGTGCAGCCTGGATGGCTACCTCACCGGCGGCACCATTCACTTTGTCATCAACAACCAGATTGGTTTTACCACCGACTTCGATGACGCCCGCAGTTCCGACTACTGTACTTCGCTGGCTTCGGCTGTGCACGCACCTGTATTGCATGTAAACGGAGACGATGCAGAAGCAGTGGTAAAATGTGTGGAGATTGCCACCCGCTACCGGCAGGAATTCAACGCAGACGTATTTATCGACATGGTTTGCTACCGCAGGCACGGGCACAACGAAGGCGATGACCCCAAGTTTACCCAGCCACACCTGTATGCATTAATAGAAAAGCATCCCAACCCGCGTGAAGTATATACCAACCATTTGCTGGAGAACGGAGAAGCCGATGCAAAAGACCTGGCAAAAGAAATGGAGAAAAAATTCTGGGGAGACCTGCAGGAAAGACTGGATGAAGTAAAACAAAATCCCCTGCCCTACCATTACCAGCAGCCCGAACTGGTCTGGAAAAGTATGCGCAAAGCCACCTTGGAAGACTTTGAACAAAGCCCCGTGACCGCCATCAGCGAGCCCGATTTTAAAAAAATATTTGATGCACTGATGTCATGGCCGGAAGACTTCAAGCCATTGAAAAAAGTTGAAAAAATAATTCAGGATAAAATAAAATTGTTCAACGAGGAAGGCAAGGTTGACTGGGCCACCGGCGAGCTGATGGCTTACGCAAGCCTGTTGCTGGATGGCCACGATGTTAGAATGAGTGGCCAGGATGTACGCCGCGGCACCTTTTCTCACCGCCATGCAATACTGCGCGATGAAGTGAATGACAAAGCATACAGCCGTCTCAGCAGGCTGGAAGGCGCTACCGGACAGTTCAGGATTTACAATTCTTTGCTGAGCGAATACGGTGTACTGGGTTTTGAATATGGTTATGCCATGGCCAACCCCAACGCATTGGTGTTGTGGGAAGCACAGTTTGGCGACTTCAGCAACGGTGCACAAACCATGATTGACCAGTTTATTGCTGCCGGTGAGCAAAAATGGAACCGGATGAATGGCGTAACCATGCTGTTGCCCCATGGCTATGAAGGACAGGGACCCGAACACAGCAGTGCAAGGCTGGAACGCTTCTTACAATTGTGTGCAGAATTGAATATGGTGGTAACCAATATTACAACATCTTCTAATTTCTTTCATTTGCTGCGCAGGCAGATAAAATGGTCTTTCCGCAAACCATTGATCAATTTTTCGCCGAAAGCGAACCTGCGCCACCCGGGTACCTATTCATTAAAAAGTGAGTTTACTTTCCGCCGTTTCCAGGAAACACTCGACGATCCTTTTATCACCGACCCATCGCAGGTAAAAAAAGTATTGTTCTGCAGCGGCAAAATATATTTTGATTTGGCCGAACGCCAGCAAAAAGAAAACAGGAAGGATACCGCCATTCTGCGCGTGGAACAATTGTATCCGCTGCCGGCTAAGCAACTGGAAGCCCTGTATGCCAAATACAACCGGGCCACCTGGTTCTGGGTGCAGGAAGAGCCGCTAAACATGGGCGCCGCTTCTTACCTGCAGATGAACCTGAAGAGTATCAACTACGGTGTTATCAGCAGGCAGCCGAGTGCGTCTACTGCCACCGGCTTCAACAAAGTGCACCAGCAGGAGCAGACCGAAATTATAGATACAGCGTTTTCTATTTAAAGATTTACCGGATTTGCACCTGGTAAAATGTGAGACATAGCGAATCGTTTTGAACGGACGCATGGCCGTAAATGTATCAACGGCCAGGAGAGAACCGCAGCCATTCGGGCCGTAAAAAAACCTGTGAATCTTTGGCAACAAAAAAAACAAATAAGAAGAATTTTTGCGAATTTGCGGAATGCCAGTCAGCAGCAGTTTAAAAACCTGCGAATCTGCAGCAATTAAAAGAATATTATGATCGATATAAAAGTTCCAACAGTTGGTGAGTCCATTAG
>Ga0209069_10001903_pt1 | contig 10784 bp, 9 predicted proteins | sample Str013_2_FD_187202 | JGI IMG/M metagenome (GOLD analysis project Ga0209069, IMG submission 187202) | Freshwater sediment microbial communities in response to fracking from Pennsylvania, USA - Straight Creek_MetaG_SC_2013 (SPAdes) (version 2) | ecosystem: Environmental > Aquatic > Freshwater >...
ATTCCTTCATGGTCTGCTTCTCGACGACACCCGCGCGCACCAGCCCGGCGGCCGTTTCGCGCATCTCACTCAGGATCCTGCTCCGCTTCATGTTTCAATCTCCATCAGTTCGCCGGCCTCGACTACCTGGTCAAGCTGCCGCGGCTTCATCTCAAGCAACACATGCGCGATGGATTGCAATGAGGCCAATTCGTGCGCATCAATGTTATCCCGGTCGTTCTTCTCGAATCCGAACAGGAAGAACCAGCGATCGCCAAGATCGGTCGCAATCAGCGTACGCGCCCCGCCGCTCTTGCCCCTGCCGGGCAGCCGGACCCGCTTCTTGTAGACCCGGCCACCCAGATCAGCATCGATGAGGCCTGCAGCCATCTCCACCACCGCGGCGCGCAGCGCTGCATCGGCGAGTCCAGCCTTGCGGCTCCAACGGGCAAAGGTCCGAGTCTTGAACACGCGCCGCACAATTCAACTATATCACTTAGTGCTATACAAACTCAAATCTCCGAATTTTGGATCTTGATTTGCGGTAATGAGCCAGAAGCTGCGCGCTGTCAGGGCTGCCTAAAATCGACCCGTTCAACCGCACGGCTTGATGAAGGTCGGTAATGGGATTGGGGCTGGTGGTTGCGATCCTGTCGACGGCATTGCCCTACCCCCTGGAAATGACTGCGCTCACGCGCCTGCCCGCGCGCACCTTCGGCATCCTGATGAGTGGCGAGCCCGCCATAGGCGCACTGTTCGGATTCGCCTTCCTGGGACAACGACTAGTCATGCAACAAACGGCTGCAATCGTGATGATCATTCTGGCCTCGGTCGGCACGGTGGCGACGCGTCGCGAAGAAGCGCCTGCGGCGCCGATGGGCTGACAGCTAGCTCGGGCCCAGGCTCGAGGCTAACGCCCGACCTAGCGCAGCAGTACAGTCACCAGACCCTCCGATGCCGCGCCACGCGACGAAGCCGTCCGGTCGGACCAGGGACGCTCCCTGACTGGAGATTCCGTAGGCCTGGGTAAAGCTCCCGTCCGTATCTTCAATATCCCTGCCGATGCAGTAAGCATCAACAGGCAGGTTCGCAAAACAGGTTGTCGCCGCCGCGGCCGCCTGGGTCCATTTGCCGCCGTCAACGCCAGCCAACAGTGTGAAATTGCCGACCAGATCCAGCGTCGAGATGCGCCTGCCCGCTCGCTTCAGCCACACGTGCGGTGCGCGCGCGCCAGGGATGCCGGCTGCGGCGCGGGGATCCATGTGGGTGCCGTGCGGCGAGTCGTAGAGATAACCCAACTCTATGTGCAGATCATCCACGATCGGCTCAGGCCGCTGGCTTGCCGCGAGCCACGGCGCCGTACGCGCGACATACCGGGAAAACGCCTGCTCAACGGTAAATTCCGCGACCGGCTTGCGCTCGCTTGCGTAGGTTTCAAGCAGGCGCCTGTCGGCGTGGCCAGCGACCACCAGCGCCAGCTTCCACGCGATGTTGTGCGCATCGTGGATCCCGGTATTGCCGCCGAATCCGCCATTGGGGGGCATGAGGTGTGCGGCATCGCCAATTAGGAAAACCCGCCGATCGTGGAAAGACTGCGCCACGCTGGTCGCGGCGCGCCAGCGTGAGAAGCCATCGATTCTCACTTTGAGGTCCGGAACACCTGCCGCCAGCCGTACCAATTCGATCAGGCGGGACTCATTGACGTCCGCCGCTGCGTTGGTCGCCGCCAGGGGATCGAGCTTGTAATCACCGACGGTGTTTACACCGAGAAAGCCTGTCTGTGCCGAGCGATTCATGCGAAAGAAACCGCTCAGCTGCGGATTGTTCACGTAAATGATGCTCCAGGCCTTGCCGCCAAGCCACGGCGACAGGTCCGCCGTGAAGTAAATCGTGACCGAGTTGGAGAACACGCCGCGCCCTGCACACGGGATGCCGAGCAGGTCACGGACCTTCGAATGTCCACCGTCAGCCGCGAGCAGGAACTGCCCGCGAAACTCCCGCTGCTGTCCGTCCACCACGTTCCGGGTCATCACCGTGACGCCACTGGCGTCCTGGTGCACGTCCGTCACCTCGACTCCCCGGACCACGGATGCACCGGCGCTCAGGGCGCGATCGCGCAAGATCGGTTCGAGGCTCGGCTGATTGACGTACAGGCGCCGACACGGACTCAATACCTCCACGCCTTCATTCAGGCTCGGCATGATGTCCGCCAGCTTGCGGCCCGCCAGCGACTCCACGGCCACAATGGCCCCTTCAGGGACGAAGTCTTGTGCGGAACGCTCGCGCACCAGATCTTCAATGCCCAAGGAGCGGAACAGCTCCATCGTACGCATATGAAAGAAGGCGGCGCGCGGCAACGGTGATGTCGCGGTTAACTTCTCCATTGCCAGGCTACGAATACCGCGTTGAGCAAGAAACGCAGCGGCGCTCAATCCAACCAGGCCGCCGCCAGCGATGAGCACTGGGGCCTCGCCACCCGAGTTCCTGTTACCGCCACTCATCGCCCGCCCTCCACCGTGCATCCCGGCGTATCTGGCTGCCCCTCAAGCGCTATCAGGTCCTCTTCCTGACAACCGTGAAGGTCTCGTCGTTGAACCACAGGCCGCCGTATTTATGCAGAACCCGCTGCGTGGCGGCCAGGTACGCACCGTTGCTCACCACCGCATCGAGGCGTTCATCTTCGATCTGGTTGACGTAGATGGCCGCGTTCCAGGCCGCAAACAGCGTCGAGGTGCCGATGCGGTCGCCGATCTCCGAGGGCAGCGTGTGCATCTCGTAACGAAACACCGATTTGTCGTCGGGCAGCACCGTCAACTGGTAGTCGCGCGCATCGCGCCCCAGCTCGGCCTTGAGCGCCGCAACCAGGTGATGGCGATCCACCTGGAACGGGCTCTCCGCCGGCCACAGTTCCTGGACGATCTCCAGCCCCGGATCACGGCCAAACGACTGTATCGCCAGTAGGCGACCGCCCGGCGCCAGGCTTCTCGCCAGGGGCGCCAGCACCCTTTGCGCCTTGAAGGCCGCTGACATGCGCGCGCGCCAGGGCTGGGAGGCCAGGATCAGGTCGTAGCTCTCGTAGACGCACCCCGGCCGCGGTATCACGCCATCCAGCAGGAATTTGTGATCCTCGCGATATATCACCAGTACCGACGGACGCACATAGGTTGGATTGCCGGTCTTGGCGCTCGGCTTGGTCTGCCATCCATAGGCGAGCGACTCGCCGATCTCCTCGATCTGCGTGGCGTAGTCGTTCGCCGAGTTCCCGGTGAGGCGCAGCTCCTGCCAGTTCAGGGACGAGGCCGCCTGCAGGTCGCGCAACATCAGGCGCGGCGCCTCGGCATAGGTGAGGTTGGTGATCACGAGGGCCGTGGCCGGATGCTCGCAAAACCTGTCCGGCATCTTCTCGAGCCCCAGCCTGACGTCCTCGAGGCTTATTTCCTTGGCGACCACCAGCATCGGCACCGTGGGGAAGCTCTGGTGGACGCCGCGCATCAGCCGCGCAAGTACCGTGGCGTCGCCCATGCCCGCATCGAACAGCCGGATGGCCGGCGGCCGCGGGCGAATCAGCGCCACTTCGTGCGCGGCGCGCCGTGCCACTGCGGCCTTCTCATTGCAGGTATTGACGAATGCCAGGTACTTCTGGCGATTGTCGTAGAACCGGAACGGCGGGGAGTCCGTACTGCCTGCAGTATCGTTCACGAGTGCCACAGGCGTTCGCTGGCGATGCGCGCCCCTTCCGCCATGGCAGCCAGCTTCATGTAGACGATATCCGGATCCACCGGCCCAAAGCCGGCAAAGGTACTGAACCCGCAGTCCGAGCCGGCGATCACGCGCTCGCGCCCGACCAGATCACACAGTCGGCAGATGCGTTCCGCCACCAGCAACGGATGCTCGATGTAGTTAGAAGTGGAACTGATCACGCCCGGAATCAGGATCTTTTCGTCGGGGATATCCATGTCGCGGAACACCGTCCACTCATGCGCGTGACGCGGATTGGCGGCTTCGAACAGCAGCGCCTGCGGGCGCGCACGCAGCACCACCGGCAGCAGCAGTTCCATCGGCACATCGTGGTGGTGGGGTCCCTCGTAGTTTCCCCAGCACATGTGCAGCCGCAGGCGCTCCGGGGCGACATTCCTCAGCGCATGATTCAGCACCTCCACATGCCGCGCCGCGCGGCTCAGGTACTCATCGACGCTGGCGTTGCGGTACATGGTGTGCCGGCCCATACCGAGATCAGGCGCGTCGATCTGCAGCAGGAATCCGGCCGCCACGATCGCTTCATATTCGACACGCAACGCTTCCGCCAGCGCCTCCAGGTAGGCATCGGCCGTGGCGTAGTAGTCGTTGGGCTGGAACAACGCGATCACGCCGGGCGCGGCCGCATTGAGAAATGCCTCGGTCGGCCGCGCGGCGCTGACCGCCGCCGAGAAATTGCGCAAGTCTTCCGTCAGCGGCGCAGTGTCCTTGACCTTGATTTCCCCGATACAGCGCGGACGGCGGTACTTGGCGGTCGAGCCCATCTTGGCGAGCTTGGCCAACAGGCCCGGAAATTCCACCAGGTCCTGCCCCGGCTCGCGCGGCGTATCGCCGCCGAATCCCGCAAAGCGATCGGCGATGTAGGTGGCGTAGCTGATCTTGCTCATCTCGCCGTCGCTGACGATATCGACGCCGGCCGCAACCTGGCGCCGCACCACCTCCATGACGGCGTCCGCGATCACGGCGGCGGCGGCCGGCCGGTCGGTGACCTCGTTGCGCTCGCGCGCGAACAGCACGTCGGTGACCGCCTGGCTGCGCGGCAGGCTGCCGACGTGCGTGGTCAGGATCCGGTCAGTACTGCATCGCACGAGCGCTCACGCCGATCCATGCCGATAGGTGTTGTTGGAAGTGTGATCGCCGGCCATCCAGCGCCTGAGGTCCGCGTGCGCGGTGGCGCGGCGCTCGCGGTTGATGCGCTCCGCCTGCGGAGTATCGAGCGTGAACTCGAGGATCAGGCCGTTCGGGTCGGATACGTACAGGGAACGGCAATAACCGTGCTCGAGCACGAACGTACGCGGCTCCTGCAGGCCCGCTGCCGCCAGTCGCCCCTCAATGGCCTGCTGGGTCTCTTTGTCGACGTTGAGAGCGATGTGGTGGAACGGCGAGAACGGCATCTTCGGCGCGAACAGCTCCTCGTCTTCCGGCTTGGCAAACTTGAAGAAGGCGAGCGCGCCGCCATCGCCGAGCGCGAAGAACAGGTGACAGTAGACACGCTCGGCGCCAAACAGCTCGTCCACTTCGCACCAGGTGGCCACCAGCGGCAGCCCGATCAGGTCCTCGTAGAACGCGCGTGTCGCCTCCAGATCCCGCGTCACGTAGGCATTGTGATGCAGGCGGGACGGCAACTTGGACAAGGTGGCCATAGGTAGTCCTCCAGATCAGAAGCGATAATCGAGCGTCAGGCCATAGCGTCGCGGCAGCGCGCGCCACAGGAATCCGCCCGGGGAAAACTCGGCGTTGTATTTCGTGTCGGTGAGGTTCTTGGACCACGCCGTCACCGTCCAGTTCTTGCCCTGCAACCCGAGGCGCGCATCCACCAGCGAGACCGGATCGCGCGAGGTGACGTTGTACGGTTCCCACCAGGTGCGGCCGATCTGGCTGTAATCCACGCGCAATGTGGCGCTGAGTCCGGAATCGAGCGGCTGCCGGTACTGGAACCCCGCGTTGACTGTATCCCTGGAGACCAGGGGCGCCTGGTTACCGATCACCGAGGGGTCTTCCATGTTGGTGATATTACTGTCGGTGTAGCCGTAGCTGGCATACAGTTCCAGCCGGTCTGTGGGCCGCGCGGTCACCGCGAGCTCGACGCCCTTGTAGTCCGCGTCGAGATTGCCCAGGTTCTGCGTGGAATTCGCCGGCAGGAAGACGAAGAAGTAGCCATTGGTCGACTGGCTATAGAAGACATCTGCATTCACCGAGAGCTTGCGGTCAAGCCACTGGCTCTTGACGCCGGCCTCGTAGGTATCGACTGTTTCGGCCTGGAACAAGTCGTTCACTCCCAGCACGCCGTTGGCGTCTGCTACCGCGCCCACACCGGTCTGGTTGAACCCGCCGCTGCGGAACCCGCGACTCCAGCCCCCATAGATCGTCAGGTCGTCGGTAGGCATGTAGCGCAGGGTGCCTTTGGGCTGGGTCTTGCTGAAGGTGGCATCGCGCACCTGGCCCGTGTAGGCGCCCTGGGCAATGCTTCCGCCCGGCAGAAATGCGGTCGGTGTATTGGTCGTGTTCTGGCGGTTGTCCTGGTCGTAGCGCACCGCGACATCGAGTTCCCACTTGGGGGCAAATGCGTAGGTGGCGTCGCCGAACAGCGCCCAGGCGTTGTTGTTCTGGGTGTCAGCAAGGAAGGTCTGGCTGGTGTTGGTCGCGACGGGATTGGTCGGATCTATAATCGGATCGTGATACACCGCCGGCACGCCCAGGCCGCGGTCCACCAGGTTGCCGGTGGAAATGAAGCGGTCAGTGTGCAGGTAATAGGCTCCGGCAATCCAGGAGAAGCCATTGACATTGGGAGCGGTGAAGCGCAGTTCCTGGCTCCAGGTGGTCACGTCGATGTACTGGCTCTGGCCTGCATCAAACGGTCCGCCGGCTGCGGCCGGCACGCCGCCGGTGAAGAAGTATGTCAGTGAATTGGCAATGGGCCGGAAGTCGTAGGCATCCCCGGTGTCAATCTCCTTGGTGTGGTTGTAATCAGTGACCGCGGTGATCGCGCCGTAGTCCAGGCCAAAATCCAGCTTGAGCGCAGTGTCGATGATGTCGCGGTCGGCCATGCCGGGATTGTTGTTCTGGATGGGCGAACTCGTGTCGTTGGCGTTCGGTGGCGTGCTGAAGTCGCTTAGCGGATCCGCCTCGTTGCTGCGCGGAATGACGAAGTAGAACGCCGTGGTTTCCACCTTGTCGTAATAGACGCGCAAATCGCCGCTAAACCGCTCGGCGGGCTTCCACAGCAGGCGCAGGCGGCCCGAATATTCCTTGTACGGATCGGCATTCTGGTTCAGGTAGCTGTTGTTGGTATAGCCGTCCGTGTTGTAGTAATTGCCGGAAGCGCGGTAGCGGAGCGTGCCGGCGTCATCGATCGGGCCGCTGACCACCGCCTGTACCCGCTCCGACACCCCATTGCCGACGCCCAGCCGGGTGCTGGCTTCGAAGTGATCAGTGGGATCAGCGGTGTGAATGATGATCGCTCCACCGATGGCATTGCGACCGTAGAGGGCGCCCTGCGGCCCTTTCAGCACCTCGATCTGCCTGAGGTCGTACAGTTCCCCGTTGAATTCGTAAGGGTTGGTCTGCAGCACGCCATCGACCAGCACCGCCACGGAGGGTTCGCTGTTGCGGGCCTGCGAGATGCCGCGGATCGTGACAAACGAATTGCCGACGTTCTGCGTCTCGACCATCGTCATGTTCGGCACCAGGCCGATGAAATCGCGCGGCGTCTCGATGCCCGCGTCCTGGATGGTCTGTGCCGTGAACACGTTCATGGTGATCGGCACCGCCTGGAAGGATTCATTGCGCATGCGCGCCGTGACCACGACCTCCTCAAGATCGTTCGTCCTCTGGGCCTCGGTGGCGACCATGGTCTGCCCCCAGGACGGCGGCGTACACAGGGCGATGCCCAATGCCAATGCAAGCAATGGCGGCATGCGGCGCATAACGGTAGTCATGGTGAAGTCCCCTCTGCTCCAGCTAACTGGTTGATTGATTTCCCTAACTTGATGCAGATGCGCTCTGCAGTTGCGCGCGCACCATCTGCGCTCCGTCGACCATCGCCCGGAGCTTGCCAGAGGCAACCTCACGCGGCAGGTATTTGAGGCCACAATCCGGCGCAATGATCAGATCTTCCGCGCGCACGTATGGCAGGGCGCGCCTGATCCGCTCCGCCACCCGCGACGGAGACTCGATTTCCATATCGGAGAGATCCAGGACGCCCAGCATGATCTTCTTGCCGGCGAGTCCGCTCAACACTGAGCAATCGAGATTCGACTGCGCCGTCTCGACCGAGATCTGCCGGCAGGTACAGCCCGCCAGTTCCCCGAGGAACGAATAGCCCGACGGCCGAGCATGGATGATCGCGGCGTAGCCAAAGCAAATGTGCACGGCGGTATCGCCGTTGACGCCCGCGAGCGCGGCATTGAGCGCCTGCAGGCCGAACTCGCGGGCTTCCTCCGGCCGCGCCTGCATGTAAGGCTCGTCGATCTGTACCACGTCCGCGCCGGCCGCGAACAGGTCGCGGATTTCCATGTTCACGGCCGTGGCGTAGTCCATCGCCGCGAGCTTGCGGCTGCCGCCGTAATAATCGATCTGCGCCTGCTGGGCCATCGTGAATGGGCCCGGCACTGTGACCTTGATCGCGCGATCGGTGTGCGCCCGCAGGAAACGCAGGTCATCGACGCAGACCGCGTGCTTGCGCCGAATCGGTCCCACGACCCGAGGCACGGGATTCGGGTGGCCGCTGCGATCCAGCGCGGTGCCGGGATTGTCGAGGTCAACGCCTTCAAGGGCCGTCGCAAAGCGATTGGAATAGCTTTCGCGGCGAATCTCTCCGTCGGTCACGATGTCGATGCCCGCCTCCTCCTGGGCCCGGATCGACAGCAGCGTCGCGTCATCCTGCGCTTCTGCGAGATACGGCTCGGCGACGCGCCACAATTCACGCGCGCGTACGCGCGGCGGAAAGCGGCCAGCCAGTTTCTGGCGGTCGATCAGCCAGTCGGGCTGGGGCATGCTGCCGATCAGGGTCGTCGGCAGGAGCTTGGCGATTTTGCAGGTGGCCATGCTGCTTACCCGCCGACCGCGCTTGCCAACGTGAGCCGGTTTGCCGCTGGCCAGTCCCGGCTGGTGGCCAGGGCACTGCGAATCGCCGTGCCATGCTGGTTGAGCAACGGGGCTGCGCAAACCGCAGCGGCGCGCGCGCCATCAAACTGCAGCGGCGGGCGCACAGCGAAGGCGCCACCGGTGGCGCGCTCCTCGACCGGAACCACCAGTCCTAGGTGCCGCACCTGCGGATCGGCGACTACCGATTCAATGTTGTTGATAGGCGCAAACGGCACATCGTGCCGCTGCAGACGTTCAGTCCATTCCACCAGCGGCCGCAGCCTGAAGATCGCGTTGAGCTGTTCGCCGAGCGCTTCGTAATTATCGATGCGCAGCAGCCGCGTGGCAAAACGCGCGTCACTGTTGAGATGACCTGCCTCGGCGGCGCTCACCAGCCCGGTCCAGAATTTCTCGAGCGAGGAAAGGTGTATGGCAATCAGCTTGCCGTCCGCCGTCTGCAGGATGTAGGCCTGCGCGAGCCGCGGCCGGTCCGACGATTTCGGGTTGATGCCGAGCGCGAAGAATGCGGCGAACGGCTCGACCGCGAAATGCGCCATTGCCTCCAGCATCGACACTTCCACGTGGCGTCCGCTGTGGGTGCGCGTGCGCTCCAGCAGCGCGCCGAGGATTCCGTAGGCGGCGTAAATGCCGGTGATGGCATCCGCCAGCGCAGGCCCAAGGAAGCGCGGGCGATCGGGATCGACTACCACGCCGAGGAATCCAGAAAGCGCCTGCGCCACGGAATCATAACTGGGCCGGTCCATGTACGGACCGCTCGAACCGAAGCCGCTTATCGAGGCGTAGATCAGCGCGGGATTAATCTGGTGCAGCCGCTCCGGGCCGGCGCCGATGCGCCCCGCCGCGCCGGGCCGGAAGTTCTGGATGTACACATCCGCCTTCGCGATGAGCTTCTCGAACACCTCGCGATCCGCCGCATTCTTGAGATCGCAGGCCATGGCGCGCTTGTTGCGGTTGTAGGCCTGGAAGTGCGGCGAATAGATGTCGCCCTGGTAATTCCTGTACGGGTCGCCCTCTGGGCTCTCGATCTTGATGACGTCGGCGCCCAGATCCGCAAGCATCATGCCGGCGCAAGGACCCGTTATGAACGTGCCCTGCTCCACCACGCGGATTCCCTTCAGGACCTGGGCGATGGTCATGGCGCGTCAGGCTCCCTCGCTGGGCACGAAGCCAGCCGGCAGCACGCCGTCGTACTGCACCGAGGATGAACCGGAGTCCGCCAGGGCAAAGCCGATGGGCCGCTCCTGCTCCTCAAGCAGGTGCGCCACCAGGCTCGCGGTGCGCGCCAGCAGCGGAATGCCCTTGACCGCCAGCAGCGGGTAGCCCGCATCGAGCAGCACGGCGCCGATCGCCGCCGACACGTTCATGGCCAGGGGCTTGCCGATGAGTTCAGGAATGCATCGCTCAACCGACAGCGCAATTTCGATATGCTCGCCGGCGAGCTTGCTCTGCCGCGCAATGGCCAACAGCCGCTCGGCCCTGGGATCGAGCGACTTGTGCAGGGGATGCCCGTAACCGGGTACGGCGAGCCGGGCAGCGCGCATTTCAGCCAGTGTGGCCCGGGTCGCCGCGTCGAGCGAGCTTCCATTCGCGCGCAGCGCGATGTCCGCGAACAGCCGGGCCGCGGACTCGGCCGCTCCCAGGATCACCGAGCCGCAGCCGAGCAGCCCCGCCGCCACGGCGCCCTGCAGGGCCTCGGGAGCCGCTGCCAGCGTCATGCGACTCGCCACGACACTGGGCACCAGCCCGTGCTCGGCGATTGCCACCAGCGTCGAATCCAGCACCTGCCGCTGCCCGTCGGTCGGCAGGCGTCCGGTGACCAGCAGCCAGATATGATCGGTAAAGGTGACCTGCCCGATGAGGTCGCGGCACAGATCCAGGCCGCGAACCACGATGACATCGGCGTTGGTCGCGGAGATCGCCGACCTGGATGGACTTTGCCGCCC
>Ga0209069_10001904_pt1 | contig 10781 bp, 7 predicted proteins | sample Str013_2_FD_187202 | JGI IMG/M metagenome (GOLD analysis project Ga0209069, IMG submission 187202) | Freshwater sediment microbial communities in response to fracking from Pennsylvania, USA - Straight Creek_MetaG_SC_2013 (SPAdes) (version 2) | ecosystem: Environmental > Aquatic > Freshwater >...
GTCGTTGACGATTCGGACGTTCGGTCCGATGGTGACGTGTCGCGTGTTCGCGGTCGCGACGGCGAGGACTCTGCGCACATCGTGATGGCTGTCTCGCCGTTAGTGAGAACTGGCCTCGTCACAGCCCAGTGTTGTCAAGGACGTGACGCGCTGTGGATCGTGCCGTCGGCGACGGTGATCTCGAGTTGCTCACCGGGGCGGACGTCGTTCACCGAGCGCACGAGCGCACCATCAGCGCGACGGGTGATCGACCAACCACGCGCTAGTGCTAATGCGGGATCGAGCACGGCGACGCGGCTCTCGCTCAACGACAGGGCTCGCTCGGCATCGCGCACGCCGGCACGCGTCGCGTTGGCGAGGATCGTGACGTGGCGTGCGACACGCCGATCGGCCTCGTCGGCAACGCGTGACGCGGCACGGGCGAGCTGGCGGGCGTCGGCGTCGAGCCGGGCGCGGGCGGCGAGGACGGCGCCTTCGGTGCGACGCGCGACGCGCAACGTCGAGTCGTTGAGCCGGCGCTCGGCTCGGTCGAGTCCGGCCGCGCTCTCGACGACGATCGATGACCATGCTGCATTCGCACGCCTGTGCACGTCGGCGACGCGCGACACCAAGGCGGCGGCGCACGCGGTGGGTGTCTTGTGCGAGCTATGGGCGACGTCGTCGGCGACGGCGCGGTCGATCTCGTGCCCGAGCCCTGTCCACACCGGGACCGCGCAGGTGGCGATAGCGCGAGCGATGCGCTCGTGGTCGAACGTCGCTAGGTCCGTGCGAGACCCACCGCCGCGCACGACGAGGATCACATCGGGCGAGCGGCGAGCGAGGGTGTTGATGGCGCCGACGATGCCGTCGACCGCGCCGTCGCCTTGCACGGTGGTGTGGGCGGCGAGCAGATGAAAACCGATGCCGCTCCCTTCGAGCTCGTGGACGAGGTCGTGCCACGCGGCCGAGCCGACGCTGGTGACCACGCCGAGGACGAGCGGCGCGGCCGGCAAGCGACGCCGCTTGTTGGCGTCGAGCAGACCTTCGGCGACGAGGACGCGCAGCAGCTGATCGCGCCCCGCCGCCAGCTGGCCCAACGTGTAGGTCGGGTCGAGGCCATCCATGACGAGGCTGACGCGACCGGACGGCGCGTAGAACTCGACGCGAACGTGAACGCGCACGGCGAGGCCGTTGGCGAGGCGCATGCGATGGCGCGCCAACAGCGGGCGCATCCGTGCCAGCGTGCCGGCGAACAACACCACCGGCAGCGTGGCGTTGCCGTCATCGCCGCGCTCGGCGAGCGAGAAGTAGACATGCCCGTTGGGGCGTTGCTGGAACCCTTCGATCTCGCCGCGGACCCAGGCGCCCTCACGAAAGCCTTTGCGTAGGACTTGGTCGATGGCGTCGGCTAGCTCGGCGACGGTGAAGGTCGGATCAGGCAGGTCGTCGAAACCCAGATCGAACGAAGGCTGGGTCACGAGGTTCACCCTAACCGTGGGTGCTGTGCAGCTCGGCGAGCCCGATCGTCACGCGCCCAACTCGCGCACGACGCCGTAGTCGAGGGTCAGGTCGCCGTCAGGCGCGTCGAGCGCGATGCCGCGTTGCGCGCGCAGGTGCTCGAGCTGCGCGAGCGGTCGCTCCAGCTGGCGGCGGCGAGGACCGTTGAGCTCTTCGAAGGCGCGCTGGGCCGATTCGAGCCGTTTTCCGACGGTCTCGATCGCGCCGCTGAACCGTTCCCATTGCTGCTCGAACCCGCCGAGGACGCGCAGGATCTCATCCGAGGTCTGCTCGATCATGAAGTTGTCGTGCGCCTGCCGGATGACGCCGAGCATCGCGAACAACGTCAGCGGCGAGCACAGCACGACCTTCTGCTTGAGTGCGTCGTCGAGCAGCGTCGCGTCGTTCTCGTGGATGAACGAACTCACCGTCTCGTTCGGCAGGAACAGCAACACGTAGTCGACGCTGGGGCGCGCCCCTTGGCGGGCGTAGTCGCGCTTGGCCAGCTCGCGGATGCGCAGGCGCACGTCGCGCAGGAACGCCTCTCGGTGGGCCGAACGTTCGGCATCGTTTCCAGCCTCCAAGAAGCGCAGGTACGCGCTGAGGGGGAACTTCACGTCGAGGTAGAGCACTTGGCCGCGGGGCAGCTCGAACGTGAAGTCAGGCAGGCCGTCACCACCTTCGACTTTGGTCTGCTTGCGATAGTCGACGTTCTCGACGAAGCCGGCCATGCGCAAGACGTCCTCGGCGATGCGCTCGCCCCACTGGCCGCGCGTCTTGGTCGATGCGAGCGCTTCCTTGAGGCCATTCGCCGTCGTCGCCAGCGCCTGCGTCGTTTCGGCATGGGCGGCGAGGGCGGCGTTCACCGCCCCGAAGCTGCGCGTGCTGACCGAGCCGAGCTGGGCCAGCTGCTCGCTGACGCGGCCGAGCTCGGCCCGCAGGTGGCTTGCCATCTGCTCCAGCCGGGCGTCGATCACGTCCTTCTTGCCCGCCAGTTCTTGTTGACCGGCAACGGCCTGCTGAGCCATCGCTTCGCGCTGCAGCACCGCCGACTGTTGCAACGCGGCCTGCACCGCTGCATCGCGGTCGTGAGCGGCTTGCTGGCGGATCTCTACCATCGCCGCGGCGATCGCCGCCGTTGGATCGGGCGGAGGAGTGGCATCAGAACGGTCCGGTGGGCGCGAGCGCGCCGTGGCGGTAGTGGCGAGGGCCACCAGCGCACCGACGAGCAGGCCACCGAGGCCGACGACGAGCAGGACGATCAACATGGAGCAGAGCTTCGTCGGACGGTGTGACGAAGTTCGGGATGGTTCACCGCCACGACTCGGGCCAGGGCCACGAATCGGCCTCGTCGGTCCCTGGCCGTCAGCCGAGATCGGCGAAGAACAAGGGCGTGCTGCCGTTACTAGGGTGACGTCGGTGACCTGGCCGGGACGATCTGTTGCGCCGAGCCCGCGTCGCGCTCGCACGTCGGTCGCCCTCGTCGTGCTCGTCACGTTGGCGGCATTGCCTCCGGCGCTGATCATCACCAAGTCGATGCTGGCGGTGCCTTCGTCACCGAAGGTTCCGTTCATCACGGCGCCGGAGTGCGGCCGGCCATCGGTCGACGCGGCGGTGTCTGGCCGCCGGGGAGCGGTTGCCTTCGCCCAACTGCCGGGACGGGTGCTCGACACCGACGGACGCCTCGAGATCTACGGCGCGCCGATCTTCAAGGCGCGCGGGAGCTTCCAGCTCGTGACCGTCCACCTCGACCGAGTCGACAGCTGGTTGGGGCTCGACCTGGCTCGCAGCGATTGCCGCGTCGATCTGTTCAACCGCCGCCAGATCTTGGGCGATCCCGCCCCGAAGACGCCGCCGTCGAAGGCACCGAAGCCGAAGCCGAGCGTCGCCGATGAAGGTCGCCAGTTGATGAGCGCCTCCAAGGACCTCGCGATCTACGTCGCGTTGCACGCCCTCGATCTTCCCGTCGTCGTTCACGATGGCGGCGTCGTGATCGAGTCGTTCTGCCTCGCCGGACCCGAGGCGGCGTGCGCCCGCGTCGCACCGGCCGGCAAGCTCCTCCGTGTTGGCGACATCGTCACCGAGATCGATGGCGCCACCATCGGCCTCGCGCCCGACATCGCGCCGATCATCGCCAAGCGTCACAGCGGCGATCTCGTCGAAGTGCACGCCTTGCGTGGCAACAAGGAGCTCGTCGCGTTGGTGCCACTGACGTCAGACGACGACGGCAAGGCGATCCTTGGTGTCACACCCGGTTCGCTGCTGCCGGTGACGACGCGCTTCGACTACCCGTTCGAGGTCTCGATCGATTCCGGCAGTGTCGGCGGGCCGTCGGCTGGCCTCGCCTTCACGCTGGCACTGATCGATGCGTTGAGCCCGGGCGAGCTGACCGGCGGCCGGCGCGTCGCTGCTACTGGTGAGATAACTGCCGCCGGCCGGGTCGCACCGATCGGTGGGATCCGTCAAAAGACGATCGCCGTGCGCGACGCCGGTACGGCGGTGTTCCTGGTGCCAAAGTCGCAGGAGTCAGATGCCAAGCAGGCCGCGGCTGGTAGTTCGCTGGCCGTCTACGGCGTCGCGAACCTCGACGATGCGCTATCCGTGCTGGCGGACCTCGGCGGCGACAGGCTGCCGTCGACCCTGGCGCAGCCCCCGAGCTAACCGTGCGCTGGCCGCATCATGGCGATCGGCTTGCCTTGTGTTGGCGCGTTGCGAGGGTTTGGAAGCGCTCGCCCACGATGGCACCAGCGCGCAGGAAGAAAACGTCGTAGCTCTAGGAGGGAATGGTCGCGCTCGTCGACACGTGGTCTTGTTGTTGCGGCGGGCGTCGGTGGCGAGATCCACCTCGAACTCGAATGGAGATCATCGTGTCGAAAGTCTCTCTCAAGCGCGTCATCGCCGGTGGCGTCATCGCCGCGTCGTTGTGCGCTGCCGCCGCTCCTGTGGTCGGTGCCATTGCGCCCTCGATCACATCCGCCAAGCACGGTCGCGATGATGCGCCCGGGCACAACCTGGGCGATGACAAGGGCACCGCCCGCCACGGGGCCGACGACGCCGCGAACCACAACGCCAACGACGATCGCGGTGGTGGCAACGGCGGTCAGAACCGTCGCGGTCGCGGCGGCGCGACCACGGCTGCGACTGCGGCACCGGCCGCGGCAGCACCGGCAGCAGTGAAGGCTCTCGCGGCCAAGGGCGTCGCCAGCAACGCGTCTGGAAGCACCACCGCCAGCGCGACCGGCCAGAACCGCCGCGGGCGTGGCAACACCAATGCCGCCGCGGTTGTTGATGGCACGACGACAACGACGGCCGCTGGCGCTGGCGGCAACGGCGGCAACGCTGGTGTCGATGCCGACGATGCCAATGAGTCGGCTGCCGAGGCTGCCGCCGAAGCCGCTGAGGCTGCGGCGGAGGCCGCCAACGGTGGCAACGACGCCAACGAAGTCGATGACGACGCCGCGACCGCGACGACCACTTCGACGACCAGCGCGACGACGGTTGCGCCCGGAGCGTGATCGTCAGCCGTCACTGACAAGCTGACATCGCACGACCGGGAGGTCGCGCAACACGACGGCTCCGGGGCAATCGTCCCGGGGCCGTCGTCGCGCCGAAGGCCAGTCCAGCTCAGATCGCGATCTCGGCGGCGATCTCGTCGCCGGTGAACGTACGGTAGAGCTCGGCATAGAGACCGCCGGCAGTCATCAGCTCGTCGTGCGTGCCGCGCTGGATGATGCGGCCATCGTCGACGACGCAGATCAGATCGGCATCGCGGATCGTCGAGAGGCGGTGGGCGATGACGATCGCCGTGCGGCCCGACAGCGCTCGTTCCAGCGCCGTCTGGACGAGGACCTCGTTCTCCGCATCGAGGTGGCTCGTCGCCTCGTCGAGGATCATCACGGCGGGGTCCTTCAACAACAGCCGAGCAATGGCGAGCCGTTGCTTCTCGCCACCCGACAAGCGGTAGCCGCGCTCGCCGACGATCGTGTCGAACCCCTCGGGCAAGTTGGCGATGACGTCCCAGATCTGCGCGTCGCGACAGGCGGACTCCATCTGCTCGATGGTCGCGTCTGGTTTTGCGTAGCGCAGGTTCTCACCGACCGAGACGTGGAACAGGTGCGGGTCTTGGGCAACGACACCGATGTGCTGACGGAGGCTGTCCTGGGCGAGATCGCGCACGTCGTGCCCGTCGATGCGGATCGCACCATCGGTGACGTCGTACAGGCGCGGGATGAGGCTGGCGATCGTCGACTTGCCCGCGCCCGACGGTCCGACGAGGGCGATCGTCTGACCCGGCTCGATGACCATCGAGATGTCGTGCAGCACCTCGGCATTGGGATCGTTCGACAGCTCGGTCGAGCCGGGCGCTTCCAGCGAGGCGACGCTGACGGTTGACGCGGTCGGGTAGCGGAACGTGACGTGATCGAGCTCGACACGGCCAGCCGGGTTCGCAAGGTCGATCGCACCGGGACGATCGGTGATCGACACGGGCGCATCCAAGACCTCGAAGACGCGTTCGAACGAGACCATCGCCGTCATCAGGTCGACGCGTGCGTTGGTCAGCATCGTCAACGGCCCGTAGATCCGACCGACCAATCCCGCCATTATCACGAGTGTGCCGATCGAGATGGCCTTCGAGATCACGAGCTGCGAGCCGATGCCGTACACCGCGGCGGCACCGAGCGCGGCGACGAGGCCGAGAGCAACGAAGAACACTCGCCCGTACATCGCCGAACGGATGCCGATGTCGCGAACCCGCGAGGCGCGCGACGAGAACTCGCCAACCTCGCGGTCGTAGCGACCGTAGAGCTTGACGAGTTGTGCGCCCGAGACGTTGAAGCGCTCGTTCATCTGCGTGTTGAGTTGGGCGTTGAGGTTCATCTGCTCGCGGCTGATGACTTGCAGGCGACGGCCGACGCGCTTGGCCGGGATGATGAACACCGGCAGCACGACGAGCGCCAACAACGTGATCCGCCACTCCAACAACAGCATCGTGACCAGGGTGGTCGCAAGGACGATGACGTTCGAGATCACCGAGCCGAGCGTGCCGGTCACCGCGCTCTGGGCGCCGACGACGTCGTTGTTCAATCGGCTCACCAGTGCACCGGTTTGCGTGCGAGTGAAGAACGCCAACGGCATCCGCTGGACCTTGTCGAACAGCGCCGTCCGCAGCTCGTAGATCAGCCCTTCACCGATGCGCGACGACCACCAGCGTTGACCGATGCCCAAGATCGCGTCGACGAGCGCGAGCACGACGGTACCGGCCGCTAGCCACCATGCCAGCGAACGGTCGCGATGCGGGATGGCGGTGTCGATGATCCGCCGGGCGAACAGGAACGGGACCAGCCCGAGCACGGCGTCGATGGCGATCGTGGTGACGAACAAGATGATCTCGAGCCGATGCGGTTTGGCGAACGCCCAGGCGCGCCTGATCAATCGACCGTCGAAGTGCTTGCCTTTGACCGACTCGGGGTCCTGCCCGAGCGCCATGTGTGGACCCATGCGCATGCCTGCAGGCTAGAGGTGCCAACCGCAGATCGCTTTGTGACGCCGGGCCTGCCCTGCGACGCATCACTGCGTCGCCGTACGATCACCCGATGCTCCATGCCGGTCGCTCTGCTCGCACCGTCGCGCTGGCGATGACGTTGACGAGCGCGGTGGCGTGTGGTTCGCACACTGGTAACGGGGCGTCCGTCCTCGCCACGGCGCCGGTGCGCGCCACGGTGGCGTCACCGATAGGACCTACGGTACCGACGGCACCTGTCGGTACTGCCAAGCCGGGTTCGCCGCCGACCGCGCCCGATGTCGTCGCTGGCTCGCTGGCGTGGCGGCGCTGCGCCGATCGCGTCGAGTGCGCGACCTTGACGGTCCCGAAGGACTACCGCGACGGTGCCAAGGGCACGATCGAGCTGAACATCAAGCGTCGCCAAGCGCAGCAGCCGAGCGGGCGCGTCGGCTCGCTGCTCGTCAACCCCGGTGGTCCTGGCCTTCCCGGCACGTTGATGGTCGACAGCGCACCGGGCTTCTTCTCGCCGTTGCTGCTCGACCGCTTCGACATCGTCGCCTGGGATCCCCGCGGCACCGGCGCGTCCGCGCCGATCGTGTGTCGCAACAACCTCGACTCGCTGCTGGCCATCGATCCAACGCCCGACACGCCTGACGAACGCCAGGCCTTGCTCGACGGGGCGAAGAGCTTCGCCGAGGATTGCCAGCGCAGCGCCGGTGACGTCTTGCCCTACGTGTCGACGGAGAACTCGGCGAGAGACATGGAGCAGATACGCAAGGCGCTCGGCGAGGAGAAGATCTCGTACTTCGGTGGCTCGTACGGCAGTGAGCTTGGCGCGTACTACGCGACGTTGTTTCCGACGTCAGTGCGGGCGATGGTGCTCGACGGCGCCATCGATCCGCGCACCGGTGCCGATGGGTTGGCTCGCGCTCAAGCCGTCGGCATCGAGACGGCGCTCAACGCCGCGCTCACGGCATGCGCCAAGAGCCGCAAGTGCCCGTTCTTCCATGACGGTGATCCATTCACCGCGTTCGACAAGCTGCTCGCCAAGCTCGACGCCACGCCGTTGGTGGTCAAGGACGCGTCGGGCGCCCCGGCCATCGGTCAAGGCATTGCCTACGAGGCGATCATCTCGACGCTCTACCGGAAGGACTTCTGGCCCGACCTGACCAGTGCCCTCGCCATGGCTGAGCGCGGCGACGGCAGTGAGCTGCTCGGTCTGTACGAGAGCCACGTCAGCTACGGCGGTCGGGCGCCGCACCTCTTCGAAGCGTTTTTGGCCATCACCTGCCTTGACGATCCCGGTTCGACCGATCCGGCGGCGATCGATGCGTTGAACGCCGAGATGAAGGCAAAGGCACCACGGCTGGGCGCCTTGGCGGCGACGTACGACTGCGTGTATTGGCCGTATCGAGCCGATCCGTTCACCGTCACAGGAGCTGGCGCCGGGCCGATCGTCGTGCTCGGGACGACCGGCGATGCGTTCACGCCATTGGCGACGAGCAAGGGCATGGCCGAGGCACTGGAACACGGCATCCTCGTCACCGTCGATGCCGACACCCACACCGGCTACAACGAGAACGACTGCGCGACCCAGACCGTCGACCGCTATCTGACGGAGCTGGTCGTGCCCGATCCGGGTGTCATCTGCAAGCCGTGACGTAGCGCGCGTGGCTCCGCAGCCCACAGCGGCAGGTGCCACCTAGTGTGGCCGTAGGAGCGACAAAAGAAGGTTTCTTAACTATCGAGCGCACTGCCTGCTGTCGACTCCATACGCTTCGTGTGGGCGCTGGGCAGAACCTACGGTGGGGGTACTCGATGGTCCGAAGCAGGCTCATGGCCGGCATCCGTGCCCACGACGAGCCCTCGACGCCGCGGCGCAGCAACCCGACCAGCGTGCCGATCGTGCCCGGCGCAATGCCTCCCGGCAGCGACCCGCCGCCCGATCCAGTCACGCCGTCGCGGCGCCGTTGGTGGGTGTTCGCGCTCGGAGTCGCCGTCGGGTTGGCGCCGATCGGTGTCGTCGCCCGCGTCCTCGTTCATGCCAGCCACCTCGCCGCGCCAGGGCCGACGTCAACGCCAACGTCGGCGTCGGCGGCTGAGACCGCAGCGGCGCCGTCCTTGACGATCGCACGGCCGGCCTCGTCAGCGGTGTCGACCGCCGCGTCAACGCCCGCGGCCTCGGTCGTGGTGCCCGTCTCGGCGGCCACGGTGCTCAGCGCGTCAGCACCGATCGCAGCGGCGATCACTGCGCCGGCGTCAACAGCGGTGCAGCGCTCGACGACGACAGTTGCCGCTGCACTCGACGAGCCGCGACCGATCCCAACGTTCGATGATGGCTTCCACGTCGTCGGCGCCGACATCCAACCCGGCCGCTACATCCTCGAACAAGCGTCCGAGGGTTGCTACTGGGCTCGCCTGCGCGACGTCGCCGGTGGGCTGCCGAGCATCATCGCCAACGACAGTGCCGTCGGGCAGGTGGTGGTCGACATCTTGGCGACGGATGCGGCGTTCCAGTCGGTTGGTTGCGGAACGTGGATCGCCTACCTCGGCGCGTACCCGACGTCGTCGTTCGCCGACGGCAAGTGGGTCGTGCCGACACAGGTCGCCACCGGTCGTTGGCAGGCTCCTGGTGGCGCCGGCTGCTACTGGGCGCGCCTGCGTGACTTCGCCGACACCGTCGACTCGGTGATCGCCAGCCAAGTCAAACGAGGACCTGTCGTCGTTGACATCGAGCCCGGCGACGAAGGCTTCGAGTCCAAACGCTGCGGCCCGTGGACCCGCGTCACTGCCTGAACCGCGGTCGAACGGCCTCTACCGATCTGCTCGCGTCCTCAAGAAACAGCTCGTCGGCAGCGTCGGAATTCTCAAGTTCGCGCTGCGACCTGCCGAAATGCGTACATGCGCCGTGCGCTGCCCCAGGCTCATCTCACGGACCGTCGAGTCCTCTGGCGTTCCGCCGCGGGCGTGCTCGCGGTCGGCGCCCTGCTCACTGTCGTCGAAGCGATGGTCTCGCCGGCCGTCCGAGGCTTGTCGGGCGCGTCGAGCGGCGTGTTGCCGGCGATCGGCGCGGTGATCGCATGGTGGCGCGGACCGAAACTGGCGCCGCGCACGTCCTATCGCCTCGGTCGGGTGTTCTTGGTGATCGGTTCCGTCCCCATCGCGTTGTCCGTCCACAACTGGCGGGGGACTCCAATCGCTGGCGGGATGACGATCCTCTACGTCCTCGTCGTGCTCTTCGCCGCCGTCTTCTTCAACCGGCGCGACGTCTACGAGCAGTTCGTCGTCATCGGCGTCGTGCACGCCCTGACGCTCGTCGCCGATGGCTTCAGTGGGGTCAAGGTGCTGTCGTGGTTGTTGACGATGCTCGGTGTCGTCGGCGTCGGCTTGGTGATGAGCGCGCTGGTGCAACGGATGGACGCCTTGTCGTTCCGGGATCCGTTGACCGGCGCGGCCAACCGCCGCTCGTGGAACCTCGCCTTGGTCAACGCTGTCGATGAGCATCGTCGCAGCGGCCATCCGCTGTCGTTGGCGCTGATCGACATCGATCACTTCAAGGCGATCAACGACTCGGTCGGCCACGACGGTGGGGACCGGGTGCTGGAGCGAGCCGTGCGCGGTTGGCTGAGGACGATGCGCGCCTCGGACGTGCTCGCTCGCCTCGGCGGTGACGAGTTCGCAGTGCTGCTGCCATCGTGCGATGGCGAGGCGGCTCGACGCGTTGGCGACGTCCTCGCCGCGTCGTTTCGGCACGAGACGGGAGCGACATGTTCGATCGGTATCGCCGCGGCGCTGCGTGGCG
>Ga0209069_10001905_pt1 | contig 10772 bp, 12 predicted proteins | sample Str013_2_FD_187202 | JGI IMG/M metagenome (GOLD analysis project Ga0209069, IMG submission 187202) | Freshwater sediment microbial communities in response to fracking from Pennsylvania, USA - Straight Creek_MetaG_SC_2013 (SPAdes) (version 2) | ecosystem: Environmental > Aquatic > Freshwater >...
TCGCTTCCTGACCTCGGCCACGGTGGCGACCGGGATGCCGCTCGGCGGCGGAGATCCGGTCGGGCTCGGCGACTCGCTCGCGCTCGGCGGCGGAGATCCGGTCGGGCTCGGCGACTCGCTCGGGCCTGCCCCGATCGACGCGGCTGGAGACATGGTTGGTGACACGATCGGGCGCTCTCCTGGCAGCTCGACACCCAGGAGCCGAAATGGCACGGCCAGGGATGCGACGGCCACGGCGGCCACTCCGAGCAGGCTGGCCTGCAGGACGGTCCGGCGATCCAGGGTCCGTACGGCCCCGGCCGCCGCAGGGTCGCGGACCGGGCGCAGACGACTCGGGACGAGCAGTCCGCCGGTGCCGGCCAGGGCGAGGGTGATCCAGCCTGCGGCGTAGGGCAGGTCAGGACCGTAGTAGTACGGGCGCGTCGCCCACGAAGCGGTGAGCCAGAACAGCAGGGACAGAGCCGCGCCGCCGACGGCGGCGACACGGAACGCGAGGCCGGTCAGCGCGCCCAGACCGACCGCGATCTCCCCGATCGCGACCATCAGCCCGATCGGGACCGCCATGGGCTCGACCAGGCGAATGAGGTCCGCGATCGGCGAGACCCGGATGAACGCCGCGAACTGGGCCTGGATGGACCCAGCGCTCGACGCGTCAAGGAACGCCGGGTCGAGCAGCTTGTCCAATCCCGCGTACAGGAACGTGAGACCGAGGAAGAGGCGCAGTGGTAGGAGCGCGGCCGCCGGAACGCTGCGCCGGGCCAGGTCGTCGCGAAAGGACCGAGCGTCCGGAAGGCTCCGGCCGGGCGCCTTCGCCCAGCCTGGCTCCGGCGTCGCGGCGGGCCGTGGGGTCTGCCGCGCGCCCGAATGTCGGTGATGTCGACTCATCGCGCGCAGCGTACCCCTCCGGGGTCAGGCCACCCGGATCGTCATCCGCCGAGCTCGTCCGGGTAGAGCGCCCGCACCGACAGCGTGTAGAGCGAGCCGCCCGATGTGAACGCCGTGATGGCGGTCGCCTGCTCGAGCAGCGGTGCCATCCGCGTGGCGTCATCGGCGAGCAAGACGCCCTGCCGAAGGCCTGCGATCCCCCGGTCCGGGTTCGCTGGTGTGCCGAATCCGGCCAGCGTCGTCGGGAGCGGCCACGCGATCGGTGGTCGGGTGACACTCGGGTCGCCCGAGATCGGCGCACCCGGCGCCACGAAGACCCGGTAGCCGGGCGGCGGATAGGTCCCTGGCGTTGCGGCGGGAACGCCCCACGACTCACTCGGATCAAGCAGCCGATCCAACAACGCGAGCGCCGCGGCGCGCTCCTCGTCCCCGGATGCGACCGGCCCACCCGGCTGGCCGGGGCGCCCGCCACGCGCGAATCGGGACGTCGTCGCTGCGCCGTCCACGACCACCGTGAAGACGTTGGTGCCCGAGTCGGCTGCGATGCCACCATCGCCGGTCGCTGGCTTGTCCAGCCCGACCCTCTTGATCGCGGCGAGGATCGCGGCCGCCCCGTCAGGTCCGACATCGTGGACGGCTACCGGCATGACCAGCGGACCGGGGAACATCGCGTCGACCGCACCGGGGGTCAGGATGCGCCCATCGCTGTATACGGCGACGGATGGGAGCGCGTTCAGGTTCGCCGCCGGGTTGATGAAGCCGCCTTCCGTGGTCACTTTCAGCAGCAAGGTCGCGGCGGCAGTCGGCGACGTGGCTGGAGAGGCGGACGGGGCGCCGCTCGGCGTGGATGACGCACCTTGGGTCACCGGGGTCACGGTGCCGCCGCACGCGAGCGCGAGGATGGCCACGATCCCCGTCAGGATCAGGCGGATGGGTCGCATCATTCCTCCGGTCCGGATCTGGCCCGACTGACGGGCGTTCGATTCGCCGGCGAGACGCTGGTAGGCTGTCTGCAGTTCCATCGACCGTGCGTCCGTGGCCCGTCGATCCGCCCGACGTGTCGATTCCGGGCCGGCCCGTTCGTCGATGGGGTGAACGCGGCAGATGACCGCGCGAGTCCGTTGACGGAAGAGGGTTCGAACGATGGCGAACTACGTACTCGTGTATCACGGCGGCTCGATGCCGGAGTCCCAGGAAGAGGGGGCCAAGGTCATGGCCGCATGGGGCGAGTGGTTCCAGCAGCTCGGTGGCGCGCTGGTCGATGGCGGCAACCCCGCCTCTGCCACGAAGACCATCTCGGCGAACGGGTCGGTCAGCGACGATCCGAACGGCCCGTCGGGCTATTCGATCCTCAAGGCCGACTCCCTCGATGCGGCTGTCGCCTTGGCCAAGGGCTGCCCGGTCCTGCAGGGCGGCGCCTCGATCCAGGTCGTGGAGACGTTCGAGGCGATGTGACCGACCGCGGCGGGGAGGCTGGACCGTTCGGTCAGGCCTTCTCGCCGTTCGCCGGCTTCGTCGATGGGGCCGTTCGGCCCTTCGGCTCCTTCGGCGCCTTGGTCGGCAGCGTCAGCGTGTACGCGAGGCTCGCTTCAATCGTCGCTCGCAGTCGAGGCTCGTCAGTCGCCACGGCGGTCGGCAGGATCGCGTAGCCGCGCATCGGCCGATCCGGCATCGGCGCGAACGGTCGCCCACCGTCCGCCAGGATCGCCGCTGCCGCTGTCGCGTCGACGCGGACGAAGACGTCCTCTCCGAACAGTCCGGCGAACAGGTACCCGTTCGCGAAGGCCGCCAGGTTGCCGAACATCGGCCGCAACGATGCCCGCAGGTCGTCGCCCACGGCTCGCCTGAACCGGTCCACGACCTCGGCGCTCGGCTTGGGGATCTTCGGGACGCCGGCGGATCCGCTTGACGACGTTGGCATGCACCACACTCCTCAGGCGTACAGTAATCCGACCCCTACCGTCTCGTGGAGGCTGACATGGCAAGCGGCACCGGAACCAAGGACGATCCGTGGGTCCTGCAGACTCCGCCCGGCACGTCGGAGTACCGGATGTGGCGAGACGACTCTGGCGAGCAGCCGGTCATCGTGTGCCAGGTGGGCGGCACGCAGCTCAAGTACGACGCCCGGGCGATCGACGACCTCCACGCGATGCTGAAGGCGAACGGCGACTGGGTCGCCCTCGGCGGGGCGGATGAGCAGAAGCCGGCGGCAGACGGCACCGTCGAGGCCTGGGGTCGCTCTGAAGACAACCCGGTGGGCGGCTGGTACGGCCTGAAGAAGGGTCTTCGCGGCCGATTCGGCGTCTATATGCCGCCCCTGCTGGAGGCGCTGGGCCTCGCCGAGGTCACCCACGACCCCAAGAACAACCGGATGCGGGCTCGCTGACGCGTCCGCGGACGAGGAACTCGTGCGCCTCCATAAGGTCCAGCAGTGAGCTGAGCGCGTAGCGTCCATCGGAGGCGAGGCCCGTGACCTTGGCCGAGCCCTCGATCAGGAAGGCAAGGAGATGTCCGAGGACGATCTCCAGGTTGATCGGGTGGACGCGTGGCAGTCCTTCACCTCGCTCCAGGGCGACATGGAACGGCCTCCTTCTGGTTTCCACGATCAGGCTGACTTCGTGCGTACCACGGGGAATCCCTCGCGCTCGGCGGCCACGGCAAGGCGCGAGTCCATGGTCACAAGCGGCAACGAGGCGGGCACGTCTTCCGCGGCGGCGATGGCAGCTGCCAGCTGGAATGCATCGGCGGCCCGTAGGCCGTGGGTTCGAAGGAGCCGGATAGCCGACTGGCGCGTCCTCGCAGCCGGCTGGACCTCATGCCACGCGGTCGCGAGCTCGTCCAATCGGCCAAGCGCCTCGGTCATCGCCGACCCCGACATGGAACCCTCCCGCTCGAGTCTGGCCAATGCCGAGACGCACTCGACCTCGGTCGCCCACCAGACGATCACGTCTGGATCGCGCAGATACTCGGTGACCATGCTCGCCGTAGACACCTCGTTGACCAGCAACGGGACGATCGCGGAGCTGTCCCAGAACCTCATCGCCCGGTGCGGCGCTCGTCCAGCAGGGCGTCCACGGCCGTCGTGCCATCCGGCAGACCTGGCCCAGGCCGACGGATCAGCGCGACAGGCGGGGCCGCATGGCCTATCCGGATGGCGCCCGTCCGTTCGAGGCGACGCAACCGTCCGGGCAGATCGGCCGCGGAGATGACAGGCTCCATTCGAGCGACCGGGCGACCGCGATCCGTGATCACCACGCTCTCGCCGCCACGAACCAGGTCGATGAGAGCGCTGAGTCCGTTCTTGGCCTGGGTGATCGTCGCAGTCTTCATCGGGCTATTCTAGCCCTCTTGTACTGGCCTGACAACCTCTATCCCACGACCACGGCCCCGCTCGTTCGAGCGGGGCCGTGGGGAGTCGCGGATCGCGGGGGCTACCAGAAGCGATACGGGATCAGCACGTGATCGATGACGTGGATCACACCGTTCGAGGCGTCGATGTCCGTCGCCACGATCTTGCTGTACCAGTTTAGGTACGCACTGCCGTTCCGGACGGACGGGAAGACGTACAGGCCGCTGAGCATCTGGATCTTCCTGGACGCGAGCACGTCCTTGGCGAACAGCTCCTTGCCGGCGACGTGGTAGGTCAGGATCTTGGTCAGCAGGGTCTTGGGGATCCGGCAGATGTTGCCCGCCGTGAGGCCGAGCTTCCTGAAGGCACTGTCGGTCGGGGCGAAGACGGTCAGCGATGCGTTCGGGTCCGAGACGGCCGGGACGAGGCCGGTGCAGCTCAGGGCCGCGACCAGCGTCGTGAAGTTGCCGTTCGCGATCGCGATCTCTGCGATGGTCTTCTGCGGCTCGGCGGCCGCGACGGGGGCGCCGAGGATGCCGACGGCGATCATGCCGGCGAGCAGGGCGCTGGTGAAACGGCGGGTCATCGGATGCTTCCTCCAGATGGGGTGGGGCCTGGCACTCGGGGGGTCACCGCCGCACGCCCGGGATCCTTCGGGGTGAACGGTCTGAACCCCATTCGCGCCGCACCCCGTGCTGGATTGCCCAGCCGTCGCATCGCGATCAAAGGGCGATCAGTGGGCGATCCCGCGCCGCTTCTCGAGGACGAGCTGGAGGTCCTGGCTGACGCCGGTCGCGAAGCCGGCCTCGCTCAGCGAGAGGTAGTAGTCCCACATCCGGATGAAGCGATCGTCGAAGCCCAGGGCACGGACCGCTTCCGTCTGGGCGAGGAACCGCGATCGCCACAGGGCTAGCGTTCGCACGTAGCTCGCGGCGATATCGCGGATCCCGGTGACGAGCAGCGACGTGTCGCGCGTCGACCGCTCGATGACCGCGAGCGACGGGCACAGGCCGCCCGGGAAGATGTAGGTCTGGATCCAGTTGGCGCCGCGACGCTGCATCTCGTAGGCGGCATCCGGGAACGTGATTGACTGGAGGCTGAGCTTGCCGCCCGGGACCAACGCCCTGTCGCACGCCTCGAAGAACGTCGTGAAGTACTCGGCGCCGACGGCTTCGAGCATCTCGATCGAGACGATGGCGTCGTACGTCCCTTCGATGTCACGGTAGTCGCGCAGCTGGATGTCGACGAGATGGTCGAGGCCCGCGGCGCGAACCCGTTCCGTGGCCAGCGCAAGCTGTTCCTGCGAGATCGTGATTGAGGTGACCCGGCAACCGAGTTCGCCCGCGGCGTACAGCGCGAACCCGCCCCAGCCGCAGCCGATCTCCAGGACCCGCTGGCCCTCCTTGAGTCCCGCGCCCTCGGCCATCAGCCGGTACTTGGCGCGCTGGGCGTCCACCAGCGACTGGTCCGGCGACTCGAAGACCGCGCTGGAGTACGTCATGGACTCGTCGAGGAACAGCCGGTAGAAGTCGTTGCCCAGGTCGTAGTGCGCCGAGATGTTCTTCCTGGCCTGGTCCTTCGAGTTTCGCCGTGCGCGATGCGCGAGCGTCCGCTGCAACTGCATCGGGACGCGCCACCAACCGTCGGCCAGGGCCAGTGACGCCCGATTCACCGCGGCGAACCTGAGCAGGACCGGCAGGTCCGGGCTGGACCACAGGCCGTCCATGTAGCCCTCGCCGCCGCCGGTCTCGCCGCCGACGAGCATCCGGGCCAGGGCCTCGGCGTCGTGGATCCGGATCTCGGCTCGAAGCTCGGATGTCGCGTCGCCGAAGGTCTCCCGCGAGCCGTCAGGCAGGACGACCGTCAGCTGTCCCGTCCTGATCCGTCGAGCGGCAGCCAGGGCGGTTCGCCAGGCGAGCTTCGCCACGATGCCGTCCGAGGGTGCGGCGATGGTCTGCGTGGACATGCGCTCGCTCATCGTGTGGCTTCTCCATGTCGGTGGAAGGTGGCGCCGCGCCGCCACAGGCGGAGGGCGTGCCAATGGATCATCCCGATCGTCCGGTGCGTGATGAAGGGGTGCCGGATGAGCATCCAGGCCACGTTCCTGTCGGTCAGCGGCCGGCGTGCCAGGTCCAGGCTCGTGTGCAGCAGGAGGGAGTCCTCCTGATCCTCGTTGATCGTGATGCGCAGCCGATCCGCCTCGTCGCGGACGCGGACCGTGTACCGCCCGACCATCTCGATGAACGGCGAGACGTAGAAGTCCTTGTCCATGGATGCGACCAGGTCCATCGCCCCGAATCCCTCGCCATCACGTCGAAGGCTGTAGAGGTGGCGCTCGCCGTGGGTATTGTGGACCTCGACGACGACCGTTCGAAGGTCCCCGGTCGCGTCCCGACACAGGAAGAAACTCGCCGGATTGAAGGTGTAGCCGAACACCCGCAGGTTCGTGACGAGGGTGATCTGCCAGGTGGCCGGGTCCATTCCCTCGGTGCTCAGGTGGGCCCGGATGTCGGCCGGCAGGTCCGTCGCGGGCGGATCCAGGTGGTCGCTGTCGCGCAGGCTGAGGACGTTGCGTCGGCCACGGCTGAGGAGTCGCAGGGACGTATCGACCTCGTCGAGCTCGTCGAGGTCCAGCGCAACGTAGTAGACATCCTGTTCCAGCGCATACACGAACGGCTTGGCACGGCGGTGGCGGACGACGCCTTCGAGCAGATGCGACTTCATGCCGCTCGCTCCTGCATCTCGGCGGCGCCGGCCATGGTGATGCGCTCGGCGACCTCGAACCCGGAGCGGCAGCCGTCCTCGTGGAACCCGTATCCGAGATGAGCCCCCGCGAACCAGGTCCCGCGATGGCCCTGGAGGCGACCGATCGCCGTCTGCGCCTCGAGTGAGCGGAACGTGTAGAGCGGGTGGCTGAACGCCCGGGCGAGGATCACATGCTCGTCGCGGACGAGGTCGCCCGGGTTGACCGACACGAAGTAGTCAGTCAACCCCGGGAGCGCCTGGAGCCGGTTCATGTGATACGTCATCGTGACGGCGGTGCCGGGCGGATCGCATGCCGCCTGGTCCACGTTCCAGGACGACCAGGCCGCTCGTCGAACGGGCATGACCCGCGGGTCCGTATGCAGGACCACCTCGTTGCGGTTGTAGTCGAAGCCGCCGAGCGCGGCGGTCTCGGCGGCATCGGCATCGCGCAGGAGCGCGAGGGCCTCATCCGCGTGGGTCGCCATGACGACGGCATCGAACCGATCGTGCGCCCCCGACGCGGTGCGAACCGTGGCGCCGACCGCGTCGCGAATGACCGCCTCGACCGCGTCGCCGGAACGGACCGTCCCGGCCGGCAGGCTCGCGATGAGCCGCTCGACGTATGTCTTCGAACCACCGGTCACCGTCCGCCACGGCAAGGCCCGACCGGATCCGATCAAGCCGTGGTTGTCAAGGAAGCGCAGGAGGTAGTCCACCGGGTACTCGAGCGTCCGGCCCGGCGCCGTGGACCACACCGCCGCCGTGATCGGCGTCAGGAAATGGTCGCGGAACGACCGGCCGAAGCCGCGGTCGCTCAGATACTCCCCGAGGGTCAGCCCGGTCTGGACAGGCGCCTCGAGGACCGCGCGGGCATCCCGGTAGAACCGCGCGATGTCGGGGAACATGCGCAGGTACGAGGGCCGCGCGATCAGGTCGCGTTGGGCGAAGAACCCGCCGGCACCGCGGGAGCCGAACTCCACCCGGCACGACCGGCATACGGACGCGAACGACATGTCGGAGGGTTGGGTGGCGACGTCCAGGTCGCGGAACAGGCCGACGAGGCGCGGGTAGGTGGGTTCGTTGTAGACGATGAACCCAGTGTCGACGTCGGCGGGGCCGCCCGGCGCATCCACCGTCACCGTGGCCACGTGCCCTCCCGGGATCGACTCACGCTCGAACAGGGTGACGTCGTGGCCGTTCCGGTCCAGCGCGTACGTCGCGGTGAGGCCGCTCACGCCCGCTCCCACGATGGCGATCTTCATGCCCGGGACCCGCGCGCGGCTCGCTCGTCGAGTGCGGCCTGCATCCCGCCGAGGGCGTCACGGGCGATCTTCGCGAACGCGCCGCCGACGAACGGCTGGACGAGGCGCATCCAGCCACCGAGCCGGATGTCCGCCGTGTAGTCGATGGTCGTGCCGGTCGCGGTCCGCTCGAAGCGGATGTCGTCGACGGCGAAGACCCCCGACCCCTCCCCGGTCAGGACGACCCGGGTCGGCGGCTCGAAGGTGGTGACGCGATACTCCATCGGCGCGACCCGTCCGCGCATGCGGACACCGAGCCTGTAGCGGGCACCCAGGGCGACCGGGCCGGGCTCGGCGGCATCGGATGTGGCGACGCCGGGGTCCCAGCGGCTCGAGTTCGAAAAGTCCGCGATGAACGCGAACGCTTCCTCGATGGGCAGGGTCGTATCGATCCGCTCGTGTAGCTTTGTCATGGTCTCGCTCCAGCTCGGGGCCGGTCATCCGTCCGCACGTCTCGCACGAAAGGACTGGCGTGGATCTCGCTTCGTTGGTCGATGACGCACTCGAGGTATCGGTCGTCGGGAGTTTTTCCCGCATCGGCTACCAGGTCCGTCGACAGGTATTCGCGTGGCATACGCCGGCGGATGGGTCGCTGACCGGGAAGTCCGTGCTCGTCACGGGCGCGACGTCCGGCCTGGGCCGAGCGACCGCGGACGCGATGGCGGACCTGGGCGCCAGGGTCGTGCTCGTCGGGCGCAGCGAGGCCCGGCTGGGTGAGGTGCGGGATGCACTCACCGCACGCCACGGCGAGGACCGATTCCCGATCGTCGTCGCCGACATGGGCGCGCTCGCGTCGGTCCGTTCGGCGGTCCGGCACGTCCTGGCGACCGAGGATCGCCTCGATGTCCTCGTCGACAACGCGGGGGCGATCTACCCGGAGCGCATCGTGGGGCCGGATGGCATCGAAGCGACGCTGGCGATCATGGCCGTGGCGCCCTTCGTGCTGGTCTCCGGCCTGTTGCCGCTCATGGGTCGGACGGGCGATGCCCGGGTGATCGGCGTGACGTCGGGCGGCATGTACACCCAGGCCATCGACCTCGACGACCTCCAGTGGGCGACCGAGCCGTTCTCCGGGCCGCGCGCCTACGCGAAGGCGAAGCGGGTGCAGGTCGCCCTCGCGCGCGAGTGGGCGCGCCGCCTTCGGATGGCCGATCGATCGGACGTCCGGGTCAACACCATGCATCCGGGCTGGGCCGATACGCCCGGCCTGGCCGAACAACTCCCGGCGTTCTACGAGGTCATGCGACCCGTGCTGCGCTCTCCGGCCGAGGGCATCGACACGATCGCGTGGCTCGCGACGGACGGCGAGGCGGGAGCGCGCGGCGGACAGGTCTTCCTGGATCGACGGCCTCGTCCGTTCGATCGCGTGCCGTCGACGCGGCTCAGCTCTCTGGATCGTCGCCGGCTGTGGGACATCGTCGTCGGGCTGACCGGCGACCCCGACCCGCTCCCGGAGCCCACCTGAGCCTGACGCGGGGCGTGCCGCAGGCCGGGAACGGCTAGCGCCGAACCGCCGTGGCGGACGCGCTCAGCGCTGCGAGCCCACCGACCAGCTCGGCCGGGGTGGGCCAGCCGTAGCCCAGCCTGAAGTGGCGTCGCGGCTGGTCGAACCAGTGACCCGGGCCGACGACCGTCCCGTGCTCGTCGAGCAGGACCCGATAGAACGCGTCCACGTCCAGGTCCACTCCGGATCGGACCCGCGGGAAGCCGACGACCCCGCCGCGCGGTTCGATCCACTCGAAGACGTCCTGTCCGGCCATCCAGTCCCGGGTCGTCGCGAGCGCGGTGTCGATGCCGCGTCGGATCACGCTGAGGCGCTCCACGCGACGGGCCATCGCGACCTCGGCGATGGCCTCGTCCACGACCGAATTCGTGATGAGGATCTGTTCCTTGGCCGCGAGGAACCGCTCGAGTAGTGTCCGGTCGCGGGTCGCGAGCCAGCCGATGCGGATCCCCGGCAACCCGTCCGCCTTGGAGAGCGACGAGACGCTGATGGCACGCTCGGAACGCCCCGCCGCCAACGGGCCAGGGCCACCGAATGTCATCTCTCGGTACGTCTCGTCCATGAGCAGCCGGGCCTGCGGGTGCGCTTCCACGAGCGCCACGATCGCCCGTATCGTCTCGTCGGGGATGACCTGGCCCGTCGGGTTGTGCGGGTTGGTGAGGGAGACGAGCTTCGTGCGCGGCGTCAGGAGCGCCGCGATCCGGTCCGGATCCACAGACCAGCCGTCCTCGTACCGCAGGTCCAGGTAGCTGATGTCGGCCCCGATAGCGTGCGGCGTCTCCAGGTTCGTGGCGTAGTTCGGGCGGGCGACGATGGCCTGATCCCCGGCCTGCAGCAACGTCGTGGCGATGATGAACAGGGCGGCGGCGGCACCTGGGGTGACCAGCACATCGTCGGCGCTCAGGCCGCCGCTGCCGGCCGGGCCGTCCTCGCCCACGGCGATCGCCGCGCGCAGCCCCGGTCGCCCCAGGTGGTCGCCGTACATGAG
>Ga0209069_10001907_pt1 | contig 10766 bp, 10 predicted proteins | sample Str013_2_FD_187202 | JGI IMG/M metagenome (GOLD analysis project Ga0209069, IMG submission 187202) | Freshwater sediment microbial communities in response to fracking from Pennsylvania, USA - Straight Creek_MetaG_SC_2013 (SPAdes) (version 2) | ecosystem: Environmental > Aquatic > Freshwater >...
GGGAGCACGCCTTGGCCAAATCGCATTGGAGCTTCAAGACCGCCGTCGAACTAACCACGGCGTTGGCCGCAAAAAAAGTCTCCGCCGTCGAATTGGCGCAGGACGTCATCGGCCGCATCGAGCGGCACGACGCAAAGATCAACGCGGTATGCGCCCGTGACTTCGAGCGCGGCCTTGCGGCCGCGCGTACCGCCGACGCCGAGCTGGCGCGCGGCGTCAAGAAACCGCTGCTCGGCATCCCCATGACCGTGAAGGAATCCTTCAATATCGCGGGATTGCCGACGACATGGGGTTTTCCGCTGGCAAAGGATTTCAGGGCAAAGGAAGACGCGCTTTCCGTTGTCCGCGTCAAGCAAGCTGGCGGCGTCATCCTCGGCAAGACCAATGTTCCGATCGGACTTGGTGACTGGCAGAGCTTCAATGAGATCTACGGCACCACCAACAATCCGTTCGATCTCGGCCGCACGCCCGGCGGTTCCTCCGGCGGATCGTCGGCCGCACTGGCGGCGGGCTATGGCGCGCTGTCGCTTGGCTCCGATATCGGCGGCTCGCTTCGTGTCCCCGCGTTTCACTGCGGCGTCTATGCGCACAAACCGACCCTGAACATCGCGCCGCTGCGCGGGCATACGCCGCCAGCGCTGGCGCCGTTGCCGGACGATAATGATTTGGCCGTGATTGGTCCGATGGCGCGAGGCGCCGCCGATCTTTCACTGCTGCTCGACGTGATCGCGGGGTCGGATCCGCTGACCACCGGCGTTGGTTACAAACTTGCCTTGCCGCCGGCGCGCCATAGCGACCTCAGGAATTATCGTGTTCTGGTGATCGACGGCGATCCCATTCTCCCGACGAACAAGGACGTCCGCGGCGCGATTGAGAAACTCGCAAGTGGCCTTGCCAAATCGGGTGTGAACGTATCCCGACAGAGTCCGCTGCTGCCTGACTTCGCGGAGTCGTCCCGACTCTACATGCGGATGCTCCTTTCATTTCTGGCAGCATTTTTTCCGCCCGAAATCCTCGCCGACGCGCAGCAACGGATCGCAACTCTGGCGGCCAACGATACCAGCCTTGCCGCCGAACGCCTGCGCGGCATGACACTCAGCCATCGCGCCTGGGTGCTCGACGACGGCGCGCGGCGGCGGCTGTGCGCGCAATGGCGCGAACTTTTCAAGACATTCGATGCCGTGATCTGCCCAATTATGCCGACGCCGGCCTATCCGCACATCCATTCGCCGGAACAGGAAAAGCGCCGCATCAACATCGACGGCAAGGATTACATCTATCCCGATCAACTGGCCTGGCCGGGTATCGCCACCCTGCCCGGCCTGCCTGCCACCGCCATTCCACTCGGCCTCGTGCCGGACGGCTTGCCAGTCGGCGCGCAGATCGTCGGTCCCTGGCTGGAAGACCGAACGCCGCTGAAACTGGCCGAGTTGATCGAGCGCGAATTCGGCGGCTTTGTGCCGCCGCCAATGTTCGACGATTAGACGCAGAAGGGGAACACATGAGCAATCACCTCGACGAGCTCACCGCACTCAACCGCGACTATGTCGCCTCGGTGCAGAATTCCGACGTCAGGCGTTTCGACGAGATTCTGGCGCAGGATTTCTACTGCTCCAATCCCGACAAGTCGCTGGTCGACCGCGCCGCGTTCCTGAGGCAGACGGCTGTGCCGGTGACGATCAGGAACCTGCAGGCGCATGACGTGAGGATTCGCGTAATGGGCGACTTCGCCATCATCCACGCCTCGACCAGCTTCACCACGGCCGATGGTCAGCAGGCCCACGGCCGCTACACCGATTGTTGGGCACGGCAGAACGGCCACTGGCTGGCGGTGTCGGCGCACGTATCGCGGTAGGCCTTGAACCACGACGTCATATGTGGACGGCCCCTTACGCGTCGAACATGATCACGCTGCGGACGGTCTTGCCGGCCTTCATGTTGGCAAAGCCCTCGTTGATCTCCGACAACGTCAGCTTGGCGGAAATCCAGTCCTCCAGATGCAGCCTGCCGCGCATGTAGAATTCGACGAGGCGGGGCATGTCGACGCGGAAATGGTTCGAACCCATTGACGATCCCTGGATCTTGCGTTCCCTGAGGAAATCGAAGCCGTGCAGCTCTATCTTCTGGCCGAACGGGATCATGCCGACGATCGTCGCAGTGCCGCCGGGTGCCAGCATCGCAAAGGCCTGCTCGGCCGTTTCCTTGCGGCCCAGCACCTCGAAGGAATGATGCACGCCGCCATTGGTGAGATCGCGGACCTGCTTCACCACGTCGCCATTGCGGGGATCGACGATGTCGGTGGCGCCCAACTTGGTCGCGAGCTGCAGCTTGGCCGGGTTGGTATCGACCGCGATGATGCGGCCGGCGCCGGCAATCTCGGCGCCGTTGATCGCGGCCATGCCGACGCCGCCGCAGCCGATCACGACCACGGTTTCACCGGCCTTGACGCCCGCCGTATTCACCACCGCGCCGTAGCCAGTGATCACGCCACAGCCGATCAGCGCCGCCAGTTCGAGCGGCATGTCCTTGCGGATTTTGACGATGGCGTTTTCGTGCACCAGCATCTGCTCGGCGAACGAGGAGAGATTGAGAAATTGATGGAGCTTCTCCGAACGCGCCCAGGATAGCCGGTCGGACTGGCCGGGCAGCATCTTCACCGTGGTATCGGTGCACAGCACGGTGCGGCCCGTGGTGCAGTTGTCGCAGGTGCCGCAGAACACCGACAGGCAGGTCACCACGTGATCGCCGGGCTTCACATAGGTCACGTCGGAGCCGACCTTCTCGACCACGCCGGCCGATTCATGACCGAGCACGGCCGGCAGCGGATGCGGATAAAGCCCTTCCATGAAGTGCAGATCGGAATGACAGAGGCCGGCGACGCGGGTGCGGATCAGGACCTCGCGCGGGCCGGGGTTGGGCACGCTGACGTCCTCGATCACCAGCGGCTTGTTGACTTCATGCAGGACGGCGGCCTTCATCGGTGTTTCCCCATTTTATTGCTTCTCGTTGCGGCGCAGTGACACCCCACCTCTCGCAAAGGGAGGCTGAGATAGCTCGCAGCCTACGCCGCCGAAAGCAATTCGCCAACCTCGGCCATCCCGATGGCGCGCTCGCCGAGCAGGTGATCGGTCATGGCGCGCTGCGCGGCATTTTCCGCGAGCCGGAACGGGTCGCGGGCCGACACCCGATGATCGATCGCCATGCGCGACAGCAGCAGCCTTCGCGCATCGCCACGCATCTCGTGGATGCGGCCGCCCTCCCAGGCCAGGGCTACCGCGCTCGCCACGTGATACAGCAGGCTGGTGGCTCGGCGCGCTTCCGCCTCGTTCTCGGTGCTGGCAGCCACCTCACGCGCAAAGGCGATGGCGCGGTCCGAGAGGTCGCGCAGCCGGTCGCGCCAGGCCCGCGGCACATTGGCGCTGTCGTCGAGCCGGGCGTGGAGATCGGCAGCCAGAGCCGCATCGGCGCCGTGGCGACCAACGGCCCGCTTCAACGCATCGAGCGCGACGATATTGCCGGTGCCCTCCCAGATCGAACCGAGATGGGCGTCGCGCAGCAGCCGCGCGTTGGCGAATTCCTCAATGTAACCGATGCCGCCGCGCATCTCCAAAGCGTCGCCGCAGACCTTGCGGGCATCGCGGGTGGCGCGGAATTTCAGCGTCGGCGTCAGGATGCGCAGCAAGGCTGCCGCGTCCTGGCTGCCGGCCTCGGCGCGATCGAGCGCATCGGCGGTGAGGAAACTCATCGACAACGCCTGCTCGGTCGCCAGCCCGATTTTCATCAATTGCCGGCGCGCCAGCGGCAGGTCGATGATGCGTCGGCCGAACACCACGCGATTTCTGGCGACCGTCATCGCATCATGATATGCGCGCCGCATCAGCGCGGTGGACTTGACGCCGTTCGACAGTCGCGACGAATTGACCATCTCGGCCATCTGCACGAAGCCGCGGTCGAGCCTGCCGACCGCGTACGCGATCGCGCCTTCCAGTTTTATTTCGCCTGACGCCATCGATCGGGTGCCGAGCTTGTCCTTGAGCCGAACGATCCGGTAGTGATTTTGCGAGCCGTCATCGAGCCGCCGCGGCATCAGGAACAGGCCGACACCGCGCGTGCCCGGCCCCGCACCCTCCGGCCGCGCCAGCAGCATCACGACCTCAGCATCCACATTGGAGCAAAACCATTTTTCGCCGTGCAAGCGCCAGCGGTCGCCTTCCGGCACCGCCGTGGTGGTGAGCGTGCCGACGTCGGAGCCGCCTTCCTTTTCGGTCATGAACTGGCCGCCCTGGGTCAGCTTGCTCATGTCGGTCTGGGTCAAGCCGTCGAGATATCGTGCCTTCAATGCCTCGCTGCCGAAATTCGCCAGCAGCTTGGCGCAACCGTCGGTGACGTTGATCGGGCAGCCGAGGCCGAATTCGGCCTGGTTGAACAGGAACGTGAACGCGTGCTTGGCCACCACAGGATATTTGTCCGGCCAGCCCAGAATACCCTTGCGGATCGACATCGCATGGATGCCGAACTCGCTGAACGCGGCCTTTTCCAGTTCGCGATAGGCCGGGTGGTATTCGATCGACTGGGAATCGCGACCGAAGCGGTCGCGCTGGTGCAGCACCGGCGGATGACGGTCGGCGAGCCGCGCGCATTCGTCGAGATGACCGCCGGCAAGCCCGCCAAGCCGGTCGAGATGCGGCTCGATATGGCGAAACAGCGCCTCCGGCAAATGCAGCCGCAGCAGATCCATCAATGCGGGATCGGCCCGGTAGAAATTCATCCCCGTTGTATCCGGCGCGAGCAGTCCGGGCTGGTCCGCCGCGGCCGCCGTGCGATCGTGCTTGAGTGACTGCATTTTTGACTCTGGTTGGTTCGGTCCGATATTGGTCATCTACCGATAGCGCAGGCGATCAAGCCGTCAACAAGCATAATTGGAGGATCGGCCCATGACGGATGGATATCGCATCATCGGCGCGGAGATGTCGCCCTACTCGGTCAAGGTCCGCTCCTATTTTCGCTACAAGGCGATTCCGCACCGGTGGATTTTGCGCAACGCGGCAAGCCAGCCGGAATACGAAAAATACGCGAAAATGCCGATCATCCCGCTGGCGATAACGCCTGATGGGACCGGCATCCAGGATTCCACGCCGATCATCGACGCCATCGAGAAGCTTCATCCCGAGCCTTCGATTCATCCCGGTGATCCCGTGACGCAATTTATCTCCGCGCTGACGGAGGAATTCGGCGACGAGTGGGGCAACAAATGGATGTTTCACTATCGCTGGGCCCGTGAAGTCGACCAGGTCAGTTCGGCCGGGCGCATCGCACGGATGCGCGGCCCGAAGGCGAGCGAGCAGGAACACGCCGCCTTCACCGGCCAGGTGCGCGCCCGGATGGTGGACCGCGTCTGGTTCGTCGGTTCAAACGAATTGACCGCGCCGCAGATCGAGGCCGGCTTCCAGGAGATGCTGGGATGGCTCGATGAACATCTGGCCGGGCGGCCCTATCTGTTTGGTGGAAGGCCCGCGTTCGGCGATTTCGGTCTCTGGGGGCAGTTCTATGAATTGTGGACCGATCCGACCGCCGGCGCGTTGATTGAGGGCAACGCGCCACACGTGCTCGACTGGGTGCACCGCATGCTCTGGCCGAGGGCCGAAGGGCCGTTCGAGAGCTGGACGGCGCTGGCGCCGACCTGGATGCCCATCCTGACCAAACAGGTCGGCAAGCAATTCTGGCCATGGACTCTTGCCAATGAGCGGGCCTTGCGGGAAGGCAAGGATGAATTCAGCGTCACGCTTGGCGACCAGCTCTGGACCCAGAAGCCGCAGAAATATCACGCGCGCTCGCTCGGCATGCTGCGCGCCAGGTATGCCGGGATCGCGGACAAGCGGGAGATCGATCTGGTTTTGGCCGCGGCAGGTTGTCTTGCGGGATTGCGCGACTAGATACGGAATCCCATCGTCTTTAAGGACTGTTCTCATGGAAACGCCGAAATATACCACCGCCCTGATCGTCGGGGCCGGCGAAGGCTTGAGTGCATCGCTGGCGCGTTTGTTCGCGCACCAAGGTATTCGCGTCGCGCTCGCCGCCCGCAAGATCGGAAAACTCGGCGCGCTCTGTACCGAGACCGGCGCCCGCGCCTTCGCCTGCGACGCCACCCAGGCGGAAGACGTCGAGCGCCTGTTCGGCCTCGTCGAGCGCGAGATCGGCACGCCGGATCTCGTGGTCTACAACGCCAGCGGGCGGGCGCGCGGCGCCTTCACCGATCTGGTGGCGGCCGACGTCGCGCAGGCGATCACGGTCTCGGCCTTCGGCGGCTTTCTGGTGGCGCAGCAGGCGGTGAAACGGATGCTGCCCAACCAACACGGCGCGATCCTGTTCACCGGCGCTTCCGCCAGCGTCAAGGGCTATCCCCAGTCAGCGCCGTTCGCGATGGGCAAATTCGCGTTGCGCGGGCTCGCCCAGAGCATGGCACGGGAATTGTCACCGCAAGGCATTCACGTCGCGCATTTTGTGATCGACGGCGGCATCCGCAGCGCTGTTCGGTCCGAGCCCGCCGACCGGCCGGATTCCATGCTCGATCCCGACGCCATTGCCTTGGGTTACTGGAATGTGCTGCAACAGCCGCGCAGCGCCTGGACCTGGGAACTGGAATTGCGGCCGTGGGTTGAAAGGTTCTGAGGCGATATCGTCATATGTGGACGGCTCCTATTGGCAATCCCTTTTTGACGTTACGAACGATTTAGTCGTTCCGGGATGGTACGAAGAACCAGACCTCAGATGCGCAATGGCGCATCGGGGAATCTCGAGATTCCGGGTTCGATGCTTCGCATCGCCCCGGAATGACTAAAATAAATGATGGGGGAAACATGACCAGCGAAACCACGATCGACACCGGCACCGACGAGCTCTTGTGCACCATCCGCGACCGCGTCGCCATCATCACGCTGAACCGACCAGCCGCGCGCAATTCCCTTTCCGATCATCTAACCCCGGCGCTGCGCACCATGATCAAGACCTGCGGCGAAAACCCCGACGTCGGCGCGCTCCTGATTACCGGCGCCGGCACGGCGTTCTGCTCGGGCGGTGACGTCAAGGGCATGGGCGCCCACCGCGACAAGAAGAAGCTCGAAATGTCTTTTGACGAGAAGGTCGCGGACCTGCAGGAACGCCAACGCCTGCTGACCGGCGCGCTGATCGCAGTTCGCAAGCCGACCATTGCGGCGTTACCGGGTCCCGCGGCCGGCGCAGGTCTCGCCATTGCCATGGCTTGCGATATTCGCATCGCGGCGCAATCGGCCTTCGTCTCCACCGGCTATCTCCGCGTGGCGCTCAGCGGCGACTACGGTATCGCATGGCTCCTGACGCGGCTGGTCGGAACGGCGCGGGCGCGGGAGTTGATGTTCACCGCAGACAAGGTCGATGCGAAGCGATGCGAGACGATTGGCCTCGTCAACCGCGTCGTGCCGGACGACAGGCTGCAAAGCGAGGCCTTTGCGCTGGCGAAATCAATGGCCGAAGGTCCGACGATCGCACTCCGCTACATGAAGGACAATCTCGATGAGGCGTTGTTGTTCGATTTCGCCACCGCGCGCGACCATGAGGCGGAGCGCCTGGTTCGCCTGACCACGACCGCCGATCATCGCGAGGCGGTGCAGGCCTTCATCGACAAGCGGAAGGCTGTGTTCAGGGGAAATTGACTCCGCGCCATTCAGCCCTGCAAAGCCAGACTCAAGGCTTGGCTTTGCGCCGCCAGCCTCCAGCTCGCACAGGGAATATCGCGCGGCCCGACCTCGATCTGTTTTTCGAACCGCACCAGCTTCCAGTCGCCGGGCGAATGGGTGAACGCGTAACCGGACCGGCGCGCCAGGCCGATCATGGCATCGTTGGAACGCAGCGTGTCGCCGAACAGGCGCGCGGCGCCGAACGAGGCCGCGCGGCATTCCAGATTCTTTAGCAGTGCTTTTCCGATACCATGGCCCTGCCAGCGGTCGTCGATCGACAGTCCGAATTCGATACTCGCGGTATCGGCGTGGAAGGCATAGCGGGCCTCGCCGACGATGGTTTCAAAACCATCAATCGTCATGGTCGCGACCACGCTGAAGCGATCGGCCTCGCCGATATGGATGAAATGATCGAGTTCGGCTGGCGGCAGTTCGCTGATGGCGCCGAAGAAGCGGTTGTAACGGGATCGCATGGTAAGGGCGCGGAAATAGTTCTGAAGCGAGGCTGCATCGCGCGGCTCGACAAAGCGAACCGTGACGGCGGCGCCATCGCGCGAGCTCAGCACGTCGGAATATTGCCTGAGGTCGTCGAAACGCATCGCCGTCATCGTCCGCTCCCTCGGCCTCGAAGAAGATCGCCAGCCTCCCTCTTTGCCGGCGACGCCGGAGCGCACGACCCGCCAAAGAGTAAGCGGTTTGGCGATAGGGTCGATGCGCCGTTTGAGATTGGGAGCGCGCCCCGGACGCAACACCAGTCCGCCTTTGCTGGTCGCGCTCCTGCTGCTGCGTTACGCCCGCCAGAACGGCTTATCGGCCTCGTAGGCGACGTCACTCCGGGACATGCCGATGTCGTGCAGTTCGCGGTCGGTCCATTGGGACAGTTCACGCCGCGCCTCGTAACGCCGCCGCCAGACATGGAGAGTCTCGCGGATTTGGGCCAGCAAGCCCCATCCATGATAATTTATCATCGATTCCCGTGTTAAAGCAGACATTTGCGGCTCCTAAAGCTAATGTACGTACCATAATATCTTCGCTATCCGCGCTTTCGACAAACGACACTTTGTGCCACTTCACATGATATAAAATCATGTATCTGGGGATAACCGCACGATGACCGCCAGGCTGCCATCGCTGAATGGACTGCGCGCCTTCGAGGCCGCGGCGCGGCATTTGAGCTTCACGCAAGCCGCATCCGAACTGAATGTCACGCAGACCGCGATCAGCCATCAGATCAAACGGCTGGAGCAGGAACTGGGCGTTCGCCTGTTCGTCCGGCAGAACCGCGCGCTGGCGCTGACGCCGCAAGCGAGGGATTACCTGCCCGGCATCCGCGCCGCGTTCAACGACCTCAGGCTCGCCACAGACCGGCTGTTGCGGAAGGACGACGACCATGTGCTGACGGTCTCGACGCTGGCCTCGCTCGCGGCGAAGTGGCTGTTGCCGCGGCTCTCCGCGTTCCAGGAGGCCCATCACGGCATCGACGTGCGGATCACCACCTCCACCAGCCTGGTCGACTTCCAGCGCGACAAGGTCGACGCGGCGATCCGTTACGGCCGCGGCCAGTGGCCGGGGCTGCGCGCCGACTGGCTGATGGCGGACGAGCTGTTTCCGGTATGCAGCCCGGCGCTGCTGAAGGGAAAAAAGCCGCTGAAGAGCCCTGACGACCTCAAGGACCATGTGCTGCTGCACACCAGCAACGCCAACAGCGACGACTGGCGGCTGTGGCTGTGGGCGGCAGGGCTGCCGGCCGACATTTCAAGGCAACCGGGGGTGACCTTCGATCTCATCTTCATGACCGTGCAGGCCGCGATTGACGGCATCGGCATCGCCATGGGCCGCACCGCCTATGTGCAGGAGGATATCGCCAAGGGCCGGCTGGTGGTGCCGTTCAAGATCACGCTGCCGACCGATGCCGGCTTCTATCTAGTCTCGCCCTCCGGCCGAGCGGATTCGCCGAAGCTGGCGGCCTTCCGGCAATGGCTGGTCGCGTCGGCGCGCAGCCAGTCCTGAGGCCACATTCGCGGCCGCCGTATCCGGCATCGGTTGGGTTTTCGGTTGGTGGAAGCCCTTCGGCGTGGCAGATTGCCCGGTCGAGGCAAGAGAAATTTTCGGCTGGCGAGATGTTCGCACGGCCAGTTCAAGGAGGGAGCAACTCGCCATGGCGCAGACATCCGGATCACCACCGCCGCAGATCAAATCGCGGCTCGGCGCCATTCTCCGTTCGACCAGTGGAAATTTTCTCGAGCAGTTCGATTTCTTCCTGTTCGGCTTTTACGCCAACGCGATTTCCAAGGCGTTCTTTCCTTCCGACAACGAAACCACCGCGTTGCTGCTGACGTTCACCACGTTCTGGCTTGGCGCGCTGATGCGGCCGGTCGGCGCGATCGTACTGGGCGCTTATATCGACCGGATCGGCCGCCGACTGGGGTTGATCGTGACGCTCGCGATCATGGCCATGGGCACGGTTCTGATTGCGATTTGTCCGACCTATGCGAGCATCGGGATCGCCGCCCCCATCATCGTGCTGATCGGCCGCCTGCTGCAGGGCTTTTCCGCCGGCGTCGAACTCGGCGGCGTCTCGGTTTACCTGTTCGAGATTTCCACGCCCGGCAACAAGGGCTTCTATACTTCGTTCCAATCCGCGAGCCAGCAGGTGGCGATTTTCGTCGCCGCCATCATCGGCTTTGCGCTGAGCGAGTCGATGCCGGCCGACAGCATCGCGGCCTGGGGGTGGCGGATCCCGTTTTTCATCGGTTGCATCATCGTTCCCTTCATTTTCGTGCTGCGCCGAACCCTGGAGGAAACCCCCGCATTCCTCGCCATGAAAAAGCACCCCACCGCGTCGGAAGTCTTCAGTTCCGCCGCGGCCAACTGGCGCATCATCCTGCTGGGCATGCTGATGGTCGCGATGACGACCGTGACCTTCTATTTTGTCACGGTTTACACGCCGACCTTGGTCCCGTCGCGAAGTTGGTAGGAATTGAGGTTGGCGTAGTCTCCGGGGTGATGAACCTCGAATCATCCGGCGTTGAAGCGTCGGACTGGAGACCACGC
>Ga0209069_10001908_pt1 | contig 10764 bp, 9 predicted proteins | sample Str013_2_FD_187202 | JGI IMG/M metagenome (GOLD analysis project Ga0209069, IMG submission 187202) | Freshwater sediment microbial communities in response to fracking from Pennsylvania, USA - Straight Creek_MetaG_SC_2013 (SPAdes) (version 2) | ecosystem: Environmental > Aquatic > Freshwater >...
ATGCACAGAGGTCGACCGCCGGGGTGAGCCCCGCGGCGGCGGCCCGGCCCAGCAGGGTACGCACGGCGGCGTACCCGGCCTCGCCCAGGTTCTCGGTGAACTCGTTGACGTACAAGGCGATGTGCTGGTCCACCACGGCCGGTTCCAGCTCCTGCGCGTGTGAGCGCACGTACCCCCGGCTGGCGGCCGGGTCGCGCCAGGCCGCGCGGACCGAGGCGCGGATCCAGTCCGCCGCGGCGACCGGATCCACCGCGCCGCGCCGGGCCAGGATCGCCCCGAGCGGGATCGGCAGCCCGGTGTCGGACTCCCACCACTGGCCCAGGTCGGCCAGCGCGACCAGCCCGTGCCGGTGGTAGGTGAACCGGGCCTCGTGGATCACCAGCCCGGCGTCGTACTTACCGGCCGCCACGCCCGGCATGATCTCGTGGAACGGCACCACCTCGATCCGGGCCGGCGGGTCGCCCTGGGACCACAGCCGGAACAGCAGGTACGCGGTGGTCCGCTCGCCCGGTACCGCCACCGTGCCACCGGCCACGGCGCCGCCCGGTCGGGTCAGCACCAGCGGGCCGCAGCCGCGCCCGAGCGCCCCGCCGCAGGGCAACAGCTCGTACCGGTCCAGCAGCCACGGCAGCGCCGCGTAGCTGACCTTCACCAGGTCGTACCCGCCGGTCAGCGCCGCGGTGTTGGTGACGTCCACGTCGGCGTACGTCACCTCGATCGGCGGCGCGCCGGGGACCAACCCGTGCGCCAGCGCGTGGAACACGAAGGTGTCGTTGGGGCAGGGCGAGTACGCGACCCGCAGCGGCGTCGTCACCAGTCCACGGTAGCCAGGGCGGTACCGGCGGCGCGCAGCGCGGCCAGTGCCTCGGGGATCCGCCAGCCGGCCCGGTCGCGCGGGCCGACCGGGTTGGAGAGGGTGCGCAACTCGGCGAACGGGACCCCGGCCGCGACAGCGGCCGTGGCGACGCCGAAGCCCTCCATCGCCTCGGCCACCGCGTCCGGGTACCGCCGGCGCAGGTCGGCCGCGCGGGCGGCGGTACCGGTGACCGTGTGCACGGTCAGCACCGGCCCGACCGGCGCCGCCGGCAGTACCGCCCGCAGCCGGGCCAGCAGCGCCGGGTCCACGCCGAGCGTGGCGGTACCGAAGCCGAGCTGGTCCAGGGACAGGAACCCGGTGGGGGAGTCGGCGCCGAGGTCGGCCGCCACGGCGGCGCTGGCGAGCACGGTGCCACCCGGTCCCGGGCGGCCGTCGGGTCCCGTGCCACCGTCGGGTCCCGTGCCACGGTCAGGTCCCGTGCCACGGTCAGGTCCCGTGCCACCGAAGCCGCCACCGAAGCCCCCGGCGATGCCGGCGCTCAGCACCGCCCCGTACGGGGTGCCGGCCAGCCGGGCCCGCTCCAGCAGCGTGGCGGTACCTGCCGCCGCCGCCGCGATACCGACCCCCATCGCCATGATGTCCACAGTGGACAGTCCTGCCGTTGTATCCACAGTGGACAGCCTGGTGCCATCCGCCCCGGTACCGGCGGACCTACCGGTGGACCAGCCGGCCCGCAGCGCATCCCGCTCGGCGGCGACCGCGGTGACCACCAGCAGCCGGGTCACTCGTCGTCCGGCGTGGGCGCCGGGGGCACGCCGGACGGTCGGTACAGGTGGAAGGTCGGCGCGTCCTGGTCGGTCCGCGGCAACGTCCGGGTCCGCTCCGCGCCGGCCCCGGAGTTGCCGGCCCCGGAGTTGCCCGTGTCAGGGTCACCGCCGTCACCCCCGCCCGGCCCGGGACCGTCGGTACGGGTGGGGTCCGGCCCGGTACCGCGCGCGGCCGGTACCCGCGTCGGGTGGGCCGCGCCACCGGTCTCGCGGGTACGCCGCCAGCGGGGCCGGCGGGACGGCTGCGCGGCCGGTGCCGGTACCGCCACCGTGGTGGCCTCCGGTACCCGGGGCACCTCGCCACTGGCCACGCCGAGCAGCCGTTCCCGCCGCAGCCGTACCGCCAGCGCCACCCCGCGCACCGCGGCCAGGCACGCGCCGGCCGCCGCGATGCCGATGCCCAGCCGGCCGCCGAACGGGATCAGCCCGAGCGCGCCACCGGCCACCCAGGCCAGCATCAGCAGCGTCTCGGAGTGCGCGAACGCGCTGGCCCGGATGTGTTCGGGGACCCGCTCGGAGATGGTCGCGTCGGCGGCGATCTTGGCCAGCCCGCTGGCCCCGGCCACCACCAGGCACAGCAGTACCACCGTGGCCAGGTTGTACCCGACCGTGGCGACCAGCCCCACCCCGGCCAGTAGCGCCAGCGCGATGGCCTGCAACAGCGTCGGTCGATGGATCCGCAGCCGGGTACCGGCGGCCGTGGCCAGGAACGCGCCGAGCCCCAGCGCCGCCGCGGCCAGCCCGATCGCGGTCGGGCCGGGCAGCGACCAGGCGAACAGCCGGGTGGTCAGCTCGCCCGAGCGGATGGCGAAGGCGAGGTACAGCGTCAGGTACCCGAACAGCGCCCGCAGCGCGGCGGCGCTGCCGACGGTGGCGATCACGGAACGGTTGGACAGCACCCCGGCACCGGTACGCCCGGCGGCCCGGCCGAACGGCCGCGGTACCGTCTCGGGCGGGTCGGAGTCGGCCCGGTCGGGCAGCCGCAGCGCGATGACCGTACCGACGAGGAAGATCATTGAGGCGACCCGCAGTGGCCACTGTGGACCGAAGTGGAACGCCAGCAGCCCGATCGGGGCGACCACGGCACCGGCGACGGTACCGAACACCGAGGCCCGCGCGCCGACCTGGGACAGCCGCAGCCGCTGCGGCAGCAGCCGGGGTACCGCCGCCGAGCGGGCCACCCCGTACGCCCGGGACAGCACCAGTACCCCGAACGCGGCCGGGTACAGCCCGAACGCGTGGATGTAGTCGGAGATCAGCCACGCCAGGAACGCCCGGCCGAGCATGGTCAGCGCCAGCGCGTACCGCCGGCCGTGCCGGAACCGGTCCAGCAGCGGCCCGATCACCGGCGCCAGCAACGCGAACGGCGCCATCGTGACGAGCAGGTACAGCGCCACCCGGCCGCGCGCCTCGCCGGCGGACACGGAGAAGAACACGGTACCGGCCAGGCCCATCGTGATCAGGGTGTCCCCGGCGCAGGACGCGGCGTGCAGGTCCAGCAGCCGGATCATGCCGACCTCGCCGGCGCCGCCGGACTGCCGGGCGGAGTTGACCCGGCGGGTCACCCACCGGCCGGCGTACCGGCCGCCGCGGACGGTCGCCCGGGCGCTGCGGACGGCCAGCCCGGCCCCGCGTACGGCCAGCCCGGCCCCGCGCAGCGTGGCCCCGAGCGCCTTCCCCACCTCCGGCATGCGACCATCGTCGCCCATGTGCGCCATTCCCGCCCCGCGGGGCGGTCCCGCGGGCGCGGCGCGCCGGCGGCCGGTACCGGGGTTGATGGCCGTACCGGCCGCCGATGGGGAACAATGTGCTCGTGGCGACCAGAACTGCGGTGGGTACGCGGGCGAAGCCCGACCAGGTGTGCACGGACGCGGTCGAGGTGGCCCGGGCCGCGATCGGTGCCGAACCCGTGGGCGAGCACCTGGCCGCGGTGGCCGACGGCGACCGGGTGGTCACCCACCTGTTCGACTGCGACCTGCCCGGGTACCGGGGCTGGCGCTGGGCGGTGACGGTGACCCGGGTACCCCGTGGCCGTACCGTCACGGTCTCCGAGGTGGTGCTGCTGCCCGGGCCGGAGGCGCTGGTGGCGCCGGCCTGGGTGCCGTGGCACGAGCGGCTCAAGCCGGGCGACCTCGGCGTGGGTGACCTGATGCCGACCGCGGCGGACGACGACCGGCTGGCCCCCGGGTACCTGCTGTCCGACGACGCGGCCACCGCCGAGGGCCGGTGGGAACTGGGCCTGGGCCGGGCCCGGGTGATGTCCCGGTTCGGCCGGACCGAGGTGGCCCAGCGCTGGTACGACGGTGAGCACGGCCCGGACGCGCCGATCTCCACCGCCGCCCCGCTCGCGGCCCGGTGCTGTGCGTGCGGGTTCTACCTGCCGCTGGCCGGCGCGCTGCGGCCGGCGTTCGGCGTCTGCGGCAACCTGTACGCGCCCGACGACGGCCGGGTGGTCAGCGCCGACCACGGCTGCGGGGCGCACTCGGAGGTGCTCCAGGACCCGGTGGCCCAGGTGGAGGAGCTGCCCACGATCTACGACGACACCGAGGTGGACGCGGTACCGGTCAGCCCCGCCCCGGCCGGTCCGGCGTAGCGCCCGGCCCGGCGGGGGTACCGGCCCGGGCCCGCCGGCGGCGCCGGTTGGCGTCGTGGCGCAGCATCGTCAGCAGACCGGGGATGCCCCACAGGAAGCCGGCCAGGCAGATCCACAACCACTCGGTACGGCCGTGCGCGGCCAGCGTCCCGCGCAGTGCCAGCAGGACCAGCCCGGCCAGGCCGAAGGCGAGCATGCCGCCGAGCGCGAACGGCACCATCGGCGGGTCCAGCGGGACGAGACGCCGACCCTGGCCGGCCGGGTCATCCTCGGGGGCGGGTGGCTGCTCGGGCACGGGTCGAGCGTACGGGGCGGCGGCGTACCGTGCGGCTGTGAGCCAGGCCATACCGGGTTCCGGCCCTGGCATTGGCTAGACTCATAGAGGTTAGCTAGGCTAAGAGAGGTAGGGCGAGCATCGGGAGGCGAGCGCGGGGCGTGCGGGTACGGTTGAGCACCACGTTCAGTTCCCTTCGCGTACGCAACTACCGGTTGTTCGCCACCGGCCAGCTCATCTCGCTGACCTTCAGCTGGGTACAGATCACCGCCCAGGACTGGTTGGTGCTGCGGCTGTCCGGCGACTCCGGTACCGCCCTGGGCCTGGTCACCGCGCTGCAGTTCGCGCCGATCCTGCTGCTGTCGCTGTACGCCGGCAAGCTGGCCGACCGGTTCGACAAGCGCCGGCTGCTGGTCCTGGTCAACACCGCCTGGATGGTGCTGGCCGCGGCAATGGGCCTGCTGGTACTCAGCGGCGCCGCGCGGACCTGGCACGTGCTGGTGTTCGCCGCGCTGTGGGGCTCGGTCACCGCCGCGGAGAACCCGGCCCGGCAGTCGTTCGTGTCCGAGCTGGTACCGGTGGAGCTGCTGCCCAACGCGCTGAGCCTGAACGGGGCCACGTTCAACCTGGGCCGCATCATCGGCCCGGCGCTGGGCGGGCTGGCGATCTGGGCCCTGGGTACCGGCCCGGCGTTCCTGCTCAACGCGCTGTCCTACGTGGCGCCGCTGATCGGGCTGGGGCTGATGCGCGCCGGCGAGCTGAACCGGGACAGCGCCCGTACCCGCCCGGCCCGCGACGCGCGGGTCTCCGAGGGCCTGCGGTACGTGCTGCGCCGGCCGGACCTGCTGCTGCCGATGGGCCTCATGCTGGTCATCGGCATGGCCGGGTTCAACTTCCAGATCACCCTGGCGCTGCTGGCCAAGACCGTCTTCCACACCGGCGCCCAGTCGTTCGGGCTGCTCACCACCGCGCTCGCGGTGGGGGCGCTGTTCGGCGCGCTGGGCGGGGCGGGCCGGCGGTCGCGGCCGTCGGTGTGGCTGGTACTCGGCGCCGCGGTGGGCTTCGGCCTGATGGAGACCCTGGTCGGGCTGGGCCCGACGTTCGGCGTGACGGCGCTGCTGCTGGCACCGGCCGGGTTCATCATGATCTTCTTCGCCCAGGCCGTGAACCAGCGCATCCAGCTCGGCGTCTCGCCGGAGCTGCGCGGCCGGGTGATGGCGCTGTACACGATGGTGTTCTTCGGTACCAACCCGGTCGGCGCGCCGCTGGTGGGCTGGGTGTCGCAGGTGTTCGGGCCGCGTACCGCGGTGTGGGCCGGCGGGCTCATCTCGCTGGCCGTCGCGGTGGGCGCGCTGACGGTACGGCTGCGCATGGCGCACGGGCGGATCCGGGTACGGCTGCGCCCGCTGCCCCGGCTGTCCGTGGTGGTACCCGAGCCGGTCGTGGACGCCGTCACCGGTCCGGGGCAGCGGGTCTGACCGGCCGGCGGCGGCGCCGGTTGCGCCGTACCGGCGGTCCGATCCGCAGGATGTGCACAACGACAGGTAGCGGGCGGGTCGGCTGACCCCCTAGCCTCGGGTTGTGGGAGCCCTGCACGGTGCTCTGCTGATCATCGCCCTGCTCGGTGTGTTGTGCATGCCGGCTCTGCTGGTCGTGGCCATTTCCGTGGACGAGATGGTCGAACGCGGCTGGCGGGCCACCCGGCGGGGGCTGCGGCGGGCCTGGGGTCGCCGGGCCGAGCGCCGGTTGGCCCGCCGGGCCGGGCTGACCCGTACCGGCCGGTTGCTGGTACGGCTGCGCGGCGGCGCGGGCGCGGCGCCGCCGGTACCGTTGCCGGGGCGGACCGCGCCGGTCGGGCCACCGATCGAGCAGGTCGCCGCGGACCTGCGCCGGCTGGGCCGGCAGCGCGTCGGCGTCGCCACCCGGTCACCGGTGTGGTACGCGGCGGTCCAGCGGGCGTACGACGAGCGGCTGGTCACGGCCTGCCGGGCGCTGGAGATCGAGCAGCACCTGGCCGAGCTGACCGGGCTGGACCAGGAGATCGAGCGGGTCCGCGTGGAGGGCATGCTGCTCCGGGCCGGGATGCGGCTGTACCCGGGATCGATGGAGCCGCGCCAGGGACAGCGCTGAGGCGGTACGGCGCCGTACCGGCGTGACGGTGCGCCGCGACGCCGCGGCGCACCGTCCACATGCGACTACCAGGCCCACGCCTCCGGCCCCGGGCCGCCGTTGCCGACCGGGGGGAACAGCTCGTCCAGCCGGGCCAGTGCGGCCTCGTCCAGCGTCACCGTCAGCGCGCGAACGGCGCCGTCGAGCTGCTCGGCGGTACGCGGGCCGATGATCGGCGCGGTGACCCCGGGCCGGCCCAGCAGCCAGGCCAGCGCCACGTCGGCCGGGTCGTGGCCCAGTTCGGCGGCGAACTTCTCGTACGCCTCGATGGTGTCGGCGTGCTGCGCCAGCGCGTCGCTCGAGCGACCCTCGGCCGAGCGGGAGCCGGTGCCTTCGCGCTGCTTGCGCAGCGCGCCGGACAGCAGCCCGCCGTGCATCGGCGACCACGCGATGATGCCGATGCCGTACGCCTGCGCCGCCGGTACCAGCTCCAGCTCCACGTACCGGGTCAGCAGGTTGTAGATGCACTGCTCCGCTACCAGGCCGAGGAAATGCCGCGACGCCGCCGCGGCCTGCGCCTGGACCAGGTGCCAGCCGGCGAAGTTGGACGAGCCCACGTACCGGACCTTGCCCTGTGCCACCAGGGTCTCCATCGCCTGCCAGATCTCGTCCCACGGGGTGGACCGGTCCACGTGGTGCATCTGGTACAGGTCGATCCAGTCGGTCTGCAGCCGGCGCAGCGAGGCGTCACAGGCGCGGATGATGTGCCGCGCGGACAGGCCCTGCTCGTTGGGCCACTCGCCCATCTTCCCGTACAGCTTGGTGGCCAGCACCACCTTGTCGCGGCGCTCGCCGCCCTGGGCGAACCAGCGCCCGATGATCTGTTCCGTGACGCCCTCGCCCAGCTTCCAGCCGTAGACGTCGGCGGTGTCGAAGAAGTTGACGCCCCGTTCCAGGGCCTGGTCCATGATGGCGAAGCTGTCCGGCTCGGTGGTCTTCGGGCCGAAGTTCATGGTGCCCAGGCAGAGCCGGCTCACCGACAGGCCGGTACGGCCGAGATTCGTGTACTCCATGACGCCACTGTGCCACGGTGGCCGCCGGGGCGCCCCCGACGGCCACCGGTACTCAGCCGCTCTCCCGCGCCGGGGAGGAGCCGAACAGCACGTCGTCCCAGCTCGGCAGGCGCTTGCGCTTCTCCTGCGCGGGCGTGGCCGGACCCGGCTCGGCGCCGCCCGCCCCGGCGGTACGGCGCGGGCGCAGCACCGCCAGCGACGGCACCGCCGGTACCTCCTTGGGCGCGTCCGCGTCGTCGTCGAACGCGCTGCCCGGGCCGCTGATCAGCGCGGCCGCGCCGCCGGCCAGCGGGCGCGGGCGCTCGGCCGGGGCCAGCGCGGCCGGGTCCTCGGCCGGCGGCAGCGGGCGGTCCAGCGTGGCCAGCAGCGCGTCCCGGCCGGCCCGGATCGGGTCCAGGCCGCGCCCGGGCCGGGTCTCCCGGCGCGCGGTGTCGGCCGCCGGCGGGCGCATCGGCTCGTGCCCGTGCCGGCCCAGTTCGCCGCGGCCGTGCTCGCGCCCCAGCTCGCCCCGGGCCGGCGCGCCCAGGCCGCGGCCCGGCCGCTCCATGATCGGCGGCTCCTGGCCGAGGATCGGCGCGGGCCGGTCGGCGCACAGGTACTGGGCCATGTCGTCGTGCGGGGTCACCAGTTGGCGGGTCTTGTCCAGCTCCCACATCGCCTGCGCGGTCGCCTTGCCGCTGGGCCAGGTGGCCACCACCCGCCAGGTACCGTCGTCGCGCCGGTATGCGTCCCAGGAGATCTTCTCCGCGTCCACGCCGTGCTGGGCCAGCCGACCGTCGACGACCTCGGCCAGCGAGGCGCCCCGCTCGGAACTCTTCAGCTTGGTACGGCGGGCGTGCTGGGCCAGCATGGCCCGCTCCTGGAGTACCGGCCCGGCGTACCGCAGCACCCGGTCCACCGGTACCCCGGCGATGCGGGCCACCTCGTCGGCGGACTCGCCGGAGCGGATGCGGGCCTGGATGTCCCGGGGCGACAGGGCCGCCTCCGGCTCGCCCGGGTGGTGTACCGCCGGGGCCAGCGTCGGCATGACCGTCCCGCGCTCGTGCCGCATGACGGTCTGCACGCGGTCGTCGATCGGCAGCGCGAGCAGGCGGCCCACCTCATCGGCGAGCACGAGGGCTTGACCGTCCTCGGAGAGGGCGACGAAGCGTACCGGCCGCATCGCTTGCCTCCGTCCCGCATTCGCAGCATGACCAACCGGCAGGGTCTTCCGGGACACGGTACGCGCTACTCACGTTTGCTGCACGCAGGCCACGCCGGCGAGCCGGGTGCGGTCATGACCCTTTCTCAGCTCCCGGCTCAGCGGGTCGGCGGGTCAGCCGGCCGCGTCGAGCAGGTGGTCCAGGCAGGCGGTCAGGGCCCGTACGTCGTCCGGCTCCACGGCCGGGAACAGGGCCACGCGCAGCTGGTTGCGGCCCAGCTTCCGGTACGGCTCGGTGTCCACGATGCCGTTGGCGCGCAGGGCCGCGGCCAGCGCCGCGGCGTCCACGCCGGCGGTGAAGTCGATGGTGGCGATCACCGCCGAGCGCAGCGCCGGGTCGGTCACGAAGGGCTGCGCCAGCGGGTGCGACCCGGCCCAGCCGTACAGGATGTCGGCGCTTTCCGCGGTGCGCTTGGCGGCCCACGCCAGCCCGCCCTGGGCCAGCAGCCAGTCGACCTGCTCGGCGGCGAGGAAGATGGTGGCCAGCGCCGGGGTGTTGTACGTCTGCTCCAGCCGGGACTGCTCGATCGCGGTGACCAGGTCCAGGAACGGCGGGATGTACCGGCCGGAGGCTCTGATCCGGCCGGCCCGCTCGATCGCGGCCGGGGACAGCAGCGCCAGCCACAGCCCGCCGTCGGAGGCCAGGCACTTCTGCGGGGCGAAGTAGTAGGCGTCGCACTGTCCGATGTCGACACTCAGGCCGCCGGCGGCGCTGGTCGCGTCGACGAGGTACAGCGCGGTGGGGTCGGCGCCGGCCGGGCGGCCCACCGGTACCGCCACCCCGGTCGAGGTCTCGTTCTGCGGCGTGCCGTACGTGTCCAGCCCCGGCGACCCGACCAGTACCGGGGCCGAGCCGGGCGCGGCCCGTACCATGTCGGGGTCGTCCAGGAACGGCGCGGCGCGGACCCCGTCGGCGAACTTCGCGCCGAACTCGCCGAAGCTGGCGAACCGGGCCCGGCGTTCGATCAGCCCGAACGTGGCCACGTCCCAGAACGCAGTGGTACCGCCGTTGCCGAGTACCACCTCGTACCCGGCCGGGGCGGCGAACAGTTCGGCCAGCCCCCGGCGCAGCCGGGCCACCTGGTCGCGGACCGGCCGCTGCCGGTGCGAGGTGCCCAGGTACGCGCCGCCGAGCCCGGCCAGGGCGGCGACCGCCTCGGGCCGGACCTTGCCGGGGCCGGCGCCGAACCGGCCGTCGGCCGGGCGCAGGTGGTCCGGGATGCGGATGTCGGTCAGGTCGGCCACGGGGGCAATCCTGTCACGCCCGCCGGCCCGGCCCGGGCCCGCGCGGCGGTACCGGGACCGTGGCGTACGCCACGCCGCGGTACCGGTACCGCCGCGACCGGGTACCTCAGGCGCCGTGCGGGATCAGGTCCCAGCCCTCGACGTCGGCCGGCTTGCGGGTACCCGGGCCGGTGTAGGTGGCCGACGGGCGGACCAGCCGCTGCAACTTCTTCTGCTCCAGGATGTGCGCGCTCCACCCGGCCACCCGGGCGCAGGTGAACATGGAGGTGAACATGTGCGCCGGTACCTCGGCGAAGTCCAGCACCACCGCGGACCAGAACTCCACGTTGGTGGCCAGTACCCGGTCCGGCCGGCGCGCGTGCAGTTCCTCCAGCGCGGCCTTCTCCAGCGCCTCGGCCACCTCGAAGCGCGGCGCGCCCAGGTCCCGGGCGGTACGGCGCAGCACCCGGGCACGCGGGTCCTCGGCCCGGTACACCCGGTGGCCGAAGCCCATCAGCCGCTCGCCCCGGTCCAGCACGCCCTTGACGTACCCCTCCGCGTCGCCGCTGCGCTCCACGCCCTCGATCATGTCCAGTACCCGCGATGGCGCCCCGCCGTGCAGCGGCCCGGACAGCGCGCCGATGCC
>Ga0209069_10001909_pt1 | contig 10764 bp, 10 predicted proteins | sample Str013_2_FD_187202 | JGI IMG/M metagenome (GOLD analysis project Ga0209069, IMG submission 187202) | Freshwater sediment microbial communities in response to fracking from Pennsylvania, USA - Straight Creek_MetaG_SC_2013 (SPAdes) (version 2) | ecosystem: Environmental > Aquatic > Freshwater >...
CTTATAGGCAGTGAGAATATTACCGGCAACCAGGAAGAGCATCGCTTTGGTCAGCGAATGATTGACGGCATGCAGCAATGATCCAAATGTCGCCGCACCACCGATCCCAACTCCTAGTGACAGAATCCCCATGTGCTCGACACTCGAATAGGCAAGCATCCGCTTATAGTCGGTCTGCCCGAGAATGAACACCGCCGCGACCGCCATCGACAACAGTCCGAAACCCACCAATAACCCTTGGCCAAACGCCCCCTGTCCTGCCGCCGTGCACACTTGCTGTGCACGCAGAATCCCTAAGAATGCGCAGTTCAAGAGCGCACCGGAAAGGAGTGCCGAGACGAGCGAGGGCGCTTCACTGTGCGCATCCGGCAGCCAGGTATGGAGCGGCGCGAGCCCCATCTTCGTCCCATACCCCACGAGAAACAGCAGGAAGGCGGCTTTGAGCCAAGTCGGATGCAACCGATCCGCATGCTGCACGAGATCACTGAGCACCAACGGGATCGGCTCGCCCCCCGGATTGGCAGCGGCTACTGCAAGAAAGAAATTACCCAGCAATGCCAAGGCAATACCCACCGAGCAGATCATCAAGTACTTCCACGTCGCTTCCAGCGAGCGATGCTGACGATGAAAATAGATCAGCGGCGCGCTCACCAAGGTCGTCGCCTCAATCGCCACCCAGAGTAAACCGAAACGCTGACTACAGGCGACGAGCGTCATCGATGCCAGAAACAGCAGCAAACAGCCCGTGAACGTCGCTTCCGGCGCATTCGCGAACAGGAACCCTTCCTCAATGTCGGTCCGCATCACGTCGCTTTCACGACGCAGATAGCCCAGGCTGTACACGGCTACGGTGAGGAACAACAGGCTCGTAATACTGAGAAACACCCGACCAGGGGCATCGAGCAACAGCCATCCGCCGAGGTGCGCTGCTGGGAACGTCCACCACGTACTCACCGTCACAGCCGCATGGGCGATTGCCGTGCTGACCAGGATGGTGCGCCGTGCCTCATCTGCGCGCAGGAAGAGACAGCATACGCCAGTCAACGTCGGCAACAGCAGCAGCAGGAGTATCATGGTGTCAATCCTTCAAGACTGCCATCCGGTCAGTATCAATATGGTCAAACTGCCGATTGATATGAAACACAGTGATCCCCATGACAAAGACGGCAACGAACACGTCGAGCAGCACACCCAGTTCTACTAGCATCGGGGTCTGTTGCACGGTGCCCACACCAAACGCGTAAATACCGTTTTCCAGTACAAGGTACCCTAACACTTGAGTCAGTGCTTTTTTCCGACTGATAATGAGAAAGAGCCCCACTATACTGGTGAAAAAGGCGACTGGAACCAGTAGTGACGATACCGGCGGTGTGGGTAGCGGCAAACGGCTGCTCAACCACAAGGACGATCCCAGGGCAACCGCACCAATCAACAGTGACAATGTATATCCCACAAACGGTTCGATCTCCCGGCGGATGTTGGCTTCACGCAGTGCGCGGAGCAGTAGCCAGGGAAAGGCCGCGCCCTTGAGCCCAACGCTCAGTACCGCCAAGATGACTGGGCGGAGTGATGTGGTCTCTTCATGAGCTGCGAGGGTCAACGCACCGAGCAATACGCCCTGCACTGCCACGAACCGAATACAGGCGCCCAAGCGACTCGATCCTAGTAAGGCGAAATCGCTTAAGACGAGCAGGATCAAGACCAGATCGATCCACGTGCTCATACATTCACCGTAACACCAGGACCAATGCGAGGGCAGACAACACTCCCGCACCGACCAGTAACTGGGGAACATGCAACAATCGTAACCGCGCCATCGCCGACTCAATCAGCCCGGTCAGTATGGCGACTCCTACAATCGCAACACAGGCCACGCTATTGTCGAGCCACACATGGCCGCTGCGCACCGGCATGATGATCCCCACCAGGAGTGACCCCAGTATCCAGAGCTTGAGGGCATTGCCGTACAGAATATAGGCAAGGTCCGGACCACCGTGGTCGAGGATCATAACCTCATGGATCATGGTGAGTTCGAGGTGCGTCGTCGGATCATCGATCGGCATGCGGGCATTTTCCGTGAGAAAGACGATGAAGAATGCCAGACTAATGAGGGCCAACGCCGGGCCAGAACCACGCCACAGATCCGACGTGATGCCAGCAAACATGGTGGACAACGACAGACTGTCCGTTTGCCGTGCGAGCACGGCGAGCCCCAGCAAGAGCGCTGGCTCCGCCAAGGCAGAAAAGGTCACTTCGCGACTCGCCCCCATGCCTTCAAAACTAGAGCCAGTGTCGAGCGCGGCGAAGACGGTCATGACCCGCAGCAACCCCAACACGTAGGCGAAAAAAAGAAGGTCGCCCGAGAAGGCGACAGGCGCACGTGCACCACCAAAAGGCATCACCAGCAGTGCGGTAAGCACTGCAGCCAACCCAACCACCGGACCGGCACGAAACACCCATGTCGTTGTCCGACTGTATACTGCGCCCTTCTGGAGCAGCTTCCATAGATCAGAGTATGGCTGCAGGAGCGGCTGGCCGGTACGTCCAGCGACAATCGCCTTCGTGCGGTTAATCATGCTCAGCAGGAAGGGAGCAAACACGAGAGCGAAGAGTGTGTGCAGGATTGCCGCGAGATGCATGAGTTATCCGAGTTTCCACACGAGCAAGGCTAGGAGGGTCAGCGCGATGTACAGCACATAGAGTTGGATCTGCCCCTGTTGCAGCCAACGGAAGAACGAGAGACCACGACCAATGGCGGTGAAGGCTGGGGCAAAGAGGTAGCGCTGGCTCAGGTCTTCGGTCTCCGTGCGTAAGGAAGCGTCGCGGGGAAACAACCCGTGTGGTGGGACGAGGGTTCGCGTGGAGCGTAACAGCAGCGCAAAGCGATCTGTCAGCGGTTGGGTGAAAGAAGAAGCGGTGTACTGCATACGCGGTGTGGGCTGTGCATAGCCACAATCCCAGGTCACGCCTTGGTCGACGCGATGTGTGGCCAGTAGCCGATGACGCACGCCCATCAGCCCAGTAATCAGCAGCAACAGCACACCGGAGAGCACCACCAAAACAGAGAGTGATTCACCGATCGGCGTGAGCACGGCGATAATCGCCGCCGCTGACAATCCCGTGATCCGCTCCAGTGTCGGCGTCAGCACCTCAAGGAGTACTGGAGAGAACAGGCTCAGCGCGACACAGCCTACGGCAAGGATCACCAGCGGCAATCGCATGCAGAGTCCAGGATCGTGGCTGTGTTCCGCAGCAGAACTCCGTGGCTCCCCAAGGAACACCGTTCCACCTGCCATAGTAAAGCAAGCGGCAGCAAGGCCACCAATCAATGAGAGTCCGGCAATGATACTGACGAGCGTTGCAGCAGTGATGCCCGCGAAGGATTGCACGCCACGAAACGCCCCCATATAGAGGACGAACTCACCGACAAAGCCGTTAAGTGGCGGGAGCCCAGTAATGGCAATGGCCCCAAGGAGGAAGGTCGATCCGGTCCAGGGCATCGTCTTCAGCAGCCCGCCAAGACGATCCATTTCACGCGTGCCGGTCGCATGGGCGACCGCGCCTGCGCCGAGAAACAGCAGCCCTTTGAAGAACGCGTGATTGACAACGTGAAGCAGTGCTCCGCTGAATCCGAGAACCGTGAGCATTGGCGACGCCGTGCTCATGCCGAGGAGACCGACACCGAGGCCCATGGTAATGATGCCGACGTTTTCAACACTACTGTACGCGAGCAATCGCTTGAGGTCATGTTGCGCCAGGGCAAAGATGATACCCACAATCCCAGACAGCAGCCCAATCGCGCACAGTAGCTCCCCCCACCACAGCGACGGCGGACCCAGAAAGGTCAGCATGCGTAGCAATCCATAGACTCCGGTTTTGATCATTACCCCAGACATCAACGCTGAAACATGCGACGGAGCCGCGGGATGTGCTTCAGGCAACCACACATGGAAAGGCATAAACCCAGCTTTACTGCCGAACCCAATGACGGCCAGCATGAAAAGGACGCCAGACAGAGCTGATGGCGCATGGAAGCGATCAAAATCCAATGAGCCGGATTGTCGCCCCAACAAGACAAACAGCACCAAGACACAAGCCGCACCCAAGTGCGTCGCAACGAGATAGGTCCAGCCGGCATCGCGTACCCGAGCCTGCTCATGGTCACACGTCACCAAAAAGAACGAGGCCAACGCCATCACTTCCCACGCAGTGAGAAACAGGACGCCATTCCGCGCGATCAACACCAGGATCATGCTGGCCACCAACAGGTTGAAAAAGAACCACGGTGGCCCCAGCGATTTTGTCGGCTGGTCCGCGCGCCAGTACTCTGCCCCATACATGGCGGTCAGGGACGAGAGGAGAAAGGTCGGCAGCACGAAGAACGCAGAGAGCGCATCGAGTTCGACAAAAAACGAGCCATACGGAACATGCCAAGGGACGTAGAGCGCACGCATTGGTGCACCGAGCAGCACGGAGAGAGTCGGCACGAGCCCGAGCACACTGCCAGTGATAACCCCACCGACTCCGAACCGCGTAGCCCAGCGCGGTGAGGGAGAGGCAGCCAACGCCGCACAGCCACTGGCCAGCACTATGCCGATGGCGAGTACGAGAAGTGCCATCTACGTGCCTTCTCCCCCTGATAGAGGATCACTCGTCACCAGCAATGCCTCGATGCGATGCGCCTCAGCAAAGATCTCATCACGCGAACCTTGCTTGCGAATGACCGCACGGAAGCCAGGATCTTGCAACGCAAACGCCAGTCGGGAAAGCAGACGCAAATGAGCGCGAACGGTCGGACTAATCAACGAGAACACAATCGACACCGGCTTTTGGTCGATCGCGCCAAACTCCACGGCGTGCTCCAGGAAACATAAGGTAATGAGCGGACGCGTCACGTGCAGCACAATCGGATTCCGAACGTGCGGGATCGCAATCCCATCGCCAATGCCCGTAGATTCCAACGCTTCTCGTGCGAGCAACACACGCAAGAGAAAGTCCCGGTCGACCTCTTCAGGCAAGCGGAGAGTTTCGACGACCGCCCGCAGCACGCTTTCCTTATCCGTGCCGCCCACCCGATAAAAGATGCCTCCAGCCTGCAGCGCTTCTATAAATCGCGGCAACGGTATCCCCACCGTTACCGGTTCGGCAAATATCTCGGGCGACACGTTCATCCGTCGTGACGTCGCCCATTCGAGCAGCTCGGCCCGGTTAAAACGATATTGGTCATTCATCCGGTAGGCCGGCAGCACCCCTTGATTGATCCACCGGTACACCGTTTTTTCAGACACCTGGAAATACCGGGCGACATCTCGGACAGTCAGTTGCATCCTTACTCTCTTATGCTCTTTTGTCTTCTATAAAGGACATTTAAGGACATGACAACGTGGGAAGATTGTCTCCATACGGTTCACAGTATTGGCAAACAGGAACGAGAGAAGATGGACTTAGTGCATTTCCATAATACCGCAGCCACGAGTGAGGCCGCGGTCTACGGCGCACCGGCGATTGTGTGGCAGGCACTGGCGGATAACTTTCACACGACCGCCCCATTTGTTGGTCACACAATGAGTGAGCATCACTACCGCCGTCTCCGCTTCATCACTGAACAGAGATATTGGCTTCCTCGGCTGGCGCTGACTCGTAGCTCGGGGTCAGGTAAGCCATCAGCATTTCGGCAGGGAGACAACGCTGCCCCTCACAACGGCGATGGCTCGCCGTAAATGGCACAACCTGGCGGAGTTTACGTAGCAACTCCTTCGGCATCGTTGATCGCCGATTCGACGCGTCATCGCGAAGGCGCTTCAGGCAGATTTCTAATACCTCACACGACCGGCAGCGCGGATCATCAAGAAACTCACAGAGGCCATGTAATGTCGCGGTCAATCGGTTGGCTGGTTTTGTTCCGACAGAGATCATCACACTCATAGGTTTCCCCTCCTGGTTGCGCGGTATTACCGTCACACGTGAACAGCAAATCTGTTGCCAGTATGCACGGTGTGTTTTCTCGCACAGACACGTCGCTCGGAGGTAGCCAGTGTGTCCAATGGATACACTGGCATGGTCCATTTTGAGTGTGGATCAGTTCTCCCGCTCGATGTATTTCGTCGAGCGAGAAGTGTGCCCGAGAGAAAAGGCGAAGAGCGCCAAAGAAAACTCAGAGCAATGAAGTATGACGAAAGTGATGGTGGTGCCACAGGACGCAGACAACATCACGACTTACGTCACAGTGTCCCCATTAGCAGCAGTGCAGAGATACGGAGACAATCAAGAAACCGCAGATTTACTTTTTCGTCATACCCACTGGCGCTGGCACTTGAGTTGCACACAGGTTCAACTCATGCGCTCGCAGCAAGCCCCCCCTCGCACGGTCCTCCTTGTATCACACGACAAGCGTCTCAAGCGCCAAATACAGGCGTGCTTGACAGCTATTGGTCTACCCGCAACTGTCTTGTCTTCCATTCACAATGATCAAGAACACCGCCTCTCTTTCACCCAAACATCACCTCATGTGATTGTCCTTGACGATAGCGGTCCTGCCCGTGAAGGGCCGACACTCCTTGAGACACTACATCGATGCGCTCCGCAGGCATTGATCGTATACATTGCGAACCAGCACACTGCGGAACTTGAACGTACGGTACGGCAGCTTGGGGTGCTATACTATACCGAAAAACCGCCGGACGACCGTTTGCTGCAGCGCGTACTCGGTTCCGCCTTACAATAGTCTTATGGCAAGGAAGGTTTGTGGAGTCCGGACAAAGACTCATGATTTGCCTGTCGTCGTAATTTTCACACAAGAGACCGAAGCGCTGTCGTAGCTGGGATGGCGCCGCCTGAACACTTTGTTCCATTCGCATACGTTTGCCTCGCTACCTCCGACCTTGTGCTGCCGATGGCGTCAGATGTGCTGAGTGCACGTGTTTCCTTTCGCACCACCACCAATCTTTCACTGTAAAGAATCGGCGCGTTTTTTCTTGGTACGGTTCTCGCTAGGTTCGCCTTCAGCAAAAGGAGAGTCATCATGGCAAATCCATCACCAAAGCTAGCCAGCTATAAGAACATTATCGACGCCGACGGACACATGTTGGAACCGCTGGACGTGTGGGAAAAGTACATTGACCCCAAATATCGCGACCGTGCGTTGCGCATTCGCGTGGGGAGTGATGGGAAAGAATATCTCGAACTCGACGGCAGGCCGTCAAAATTCTTCAACATCAAAGCACTGACGCTGCTTGGCGGCATGGGAAACAACGCTGAGCAAATGGCGGCAAACCTGAACAAAACGTACAAAGAGGCGGCGCAGTTTGGCTCAATGGATGCGAAAGAGCGCCTCAAGCTGATGGACCATGAAAACATCCACATCGCTTTGATGTATCCAAGTGTTGGGTTGGCGTGGGAGTGTGAAGTCGAAGACCATGAACTAGCAAATGCCTACAGCCGTGCTTACAACCGCTGGATCGTCGATTGGTGCTCGGACTCTGGCGGGCGGCTTGTCCCTATCGCTCACATTGCCCTCACTGACGGTCAGTCTGCGGCGGCGGAACTGGAACGGGCAGTAAAGGCGGGCTGTAAAGGCGCCTTCGTTGCACCGTTTACCATTACCAATAAACCACATGCACATCCTGACTACGACGCGTTTTGGGCGAAGGCACAAGAGTTGGACGTGCCGATCAGCATTCACCCCATGGCTGAGCCTCCAGCGAAGCGTGTGTATCAACGCTTCAAAGACATGAAAGGTGCAGACTGGTATCACAACGTGCTCGGTGGACAAGGACCACAACAAGCGCTGTTCGTACTGTTTCACTACGGGTTATTCGAAAGGTTTCCTAAAGTGAAAGTAGTCTTACTAGAATCAAGCGCGGGCTGGACTGGTGCTGCACTCGATCGTATGGATACGACCTTCGAGACTGCGCTGGGTAAAGGCACACGCATGAAAGAGAAGCCGAGCTTTTATTTTAAGCGGCAGTGCTGGGTGTCCGGCGATCCAGACGAGAAAGCCCTGGCCTACATTGTTGACTATGTCGGTAACGACAAATTCTTTTGGGCGAGTGATTTTCCTCACTTTGATCATCCGGCGGATTACATGAATATGCTCGCAACGTTGGTTGCACCCATGTCAGAGACCGCGCGTCGGAATCTGCTGGGCGATAGCTGTGCACGCGTGTACAATCTGTGAGTGTAGTGCAACATGGCTGGTGAATATATCGTGGCGCGTGAGGCACTGACAGCATACGCTGCCTCAGGTCAAGAACAGGGAATGCTTCGCGATACTCTCCTACGCGCCTTGTTGAATGAAGTGATTACCGCCTACCGGGAGTATCGCAGCACCACGGATATCACCCACGAATTGTCGTTTCTGATTGATCAGTTGAACGACGATGTGGGACCGATCACACGAGGGAGTTGAGGTGCAAGCGAAAATGTCACAAAGGGAGGGAGTTTTACTATGGGCATTCTATTTGAATAGGAAACAGAAATAGAATAGACCACCCTTCGACAAGCTCAGGGTGAACGGTACTGAGCGGTGACAATACTCCCGTTCGTGCTGAGTCCTTCGACAGGCTCAGGACAGGCTCTGTCGAAGCATGAACGGGACACATCCACAGCTGATCTAGGAAACCTATAGTCACTATTGCATCCCCAGACATAGGATGTAGTATTACTCACCCTAAAATTCCTTGGAGGAACACCTGATGGCCACTGAAATAACAGTATCATCCAGCCCAATTTCCGCCTTCAACCTTAACAACCTCACATGGACGCATATCGAAGGTGGACCCGAATTTGACTACCCCATCAACTACTGGTTGGCGATCCTTGGCGCAAAGCCAGAGGTTGGTTGCCTGGACTTTCTCGTCAAGTGGGAACCTGACGCGTACTGCCATTTCCATCGCCACATCGGAGACACCACCACACTCATCCTCGAGGGAGAACACCACGTCGTCGAAACCACGGCCACCCAAACGCTCCATAAGATACGCAACCCTGGGCACTATTCCCGAACCCCCGATGGTGAGGCGCACATGGAATACGCAGGGCCGGCAGGTTCTTTGGTTTTCTTCAGCATGCAGTCAAGAGATGGTCGCCTCTTCGAGATCCTCGACAAAGACGAGAACGTTCTCGGCATAGCGACGGTTGAGGGCTTAGTATCCGGGCGGCTCGCGAACTAACAGCGTGCGATGTCGGAAACGACAACACCTTCGCTTCGGGACATTTGTTCATTGGGCCATCGGGTGATCGGGTCATTGAAGAATCGAGTCATCGCGCCATCGGGGCATTGAGGGATGGCGCCGTTGACATTTATTCTCACTTAGCCGGTTTTCCTTTCATCCGTTTCCCCATTTCCCCGTTTCGCCTTTTCCCCCAAATCCTCAAGCAGCGCCTTTGCCTCTTGCAAGTCTTTCGTGTCAAACCCTTCCATGAACCAGTTGTAGACCTCGGATAACATCTGGTGAGCTTCGATCCGCTTTCCTTGCTGCCGCCAGAGTCGCGCGAGGCTCATCGTTGCGCGCAGTTCCAGCGACTTGGCTTGTTGATGCTGGGCGATCTCAATAGCCTTTAGGAAACACTCTTCAACTTCCTCTTGGACCCTAGACGCTAGACCCTGGACGCTAGACTGGGCGAGCGTCAGCTCGCCGCGTAGCCGATACAGCTCTGCTTCGTAGGCACCCTCCCCCCTTTTGTTTACCGCATCTATTGCCTCGGTCAGTGTGTGCAGTCCCTCTTCGCTCTGGCCTCTCATCTCATAGGCATCGGCCAGCATGGCAAAAAACCATGTCCGCCCCATTTCTGCGCTCAGAGCCTGGTGAGTAGCTATGCCTTGGCGCATCTGGGCAATTCCATTTTCTCTTTGTCCTTGCATGCTCAGCGCCCACCCCCGCAGTACGCTTCCCCACGCCACCCAGAATGGGAACCCTTGCTCTGTAGCTAAGCGAATGGCTATCTCTATTTGCTCCTCGGTTGCTTGTGCCTCTCGCCGAAGATGATGGACCCAAGCCACACAACTCAGGGCATATACCCGACTGAATGGATGAGTGAGTTCCTGAGCTAGGACTAGACCCCTTCTGCTCTCTTGTAGCGCCTGGGCCGGATACCCCAGATGCCACAAAGTGAGGGCATTATAGGAATGGGAAGCTACTCCAGGGTCAGACCCATAGAGAAAAGCATGGGAATGATGCTGCTGAGGGTCATAGAGTGCTAGACTCTGCGCAAAGCACTCTCGAGCTATAATCAACTCGCCCAGCCAGAATGAGGTCAGCCCGCGTCCGAACTGAGCTTCTAATAAGAGTGCAGGATCTTGCACACTCTGGGCAAGGCGCAGTAGCTGTACTTCTAACTCTTGCGTCGTCTTGTACTCAGCTCGCATTGAATAAAATCGTCTCAAACCCCACAACGCTGGGAAGAGCTGTGAGGTTTCACCTATCTGCTGGCAGAGTTCACGTGCCCGATTATAGGTGCGCTCCACATCGGGATGACTAATACTTTTTGCAGTCATCAAAGCCGGCCCTAGGATGAGTTGTAGCGTAAGTTCTTGCTGAGCGCGTTCGGGCATGTCCGACAGCGTCTGGAGTAACTCCAGTGCTTTGGTGAGGTGGCTAACTGCTTCTGTATTAGCTGAGCGCTGAGTTGCTCTCTGTCCGGCTTTCTGCCAGTACGGAATAGCTTGTTCCTTGATCCCCGCCTCGGTGTAGTGGTGAGCCAGCAGTTCAGGCTGGATTTCTTTGATCTCTGCAAACCGCTGCTCTACCACCTGGGCAATTTGCT
>Ga0209069_10001910_pt1 | contig 10752 bp, 10 predicted proteins | sample Str013_2_FD_187202 | JGI IMG/M metagenome (GOLD analysis project Ga0209069, IMG submission 187202) | Freshwater sediment microbial communities in response to fracking from Pennsylvania, USA - Straight Creek_MetaG_SC_2013 (SPAdes) (version 2) | ecosystem: Environmental > Aquatic > Freshwater >...
AAAGGTGACAAAATCGTGGAATTACCAAAATAATTCAAATACTTGAAAAGTGGTTGGCGCGCCCGAAAGGATTCGAACCTCTGACCCCTAGATTCGTAGTCCATATTTGATCAAAACTGTAAAGTTCACTGGCTTACCAAAAAACATACAAAATCAATCGCTTATCGCTGTTCCAAGGGTAAAAGTTTTCTCGGAAATACTCTAGAAATCTCCACAATTTGCTTACATAGTGCTTACACGGAAAGGCTGGTGTTGACGCAGATCAGCACCTGAAGAACGAACTACCCAAACCCACCGCACTCTTCCGTCGTTGAAATTTCGCATGGTGGAACGATGTCGAAACTCACTAAGAAATCGGTCGATGACGCGTAAGCGTTAGCTGAGCCCTATCTGCTTTAGGATGGCGAGTGGAGCTTGGGCTGCTGGTGCTGCCGAGTGGCGTTAAGGCCTACATCTTGCAATATGGAGATGGAGCGCGAAGGTCGAGACGGTTGACGATTGGTCGGCATGGCGCCCTAACCCGCGTGGCCATAGAGTGCCGAAGCGTTTAATGCGTTGTATGCCTTGGCTCTCTGCAGATTCGAAGGCTTCTCTTCGGTCTCCGATGTCGCCTTCCTGTGCTCCAGTTTCAAGCAAGAGCACTCAGCTAGAAACTGCAAAGGTATCATGACAAGATGAAACCTAATCATCTCGACGAGCGGAGCACGACAATGACTCTTAAGTCATTAGGGATGTCATCAAATGTTTCATTATGCGAACCGACCGTACAGTCAAGAGATGCTGCGGCCACGCAATTGTTCTTGACGACGTTCCCACGAAATATTGGGGCGCGACACAGGAAATGGGTAGATTTCTAAATCATTGCTTGAGTTGTCATCAGCCTCCAGGACCAAATTCGTCTACCGATACGAACCCGGCAACCAGGACTCTGAACTCCGTCGCAAGAACTTTCATCTTCAGAACAAACTAGGCGGTGTCAAAACTTGGAGAAAAGATCGTGACTTTTAGTCGTTACTCAATCGACGGCTTTGATCAAAGGCGCCCGGTTCCAGAGATTTTTGGGCTAGCCTCTGTCGTGGGGCGAATTTACCGTGGAGTTAGCTCAGCGGAGATACATAACGAAATTGTCGAGAGACTAGGGAATGGAGATGAAGCTGCGGGAGCTTGGCTCGATCTATCCTTTCTCCACAGGGCGCTTGGGGATATCGTCAATGCGGACACATTTCAAAGAGAAGCCCTAGGCCTATCCAAGTTCTTCCGACAGCCGAATGCAAGCACAAGCCCGTTTAGGCTACTGGCGTTCAAAACGGCTGGCGATTTTATGACCAACACGCCATTGGAGTTCATGCTTGAAGAGGGCGATGTTGAGGTCGTCTCATTCTATCTTGATGACAAAGTGGTTGGATTCGAGAATGTTCCGGAACACGATGTAGCAATACTAGCAATTGGAGAGTCACCGGCAAGTCAAATTGTCCTGCAAAAATGCAGTGTCGCCTTGGATTTCTGGCCGCGTAAAATCGTCAACAATTCACCAGCATGGATTCTGCGGCTCGAGCGCGGTCAACTCTGGCGCCACCTTTCAGTGCTGTCGGGCATTCGCTGCCCGTGGACGATGACTTGCGAACGTGCGGACCTTGTGAAATCTGGTGCGAGTGAGCTTGAGGCAAAGCTACAAACCGGTGATCCCTCCTTTCCACTAATCCTTCGCCCGGAGGGAGCCCATGCAGGGACCAACACGGTGAAAGTGGAGACTCTCGAGCACCTCACAAGTTTGATCCCGGCATATGCCGCAGACAGGTTACAATTGAGCCAATTCATAGATTATGCCTCGCCAGACGGGCTATTTCGCAAATATCGTGTCGCGTTGATAGATGGTGTCGCATACCCTGTTCACCTCGCAATATCATCGCACTGGATGGTGCATTATTTGAATGCTGGCATGGGAGACTCTGTGGAAAAGCGGGAGGAAGAAGCTTCATGGTTCAACTCATTCAGACAGACCTTTGCGTCAAAACACAAACCCGCTTTTGATAAACTAAGCACCACCATTGAACTTAGCTACTTCGCGATGGATTGCGCTGAAACTAAAGATGGCGAGTTGCTTATTTTTGAAATCGATACCGCTATGATCATTCACTGCATGGATGCCGGCCCAGAATATGCCTATAAGCGAGATCCGATGCAGAAGCTGTTCGCTGCATTTCTCGCTATGTTGAAACATGGTCAAGCTCTGAATAGTTAGACACCTGGCCGTGGCCTATGCCGTCTGCCTCACCACTGATTTGGAATTTCAACCAGTCCACGGGATTCGCGCTTCTTGCCATTTACCACCATGGATTCAGCTTTTTCGATCAGAGTTCCTACGTCACGACCGTCACGAGGGGCCAGGGCAATGCCGACGCTAGCGGTGATGTGGACCATTTTATCACCGCATTGAATTGGCTTTTTGATCTCATCCAACATGCGCTTGGCCAGCTTGGCGATGTCTGAAGGTTTTTTTACAGATGATTGCAGCACCAGGAAGCGATCGCCTCCAGATCGGGCGATGAAGTCGAATCCACGAATAGCGCCGCTGAGCCTGGTCGCTAATTCCTTGAGTACAAAATCACCAACAACTTTGCTGTTTTCGCGATTGAATGTGGAGAAATTGTCAAGATCGAAGCACTGGAGACAAGCCACGTCATCTAGTCTCATATTGTGGAGAGTCAGCCAGAGTTGCTTTTCAATAAAGTCCCTTTTTGGCAGGCTGGTCAGCTTGTCAAAGTTGGCGTTTTCTGTTTCGACCTGGCGCGCGGCTCGCTGATGGGTGACATCGAGATATGTTGTCACAAAGCCTCCATTTGCCAACGGCGCACCACGCACTTCTAGAACCGTGCCGTTGGGGCGCGTGCGTTCATAGACGTGCGACCTCTGGAGGTTGACCAACTTCATCTTCTGGGCGACAAGCTCTTCGACATTCCCGGGCCCATATTCGCCTCGCGTGGCATTGAAGCGAAAGATTTGCTCCAGACTCGGCGGGCCATATTCAAACATGGACTTTGGATATTGCAGAAGCCCCTTCAGTTCTCGGTTGCAGAGAACGAGGCGCAAGTTCCTGTCAAAAAGTGAAATGCCACCCGGGAAATTATCAAGAACGGCGCGGAAAAGTTCATTTTCATGCAATAGCTCGTCAAGTTTTCGGTTCTCGATCGTGGCTTTCGTCGAAACCAAGCGTTCATCATCGTCGGTTGATGCGGTGTTTGATGCGCAGGATGCCAGGACCATTGAGTTCCTCATGGATAATGCTTTGGTAAACGGGGATGTGAACATGCCGATGCAAGATCGGAGGGATGGACGGTGTAATACCTCTGCGCCAAAAGTTTGCGCTAGCCATCTCGATCTTTGTTATTCCAAGCCCGACAAGAAACCCCTAAGGCGAGTGGTGAATGAAATCTTACGTTGAGTTTTGCGCACTCGAAATGGTCGCGAGTTACTTTCCAACGCGCGTCAATTCGGCAATTGCCGCAAATGAGTCCTGATCTTGGCGATCAAAACGGGACTGCGTCAATGCACCGTAAAGACGTGGCACAAATGCAACTGAACGATCTAGCTCAGCGTCTTTGCCAATTTGATAGCCGCCCAGTGCACGCAGATCTTTTGATTCCTCGTAGCGGTTCACGAGGCTGCGCAGATCGTTTGAAATCTTGAGTTCGTCGCTTGACAAGGATCTGTCGATGAGGCGCGAGACCGACGCGAGGATATCGACGGCGGGGTATCGGCCACCTGCTGCAATTTGTCGGTTCAACACGATGTGGCCATCAAGGGTGCCACGAATGGCGTCGGCCACCGGCTCATTGTGGTTGTCGCCTTCAACCAAAACGGAATAGATCCCCGTAATAGTGCCTTTTTCTACGCCGGGGCCCGAACGCTCTAGCAACTTTGGAAGATCGCTGAAGACGCTTGGTGGAAAGCCGCGCGAAACAGGAGGCTCGCCACCGGCTAGCGCCAATTCCCGTAGCGCTTGCGCATAGCGAGTCACAGAATCCATGAGCAACAGCACATTTTGGCCTTGGTCGCGAAACCATTCTGCCAATGAAGTGGCGAGCAGAGCCGCCCGTTTGCGCAGGCCTGCCGTTTCATCACCCGTTGCCACCACGACGATTGATTTTGACAATGCCGGACCCAGCACGTGGTTGACAAATTCGGTCACTTCGCGGCCACGTTCTCCCACCAGCGCGACAATCACACAATCGAAGCTCGACGCACGTGCCAATTGACCCATCAGCGTGGATTTCCCAACTCCAGATCCTGCAAAAATACCCATGCGTTGGCCGATGCATAAAGGCGTGAAGATATCGATGGCTCGGATTCCTGTTTTCAAACGCAGCGCAATGGCTTTGCGTTCTGCCGCGGCAGGTGGTGCATGCTGATAGTCGATCGCTTGATTGCCTTGTGTCAGGGGCCCTTTGCCATCAAGAGGTTCGCCCAAACCGGAAATAAGTCGGCCCTTCCAATTTTCGGAAGGGAAAATGCGAGAGGAACCAAGGGCCACGACTTTGTCGCCCAAATGTACCGTTCCGCTCGACTTGACCGGCTTGGCAATGATCTGGTCGCGGTCAATGAAAACCACTTCTGCCAAGCATTCGCCGCCGACACCTGAAATCACAACCAGGCCTTCAAGGCTCACAGCTTTTGAAATGCTTGCAATGACCAAGCCCTTTGGGCCAATTGCCACGAGGCGACCGTAATAGCAGGTCATGCTGCCAGGACGAGCCAGCCGTTGTGTAAACTGCTCAAATTCTTCAATATTCATGCGCTATACCGCCGTCTTTCGCAGAAGACAGGAAAGGAGGCGTCAGTTGCGTGAGCCCAGAATGTCGATCGCCGATTTTTGCGCTTCGCCAGCCCTATCGCTTAAATTGCTAGCGGCCTCGAAGGCACGCGTAATTTCGATCAATGTTGTCATGGAGGTCGAGGGGTTCACGTTTGAGTCCTCATAGTAGCCTTGCAGAATGCCATCTTGAGAGGTGTTTGTGATCGGGGTGGGCTCCATCTTTGGAATAAATCCACTTGGCCCGAAACGTTGAAACCCTTGGCCTAAGTTGACATCAAAGAGCCCAACCAAACCCTTCTTTTGACCATTCTGGAGCAACGCGCCATTGGCCCCAATGCTGATGTCTGAGCTGTTGGTGTCGACCTGCAGGGGCCCGCCACCACTATCGAGGAGAGGATCACCCGCCGCGTTCAGCAGTCGTCCATCGGCCGACAACGTCAACCGTCCATCGCGGGAATAATAATTGCCCGTTGCCGATTGGTAGGCCAAAAAGCCGTTGCCTTTTACAGCGACGTCCAATGGACTCTTTGTCTGGATCAATCCTCCAGCATCTTCGCTGACAAAGTGTTTTCCCGTGGAAGCAAAAGCTGTTTCCGAAGCGCCGATACGCGAGAGAATGGCTTTAAAATCCACAATTTCCGCGCGGTATCCTGCGGTTCTGGCATTGGCGATATTTTGGGCCAAGGCGGTCATGCGTCGATCAAGCGCCAATTGCCCAGAAAGTGCCACGTAAGTCGAGGTTTCCATCAGGCGCCAAACCGCCGAATTGATTGCAAGGCCAAGAGCGTATTCATTTCGACACCGGAGGTCCCGGAAGAAAAGAGTGCCAAAGCGGGGCTGCTCGTGGTCGGGCTGCTGTCTTGCAGATCATACAAGGTGAGAAAACGCGTGACAAAGGAATTGAGTTTCGCCGGATCCTTCATATCAGCGAGGTTGAACTTTTTGCCGATGATTTTGGCCTGCTTGTCAATATCCACGGATGACATGGCTTGAGGTAGGTCCAAAGCAGTGCGCACAACCTGGTACAATGCCGCATTGCCCAAGATTCCATAGATGCTCGAAACGCCGGCAATTTTGGCTTTAAAGTTAAGCGCCAGACGCAGGCCATTACTTTGCGCACCCGCCTGTTCCTCAAGGAGGCTCTCAGTATATTTGTCGACAGTGCCTTGTGTTACGGCAGTGGAAGTCGTTGTTGAGGCGCCATGGGCCGCGAAATTGAAAGCGCTCACGAATTCACGAAAGCGCGGGTCCGACAATTTCATGGCGAAAGTATTGGTGCTGGAGACGCCTTCGTTCAGTGCTTTTTTGATGAAGGCCTTTGCAAAAGCCATGTCCTTTAAACCATAGGCCTGCATTGCAAAGTTAAAAAGTCGCTGGTTGCCGACGAGTTCGTCAACCGTTTTCACCTTCCCGATGTTGGCTTTAAAATAGGCAATTTCGCGCGCAGCGGTCGGTTGGTCGGCAATTTGTTTTAGGGTGCGCGCCGAATTTGCTGTCAGGTTCTGATAGGCTGTTACCAATCCGGTCATCGCAAGGTCACCACTCTGTTTGCGACATCATGTTGCAGTCACCTTGTGGCAGCCTGACTGTCCCCTGAAAGCCTCACGCAAGCTCGCATACGTAGTTTGGCAAAAATCAGGAGTTACCATGAATGTCATAATTGGGTTGGTTACCATTGGCGTGTGTTTACTTGGGAGTTTTGTCATGATGGGGGGCCATATGGCAGTGCTCTGGCAACCCTATGAATATATCATCATACTTGGCTCGGCCATCGGGACATTCTTCGTCGCCAATCCAATGAAGATTGTGAAGGACGCTGGCAAAGGCATGGTAGAAGCCATTAAAGAGTCGATGCCTAAACCCAAGGACTATCTGGATATTCTTGCGCTACTCTTTGTTCTAATGCGCGAAATGCGCTCAAAAACCAAGTCTGAAATGGAAGCGCATGTTGATCAACCAAATGAGTCGGACATCTTCAAAGCCTATCCCAGCGTCTTGAAAAATGATGAACTCACCACCTTCATCTGTGACTACTGCCGCCTTGTTCTGATTGGGAGCGCCAGACCCCATGAGATCGAGTCGCTCATGGAAGAAGAGATTCAAACCATTATGCGGGACAAACTGAAAGCATATATCGCTGTGACTGCTATGTCCGATGCTTTGCCGGCGCTTGGAATTGTGGCCGCCGTATTAGGTGTCATCAAGGCAATGGGCGCACTTGACCAGCCCCCTGAAGTGCTGGGCCATCTCATTGGCGCAGCATTGGTCGGCACTTTTGCCGGAATTCTGTTTTCCTACGGTTTTTTCGGTCCCATGGCGACCAAGATCAAAATTGTGCGTGAAAAGAAAGTTCGTATTTATTTCATCGTCAAACAAACGATCATCGCCTACATGAATGGCAGTATGCCCCAAGTCGCAGTTGAGCATGGTCGCAAAGCTGTTTCGGCTTATGAACGGCCAACTGTCGGTGAACTGGAACAGGCGACATTGGATGCAGCGGCTAAGAAGGCAGCCTAAAAGGCACAGACGACAATCATGGAATCTGGCGCGCCCCTCACTTTTGAATATCTGCAGAAAATTCTGCCAAAGCCTGCGGGGGAAGTCTCTCACTTCGGGGAGTTTTTTAACGCCGTCGCGCAATCCGTCGCGATTGAAATGCAGCTTTATAATTCCGTTCCGGTGAAATGCGAAGTCATTGGCGAAAAAAGCGGCATTTTTGGAACACCGGAAGAGGCTCGGAGCTGCACGGTCCTTCTTTCAAAATCAGGCAAAATACATATCTGGTTCAGCGCCGACAGAAGTTTTGACCAGTTGCTGTGCGAGCTCTGTCTTGGCGGCACGGGGGTTCCGGAACCAGACGAAGAGGGGGTTCGTCCGCCCTCAAATTTTGAACGTCGGTTCAGGCTGAATTTGTTGCGCAAGCTCTTGGCTTTGGTGCCCCTGGCAGCCAAGCGCGCCAGCAATGCTGAGTTAGAAGTGGCTGTGACCGATGAGGCAGAAAACATAACTCAAGAAAAATACGTGAACAAAAGCTGCCTTGAGGTTGTCTTACAGCTGAGCGCATTTACTTTCACCTCCGAAATCTCGCTTCAGTTCATCGAATCCGAATTGGTACAAAGTCTCGACACCAGTGGAGAGCCGGACGCGACCAAAAAAGTCACTGCGCGCAGCGTCCTTGATGACTGCCGTTTCAACTTTGAAGCATATCTCAAACCGAGGGAGATCGCGTTACAGGAAGTCATCATGCTAAAAGTCGGGCAGGTTATCCCGCTGGGCATTGGAATTTCAGAGCCAATTGCACTGTCGTGTGAAGGCAAACCAGTGTTTCAGGCTGTGATCGATCTGAGCGGCGATAAAATTGGTCTTTCTCTGCTCAATGAAATTGGCACAAACCGGCGCAACACTGATGTCATTGGATGAATTATTTTGGAAATCAATCACATGCAAAATGATACTTTGGCTGGCCTGCCGTCGCAAAAACCAGTCCGCACTGAAAGCCAAATGGCAGCTTCCTTCGCCAAAGTGCCAGTTACGCTTCAGGTCATCTTGGGGACGGCGCGCCTGCCACTTTCTGAAATCCTCACTTTGCAGGCAGGTTCAAGGATTGGTCTTGATCAGAAGTTGGGTGAGCCAGTCTCAATAATTGTCAACGGCTGTATGGTTGCCAGTGGACAAATATTCGTCATGGATGATCAAGCAGAGAAACTCGGTGTGAAAATCACAGAGATATTTAATTCCAAAGAAGAGACGTAAACGCGGCCATGGAAACGCAACGCATTGTGGCAACGTTGGCTGGTCCTTTGAACCTAGGCCATGGCAACCTTCGCACCAAGAGCGAAAAGGTTGCCATTCTATTGGCCTCGCTGGATAAGACAGTCGCTGTAGACCTGCTAAAAAAATTCGACCCGGACGATGTCAAACAGATTGTCGAGTCTTCAGGACGCCTTGGCTCGCTGAATTCGAGCGATGTCGAGCCCTTGATCGATGAATTTACCGTGGAGTTTGCAGAGGCTTTGGGCATTTCTGCTGGCTCGCGTGAAATTGTTTCGCTGTTGGAATCGGCCTTCACTTCCAAAGAAGTTGCTTCGATCATGGGGCAGGAGGAGGTTCAAGCCGAAGATTCTATCTGGCCGAAATTCAAAATTGGGGCGGAAAAATTACTTGTGCCTTATCTCCTTGATGAGCACGAACAGACTGCAGCTGTTGTGCTCTCGAAGTTAGGGTCGGAGTTGGCCGCTCGCTGCATAGCACTTCTGCCAAGGGGAAGTGCAACGCGCATCGTATCGAGAATGCTGAGCTTGGGGGAAGTCAGCCCCGCTGCGCTGCGCGATCTCGAGGATGCATTGCGTGAAGAATTCTTCGCCAAAACAGTCGAGCAGGATCGCGGTGCGAAAGTCGACAGAATGGCGGCAGTCGTTAATAAGCTGGAACGCGACCAATCCTTGCAAATTCTTGACGATGTTTCAAAATTCAACCCGGATGAAATTAGATCACTTCGCAAACTTATCTTCATGTTTGAGGATATCGAACGGCTGAGCCAACTGCATCGGCTCAAGCTTTTTGATCGCGTTCCGACAGAACTCGTTATCCCCGCGCTGTTCGCCACAGAGTCATCATTTCGAGAGTCTGTGTTAGTGTCGCTGGGAGCCCGTGCGCGTCGAATGATAGAATCTGAGCTTCAGGGTGATATTTCAACTCCTCATAAGGATACCGCGCAGGCGCGCCGACGGATCGCTGACATCGCTATCCAGATGTCGCGCAGTGGCGATATTGAAATTCCGGAAAAAACGGACCATCCGGTGGAAGGTGAGCCTGCCATTTGAGCCAAGATACTGAACAAGAAAGCAAGACCGAGAAAGCCTCCGAACGCCGAATCTCAGACGCCCTTGAAAAAGGTAACACACCTTTTTCAACCGAAGCAGTAACGCTTGGTTCAATCATTGCCATCATGTTTGCAATATCCCTTTCAGGCAGCCACGCCGGAAAGATCCTCGCAGAATACCTCTTTTTGAACTTTGATCATGTGGGAGACATATGGCTCGAAAACGGTAATGATTTTGCCTCTCGTCTGCAGCAGGTGTTTCGAACCACCTTTGTTTCTGTTTTGCCCATCTGGGTCATTGTTGCCGCTGGGGGGGTAATTGGCTCACTGGGGCAAAATGTTCCGAGTACATCACTTGAACGCTTACAACCAAAATGGGAGCGCCTCTCTCCAGCGAGCAATTTCAAGCGCATTTTTGGTCGCGAGGCGCTCGTCAACTTTGGCAAATCGATCTTTAAACTCACAGCTGTCGGATTGGTTATCTACCATTCGTTGAAGGCAAATCTCTTGGGCGGAACATTTTCTGTCGCCCAGAATGCAAACCACCTTCCGGAGGTGATACTGGATGTGGCCAAGTCCATTCTGGCACCGCTATGCCTATTGGCTTTTGCTGTCGCTGTAGTCGACATCGTCGTCACACGCTTGAAGTGGAACAACAAGTTGATGATGACGCGACAGGAAGTCAAGGACGAGTTTAAGCAGGCCGAGGGTGATCCTCTGCTGAAAGAACGGATAAAGACTCTAGGTCGACAACGGGCACGTAGTCGCATGATGGCTGACTTGCCAAAGGCGACGGTGGTCATCGCCAATCCGACGCACTATTCGGTAGCACTGCGCTATGTGCCTACTGAGGGTGGAGCACCGATGGTGATTGCCAAGGGTATTGACCATCTGGCCTTGAAAATCAGATATTTCTGTGAAGATAAAAATATCCCAGTAATAGAGAACCGAGAGCTTGCGCGCGGCTTGTACGGAACCTGTGATGTCGGCACGATGATCCCAACAGAATTCTATCGCGCGGTGGCTGAAATCATCCACTACATTGAGGTGCGCAAGCGGCTCGCGTCCAAACGCCCAGCATAAGCTTCAAGCAAGTAAACTAGACTAAATTATAAAG
>Ga0209069_10001911_pt1 | contig 10748 bp, 8 predicted proteins | sample Str013_2_FD_187202 | JGI IMG/M metagenome (GOLD analysis project Ga0209069, IMG submission 187202) | Freshwater sediment microbial communities in response to fracking from Pennsylvania, USA - Straight Creek_MetaG_SC_2013 (SPAdes) (version 2) | ecosystem: Environmental > Aquatic > Freshwater >...
TCCTGGCCGTACGACGGCCGTCCGGTACCCGGGGTGGTGCTGGACCACATCCTGACCGACCCGCGCATCGCGGTACGGCGGTGGCGGGTGCTGGCCAACCCGGGCAGCGACCACCGCGCGGTCCTCGCCGAACTGGTCCTGCCGCGGGCCTGACCGGCGCGCCCGGCGGCCGGGGCGGACCGCCCGCGCTACCGGAAGATGTTGACCGCCCGGGCCACCACCAGCGCCACGGTCACCAGCGAGATGCCGGACTGGAACATCATGGCCAGCTTGGCCCAGCGCGACATCGGCAGCGTGTCGGTCGGGCTGAACGCGGTGGCGTTGGTGAACGACAGGTACAGGTAGTCCACGAACCCGGGCTCCCAGTCCGGGTCCACCAGCTCCGGCGGCGCGGTCATCTGGGAGAACAGGAAGTCCGGCCGGGGTTTGCGCGCGTTGGCCCGGGCCGCCGGCCCGCCCCGGTCCAGCTCCCAGTACCACAGCGCGAACACCAGCACGTTGGTCAGCCAGATGGCGCCGCCCCGGATCAGCAGCGGCATCGCGTTGTCCCCGGCCTGGCCGGCCGCGAGCAGGTACACCAGCCGGGCCGCCGACCACGCCACGGCGACGCTGGCCGCACCCACCAGCAGCAGCCCGGCGGCCCGGATCGCGGCCGACTCCCGGGTGATCCGGGTCGGGTTGGCCGCGACCAGCAGCAGGAACAGCGCGAACTCCAGCGCCGGCAGCAGGTACCAGGTCCGGGGTACCAGCTCGCGCGGTGCCAGCAGCTGCATCCCGATCAGCGCCAGGATGGCCAGCGACACCGGCAGGCGGGACTCCCCGGCGGTACGGCGCAGCCAGGCCGGCGGGCGCACCCGGCCGGTACCGACCGGGCCCGGTCCCAGCACCCGCTGCTCCAGTCGGACCAGCCGGTCCCACAGCGCCGGGTGCTCGGCCGGGCCCGTACCGGTACCGGGCGGGCGGGCCGGCGCGGTGCCGTCGTCGGTACGGGCGCCACCAGCGTCGTCGTCGGTCATCCCGCCATTGTGGACCGTCGGGTCCCGCGGGCCGCCCCGGGCGGCCTCAGGTGACCTGCGGGGTACGGGCGAGCCCGTACGTGAGCGAGTCGACCAGCGCCTGCCAGCTCGCCTCCACCAGGTTCTCGTGTACCCCCACCGTGGTCCAGTCCTCGCCGGCGCACCCCGCAGTCTCCAGCAGTACCCGGGCGGTGGCGCCGGTACCGTGCGAGCCGTCCAGGATGCGTACCTTGTAGTCGGCCAGCTCGAACCCGGACAGTTCGGGGTAGTGCCGCAGCAGGGCCGAGCGCAGCGCCTCGTCCAGCGCGTTGATCGGGCCGTTGCCCTCGGCCGTGGCGATGACCCGCTCGCCGCGCACCCGTACCTTCACCGTCGCCTCGGACACCACCGAGCCCTCCTCGCGGTGCTCCACCAGCACCCGGTACGACTCCAGCGTGAACGGCGCGGTCAGACCGGGGTGCAGTTGGGCACGGACCAGCAGTTCGAACGAGGCGTCGGCGGCCTCGAAGGACCAGCCGCGCGCCTCGAGCTGCTTGACCCGGTCGGTGACCGCGGTCAGCGCCGCCGGGTGCCCGCCCAGGTCCAGCCCCAGTTCCCGGCTCTTGAGCTCCACGCTGGCCCGGCCGGCCATCTCGGTGATGAGGATCTTCATGTCGTTGCCGACGACCGCCGGGTCGATGTGGTTGTACAGCGCCGGATCCACCTTGATCGCGCTGGCGTGCAGGCCGGCCTTGTGCGCGAAGGCGGCCGCCCCGACGTACGGCTGGTGGCTGTCCGGGGCGATGTTGGCCAGCTCGGCGATGGCGTGCGAGACCCGTACCATCTGCGCCAGGCCGCCCGGCGGCAGCACCGCCAGGCCCAGCTTGAGGTGCAGGTTGCCCAGCACGGCGAACAGGTCGGCGTTGCCGGGGCGCTCGCCGTACCCGTTGGCGGTGCACTGGAAGTGGGTCACCCCGGCCTGGACCGCGGCGACCGTGTTGGCCACCGCGCACGAGGTGTCGTTCTGGCAGTGGATGCCCAGCCGGTCGCCGGTGACCCCGGTACGGGCCATGAGGTCGGTGACCGCCTCGGTGATCCGGGACGGCAGCATGCCGCCGTTGGTGTCGCACATCACCACCCGTTCGGCCCCGGCGGCCAGCGCGGTACGCACCACCGAGGCGGTGTAGTCGGGATCGTCGCGGTACCCGTCGAAGAAGTGCTCGCAGTCCAGGAACACCCGCCGGCCGGCGGCCACCAGGTACCCGACGGTGTCGCGCACCATGTCCAGGTTCTCCCCGCCGGTGGTCCGCAGCGCCCGCCGGACGTGCCGCAGGTCGGACTTGGCCACCAGGCACACCACCGGGGTACCCGCGTCCAGCAGGGCCTGCACCTGCGGGTCGTCGGCCACCGCGGTACCGGCCCGGCGGGTGGCACCGAAGGCCACCAGCACCGCGTGCCGCAGGGTCAGTTCGGTCCGGGCCCGGGCGAAGAACTCGGTGTCCTTGGGCATCGCGCCGGGCCAGCCGCCTTCGATGAAGCCGACCCCCAGTTCGTCCAGCAGCCGGGCCACGGCCAGCTTGTCCACCACCGAGTAGCTGATCCCCTCGCGCTGCGCGCCGTCGCGCAGGGTGGTGTCGAAAACCTGATACGGCATGGCGTTCCTCTCGCTGTTCCGGTGGCGTACCGGCCCCGCTGCCCGTGCGCCGGCCGCGCCCACGGCGCACCGCTGGTACCGCAACAAAAAGACCCCCCGTTGGTCACGGGAGGTCTGCGCGCACGGCGGTGGCCGGCGCGCTAGCCGGTAATCAGGATCCGGTGCGGTACGGTCACCCCCCGGAGTCTGCCAGGGCGTCCACAAAGCGGAAAGACCGTCCCAGACTCTGGACACAGACCGTGCGGACCTGGGCGATCATGCCGAGAAGGCACGCCGGGACCGCGAGTACCCACCCGGACATCGACCGGTACGAACCGATCCTCTAACCTCGGACTGGCCGCCCCGGACCGGCCCCGCGCCACCCGAGCCGGCTGCGCCGGCCCGGGTCACCCCCGGCCGGGCGGCCCCTGCAGGCCCGGCAACGCGACTGGCGGTCATCGTGGATAGCTCCCCCACCACGGCAGGCGGTTTCCCCGCCGGCCGCAGCGGCCCCGCCCGGGGTACCGTCCCGGGCCGCGCCGGCCCGTCCCCGGCCCACCGGCGGCCGCGGTGGTGAGGCCGACCCCGGACGGGCCGGCCGCACCGCTGACCGCGCGGCACTTCTTCGGCTCGGAGCTGCGCCGGCTGCGGCTGGCCCGGGAGCTGTCCCAGGAGCAGCTCGCCGCGCAGGTGATGCACAGCCGGGCCCTGGTCACCGCGGTGGAGCTGGGCGAGCGCTGGCCGCCGCAGGACCTCGCCACCCGCTGCGACGAGGTCCTGCAGACCGGCGGGGCGCTGAACCGGCTGTGGCCGCTGGTCGACTCCGAGCACCGCACCGCGACCGCGCTGCTGGCCGGCGACCGGCTCGCCGACGTGCGGGCCACGGTGCTGCGCCTGGCCGTGCTGACCGGTACCGACCTGTCGGTGCTGTCGGTCCGCGAGGCGGATCAGCCCGAGCCCGCGGTACCGCCGCCGGCCGGTACCGCCACCGATCCCGTACGGGGGACTACTCGCCCCGGTGGTACCCCGACCACCGCTCGTGACCGGCCCCGTGGCCTGGGGAATTCCGGCGGAACCCTGGCCCGAAACAGAACCGGCGATGGTACCGCCACGGGTCCGGTTGGTCATGACCGGTAGTCCCGGAATAGCGCACAGGCATTGTCACATTTGGTTGTGACAGCCATCCACGTAGCGGACCGACTCCCCCGTATGGCGGGATGGTCACGTGCCGAATGCGCCCCGTACCATCGGCCGACCGGGTGGAACACACGCACCACCCCGTGCGAGAAAACCACCACACATCCATTGACGCGCATCGTGACGGTCGGCCGGGGTCGCCGCCACACACCGGTGCGCCCGGACGGTCACCCCGCCCCGAGCGCAGCGGCGAACAGCGGGGGACGTAGCCAGCGGAAGAGGTAGGACACGTGCGGATCACCAGGAAGCTGCGCCTGCTGGTCGCCGTACCCCTGATCGCCGTCATCGCCTTCGCGGTCCTGACCCTCAGCGTCACGACCCGCCAGGTGCTCGCGGCGACCCAGGTACGCGCCCTGGTCCAGAGCACCACCGACGCCGGTGAGCTGGTACACCAGCTCCAGGGCGAACGCGCCGCGGCGGTCACGCTGCTGGCCGGCACCGCCACGGCGCCCACCATGAACGCGTACCTGCAGCAGGTCACCGCCACCGACGGCGCGGTGACCGGCTTCCAGCGCGGCCGGGCCGGCCTGTTCGGCCTGCCCACCGGTACCGGCGCGCTGCTGACCCGGATCGACGACGAGCTCAGCCGGCTCGCCCCGCTGCGCAAGCAGATCGAGTCCGGTACCGGCGCGAGCCTGTCCGCGGTCACCTTCCAGTACCGCATCGTGGTGGCCGACCTGCTGGTGTTCACCGCCAGCGCGGCCCAGTCCGGCGTACCGTCCGACGAGGCCAACCGGATCCGCGCCTCGGCCGTGCTCGCCCAGGCCGCCGAGTACCTGGCCCAGGAGCAGGTGGCCGTGCTGCGCGCGGTCGCCCTCGGCCCGCTGAGCCCGGCCACGCAGCAGCAGATCACGGCCACCCGCACCGGGTTCGGCGAGACGATGGTGACCTTCGACGCGCTGGCCGACCCGCAGTGGGAGGGCTGGCTGGACAAGGCGCTGGCCACCGGCGCGGACGCGGTGAGCGCGCGGCGGCTGGACGACCTCGTCGGCCGTACCCCGGCCGGCAGCCAGCTGGAACTCGACCCGGCCATCTGGAGCGCGGCCATCGGCCACCGGGTCGACACCCTGCGTACCGTCGCCCAGCGCATCGAGCAGGTGATCCTGGCCCAGGTCACCGCGCTGCGCAACACCCAGGTCGGGTACCTGATCGCGGAGACCGGCGGCGTCGTGGGTACCGTGCTGCTGGCCCTGGTCCTGGCGGTGTGGCTGGGCCGGCCGATGCTGTCCGGGCTGCGCCAGCTCTCCCGGGCCTCGCGGGCGGTGGCCGGGACCTGGCTGCCGGAGACGGTGGCCCGGCTGCGTACCGACGGCTCGCTGGGCGGGCTGACCCCGCAGGAGTACTCGGCCCAGGCGGCGGTACCGCCGCTGCCGGCCGGCCGGGACGAGATCGCCGAGGTGGCCGGGGCGCTGGCCGCGGTGTACCGCTCCGCCGTGCGGCTGGCCGCCGAACAGTCCGACGAACGGCGCAACCTGGGCACCATCTTCGCCACCCTGGCCCGCCGCGGCGAGCGCATCCTCGGCCGGGTCACCGCCCACCTGGACGAGCTGGAGCGCGACGAGGAGGACCCGCGCCGGCTGTCCCAGCTGTTCATGCTGGACAACCAGGTCACCCTGCTGCACCGGACCAACCGCACGCTGCTGGTACTCGGCGGGGAGGGCTCGGCCCGGGTACGGGCCCAGGACACGCCGCTGCGGGACCTGCTGCTGGCCGCGCAGAGCCAGATCGAGAAGTACCGCCAGGTGGAGATCCGCGTGGTGGACCCCGGCGCCGCGGTCCGCCGCGACGTGGTGGACGACGTGGTACACCTGCTGGCCGAACTGCTGGACAACGCGACCTCGTACGCCGACCCGAACACCCCGGTACACCTCGACGCCCGGCTGCTCGGGGACCGGGTACTGATCCAGGTCAGCGACGCCGGCATCGGCATCCCGGCGGACCGGCTGGCGATCCTCAACGCGCGCCTGGCCAGCCCGGCGGCGCTGGACGTGGACGCGGTACGGGCGATGGGCGTGACCGCGGTGGCGCGCATCGCGCACCTGTACCGGCTGCGCGTCGAACTGCGCGAGCGGACCGGCGGCGGCACCGTGGCGGAGGTGACGCTGCCCGCGACCGTACTCACCTCCGAGCGCCCCGACCTGGCCTTCGGTGGGCCGCCCGGGGTGGCCGGGCTGCCCGCGCTGCCGCGCGCCGGCGGGGCCCGGCACGCCGCACCGGACGCGCTGAGCACCCCGCAGGTACCGGTGACCGGGCTGACGATGACCATCCGCGCCGGTACCGGCGAGATCCTGCCCGCCGACGACACGATGGAACTGCCGATCTTCCACACCCTGGCCACCGGCGGCTGGTTCACCCAGCCGTCGCCGGACACGCAGTGGGAGGGGCCGGCCGACACCGGCTGGGCCGCGGCCGCGGCCGCCGCGGTACCGGTCCACGACGGCACCACCCAGCGCGGCCTGCCCCGGCGGCGGCCGATGGCCCAACTCGTCCCGGGCGGCGTCGAGGAGCCGCCGACCGGGCACATCGAGCGCGACCCGCGGCACACGGCCGCGTCGATGGCCGCGTTCGCCCGCGGCGTGGGGGCCAGCCGGGCCGCGTCCGCGGCCGCCGCCCCGGCCCCGCAGTTGGCCAGTACCGCAAGGGAGAGCACCCGATGAGCCAGTCCACCACCACCAACCTGGGGTTCCTGCTCGACGACTTCCGGGACCGCAACCCCGGCGTGATCCACGCGCTCGGGGTGTCCCCGGACGGGCTGCTGGTGGCCGCCTCGACCGGGGTACCCGACGACCGCGCCGACCAGCTCGCCGCGGTGGCCTCGGGCCTGGTCAGCCTGCTCGCCGGCGCCGCCCGCTGCCTGCAGGCCGGCCAGGTCAAGTCCAACATGACCGAGCTGGACGCCGGGTTCCTGCTGACCATGTCGTTCCACACCGGCGCCTCGCTCATGGTGCTGGTCGCCAAGGACAGCGACCTGGGCCAGGCCTCGTACGAGATGGGCCTGCTCATCGAACGGGTCGGCCCGGCCCTGATCCCGCCCCCACGGCTGCACTCGCCGGCGCCGCTGGCCGCCCCGGCGGTCAGGCCGACGGTGCCACTGGCCGCCCCGGCGCCGTCGGCCTGACCGGCGGCGGCGCCACCCCCCTGTGCCGTACCACCCACCATCGCCTCACCTCTGGGGAGTTCACATGACACACCGCCCTGGGCGCTGGCTCGCGCCCGCCGCCCTGGCCCTGTCCGCGACGCTGGCGCTGACCGCCTGCGGGGGTACGAGCTCCAGCAGCTCCACGTCCGGCGCGGCCAGCCGACTCAAGATCGGTATGGTGGCCGCGCTGTCCGGGGTGTACCAGTCCATCGGTACGGACATGCGTGACGGCTTCCAGCTCTACCTCGACCAGCACAACGGCCAGCTCGGCGGCCACCCGATCGACCTGGTCGTGGCCGACGAGGGCGCCGGCGCGGCCACCGCGGCACCGGCCGCCACCAAGCTCATCAAGCAGGACAAGGTACTGGCGCTGACCGGCCTGGTCGGCGGCGACTCGGTGGCCGCGGTCGCGCCGCTGACCACCGCCGCCAAGATCCCGCTGCTGGGCTCCAACGCCCGGCCCGGGCTCAAGGACTTCGGCATGGTGTGGACCACCTCGTTCGGCTCCCTCGACCCCGGCCAGGCCATCGCCAAGTACGTGCTGGAGCACGCGAACGGGCCGGTGTACGCGATCGGCCCGGACTACCAGGGCGGCTGGGACGAGCTGAAGGGCTTCACCGACACGTACGCGGCCCTGGGCGGCAAGCTGGCCAACCCGACCGGCAAGACGGTGTGGACGCCGTTCCCGACCACCACCAACTTCCTGCCGTACCTGTCGGACATCGCGGCCTCCGGCGCCAAGGCCATCTACACGTTCTACGCCGGCGGCGCGGCCATCGCCTTCGTCAAGCAGTGGGCCCAGTCCGACGCGAAGAACATCCCGCTGTACGGAGCCGGGTTCCTCACCGAGGGCGGGGTACTGGGCGCCGAGGGTACCGCGGCCAACGGCGTGTTCACCGTGCTGAACTACTCGCCGGACCTGGACAACTCCACCAACCGGGCGTTCGTGGCCGGCTGGCGGGCCAAGCACGACGGGCCGCCCACCACGTACGCGATGGCCTCCTACGACGCCGCGGCGATCCTGGACAAGGCGATCGCGGGCATCAAGGGCACCGTCACCCCGGACGCCATCAACAGCCAGATCGCCGCGCTGGGCCAGATCGACAGCCCGCGCGGGCAGTGGCAGTTCAACGCCCAGCACGCGCCGGTACAGAAGTGGTACCTGCGCAAGGTGGGTACCGACGGCCGGGCCCTGTCCAACCTGCTGATCCAGGACCTGAACACGATCGGCTGAGAACCCGGCGCGACCCGGAAGGAACCTTCGTGGGCGCACACCTCGTCCCGGCCGTCGACGGCCTCGCGTACGGACTGCTGCTCGCGGTCGTCGCGGCCGGGCTGAGCCTGTGCTTCGGTACCGGCGGGGTGCTGAACCTGGCCCACGGCACCATGTACACCCTCGGCGCGTACGCCGCCGCGCTGCTGTCCCACGGCACCTGGGCGGGCCTGCTGCTCGCCCTGGTGGCCGGGGTGGCCACCGGCGCTGCGGCCGGCGGCCTGCTGGCCGTGATGACCGCCCCGATCGTCGGGCGTGGACAGCTGGCGCAGGCGCTGCTGACCTTCGGGGTGGCGCTGGTGGCCGGGGACCTGCTGGTGACCGTGTTCGGCGCGACCGACCTGCCGGTGGCGGTACCGGCGGGGTTGGACCACCCGGTACTGCTGGCCGGGCACCGGTACCCGGCGTACCGGCTGGGCGCCATCGTGGTCGCGGTGGCGCTCATCGCCGGCGGTGTCGCGGTGCTATCCCGGGGCCGGGCCGGCGCGCTGGTCCGGGCGGCCGTGGACGACCCGCAGATGCTCGCCTGCACCGGGGTCGACCCGCGCCGGGTGCACGCCGGCGTGCTGGTCGGCGCGGGGGCGCTGGCCGGGCTGGCCGGCGTGGTCGGCGCCCCGCTGATCGGGCCCGGCCCGACCAGCTCCGACACGGTACTGCTGCTGTCCCTGGTGGTGGTCATCGTGGGCGGGCTGGGCAGCATCCCCGGCGCGGTACTGGCCGCGGTCGGCGTCGGCGAGGTGCAGACCCTCGGCGTCACGCTCATCCCGGCGTGGCGGCCGTACCTGCTGTTCGCGGCCGTGGCACTGGCGCTGGTGGTACGGCGGCCGAAGCTGGCCGGGAGCGTACGGTGAGGGTACCGGCCCGATCGTCCACCCTGGACGTCCACAGTGGACCGTCCAGTGTGGACCTGTGGCGCTGGCGCCGGCCGGTACGGCTGGCGGTGCTCGCGGCGCTGGCCGCACTGGCCCTGGCGGCGCCGTACCTGGCCGGCGCGTACGCGCTGAACCTGCTCGCCCGGGCCGGCGCGCTGGGCCTGCTCGCGGTCAGCGTGGCGGTACTGGCCGGGCATGCCGGGCTGCCCACGCTGGGTCAGGTGGCGCCGTGCGCGGTCGGCGCGTACGGCACCGCGTGGCTGGCCCAGGCCGGCGTCACCACGGGCGTGCTGCAACTGGCCGCGGCCACGCTGGCCGGGGCGGTGTTCAGCGCGCTCACCGCGCCGGTGGTGGTCCGCGGCCGGGGGGTCACCGTGCTCATGGTGACGCTGGCGATCGAGGAGCTGACCAGTACCGTGGCCACCCGCTGGCGCGGGGTCACCGGTGGCAGCGACGGCACGTTCGTCCCCGCGCCGGTACCGGTGTGGGGGCTGCCGCCGCTGGCCGACGACGGGCAGACCTACCGGTACGTGCTGGTCGTGGTGGTCCTGGCAGTGCTGGTCACGGCCGCGCTGCTGCGCGGTTCCCCGGGGCGGCTGCTGCGGGCGACCCGGGACAACGAGACCCGGATGCGGGCCAGTGGGCACCCGGTCACCCGGTACCTGGCGGTGGCGTACACCGGCGCCGGGGCGCTGGCCGGGCTGGCCGGCGCGCTGCTGGCCACCGCGCAGGGGTACCTGTCCCCCGGCGACGTCGGCTTCACCACCGCGGCGCTGGTGCTGCTCGCGGTGGCCATCGGCGGGGCGTCCTCGCTGGCCGGCGCGGTGGCCGGCGCCGCGCTGATCGTGGCCGCCCGGGACTGGCTGGCGGGTCCGTGGCCGGGGCACGCGCCGCTGCTGCTGGGCGGGGTGTTCATTGCCGCGGTGTACCTGCTGCCGCGCGGCCTGGCCGGGCTGCGGCTGCCGGTACCCGCGTGGTGGCGCCGCGAACCCGGCCCGCCGGTGGTACCGGCCGGCCCACCGCCGGTGGTACCGGCACCGGGCCGCCCGGGCGGCATCCCGCGCCCGCGGACCCCGCTACCGGCCGAGACCGGTGAGCCCCGGTGAGCGCGAGGAGCGAGCGCAGCGAGCCCCGCAGCGCGAACGAAAGACTGGCCCCATGAGCGCGAGGAGCGAGCGCCGCGAGGAGCGAGCGCAGCGGAGCCCCGCCGCGCTGGAGCTGACCGGGGTGTCCTACCGGTACGGCGCGCTGCCCGCGCTGCGCGAGGTCGACCTGCGGGTGGACCCCGGTACCCGGCACGCGGTCGTCGGGCCCAACGGGGCCGGGAAGTCCACCCTGCTCGCGGTCGTCGCCGGTACGCTGCGGCCGGACCACGGCACGGTGCGGCTGGCCGGGCAGGACGTGACCTGGTACGGCCCGGCGTACCGGGCCCGGCGCGGCGTCGGCCGTACCTTCCAGCAGCCGTCGGTGATCCCCACGCTGACCGGGCTGGACAACCTGACCGTGGCGGCGTGGCGGTTCCCGTTCGCGGCCGAGGCGGCCCCCGGCCGGTCGCGCTGGCGCCCCCGGCGGGCCCGGCTCGCGGGGTACGGCGCGGCGCTGCTGGAGCTGGTGGGCCTGGCGCCGGACGACCGTACCC
>Ga0209069_10001913_pt1 | contig 10746 bp, 9 predicted proteins | sample Str013_2_FD_187202 | JGI IMG/M metagenome (GOLD analysis project Ga0209069, IMG submission 187202) | Freshwater sediment microbial communities in response to fracking from Pennsylvania, USA - Straight Creek_MetaG_SC_2013 (SPAdes) (version 2) | ecosystem: Environmental > Aquatic > Freshwater >...
CAGAATCGGCCGCACGCGGCTTCGTGCTCCTTCGATGCCGGCCGCGACCGCGTCCCTGCCTTCGTGCCGTGCTCGCTCGGCGAAGGTGACGAGCAGGATCGCATTGGCCACCGCCACGCCGACGGCCATGATCGCGCCCATGAACGATTGCAGGTTCAGCGTCGTTCGCGTGACCACCAGCGCCCCGAACACGCACATCGCTGCGGCCCCCGCCAGCAGGAACTGCGCCGCCACCGGTGATCCCGCCACCGGTAGCGCCACCAGGCAGCCCGCCGGTCCGGTTGGTGCCGGTCCCGCTCGCTGCCGCCTGACGAATGATCACGACCTTGTCGCCAACGTTGAGGCCGCTCTTGATCTCGACTGCGGTATCACCCTTCAGCCCGATCGTGATCGGTCGAGACTCGACCTTGTCGGTCGTCGCCCCGGTCTGGACGTTGACGTTGGCGCTCGTGCCGCGAGCCGTCACGGCCGACGCCGGCAGCGTGATCACACCATCGGCGTGTTCGACGGTGACGACGACATTGGCCGTCATGCCCGGCTTGACCTGGTTGAGCGACGCGTTCTGATCGAGCGTGAGATAGGCGTAGTAGGTGACGACGTTGCTGACCGTCGTCGACGTCAGGTCGATCTGACGGATCTTGCCGGTGAAGCTCGCATTGGGGAGCGAATCGAACGTCGCCGTACCGCCGAGGCTGGCCTTGACTCGCGTCGCGTCGGCCTCGCTGAAGCCGACCTTGACCTCGAGGTTGGTGAGATCGGCCAGCGTCAGAAAGCCACTGCTCGACGATGAGGACGACGACGCGCCACTGCTGCCACCTGAACCCGACGACGACGAGCTACCGCCCGACGATGCCGCCGAGCCAACCTTGCCGGTCACCGCCGCGACAGTGCCGTCGGCGGGTGCCTTGAGCACGACGTTGTCGAGGTTGCGTTGCGCCGTCGCCAATGAGTTCTGGGCGTTCAACAAGCTGGCGCGGGGCGCGGCGAGATCGGCATCGGTCGGCGTCTTCGCCTTCACCGCATTGGCCGCCAGCGTCGCCTGGTAGGACGCCTTCGCTGACGTCACCTGACGGTTGGCGTTGGCGACCGCTTGGTCGTCGGCGGCGATCTTGGTGTCACGGCCGTTGGCGGTGTTCGTCAGCGAGTTCTGCGCGTTGGCCACCGATTGCTGCGTCGACAGCTGCGCCGAAGCGAGCTGGTTCTTTGCCGTCGAGAGCGCGCTCGTGTCCTTCGCCACCGTCGCGGTGACCTGATCGAGCGCGGTCTGGGCCGCGGCTTGCGCTTGCGCCGTCGTCGCTGCGGCAAGTGTCGCCTGTGCGGTGACGAGCTTGGCGTTGTCGGCATCGAGCGTCGCTTGCGCTTGGTCGACTGACGACTGGGCGTTGGCGAGGTCGAGGTCGGCCTTCGCCTTCGTCGCGTCGAGCGCCGCTTGCGATTGCGCGATGGCCGTGTCTTGCAGCTTCACGTCGTTGTTGTAGTTGTCTTGCGCGTTCGCGAGCGCCGCCTGCGCCGATTGGATGCCGAGGTTCGACTGGGTGAGCGACGCGTCGAGCTGTGCTTGATCTTGCTCGGTGAGCCCGTTCTGTGCCTTGTCCAACGCCGCTTGCGCCGTCGCCAGCTGCGCTTGCGCGGCCTGCAGCGCCTGCTGCAACGTCGTGTCGTCGACGCGCGCCAACGGTTGGCCCTTGGTCACTTTGTCACCGGCCTTGACGTTGACCTCGAGGACCTTGTTCGACGCCACCGCCGAATCGAAGCTCACGTCAACCTGTGACGGGGCGAGGACGTTGCCGGTCCCCGACACGCTCGACAGCACGTTGCCTTTGGCGGCGGTGACGACGGTCGCCGTCTGCGCCGCGACCGACTTGGATCGCCCGACGACGGCCCAGATGCCGATACCGGCACCGGCAACGCCGATGGCGAGGACACCATTGAGCACTGCACGTCGAAGGTTCATTGGGCGGCGACCTCAGGCATTCGCGGTAGATGTCGTCGTGCCGTTGCCATTGCGTTGTGGCAACAACACCTGGCACTTCTCGTTGGCAGCGGCGAACGCCGGTGAGTTGCGATCAAAGCTCGGCGGCGGGCCGGGCGCCGTCGTCGTCGGGATGTCGACGCCGTTGTCCTTCAAGCACGACAGGTACGCCTGGAACGCTTGACCGCCACGGCCACCGTTGCCGCCGGGACCACCGCCACCGATACCGCCGGCGGGGAGCACAGACGCGCACGCGTCCACCGCGGCCTTGTTGGCCGGATCGCTGATGATCGACTGCAGTCCGCCGAAGCCGAACCCGCCGCCACCGCCACGAACTGGCTGGCCGTTGGCGTCGGTGACCGGGGGCTGACCGTTCTGACCGTTCTGACCGCTCGGGGGCGGTCCACCTTGATCGGAGGGCGGCGGTCCAGCCGGGTTGGCGTTCGGGTCACCAGGTTGCGCATTGGGATCGGCCTGACCGTTCTGCCGTTGCGGAACCGACGGCAGCGTCAGGCCCTGTTTCGTCAGGCAATCGCGGTAGGCCTGCAACGCGGCGCGACGGTCCGCGCCGCCCTGGCCGTTGCCAGCGGTTGTCGTCGTTGCTCCCGAGTCGGCTGCGGCTGCAGCCGGCGTTGCGGTGGTCGTCGCGGGGGAAGCGCTCGTGACCGCCGAGAGCGGAGCGCTGCCTTTCGAACCACAGGCCGAGAGCAAGACCGCGATCCCCGTTGCCGCCGAGATCGTAAGGATTCTGGTGCGCATAAGTCTTAGCCAAGCGCTCCAAGGTGAGAGATAGCTGTGAGCCCGATGTGTGTTGATCAAGGACAGCCAGTTGCTCGTTCCGCTCGCCGCGTCAGTAGTCAGGAGACCGCGCCTGCCGGCACGATCCACTCGACAGGTTGCCCGGTGACGTCGGCGATCAGTTCGAAGTCGCGGTCATAGTGGAGGACGACCAGGCCCGACGCTTCTGCGGCAGCAGCGATCATGAGATCAGCGATCTTCGCGCCGCGTTGCTGGCTGTGCGCCGCCAGGGCGTCTTGCACCTCGGTTGCCCGGTCAAGAACGTCCTGGTCCATGGGGACGAACGGCCATGCCGCCCTCTCGGTTCGCATTGCGATATGCGACCGAGGGCTCGTTGATGAGAAGCCGGCCTCAAGGTCGGTCGGTGTGCAACGAGCGACCAGGCCGCTCTCGAGCAGCGGGACAAGACGGACTGCGACCTCGGGCAGCCGCAGTCGAGTGAGGGCGGAGGTGTCGCCGAGGTAGTACGGCTTCAGCCCCACGCGGCCCGTCGCGCCTTTGGATCGCTGAGCAGCGCTTCATCGGCGCTCCGATCAGCGAGCAACGCCTGCCTGCGCCGTTCCAGCGCCAAGATCTCGTCGAACGCCTCGTCGACGGTTTGCTTGAGCGTTCGAGCGCCGAGCAGCGCTCGGACCGCGGCGAGCTTGTCGTCATCGACCTCGATGAGGCGCTTTGTCATAGGGCCCAGGATATCTGGTCGGACTCTCGAGGATCGCCAGGCAAAACGCAATGAGCGGGGTCGTTTGAGGCGGGGGACGGCCCCGAAGCCCGAGCCCGAGCTACAGGGCGCGCATCGCGTTGTCGCGGGCGTTGTGCTGGACCTCGGCGAGGCCGAGGACTTCGAGCACCGGCGGGACGTAGTTGCCGAACCGGCCGCGCAGGCCTTTCTTGATCCCGTACCAACCAGCGACGGGGTTGTCGGCGGCGCGGCCCCACGCTTCGACGGTGCCCGGCTTGGCATCTTTCTGCTCGTCGGCGTTGCCGAGCGGCATCCAGTCGCCGTGTTTGGCGAGCATCTTGTGGAGGTCGTCGATGCAGCGAAGATGGTAGCGGAGCTGGGTGCTGCCGACCTGCACGACGAGCGCTGGCGGGTTGGCGTCGGGGTCGCGGTAGGCCTCGAAGCCGCCTTTGCCTGGCGGTGTCGTCAACTGCCAGGGATCACCAGGAGTGCCAGTGCCGGTCACGTCGTTCTTGCTCATCGGGCCACCCTCGCATACGAACGATGACATCTTCTGTCCTCGTTCTCTACGATCGCCGCGATGCGTGCCGGACGCCTCGTCGACATGCTCCTCATCCTCCAGCGACGCGGCCGGCTCACGGCGCGGCAACTGGCGAACGAGCTGGAGGTCTCACCGCGCACGGTGCTGCGCGACGTGAACGCGCTCAGCGGGGCCGGCGTACCGATCTTCACCGTCCAAGGCGTGCACGGCGGCATCGAGCTGACGAGCGGGTTTCGCACCGAACTGACCGGTGTCACGGCCGCTGAAGCCGCCGCGTTGTTCCTCGCCGGCCAGCCGATGGTCGCCGAGTGGCTCGGCCTCGGCAGCGATGCGACGGCCGCACGCCGCAAGTTGATCGAGGCACTGCCGCCGCAACTACGCGACGTCGCCGACCATCTCGATCGTTGGTTCCTGCACGACCCTGGCGGCCGGCACGGCCGAGACGGCGATGGCGATGGCGACCAGGCCGAGGCGATACGCCGCCTCGCCGGCGCGATCCGATCCCGAGTCGCCGTCGAGCTGACGTTCGGCGCCGGCGCGACGCGTGCCGTCCAGCCACTCGGTCTGGTGCTCGAGACCGGCGAGTGGCACCTCGTCCTTGACGACGGCGATCAGATCGACGCGTGCCGCCTGCGCGACCTCCGTGCTGTGCGCGTCACTCGCCTACATACCCCGCCGACGGACGGGTTCGACGTGCGTATGTTCTGGAGTGAGCACGTCGCGTCGCGCGCGCCGATGAAGCACGCCGTGCAGTAGGCGTGAGTCAAGCGTGACGATCGATGCCGGGAGTGGCCGCGATCGTTCCATCGTGGTGCACGGCGATGGCGGCATAGCCATCGAACTCGGTGACCCACGACAGTCCGGCTTCGCCTTGCGCGAACGCGGCGGTGGCGAAGGCGTCGGCCCACGCCAAGCTCGGCCCGATGACCGTCATCGACGCCAAGGCGCGCGCCGGCGCGCCACTGCGGCCGTCCCAGACATGCTCGCCGCGTTCGGCCGTGCCTGATGTCGCGACGGCGCCAGACGCGATCTCCACACGGGCGACTACTTCGCCGCGCCTGCGCGGATCGGCGACGGCGATCTGCCACAGCTGATCGGGCGCCGGCTGGCCACTGACCAACAGATCACCACCGACTGAGACGTACCAGTGCTCTAACCCCGCCGCCGCCAACGCACGCGCGGCGCGCTCGGTCGCCCAACCTTTGACGAAGCCGGCCGGATCGATCTCGTCAGGACGATCGGGTCGTCGCGACCGGAACGCACCGTCGCTGGCGTGCTCCAGCCACGTGCACGCGTCCATCACCTCGATCACTTCGCCATCGCAATCGAGCAACGCCAGCTCGCCGCTGTTGACGCGCGAGATCTGGCTCGATGGGCGGAACGTCGAGAACATCGCCTCCAACCGTTCGAGCTCGGCGAGGAAGGCGTCGATCGCGCCATCGACGATGGCGGCGTCGACAGCGTCGTGAACGTGGATGCTGGCCATCGTCCCCATCACCGGCGCGTTGCGTCGAAACGGAGCCGCGGCCGTCATCACTGGCGCGCTCAGCGGTGGTCCAGGATCGACTGCAACGATGTCGCGTAGGCGTCCGACGTCAGCGTCGCCCCGCTGACGGCGTTGAAGTCCGAGCCTTGCGCCGCGATGGCGCGATCGTGCAGCACGGGCACGGCGAAGTTGTTGCTATGCACCGAACGGCGATGCGAGCTCGGCGTCACCAGCGCCTTGACGTCGCACAGCTTGCCGTCGCTGGAGATCGTCGCCGCCACCTGCACCGGCCCGAAGCGAGTGTCGACTGACGGGCCATCGGTCGTCGTGCCGGTGCACGCCGCGGCGACGGCAGTCGTCGGGGCGCTCGCAGCTCCGGGCGTCTGCCCGGGCTGTTGACCGGGGATCCGTCGCACCGGCGGCTGCGCGGATGGGGCAACACTGGGCGACGGGCCACCGCCAGTGTTGCCACCACCTTGACCCGGTTGCGGTTGGACGGGAACGCGCCGCGGCACTGTCGGCGGCAGCGTGCCCGGCGCCGGGGCGGTCGTGCCCGACGACGTCGACGGGGCTTGGCTCGTGGAGCCGGCATCGGCCGACTTGCTGCCGCCGGCAACGCCACCAACCGGTGCGGCCGCGCCCGTGCCAGCACCGGCCGTACCAGCACCGGCCTTGGCACCGCCGGCCGGCACGCCGCCAGCCTGACCGCCCGAGGCCAGCGCGACCGGATGGTCGAGCTGCGTCAGCAGCGCGCCGCTGACACCGGCGATGAGCACCGCCGGCAGGACGCGTCGCCCGAGCGATACGGGCTTGGCAGTCGCGGGCGCCGCGGCGCGTGCGTTGGAACGGGATCGGGACACGGTTACCACCAGGGACGTTCGAAGTGGATGCGGGACGATGGGATGCCAGCGGCTTTCAGCCCTGCGGACGCGGCGTAGATCAAGCTCTCCGGGCCACACACGACGGCCGAGCGTTCGGCGATGTCGGGCATCACGGCGCGCAGCGAGCCGGGACCGAACGGGTCCTTGCGGGCCAACGCCGCCGTCGGACCGATGAGGACGCGCACGATCCCGTTGCGGCTGGCGACGAGCTGCTCGAGCTCGTCGAGGTGGACGAGGTCGGCTGCCTTGTGGGCGCGGTAGAGCACGACTGGTTCGGTCGTCGGGTCGAGGCGTTCGAGCATCGAACGCACCGGTCCGATGCCAACGCCACCGGCGACGAACACCGCCTTCCGACCGTCGAACACGTCCGCCGCGCCCATCCCGTATGGACCCTCGACGACGACGGCCGAACCGGGTGCGAGCGCCGTCATCGAACGCGACGCGTCGCCTTTGTCCTTGATCGTGAACCGCAACCCAGCCGTCGTCGGCGCCGCCGACAACGAGAACGGATGGGCCTGCCACCACAGGTCGCGACGCTTGGCGCGGAGCATGAAGAACTGGCCGGCATCGACCTGCATCGAGCTGAGCCTCGGCCCATCGACGTGAACGACGACGGTGTCGTTGTTCAACCGTTGCGTAGAGCTGACGTGCAACGGTCGGCGCCAAGCCAGCACGAGCCGGCCCCAACGGCCCCACACCAACGCGGCGAGCACGGCGAGGTGCAACAGACCCCAGAACCAACGAGCGATGGTGTCGTCGGAGAAGTCACTGCCGAGGACGATCTCATGGCCGTAAGAGATGGCGAAGCCGGCGTAGGCGAGGAGGTGAACGAAGTACCACGTCTCGTACGAGAGCTGGCGACGCATCGATCGCAACGACGAGATCGTCACCAAGCCGATCAACGCGGCGCCGATCGTCGCCGCGGCCATGTACGGCTCGCGCCCCGTCAGGTCGCTGATCGCACCGAACCAGCCACGGTGCTCGCTGTAGGAAGCGAGGCCGGTGAAGGTGTGGACACCGACCAAGATCGCCATCGACTCGCCGAGGTAGCGATGCCAGATGAACACCGTGTCGAGCCCGACGCGTCGCTCGATGATCTTCGGTCGAGCAACGAGCACCAGCCCGCCGAGTCCGACGAGCGACGCCAGCAGTCCCGACACCTGCGTCAGCGAGGTCCACGCCAACGTCCAACCCTTGGTCAGCGCGCTGACGCCGCCGTGGCGGACCCACAGACCAACGGCACAGACGACGACGGCGAGCGGAACGGCGAGCAGGTCCGTCCCGAGGACGCGGCTGGCGACCGTCGTTGGCAACGTCAGCGCCGGCGCCGGCGCCAGCTCCGGCGACGGCGCGGCTGGCATCACCGGCGGCGCGCCAGCGATGACCGTCGGTCGATCGAGCCGAGTCGTGTGTTGGTTCGTAGGTGCCGTCATCGAGTCCATTGCTCGCTCGGGGGAAAGGAGCATCACGTGCCGCAGCCGACATCCAAGCCGACCAGGGTAAGAGCGCGGTAGGAGTCAGGTGCGACACACGCGTACCCTGCGGTCATGGGTCCCGATGCGCCCCGCTTCGGCATCGCTCCGATGAAGGCGTCGTCGGGTGACTTGCCACCGGCCGCTGACGACCGTTGGTGGTACGAGGTGAAGTGGGACGGCTACCGCACGCTCGTCTTCGTCGACGACGGCGCCGTTCGCTTGCAGAGCTCGAACCTGATCGACGTCACGAAACGTTGGCCGGAGCTGAGCGCCATCGGTAGCGCCGTCAACGCCGACTCCGCCGTGCTCGACGGCGAGGTCGCGGTGCTCGACGACGCTGGCCGTCCCGATTTCGGTCGCTTGGCCCGCGGCGAGGGCCCCGTGTCGTTCCTCGCCTTCGATCTGCTGGCAGTGAACGGCACCGACACGATGGGCCTCCCGCTCGAACATCGCCGACGTCTGCTGGAGCAAGTCCTCGAGCCGGGTGATCGCTGGGGGATCTCACCGATGCACGACGACGGCGTCGCCCTCCTGGCGGTGACCGACGCCGCCGGGATGGAGGGGGTGATGGCGAAGCGCCGTGACTCGGTCTACCTCCCCGGCAAGCGCAGCGCGGTGTGGCGCAAGGTCAAGCACCGCCGCCGCCAGGAGTTCGTGATCGTCGGTTGGCAGGCGGGTGAAGGGAACCGCACCGGCACGTTCGGCTCGCTGATCCTCGCCGTCGTCGACGACGACCACTCACTTCCCAAGTTAGCGTCGGAAGCGGCCCCATCCGGGCCAGATCTGACGCCAAAGCGCGGGGATGGAGCGGCGGCGAGGGCGGCGGCCGGGGTGCCGCTGCGGTTCTGCGGCTCGGTCGGCAGTGGCTTTGACGAGCGAACGCTGCGCAGCCTCACCGCGCTGCTCAATGCCCGCTCTCGTCGCGACTGCCCGCTCGTTGCGTTGCCCCCGAAGGGAGCCGTCACCGGCCCGCGCTGGGTCGAGCCCGGTCTCGTCGCCGAGGTCGCTTTCGCCGAGTGGACCATCGACGGGATCATCCGTCACGCCAGCTTCCTCGGACTCCGCGACGACAAGTCGTGGACCGAGGTCGTGCGCGAGCGGTGACGGTGCGTGATGTGACGCGATGATGCAACGCGATTGACAAAACCCTTCGGCCGTCGACGCACGTACTAGCGGTCAGGGGTGCATCAGCACTCGGACCGACCCGCTGGTTCGCCCTCCGGCGGGTGTGGTCCCTGACCCTGGTGCTCGCCTCCGCCGCGGGCACCAGGGTCGTAACCTTCGCCGATGCGTCGAGCAGCTTGTGCCGTGATCGTTGCCATCGTCGGCGTGTTGCCGATGCTCGACCGGAACGGCGCGGCGGTCGCCGCCGACGCGCGCCACCGGTTGTTCGTCGTCTCTGACTCCGTCGTGCTCGGCGCCGCGCCGGCGATCCATGCTGCGTTCACCGGATGGGACGTCAACATCCTTGGCCGCCAGGGTGTCTTCGCCGATGCTGCTGCGGAACTGACGTGGGCCAACCGCGACCTCGTCGCCGCCGATGCCGTCGTCGCCGTCGGTTACAACTACCCGGTCTGGAACCCGTCGCTGTTCGACGGCTGGATCGATCAGATGCTCGGCCGCCTCACCGCTGCCGGCGCGCAGCGCGTCTTTTGGATCACGTTGCGCCAGCCGCAGCCGGGACAGGACTCGGTCCAATCAGTGTGGGAGCAGAGCGGCATCTACCTCCACTACCCCGAAGCGAACGCCAAGCTGCGCGCCGCCATGGCGCGCTGGCCGCAGCTCCACCTCGCCGACTGGGCGGCGATCTCCGGTGGTGGCGGCCTGACGTGGGATGGCATCCACCTGAAACCAGCCGGCGCGGTGTTGATGGCAGCACTGATCCATGACGAGGTCTATGGCATCGGACGGTTGGCTGCCGGCATCGACAAGCGCGTCCCTCTCGGCGCGCTGCCCGCCGGCGCTGTTGCCGCAGTCGTCAACGTCACCGCGACCGGTGCTCGCGATGCCGCGTTCGTGACGTTGCATCCGTGCGCCAGCGCGGTGCCGACAGCATCGAACCTGAACGTCGTCCCCGGCCAGACCGTCGCCAACCTTGCGATTGTGCCCGTCGATGCCGATGCCTCGGTGTGCGTCTACGCGTCACGCGACGTGCACGTGGTCGTCGATCTCAACGGTGTGCTGCTGCCTGCTGCCGGCCTCAGCGCGCAGAGCCCGGCGCGGCTGCTCGACACGCGCCTCGACCCGTCTTCGAAGCCTGCCGCCCACGCGGTGACGCGCGTCGTGCCGTCGGCACCGTCCGGCTCGCGCGCCGCTGTGCTGAACGTGACGGTGACCGAACCCGATGGTGCCGGCTACGCGACGGTGTTCCCCTGCGACATCGCCCCGCCGTTGGCGTCGAACCTCAACGTCGTCAAGGGTCAGACCGTCGCCGGGTTGGTGCTGGCGACGTTGGCGCCGGACGGCAGCGCGTGCATCACGACGTCGGTCGGCGCCCACATCGTCGTCGATCAGCAGGGCTCGCTCGCCGCCACCGGCTCGTACCACCCGGTCGTGCCGACGCGTCTCGTCGACACGCGCGACACGAAGGCACCAATCGCCGCCGGCGCGACCTTGACCGTCGACCTGCCCGCCGGTGCGTCGAGCGCATCCGTCACGATCACCGCCGATCAGCCCGATGGCGCTGGCTTCGTGACGGTCTACCGCTGCAACGCGGCGCGTCCGAACGCTTCGAACCTGAACCCCGTCGCCGCGCAAGCCGTGGCCAACTCGGCGATCGTCGGCGGCGGTCAGCTGTGCATCTTCACGAGCAGGGCCACGCACCTGATCGTCGATGTCGACGGCTGGTTCACCGCGCCCGGCACCTTCACGCCGGTTGGACCGACACGAGTGTGGGACACGCGCGACCCGACGT
>Ga0209069_10001914_pt1 | contig 10746 bp, 8 predicted proteins | sample Str013_2_FD_187202 | JGI IMG/M metagenome (GOLD analysis project Ga0209069, IMG submission 187202) | Freshwater sediment microbial communities in response to fracking from Pennsylvania, USA - Straight Creek_MetaG_SC_2013 (SPAdes) (version 2) | ecosystem: Environmental > Aquatic > Freshwater >...
GTACCCGTGGACGCGGCCGTCGGCACCGGCACCGTGGTGCCGCCGCGGACACCGGCGCCGCTGACGCCGGTACCCGTGGCGGCCGGCTGCGCCGCCTTCGGGCGTGCCGCCGGCGCGGCCGGGACGGTGGCCGGCGGCACGGGCGCGGCCGGCGCGGTGGCCCCGCCGAACATGCGGGTCAGCAGGTCCAGGTGCGAGCGGGCGAACTCCGGGTGGTCGGCCGTGGCCGCCACGTCGAGGATGCCGGCGAGCAGCACCTCGCGCCACAGGTTCTCGTCCAGGCCGAGCCGGCCCAGCGCCGCGCCGACGTACTCCGACACCACGCCGCTGTACCAGTTGCGCCCGGACAGCGCGTGCGCCACCCCGGCGCCCCAGGCGTCGGCCCGCAGCCCCTTGTGCCCGGGTACCCGCCGGCCGGGCCGGACGTGCCGGTCCAGGTACAGCGAGTAGCTCACCGCGAACCGGGCCACGTCGCGCAGCGGCTCGCCGGCCAGCATGCCGGCCTCCCAGTCGACCACGCCGACCACCCGGTCGTCCTCGCACAGCAGGTTGCCGAACCAGTAGTCGCCGTGCACGACGGTACGGCGGGTACGGTGCGCGGCCAGCCGCGCCGCCGGGGCGGCCAGCTCGCGGCGGACCAGCGCCAGGCCCGGGTGCTCCGGGAAGCGCGCGGCCACCGTCTCCAGCGCGGTCGACAGCAGCGTCACCCGGGCCATCCGGCCCGCGGTACGGCGCTGGATGTCAGCCAGCCACGAGCCGGCCGCGGTGAAGTCGGCCCGGACCCGGCGACGCCGGGCGGTGTGCCGCCAACCGTGGTACCGCACCGTCATCGGGGTACCGCTCAGCGCCGTACACACCAGCGCCGCCAGGCCCTCGGCCTCGAGGAAACCCAGCGGGCGCGGCAGGGTGGCGGCCAGGCTGCCCAGCGGCAACCCGTGTACCGCCTCCAGCAGGTCCGCCTCGTTGCGGACCACCGCCGCGGCGGTCCGCGTGGTGGGTACCTTCACCGCGAACGCCGGGCCGTAGTCGTCCAGCAGGATCAGCGCCATCTTGGCGTTGGGGTCCTTGGAGCCGCCCAGCAGCACCGCGCGGGTACCCGGCCGGGCCAGCACCTCGGCCAGCGGCGGGCGCTGCTCGGCCAGGATGGCCACCAGCTCGATCGTGTCGGTGTTCAGCGACGTGGTCATGACCGTGTCCCCACCAGCAGCCGCTCCCCCTGCGGTGCGGCGGACAGCAACCGTGGCAGTGCCCGCATCAGCCGTACCCCCAGCCACAACGGCAGGTGCCGGCGGGTCACCCCGCTGGGTACGGTCAGCACGGTCCGGGCGGTCCAGCGCAGGGACTCCGGTACCACCTGGGTGATCGCCACCGGGGTGGCCAGTGACGGCAACGCGATGTACTGCGCCCGTACCGCGATGCCCGCCCGCCGGGCGAGCCTGCCCAGCCGGCGGCCACCGACGATGGCCACGGAAGTGGCCGGCGGCAGCGATCGCAGCTCCGCGATCGCCTCCTGCCGACGGGTACCGCTGACGACCACGGTGTCCTGCGGCACGAGCAGCCGCCACCGTTGGTCCACGTCCCGAAACACAGCCACAGTTGGCTCCCTAGTTGAGCACCGCGAAGGGGCGCATGCGTGCCACCGGCCGGACCAGGCCGTTGGCCACGAGTACGTCCAGCGCGGCGTTGACGCCGTTGTCGTCGTAGTGGGTGACGCGGGCCGGAGCCGCGTCGTCGTACCGGAAGCGCAGCGTGCTGTGCCCCTGCGGGTGCTCGACCGAGCGCCCGTCCCGGGCGAAGTCGGCCACCAGCGTGCCGGCGCCGTGGCAGGCGGAGTACAGGCTCAGCTCGGCCATCTGCCCGGCCACCGCGAGGTACGAGGACGTGCGGTTGGTACCGGGCAGCAGCACCGCCTGCCCGGTCTGGGCGAACACCGTACCGGGCGCGGACAGGTGCGCCGGGTACGCCCGGCAGGAGTTGTGCCGGTGCACCACCGCGGTCTGCCCGGGCGCTCCGGCCAGCGGCTCCTCGTAGATGGAGTTGTGCGGCGAGTCCACGACGAGCCGGCCGCCGGCACCGCCGAACACGTCGGTGGCGAGCTTCTTCAGCGCGGCGTAGGTGGCGGTACGGAAGGCGAACCCGTAGTTCATCGCCGCCGCGTTGGCCAGCAGCATCCGCTGACCCTCCACACTGGACAGTTCTACCGGCGGGCAGCCCTCGGTGAAGTACAGCCCCAGGCGCTCGCGCAGCTGGCGGTACGAGCGGGCGGTGGCCAGGTGGTACAGCGGCTTCTGCACCGCCATCGCCATGCGCAGGTGGCGCGGGTAGTGCTTGCGCCGCCCGAACAGTGCGCCGACCTCGCCGGTGAGCACGCCGCCGCCGGCGTGGTACTGCAGCACCACCTGGCCGGCCTTGACCCCCAGCAGGTTCGCCGTGTGCTCGTCGTACACGTCCTCGACCACCTGGAGCTCCACGAAGTGGTTGCTCGGGCCGATGGTGCCGAAGCGCAGCCGGGCCAGCTGGTACGCCAGCGAGGGCAGTTCCCGGTGCAGCCGGCTGGATCCGCCGTACCGGTCCAGGTTGATCCGGCCGAACTCCTCCACCCGCTCCAGCTCGTCGCCGTCCACGCCGAAGCGCTCGGCCGCGAACAGCGAGCCGTCCACGGCGGCGCGGCGCACCTCCCGGGCGGTCAGCTCGCGCACGTTGCGGGTCGGGTACGGGTAGCGCTCGCGTACCCGGCGGTAGAACTCATGGATGCCGGCCTCGGTGGGCTTGTCGCAGTCCAGCGAGATCAGCGCCATGCCGCAGTTGACCGACGCCGAGGTCAGCGTGGGCCGGATGGTACCCAGCGTGGCCACGGCCACCGACGACGGCAGCTCCATTTTGGACTTGTGGTGGAAGTCGGGCAGTACCACCGGCGGCGCGGCCAGGTCCGCGTCGCCGACCACCTGCTGTACCGCGGCGATCAGCTCCGGCTTGGCGACCAGTTCGGGGCCGTCGAAGACGCGCGGGGTGCGCTCGATGACGGTCAGGTCCACGATGTTCTCCCTCGATACGTGTGGTCGAGCACGACCCCGAGGGCGTGCGGTGTGTACTGTTCGCCGACGCGTTCGCGTGCGGCGGCGGCCATCCGGGCCGCCTCGTGCGGTTGGTCCAGCAGGTACCGCATGGCCCGGCCCAGCAGCTCCGGCGCCTGCGGCGGTACCAGCAGCCCGGTCTCGCCCGGTACCACCAGGTCCGGTACCGCGTTGACCGCGGTGGCCACCGCCGGTACCCCGGCCATGATCGCCTCGACCAGCGCGCAGGGCAGCCCCTCGTACCGGCTCGCCAGCGCGAACACGTCCAGCGCCGGCAGCAGCTCGGCCACGTCGTCGCGGTGCCCGAGCAGGCGGAACCGCTCGCCCAGGCCGCGCTGGTGCGCCCGGGCCAGCAGCTCGCCGCGCAGCGGGCCGTCGCCGATCCAGATGCCCCAGACGTCCGGGCAGTTGATCGAGGCCAGCGCGTCGATCCAGTGCTCCGGGGCCTTCTGGTAGTCGACCCGGCCGACCGTGCCGACCAGCCGTACCCCGGTGGGCAGCTCCAGCCGGCGCCGGGCCAGCCCGCGGGCAGCCTGCCCGGGCGCGACCACGATCGGGTCCACCACCGGCGGGATGGTCCGGATGCGGTCCGGCGCGGCGATGCGCCGCCGTATCGCCTCGGCCGCCACCGCGCTGCCCACCGCGAGGAAGGCGTGCGTACGCCGGCCCAGCCAGCGTTCGATCCGCACGTACGCGCCGCGCCGGGCGGCGGACTGGAACTCGTGGAACGGGAAGCCGTGCAGGGTGTGCACGATGCGCCCGACGCCGGCCCGGTGCGCGGCCAGCCGGCCCAGCGCGCCGGCCTTGGCGCTGTGCGTGTGCACGACGTCGTACCCGCTGGTACCCAGCAGCCGGGTCAGCGTGTCCAGCGCGGCCCGGTCCCGGCCCGGGGACAGCTCCGGTACCAGGCTCGGTACCCGCATCACGTCCAGCCCGGCGGAGAACGCCTGGGCGAGCAGGTCGCCTTCGGGGGCGTCCTTGACCGCGTCCGCGCCGCGGACGACCTCGTCGGCGCCGTCCACCCGGGCACCGGTCAGCCCGGCACCGCCGGCGATGATGCTGACCGCGTACCGGCGCGGGTCCAGCGCCAGCGCGCCGCGCAGCGCCACGCCGCCGGCACCGGCACCCATCCGGGTGATCACGGTGGCGACCTTGATCGGGGTGGGATCGGTCATCGGGCCTTCCTCTGTTCGCGGCTGCGGGGATCGCCGGCCGGCGCCGGTACCCCGGTGGCGCAGAGCTGCTCGGCGGTCAGGGTGTCGCCGTCGCCCACGACCACCCGGGCGCAGGGCAGCCGCTGGGCGTACGCGGCGGCCACCGCGGCCACCGGCGGGTGCGCCGGGCCGCGGCCGGTGGCCAGGGCCATCGTGGCGGCGAAGCTCCAGTAGCGGCGCAGTTCGCCGCCGGCGTAGGTACCGGCGACCAGCGCCCGGGCGGCCCGGGCCGGCTCGATCGCGGTGATCTCGGTACGCGGGCCGCGTTCCAGCACCACGATCCGGTCCGGTGCCAGCGCCGGTACCCGGCCGGGCAGTGCCGACTCGACCCGCCCGTGCGAAGTACGGTGCCCGGCCGCCCCGGCCGCGTCGGTGCGCAGCGGTTCGGACAGCCCGTAGCAGGTGGTCTCGTCGGCCGCGCAGAGGTTGTCCGCGGTGGCGGTACCGCCCTGGGCCAGCGCCCGGGCCAGCACGGTGGACTTGCCCACCCCGCCCGGACCGGCCAGCAGCGCGGTACCGGCGGGCGTGGCGACCACGCTGGCGTGCAGCGGTACCCGCCCGCGCCAGCCGGCCCGCCACAGCACCGGGTAGTGCACCAGCACCTGGCCGGCCAGCAGCGCGAACCGGCTGGACAGCAGCGCATTGGCGGCCCGCACCTGGTACCCGGGGCGGTACCGGGCGGTCACGTCCAGCCGCTCGTCCGCGGTGAGCATCAGGTCGAAGCCCGAGCCGCCGACGTCGCGCAGCACGGTGCGGCGCCCGTCGCTGTGCGCGCCGCGGGTGACCGGGCGCATCCCGGTGGTGTCGAACACGGCGCCGTCGGACTCGATCCGTACCGCCACCGTCGTCTCACCGTCCACTATGGACGAAGCTTCGTCCATAGTGGACTCGGGTACCCCCACGGCGCGGGCGACCAGCCGGGCCACCCAGCCCAGCTCGCTGTGCACGCCGACGTTCTCGCCGGCGGAGAGGAGGTTCATCGACTCTAGAACCCGTCCGGGTAGGGCGCGCCCACGCTCGCGGGGGTCCGCGGGTGGTGGGAAGGCGTGTAGTCGGGCAGCATCCGGCGCAGCAGCGACACCGTGTTGGGTGCGTCGTTGTCGCCGGCCGCGGCGTAGAGCTGGTCCAGCATCGGCTGCAGGTCCCCGGGTACCTCGGCGGCGCGGGTGGCCCACACCTTGGGGTGCGCGGTACGCATCCGTACCTCGGCGTCGGAGAAGATCTTCTCGTTGAGCTTCTCGCCCGGGCGCAGCCCGGTGAACCGGATGTTCACCTCGGGCATGTGTACCGCCTCGGCGTACCGGTGCACCAGGTCCACAATGGACACCGGCTCGCCCATGTCCAGCACGAAGGTCTCCGCGTACTCGCTCATCGCGGCGGCCTCCAGTACCAGGCCCACCGCCTCCTCCACGGTCATGAAGAAGCGCGACACGTCCGGGTGGGTGACCGTGATGGCCTGGTCCTTGGCGACCTGGTTGGCCAGTACCGACAGCAGCGAACCGCGCGAGCCCAGCACGTTGCCGAACCGTACCGACGCCATGCAGGTCGGGCCGCCGGCCGCGGCCTGTACCACCACCTCGGCCAGCCGCTTGGTCGCGCCCAGTACCGAACTCGGGTCGGCCGCCTTGTCCGTGGAGATCAGCACGAACCGCTGTACCCCGTGCCGGATGGACAGGTCGACCAGGTGCTGGGTACCCAGCACGTTGGTTTTCACGCCCTCGCACGGGTGCCGCTCCAGCAGCGGCAGGTGCTTGTGCGCGGCGGCGTGGAAGACCAGGTCCGGGCGGGCCTCGGCGAACACCTGGGCCAGCCGGGGCCGGTCGCGGATGTCGGCGATGACGATGTCGTCGTCGTCGAGCAGGCCGGAGCCGGAGATCTCCAGGTGCAGCGCGTGCAGGTTGGACTCGTCGTGGTCGAGCAGGTACAGCGCCTCGGGCTCGAACCGCCGGATCTGGCGGCACAGCTCGGATCCGATCGAACCGCCAGCGCCGGTGACCAGTACCCGCCGGCCACGGATCAGGCTGCGCGCCCGGGCCGAGTCCAGGTGGATCTCGTCGCGGCCCAGCAACTGGTCGATCCGGATGCCGCGCAGGTCGGACAGGCGCATGTCACGCTCCACCGCGGCCAGGAACGACGGCAGGTGCCGGACCAGCAGCCCCGACTGCGAGGCGGCCTCGATGCACTCGGCGATCCGCCCGGCGCTCAGCGACGGGATCGCCACCAGCGCGGCCCGGGCACCGCGTTCCTGGGCCACCGACGGCAGGTCGGCCAGCCGGCCCAGCACGGGCAGCCCGCCGACCCGGCGCAGCCGGGCGTCGTCGTCGAGGTACCCGACCGGGGTCAGGCCGTACTCCGGCGCCCCGCGCAGCGCGCGGACCACCGCCTGCCCGGCGTTACCGGCCCCCAGCACCAGCGTCGGCAGGCCGGTGGCCGCCTCGTCGGACCTGCGTCGCAAACCGAGCACCGTCATTCTCCTTGCTCAGAGGTGACCAGCTGGGCGAGCCGGCCGGAAACACGATCAACGGCCTCGTCGGTGAGGCTCGGGTACAGCGGCAGGGACAGCAGCTCCTGCGCCACCCGGTCGGTCACCGGTACCGCGGCGCACTCCTGCGCGCCCAGCGCCCGGGCGTACCCGGTGAGCTGGTGTACCGGGATGAAGTGCACCGAGTTGCCGATGCCCGCCGTGGACAGCTGCTCGCTGACCGCGTCCCGCTCGCGTACCCGCACCTGGTACAGGTGGTACGCGTGTCCCGGGTGCCGGGCCGGCAGCCGTACCAGTGGCGCCAGTACCTCGTCGTACCGGGCCACGATCTGCGCCCGGCGCTGCTGCCACTGCGGCAGGGCCCGCAGTTGGGCGCGCCCGATGGCGGCCTGCAGATCGGTCATGTTCGCCTTGTGGCCGATCTCCACCACGTCGTAGCGCCACGAACCCCCGGGCAGGTACCGCTTCCAGGCGTCCTTGCTCATCCCGTGCAGCCGGGCCCGGCGCAGGTACGCCGCCAGCTCCTCGTGGTGCGTGGCGACCGCGCCACCCTCGCCGATCGGCAGGTTCTTCGTGGCGTAGAAACTCAGGCAGCTGGCCCAGGGCGCCGTGGCCGGGTCGGCCCGGCCGACCGCGCCACCGGGGCCGTGCGCGGCATCGACCACCACCCGGTGGTACGGCAGCCCCGCGACCCGGGCCAGCGCGGCGTGCTGGACCGGGTACCCGCCCAGGTCGCACAGCACCATCGCGGCCACCGGGCCGGCCCGCCGTACCGCCTGGGCCACGGTGGCTTCGCTCGGTACCAGCGTGTCCTCGTCGATGTCGACCAGCACCGGCCGGTATCCACAGTGGACGATTGCGGCCACCGCACCGCAGAAGGTCAGGCTCGGGGTCAGTACCGCCGCCCCCGGGTCCAGCCGCATGCCGCGCAGGCTCAACTCCAGCGCGTGCGTGCAGGAGGTCAGCGTCACCACGTGCGGGGCGCCCAGGTACGCGCCCAGCTCCTGTTCGAAACCGGCGCACTGCGGCCCGGTGGTGACCCAGCCGGAGCTGAGCACCTCGCCCGCGGCGGCCTGCGCGGCCGGCGTGAACGTCGGTACCGTGAACGCGACCGCATCCGTCGCCACCGACGCGCTCACCGGAGTCCCCTTTCGTTCGCGGCTGCGGTACTCCGCTGCGCTGCGTTCCTCGCGCTCACCGGAGCCCCCCTTCGTTCGCGGCTGCGGTACTCCGCTGCGCTGCGTTCCTCGCGCTCACCACGAATACGCCGTTCGCGGCTGCGGTACTCCGCTGCGCTGCGTTCCTCGCGCTCACCGAAGTCCCCCTTCGTTCGCGGCTGCGGTACTGCGCTGCGCTGCGCTCCTCGCGCTCACCGAAGTCCCCCTTCGTTCGCGGCTGCGGTACTCCGCTGCGCTGCGCTCCTCGCGCTCACCGGCGGCCGACCCGGACCGCCGCGTCGCCCATCACGCCCAGCAGCGGCCAGCCGGCCGTGGCGGACAGGTCCCGGGCACTGTCCACAGCGGACAGTCGAGTGCTCCCGCCGGCCAGTACCACCAGGCCGATCCGGTCGCCCTCGGCGCTGGGGTCCAGCTCGTCCAGCGAGCAGACCCGGCGCAGCCGGCTGGGTCTGGTGGAGTTGTCGTTGACCGTGAGCACCGCCACCGACCCGGTCATGCCGACCCCGTCGCGCCCGCTGGGCTCGCTGCCGGTACCGGTGACCGGCATGCCGAGCTGGTGCGTGTCCAGCGCCTCGATCGGTACCGACACCCGGCCCGGTACCGAGTCCGGGCGCAGCGTGGCCGCCTCGATCCGGTCCACCAGTTCCGGCGGCAACGTGGTACGGGTCGCCCGTACCAGCGTGATCGTGCTGACGTTGGCCCGCCGCGCGGCCAGCCGCAGCCGCCGGCCGAGGTCGGCCAGCACCGCCTGGTCGGACGAGACCACCCCGAGCAGCGGTACGTCCAGCACCCGCGCCACCCGGGAGGCACCGGACACGGCCGGGCGTACCGTCTCGTTGATCCCGATGATCATCAGCGCGACCAGCAGTCCGAGGATGACCGCGACGGCCAGTTTGGCGCCCAGCCCGCGCGGGTCGGAGTCGGCCGGCTTCGCCGGCGCGTCCACCAGCGAGGCGTGCCCGGCCGCGGCGGCCTCCTCGGCCAGCCGGTTGCGGTCGCCGGACAGGTCGGAGATCAGCCGGTCGATGCCGGCCAGCTTGTTCTGCGCCACCGGGTCCTTCGGGTTGGCCTGGGCCGCGGCGGCGATCGGGGCGCGCTTGGTGGCCAGGTCGGTGAGCTGGTTGTCGACGTCCTTGAGGACGTCGGGCAGGCCGCCGATGCGTACCGAGTCCAGCCGGGCGGTCACCGTGGTGGCCAGCGCCGCGGTCACCTGCTGGGCGAGGTCGGGGTTGTGGTCGGTGTACGCCAGGTCGACCAGGGCGGAGCCGCCCAGCCCGGTCACCGTCACGGCGGCCACCACCGCGTCCGCGCTGCGGTCGAGGTGGGCCGTGGACAGCGCCTCGGCCACCACGTCACGGCTGGTGGCGATCGCCTGCACCTGGCTCACCACGGCCGCGGCCGCGGCGGTGGAGACCGGGATCGTCTGCGCCGCCACGATGCGGGCATGGGCCGTGTACGTCGCGGGCGTACGCAGGACGAACGCGCCCACGGCCAGCACCGGTACCAGGATGGCCAGGACCAGCACCGCCCAGTAGCGGCGCAGCAGCCGGGAGGCGACCTCGTTGACTTCCACCGGAGAAACTCCCCTTGTCAGCACGGCATCCATCTGGTTAACAGACGGTTGTGCCAACGCTAAGAAGAATCCAAGCGGACGTGATCACGTAGACGCATGAGAGGACCTACGGCGTCTGGGGGAGAAACGCGGTCAGCTATCTGACGCCCGCACTCCGTGACGGAGCGCCAGGGAAACCAGTTCGAGCGTGGAGTGCACGCCCAGCTTGACCAGCAGGTTCTGGGTGTGTGTACGGACCGTGTTGGCGGAGACACCCAACTGCCGCGCGACCTCGGCCCGGGTTAACCCGTCCACCAGACACTGGAGTACCTCGTGCTCGCGCGGGGTCAGGTCGGCCAGCGGGTCCGGCGGCGGGGCGACGGTACGGGCCAGCAGATCGTTCAGCACCCGGCCGAGCAGGTACGGCTCCAGCCACGCCTCACCGCGGTTCACCCCGCGGATGACCTCCGCCAGCCGGTCCGCGTCGATGGTCTTGGGCAGGTACGCGCGGGCGCCGCGGGTCAGCGCGCCGACCACCGAGTCGACGCTCTGCGAGCCGCTGAGCATGACCACCCGGCTGTCCGGGGCGAACCGGCGCACGTGCTCGGCCACGTCCAGGCCGCTGGCCGTACCCAGCGCCATGTCGAGCAGGACGACGCTCGGCCGGTGCGCGGCCACCCGGTCCCGGGCCGCCTCGGCCGAGCAGGCCACCCACACGGGGCCGAGACCGGGCTCGCGGGCCAGCCGCGCCTGTACGGCCTCGGCGAACACCGCATGGTCGTCGACCACGAGCACCGAGATGTCGTCCACAGCACCGGACTGTGCGCCAAGGCCGGACGGACCACATCATGCAGATGACGGAGATCGGACGGTCCACCGAATGGCTCATTCTGTGACTGTTGTGTCTGCTTTTGAACTGAAAAAGACCGGGCGCTACGTCATTTGCATCGGGCCTTCGGTGGCCTGGATGTACCACTATCCCCGTAGGCGGGGGACGAGCCTGGGAATGCGAGGAAGCAGGAATGTCACACCAACGTGGGTTCAGGCGCGCGGCGCTGGCCGCGGCCGGGACCTGTGCCGCACTGGTCGCGCTCGGTCTGGGCGCACCGCCGGCGTACGCGGTAGCCACGACGCTGTACGTGGGCGGCGCCGGCTGCTCGGACACGGGTACCGGCACGCAGGCCCAGCCGTACTGCACCATCAACAAGGCGGCCACCGTCGCCGTCGCCGGACAAACCGTCCAGGT
>Ga0209069_10001915_pt1 | contig 10742 bp, 6 predicted proteins | sample Str013_2_FD_187202 | JGI IMG/M metagenome (GOLD analysis project Ga0209069, IMG submission 187202) | Freshwater sediment microbial communities in response to fracking from Pennsylvania, USA - Straight Creek_MetaG_SC_2013 (SPAdes) (version 2) | ecosystem: Environmental > Aquatic > Freshwater >...
GGATGCTCGCGTCCGGGACGGGCAACACCACCTACGTCTTCACCGTGATCCTCGCGCTCTTCCTCATCGGGCTGGCCATCGGCGCCCTGCTGTTCAACACGTTCCGGGCCCGGATCACTGACCCGGCGCGTCTCCTCGCCGCGGCCCAGGTCCTCATCGGCGCCCTCGTGCTGTTCGGCCTCGTCGCCGTCATCGCGCGGCCGGACCTCGTGGATACCAACAACCCATCCAGCGTGCTCTCGTCCCTCTTCGGGGCGGCGGTCCTGGTCGTCCTGTTCACCACCATCGTCCTTGGCCTCACGTTCCCCGCGGCGTCCGCGATGCTCGCCGACGACCCAGCGACCGCGGGTCGGAGCACCGGCACGTTCCTGGCCATCAATACGCTGGGATCCATCGCCGGCAGTTTCCTCGTCCCATTCCTGCTGATCCCGTTGGTGGGTTCGCCGCAGGCCGCGGCGTTGCTCGCCCTCGTCAACGTGTGCCTCGGTGCGGGGATCGCTATCGGCTCGCCGTCCGCGGCCGGCAAGATCCGCTGGACGACGCCGATCGTCGCCGGCGTCGTAGGCATCGCCATCATCGGCGCGTCCCTGGCGCCGGCCGTCCTCGTCTCACCGAACGAAGCGCGTCTGATCGGACTCGGCGCGACCATCTTCGGGACCGCCGAGGACGAGATCGCGACCGTCGAATCGGGTCAGGTCAGGTCCACCCCCGAACTGTGGGTGGCCGGCACGTCCATGACCCTGCTGACGGTCGACGCCAACCTGATGCCGGTCCTGCCCCTCATCGCGCGACCCGATTCGAAGCGAGCGCTCATCGTCGCGTTCGGGATGGGGACCGCCTTTCGGACGGCCCTGACCGCCGGCCTGAAGACCGACGTCGTCGAGCTGGTGCCGTCTGTCCCCAAGATGTTCCACTTCTATCACCCGGACGCGCCTCAGATCCTCGCGAATCCCGCCGGCCGCGTGATCATCGCGGACGGCCGGAATCACCTCGAACTCACCAGTGACCGGTTCGACATCATCGTCACGGACCCACCGCCACCGCTCGAGAGTTCGGGCGCATCGGTCATCTCGTCGCGCGAGTATTACGAGGCCGGGCATGCCCACCTCAACCCGGGCGGTGTGATGATGCAGTGGATCCCGTACGGCCAGACGATCAACGAGCTGAAGGCGCACCTGCGCGCGTTCCATGCCGTCTATCCGGAAGTCACGATCGCATTCGGGGCGGGCGGCTACGGCATGTACGTGCTTGGCTCGGACGCGCCCATCACGTTCGCGCCGGACGCCATCCGGACCGTGCTCGCCCGTCCGGGCCTGCTGGAAGACATCTCGGGCGCGTATGACAGCCCGGCCCACACGGTGGATGGCTGGGTGTCCCAGATCAGCGGGATGACGTGGCTCGCCAACGGCGCGGCCGTGACGGCGTTCGCGGGTGACGGCACACAGGTGACGGACGATCGACCGCTGTCCGAGTACTTCCTCATCCGCCGACTGATGGGCGACGGATCCCCGCGCGCGACGCCCACGACCCTGCGGCAACTAGCCCCCTAGATGGCCGTCCTGCGAAGGATCGCCACCCCGGGGACCGGATCGAATCGGCTGCTGCGGGTCGCGCTCGTCGTGATCTGGGGGCTCCTGCTGGTCTACGCCCTGGTGGGCACGATCCTCATCGCGCCGCGGTTCGCGGTGGACCTGGAGATCCCGTTGCGGGCGGCGGAGCGCTGGACGGCCGGTCTTCCGCCGTATCAGCGGGAAGCGTTCGTGTCGGCCCCCGGGGCCACCCAGCCCTTCCTGTATCCGCCGTACCTGCTCCCGCCCCTGGCCATCCTGAGCAAGATCCCGCGTGACGTGCTCGCAATCGCCTGGGTGGGCCTGCTCGCGCTCGTCGCCGTCCTGGCCTGTCGCCGCCTGGCTATCCCGTGGGCCTGGTTGCCGTTCGTCCTGGCCTGGCCTCCGTTCGCCGAGGGCATCTTCGGCGGCAATGTCCAGGTGCTCCTGTTCGGGGCATTCGTCTTCCTCTTCTGGGGCGCTCCGTCCGGCCGTTTGCGCGAGCCGCGCGACGTCGGCGATCCGCGGGTTTCACCGGCAGCTTCCGGCGGGCTTGCGACGTTCATCGGGGCGATCAAGGTCTCGCAGCTCCAGCCGTGGGTCTTCGTGCTTCGACACCGCCCGAAGGCCGCCCTGGGCGGCGCCCTGGTGCTCGCCGCGATCATCGCGTCGACCCTGCCGCTCACCGGCGTGGACCTGTGGTTCGACTGGGTCGCCCAGCTGCGTCGCGCCAGCGATCCGGCCTGGGATCTGGGCGGCATCGCCGTCACGCGATACCTGCCCGGTCTGCCCGGCCTGGCCATCGTCGCCGTCTGCCTCGTGGCCGCCTGGTTCGTCCCGCGGCGGACGGCCGGGGAGTGGGTCGGCATCCTCTCGACGGTCGGGGCGGCCTCGCTCCACATCTTCGGGATGCTCTTCCTGGGTCCGGCGCTGCTGACGATCCGGCGGGAGCTGGCCCTCCTCTCGGTCATCGCCATCACGACCTACTCCTACGTCGGCGCCTGGGCCGGGATCGCCATCGCCGTGCTCGCGTTCACGGCCGGCACTCGCTGGCCCGCGTTCTACGAGCGCGAGCCCACGACGTCGCGAGTGGCCCTCGCGTAGATCGACGGGTCCTTGCGCTCAAGGACCAGGGAAGGTCACGACGCGCGCGGTCTTGAACTCGAGATCCTCCAGGTCCGTCGTCGTCCGGACCTCGTACGAGGCTAGCTCGATCAATCCCTCGGTCGGCAGGTAGCGCCGGCCGGGATCGCCCAGCAGGACGTGGGTGCCGCGTTCGTGCGCTCGCCGGAGCCACGGCAGGATCCGGTCCGCGAGACCCGCGTCGTACCAGCAATCGCCGGCGAGGATGACGTCGACCTCCGGTGGGTCGTCGTCCAGCGCGTCGCGATGGAGGCCGGCCACTCGGTGGCCGTTCGCCCGCGCGTTGAGGCGGACCGCGGCGATCGCAAAGGCATCGATGTCGGCCCCGGTCGCACCGGTCGCGCCGGCCTGCAGTGCGGCGATCGCGCACAGCCCGGAGCCGGACCCGACGTCGAACACCCGCCGATCCGCCACGGCCTCTGGGTGGTCGCGCAGGTAGTGCGCGATGGCCAGCCCGCCACCCCAGGCGAACGCCCAATACGGCAACGGGGCGTCCGGATCGCCGGTCTCGACCTGGGTCGCGTGCCAGAGCGGCAGCACTTCGGCACCGAGGTGGAGACGGATCCCCGGCAGGCCCGGGACGGGACCCAGGTGGGTGTGTCGAAGGACGAAGGAGCGGGTCGAGGCGGCCACTGCCGGACTCTACCCGGGCGGGCTCAGGCGGGCGCAGCCCCCGTGGGAATCGCCGCCTCGGGGAGCGGCTCGGTCCCGATCACCTCCAGGTCCTTGTCGGCCAGGAGGCGCCAGCGCTGCGAGAACAGGAAGGCTAGGACGTACAGGCCCGCGACGACCAGGAGCAGGGCGCGGAATCCGGTCAGGAGGGCCAGGTATTCCAGCGCGCCGCCGAACATGGCGCCCAGCAGATTCGAGGCAAAGCTCATGTCGGCGGACGCCGTGTCCCGGAACGAGTGGGTGAAGACCAGGTTGGCGAAGAACACCGGGGCGAACGCGATCGCGGCGGCCAGGCCGTACCGGAGTTGTGGCGGATCCACGAGCAGGGCATCGGCGGGGACCAGGTAGGCGACGGCGATCGCCGCGAAGAGCGCCACGTACATGGGCCGCGGGCTCTTCGGCTTGAATCGGACGTTGACGAAGATCGCGAGCAGGACGCTGCATAGGATCGCGAAGAACGCCAGGGCGTTCACCACCCAAGTCGTCCCGAACAGCAGGCTGAACGTCACCAGGCTCTTGGTCTCGAGGAGCAGAAAGGCGACGCCGAGCACGAAGAAGTGCGGGCTGAAGCGTCGGACCGGGGTCTTCGTGACGCGCGCCGCCCCGAAGACCGCGAGGACGGCGAAGGCGAGGATGAAGGCGAGGGCCGCGAGGTAGTACGGCGCCACGGCCGCCGTGCGCAGGTACAGGAAGGGCCAGTCGTCCGTCGCGGGCTTCGGGTCCGGCAGGCCTACGTTCGGGACCGGGTCCACCTGGTCGCCGGGAGGGGCCGCGCCGTGCAGCGCATCCACCATCGGTCCGGCCGCCAGGATCGCCGACGAGGTCCCGACGAGGCGGACGAGCGGGTCGTAGCCGTAGACGTCATGGAGCATGCCGTCCAGCTTCGTGATGAGCCACGGCTCGCGATACAGGTTGTACATGGAGAACATCCCGCCCGGCGCCAGGTGGTCCTTGGCGGCCTGCAGGGATTCCTCGGTGAACAGGAAGGATTCGAGGCGCACGCCGGCGGTCGAACTCACAAGCGTGAGCGAGTCCGTCAGGGCGTACTCGATGAGGTCGTACTTCTCGCGCGAGCCGTTCAGGAACGCCCGCCCGTCGTTTACGATCACCGTGACCCGCGGGTCCTTGTAGACGCCCTCCGGATGGAAGTCGCGCCCGATCTGGGCGAGGCGTGGGTCGATCTCCACGGCGTCCACGTGCTTCGCGCCGTGGGCCAGGGCCAGCGCGACGTCCGTCCCGGAGCCGGCCCCGATGACCAGCACGCGATCGAAGGTGCGATCCGGGAACCAGGCGTATGCCTGCCGATGCAGGTCGCTCTTGGCGGCCTGTGCGGAGCTCCAGATCTGCTGGTGCGGGATGCCGTCCACGGACAGGAAGTAGGGCGAGTTGTGGTCCGCCGGGTTCGTGGACGCGCGGGTCAGGTCCGGGCCGTAAGCGGAGATCCGGTAGTACGGCGACCAGACGTCCAGGCTGGCCTGGCCGACCGCTGCACTCGCGACGATGACCAGGAGCATCGCGACGCCACCGGCGACGGACCACGGCGTCGGCCCGGCGCCGAGGGCCAACAGGAGGAGGAGGACGCCGGTCAGGATGAACCAGGCGGTCGGGCCGGTGCCCAGGAACGCGAGCGCGGTGAAGGCGGCGATCCCGATCATCGAGCCGACGATGTCGATGGCGTAGGCCTTGAGCGGCGGCATGGAGCGCAGGAGCGGACCCAGCGGAAGCGCCAGCGACGCCATCAGGGCCGTGACGAGGACCACCAGCAGCGGCAGGACGACGAAGTTGACATCCGCGCTGTGCGACGCATCGAGTCCGAAGATGATCTCGCCCGGATCGCGCGCCTGGATGTCCAGCTGGGCGCCGTACACGAGCAGGACGGTCGCGAGCAGGAGCGGTGGGAAGGGCGACAGCGTCAGACGGGTCCCGCGCCGGCCCAGGAGGATGCCCACGCCGATGCCGAGGAAGCTCGCCATGAGCAGGAAATTGCTGAAGAACCCGACGTACTTGACGTTGGCCGGGATCCAGCGGATGAGCAGCAACTCCACGAACAGCAGGGTGGCGCTGGTCAGCAGCAGCCGGATCGGAGCACCGGCCAGTGTTGGGACCACGCCCAGGTGTTCGCGCGGGTTCGGTAGTCGCGTCATCGGGCGGCAGACTAGCACTCACATCACCGATGTGGCCTCCCGCTCTGCGGTCCCATCGGGGTCCGGCAGAGGTCCGGGGTTGCCACCAAGTCCGGCCGGAAGTCCGGCGCGGTTGCGTTCGCAACCAACGCTCGGGACCGGTGCTATCCTCGCGCGGTGACCTCCCTCTCCCATGTCGCGGAGCCTGCCTGTCCGGGCCCCTCGAGTGAGACACACGCGGCTGGAGCGCCCGCCACCGTTCCGCTGCGCGCCGAGCGGCGCGACCTTGCGACCATCGATCGGGCGACCTGGGACGACCTTGCCGCCGCGAATCCTTGGGCGACGCCATTCGCGCAGTGGGCGTTCCATCGGGCCTGGTGGGATGCGTATGGGCCGAATGCCCACGAGGAGACCCTCGCGGTCGTCAGTCCGGCGGATCCGGACCGCATCGTCGGGATCGTGCCGCTCATGCATCGCCACGAAGTCGAACCCGGCGATGCCCTGGCGCACACGACGCTCCGGCACGGGACGGATGTCGCGCTGACGCCGGTCCCGGCCGATGCGACCGCGATCTTCTTCGGGGCGTCGTACCACGCAGACTACGCGACGATCCTCACCGCTCCGGGCGACCTTCGACCGGTCGCCGATGCGGTCGCCGACTACTTACTGACTCGCGCGGCGCGCGACTGGGATGTGGTGGACCTGCGTCGGCTGCGTTGCGGCGATCCGGCGGCCGATGCCCTCGCGGCGGCGTTCGGGGCGCGCGAGATGGCCAACGGCTGGACCCTGAACGTGGAACGCGAGGATGTCTGTCCGGTCGTGACCCTGCCCGAGGGCGCGGACCTCGACCCGTACCTGGGCACGCTCGGCAAGAAGGAACGGCACGAGATCCGGCGAAAGGTCCGCCGAGCCGAGGCGGCCGGCGAGATCCGCCTGGACGATTCGACGGATCCGCTCGCGGACCTCGACGCGTTCATCGACCTGCATCAGAAGCGCTGGGGCGACGGTGGGCTGTTCCCGACGACACCGGGCGGCCAGCAGAGCCGGGTCCTGTTCCGCCGCCTGTTCGAAGGCTTCGGGCCGGACGGCCCCCTGCGGTTGACCTTCCTGACCGTCGATGGCAAGCGCATCGCCGCCGGTGTGCATCTCGAGACGGCGGACGGCTACCTCTACTACAACGCCGGGGTGGACCCGGACGCCCGCGACCTGTCGCCCGGCGTCGTGATGGTCCACCGGTACGTGGAACGGGCCATCGCCACGGGCCGGCGGCGCCTGGACTTCCTGCGCGGCAACGAACCGTACAAGTACGAGTGGGGCGCCGTGGAGGAGCCCATCCAGCGCCTGCTGGTCAGACGAAGGAACGACTGAGATGTCCGCGCCACTGGCCGACGATCCCTGCCTCGAACTGGTCGAGCGGCCGCCCCTCGCCGGCGGTCGCCGGATCCGTGTCGTCCAGGTCCTCGCGACCGGCTCGAACGGTGGGGCCCAGGAGCATCTCTACTCGCTCCTCACGCGGATGGATCATGAGCGCTACGACGTCTCGGTCGTGGCGCTGTCGCCGGGGAGTGCCGTTCGAAAGCTCCAGCGCGCCGGGATCTCCGTGCTCGTCATCGACGAGCCGGACGACGCGATCTGCGTCGGGGCCCTGGCGGCGCACCTCGCCGACCTCCGTCCGGACGTCGTCCATGCCCACATGTTCCGGGCCGAGACCGTGGCGACCCGGGCCGTCCTCGCCCTCGTCGAGATCGGCCATCGGCGGCCGTACCTCGTCAGCACGGTCCATTCGAGTCGGGTCCGTCACGAGGCGGACCGGGACATCCTGCGCGACCTGACCCCGCACATGGACCGGTTGATCGCGGTCTCGAAGGCCATCGAGACGAAGATCCGCGACGAGGGCCGCGACACCGTCCCGGTCCAGCTCATCTACAACGGCGTGGACCTGGAGCGGTACGACCACCAGGAGGCCTGCTGCACGCTGCCCGAGGAGTACGGGATGGAGCCCGGCTCGCAGATCGTGGGGGTCGTCGCCCGGCTGGAGCCTGAGAAGGGCCACCCCACGCTGGTTGAGGCCTGGCCCAAGGTCCTTCGGGCGGTCCCGGACTCGTATCTCCTGATCGTCGGAGAGGGGAGTCAGCGAGACGCGCTGGAGGCCCAGGCGCGGGAGCTGCGGATCGCCCATAGAGTCGTCTTCACCGGCCGACGGGACGACGTCCCCGCCGTCACCGCGGCCCTGGATGTCGCCGTGCTGCCCTCCTATCGCGAGGCCCAGGGCCTCACGATCCTCGAGGCGATGGCCCTGTCGCGCCCGGTCGTGGCATCCGATGTCGGTGGGATCCCGGAGATGATCGAGGATGGCAAGACCGGCCTCCTCGTCCCGCCGCACGACGCCGATGCGCTGGCTGCCGCGATCGTCAGGCTGCTCACGAACCATCCGCTCGCCGACACCCTGGGTCGCGCCGGCCACGACATGGTCCACGACCGGTTCTGCATCGAGTTGATGGTCGGGGCCACCCAGTCCATCTACGACGAGGGCGCCCGCGTGGTGCGTCCATCCGAGGTCGCGGCGGCAGGCTGACGAGGGATAGGACCATCGGGATGGTGCCACGACGCACCGTCGACGGCTAGCATCCCCACGTGACCCTGACTCGACTATGGGTGTTTCTGGCCATCGCGCTGCCGGTCCTGGCCGCGATGCTCGCCAGCCTGTCCAGCGTCGACCTCACCTACCAGCTTCGAGCTGGCGGCGAGATCCTGGACGCCCGCGCCATCCCGACAGTCGATTCGTGGACGTTCACCGCGCTCGGGCTGCCCTGGACGGACCAGCAATGGGGCGCGCAGGTCGTGCTCGAGGCCATCTACCGGCTCGGCGGCTGGACCGGCCTGGTGCTCCTTCGGGCAGCGCTGGTCGGCCTGATCTTCGGGTGCCTGCTGGTCATCGGTCTGCGGCGCGACCTGGGTGCCCGACGGGCCGCGTGGCTCACGATGGCCGCGTTCCTCGTCGCGTCTCCGGCGCTGGCGCTGCGCCCGCAACTCCTGGGCATGGCTTGTTTCGCCATCGTCCTGCTGCTCGTCGCGGATCGTCGGGAGCATCCGGACCGGTTGTGGCTGGTCCCGGTGGTGGTCGCGGTGTGGGCCAACCTGCACGGCAGCTTCTTCCTGGGACCGCTCGTCGTGGGCCTCGCCTGGATCGAGGACGTCCATGACAAGGTTGCGCGTCCGCATCGGACGTTGGCAGTCGCCCTGGTCAGTGTCCTTGCAGCGGGCCTGACCCCGTTCGGACCGATGGTCTGGGCGTATGCGGTCGGCCTGTCCACGAATCCCGGCGTCACCGGGCGCATCACCGAGTGGCAGCCGACCAGCCTCCGCGATGGAGCCGGCCTGCTCTTCTTCGGGTCCGTGGCGGCCGTTGTCGTCTTGATCGCCAGGCTCGGCCGGGCCACCCCATGGCCCACCCTGCTGTGGCTTGGTACGTTCGCGTTCATCGGGGCGTACGCGGTCCGCGGCGAGGCGTGGTGGCCGCTCGCGGCCGTGGCGGCCATCGCCGGCGTCCTGGTCACGGCGCCGGTAGCGCGTGCGGCGAGCGGTGGTCTGGCGGCCGCCCTCGACCCGCCCGATACGGGCCTCATGGGCAAGCTGAACCTGGTGGTCGTCGGTCTGGTCGTCGTCGCCATCGTCGCCCTGGTCCCGGCCTGGCGACCGGTCGAGCCCGCCACGGGCGCACCGGTCGGGGTCCTGACGCACGCTCCCCCGGGGATCACGGCCGCCCTGCGTGCGGTGGCCAAGCCCGGCGACCGCATCTTCAACCCGCAGCCGTGGGGCTCCTGGTTCGAGTTCGCTCTGCCGGACACGCTGGTCGCCATCGATTCGAGGATCGAACTCTTCCCAGCCTCGGTCTGGGACGACTACGCGCGGGTCGCGGCGGGTGTCGAAGGCTGGCAGGCGATCCTGGCTGGCTGGAAGGCCGACTACGTGGTCGTCGAGGGACCGAACCCCGCCTTCACGGCTCGCCTCGAGACGGCTGGCTGGGGCAAGGTCGTCGCGGGCGAGACTGGATCCATCTGGGGGCGGTCAGGGCGATGAGTAGGTCATTGGCGATGTCGAAGACCGCGATCCTGCGGCTGGCCTTCGGGGGTCTGACGGCATCGATCCTGCTTTCCGTCGTTCCCAGCCTTCTTGCTGCGGGACCGAACCTGGGCGGCTATCTGGACGTGGATCGCTCCCCGTGGCTGTTCGACCCGTTCGCGATCGTACCTGCCGTCGCATGGTGGGCGGCGCCGATGGGGCTGACGGCCTGGGCACTTTGGCGACTTCGGCCCACTGTCGTAATCTGGCCGATGCTCGCTCTGTGCGTGGTCTGGCCGCCGACGGTCGTCAACGTTGCGTCCGGCAGCCCGGTGATGTGGGTCATGGCGGCCGTCGCTGTCGGTCTTGTGGCCGTACCCGACTCCTGGACGTTCAGGTCGAACGCGCTCGCTTTCGACCTGTGGGTCGCTCGTCGCCGTCGATGGTGGATCGTCGTAGTCGCCTTCGTGGCGACATGCCTCGCGTTCGGGGCGATGTGGGAAGGGTGGTTGACGACAGTCATCAGCTCGGTCGGCGGCGGGCTGTCGTCCCCGGTCCAGGGGATCCCGATGGTCTCGATCGGGATCGTGGCCTGGCTGGGTCGCACCCGCGTCGTACAGCCGCAGACACTGCCGCGGAAGGTCTTTGAAGCGGGCGCCCAGATGCTGATCTGCATCTTGATCGTGTATCTGCTGCTCACGTTCGCATTTCTTTCTGCTCGGGGCTATGTCGCCGACATCTGGCTCAAGGATTACAGCCTGTACATGGAGGCCACGCGAAGCTGGCTGCATGGCGGTCCGTTCTACCTGCCCGAGCAGATCGCCGGCCCGTATGACCTGGCGTGGGGGCAGGTCCTCTATCCGCCCGTGCTGCTGGTCCTGTTCGTCCCGTCACTGTTCCTGCCGGCATTGATCTGGCTGGTCGTGCCCCTCGCGGTGACGACGATCGCGATGGTCGCGCACCGACCCAATCTCGTGGCCTGGGCATGCGTGCTTGGGCTGATCGCCATGGATCCCATGCAGCTCCTGATCTACCCAGCGGGCAACCCGACGATCTGGCTGGTCATGGTCATGGCGCTCGCGACCCATCGGCCCTGGATCTCGGCACTCATCCTGGTCAAGCCGAGTCTCACGCCGTTCGGTCTCGCCGGGATCCGGGATCGCCGCTGGTGGGTGGTGGTCGCTTGCATGGCCGT
>Ga0209069_10001916_pt1 | contig 10736 bp, 7 predicted proteins | sample Str013_2_FD_187202 | JGI IMG/M metagenome (GOLD analysis project Ga0209069, IMG submission 187202) | Freshwater sediment microbial communities in response to fracking from Pennsylvania, USA - Straight Creek_MetaG_SC_2013 (SPAdes) (version 2) | ecosystem: Environmental > Aquatic > Freshwater >...
TTAGCGTTGCGCGCACATCGCGCGTTTTCACGTGCTCCGGCCTGAAGCCGAGCCCGATGAAGCGTGCCGGGATGCGGCGCAGATAGGGCCAGCGCCGCAACAGCCGGAGCGGCAAGGGCAGTGAAAGCGTTTCCCGGGCGCTGAGAATCCGAGCGATGAACCTCTTTTGAGCAAAAACCTGAAAAGCTTGTGTCACGCGCGTCGGTCTTTCACGCCTGTCCTGCACGCGCTGCAAATCCGTATCGTTGACGAGCCCCCGGCCCAAAGGCGCGGCCAGGATATTCGCCGCCGCCACCGCGTCCTGGATCGCGAGATTGATCCCGACGCCGCCGATCGGCGACATCGCATGCGCCGCGTCGCCGATGCACAAGAGACCGGGGCGATGCCACCGCTTCAAGCGGTCGACCTCGACCGTCAGCAGCTTGATGTGATCCCAATCGGCAAGTTCCCGAACGCGATCGCTCAAAGTGGGAACCAAAGCCGCGAGATCCTTTTGAAAGGCGGCAAGGCCACGCTTGTGTATTTCGATGAACGAACCCTTGGCGATGACGAAGGCGCACTGCCAGTAGTCGCCGCGGTCGATCATGATGAGAATCCGGCCGGCGACGATGCGGCCGAAGGATTGCGCCGGATCGTCCGGCCGCTTGGAAATGCGCAGCCACAACACATCCATCGGCGCGCCGAGGTCCATCACCTCGAGTTGCGACTTCGCGCGGATCGTCGAGTGCCGGCCGTCGGCCGCGACGATCAATTTCGCCTTGATCTCGATTTCGCCGCTGCCGGTCTTGGCCCGCACGCCCGTCACGCGCCCGCCGTCTTCGATCAGATCGGTCGCCTCGGTCTCCATCAGCAGCCGGAACGTCTTGCGCCGGCGCGCCTGACTGGCGACGAAATCGAGAAACTCCCATTGCGGCATGAAGGCGATGAATTTGCACCGCGTCGGCAGATGCGAAAAGTCGGCGACCGTCAGCGACGTCTCGCCGATCCGGGCGCCGATCTCGCGCGCCTCTTGATGCGGCCGTTTCAGAAATTCGTCGAGCAGCCCAAGCTCATGGATGTTCTCCAGCGTCGAGGGATGGATCGTGTCGCCGCGGAAATCGCGAAAGAAGTCGGCGTGCTTCTCGATCACGATCACATCGATGCCGGCGCGCGCCAGCAGGAAGCCCAGCATCATCCCCGCCGGCCCGCCGCCGACGATGCAGCATGTCGTATCGAGCAGCGCCACCGTGCTTTAGCTCGCCAGCTTGGCTCGTTCTTGCTTGACGAAGAACAGTCCCGCGCAGCCGATGCCGAGCAGGATCAGAATCGAGGCAAGACCGATCGCATTGTTGTGCGAAAACTCGGTGAAGCGGGCGACGACGAAGGGCGCCAAGAACGCCGTCGCCGTTCCCGACAGCGCAAAGAGTCCGAAGAACTCGGCCATCTTCTCGGTCGGCGCGATGCGCGCCATCATCGTGCGGCTGTTGGCATAGGACGCGGTGATGAAGATCGCGATGATGATGACGATCGTGACGTAGATGATTTCGGGCCAGGTCTTGAAGAACGGCAGGCTGTGCACCGGCGGCAAGGTCGTGTCGTAGGGGATGAAGAAGAGGATGGTGTCCGGGCGCATCGACAGCGACAGGATAAGCCCCACCATCGTGCCCCCGACCGCGATCAAGAGACCGTTGCGCGAGCCGAAGCGATGATCGATCCAGCCGCCGAAGACGCCGCCATAAGTGGCAAAAACGCTGAGGATGACGCCGTAGACGAGAAGATCGAGGGTCGTCCAGTGGAACGTGGTGGCCGCGTATCCGCCGCCGAAGATCAATACGGCATTGCAGCCGTCATTGTAGATCATGCGCGCGATGAGAAAGATCGTGACGTTTCTATAGTTGCGCAGGCTTCTGACCGTGCGCAGCAACGACGCCAGACCTCGCTTCACCGCCGTGATCGGCCCCAGCACGATCCCGGGTTGATCCGGCGTGAAGAGAAATATCGGCAGGCCGAAGATCAAGAACCAGACGGCGAAGAGCGGCCCGACCATGCGCTCGGGCTCGAACGCCGCCTTATCGACGCCGAACAAGGGATGCGCCGGAATAAACGGCCAGTCGACGGCGCCCGGCAGCACGAAACCGATCAGCATGAAGAGAAACAAGATCACGCCCGACAGATTGCCCAGCGCCAGCGCCAGCCCGGAAAGCTTGCCGACGCGCTCGTCCGGCACCAGCGTCGGAAGCATCGCATTGTGAAACACGGCGGTGAAATCGAACGAACAAAGAGTCGCGACCAGAATGACGCAGATGGCAAACAGCGACAGTCCCGCCTCCTTCGGCAGCGCATACCAGAGCACGGTTGCCGTCAGGCCGAGCGAGATCGACCAAATCAGGAGCCAAGGCTTACGCCGCCCGCCGGCGTCGGCGATCGCGCCCAGCGCCGGCGCGACCAAAGCGATGATCAGTCCGGCGAGCGAATTGAGATCGCCCCACAGCGATTGGCCGCGCACCGGGTCGCCGACCAGCTGGCTGTAGAAATAGGGCGCGAAAATATAGATCGTGATCAGGAGAACGTGCGGGTTGCGCGCGCCTTCGAAAAGCGCCCACGACCACTGGCCCAGCGGCGATGCGACTTTGCCCCCGCTCGCCGATATGCCGGGCTGTGGGATCGTCCATCCCCTCGGCGCCGACGGCGCGAGATCACTGCCGATGTCACTCATTTCGACCCGCACGTTTCCAGGTGTGTTTCGCCGAGCTTAGGCATGGAACTCGCGTTAAGGCGAGCGCCTTGACGCAATCGTGCGCCTCGCGCCAGATGCGCCGACGTGCCGCCGCAACTCAGTTCCAATCATGACCATCCCCTGGCAAGCCGTCGTGGCCGCCCTCGCCGCCGCCATGATGCATGCGGCGTGGAACGCGGGACTCAAGGCCGGCAAGGATCGTTTGCTCGATGCGGCACTGCTGTTCGGCATTGCGGGCCTCATCGGGCTCGCCGTTGCGCTGACGCGTGCAGCCATGCCTGCGCAGGCGTGGCTGTGGATCGGCCTGACGACCGCGCTTCATCTGCCCTACGTCTACCTCTTGGCGCGCGCCTACGAACTGGGCGAGCTCAGCCACGTCTATACGATCGCCCGTGGCTTGCCGCCGGTGATGATCACGGTGCTTGCCGCGGCGACGGTCGGCGAGGTTCCGAACCTGATGGGCGCCGTCGGCATCGTCACCATCAGCTTCGGCATCCTCATTGTCGGCTTGAGTCCCGGCGCCCATTTGCAGGGCACCCTGATCGCCGCGGCCGTTGCCGTGACGATTGCGCTCTACAGCGTCTCCGACGGCATCGGCGTGCGCGCCTCGGGCGACGCTCTTGCCTACAATGCTTGGGTCTTCGTCAGCATCGGCATCGTCGTTGCGTTGATGGCGTTGACGCTGCGGCGGCGAGAGCAGCTCCCGGACTACATGCGCCTGCATTGGCGCCGCGGCGTGATCGGCGGCGCTCTCAGTTTCATCAGCTACGGGCTGGTCTTGTGGGCAATGACCTTCGCGCCGATCGCCGCCGTCAGCGCCTTCCGCGAGACCTCGGTCGTCTTCGCCGCGCTCTACGGCGTGCTGTTCTTCGGCGAGGCCGCCGGTTCGCGCCGCTTGAGCGGTGCCTTGATCGTCGCGCTCGGCGCCGTCATGCTGAAGTTTGCTTGAGGCCGATCCCATGACCAATTCGACCGATTTCATCGTCAACCGCGCGAACTTGCGCGAAGGCACGTTCGTCACCACCGAGCTGGGCGAACTTAGGGCCGGACAGATCTTGCTGCGCGTCGGCAAATTCGCCCTGACTGCAAACAACATCACCTATGGCGCCGCCGGCGATACGATCGGCTATTGGAAATTCTTTCCGGCCAAGGACGGTTGGGGCCGCATCCCGGTCTGGGGTTTCGCCGAGGTCGTCGCCTCCAAGAACGGCGAAATGCCGGTCGGCGAGCGCGTCTACGGTTATTTCCCGATGTCGACGCATGTCATCGTCGACGCCGCGAAAATCACGCCGTCGACCTTCATCGATGCCGCCGCCCACCGCGCCGGTCTGCCGCCGATCTACAACCAGTATAATCGCGTCGCCGGCGATCCCGCTTACTTCCGCGATCGCGAAGATGAAATCGCGCTCTTCCGCCCGCTGTTCACCACCTCGTTCCTGATCGACGACCTTCTGGCCGAAAGCGATTTCTTCGGCGCGCGCAATGTTCTGCTCATCAGCGCCTCCAGCAAGACGGCGCTCGGCTTGGCGCAATTGCTTCACGATCAGCGCAAAGGTCAGGTGAAAGTGATCGGCGTGACGTCACCCGGCAACGCCGCTTTCGTCGCGCGCACCGGCTACTATGATCGCGTCGTGCACTACGCCGATGTTGCCTCACTGGACGCGCGCACGCCGGTGGTACTCGTTGACTTCGCCGGCGACGTGAAGGTGACGAGGGCGATCCATACCCATTTCGCCGATCAGCTCAAATACAGCTGCATCGTCGGCGCCACGCACTGGGAAGACATGGCGCGCGGCAATTCTCCCATCTCGGGCGCGAAGCCTGCGCCGATGCCGGGCGCCAAGCCGATCTTCTTTTTCGCCCCCGACCGCGCCGGCAAGCGCATCGCCGATTGGGGCGCCGCCGGTTTTCGGGCGCGCACGGGCGACGCCCTGTCGGCCTTTATCGCCTCGGCAAAGAAATGGCTGCGCGTCGTCGAAGGGCGCGGTCCCGGCGCGCTCGAAAAGGTCTACGGCGATCTCGTCAACGGCAAGACCAACCCCGCCGAGGGCCACATTTTATTGTTGTAAGTGTGTGTTCTGCATCGTTCTCGATCATGCATCGGGTCGGGATCTTAGCGTGTCGAGCCGTTTAACCAATTCGCCTTCACGACTGAGGCGCCTGCGCTTCAGCGCAAGCTTATTCCCGCGCTTCCCCCCTGAGGCCACATTCCCACAGGCCTCCTCGGCATCGTACTCTGTTGAACTTCAGGGGACCGGGCGCATCTGTCGCCAAGGCCCCCGGCCTTATCTTCGGAACGCATCGAGGACGTGACGGTTCATGAAACGCGGGGGCAACAAAGCCGACGGGCCGGATCAGCGCGAATTGCTCGACCGGCTACGGATCGATCGCTCCGACGACAATGACGACCGCGAGGGTGGTGGCCGGTGGTGGATCGTCCTGTTCATGTTCGTTTGCGCCGTCGGCGCGGCAGCCGTCGTCTATTTTTTTTGGTGGCCGAAGCCCGCAACCGACGCGACGATCGCCGACGCCGGCAGCACGCAAACGGCGACGAGCAATTCCTCCTCGTCCGGCAGGCAATCGGGCGCAACCCCCGGCACAAGCGGCGGCGCCCCGGTATCGGCCGGCGGCATTCTTTCGGCCTCGGGCTACATCACCGCCCGGCGGCTCGCGACCGTCTCGGCCGAGATCACGGGGCGCGTCTCCGAAGTGCTTGTCGAAGAAGGCATGACGGTCGAGGCCGGCCAGGTTTTGGCGCGGCTCGATCCAACGCTCGCCAAAATCGACCTTGGCATCGCCGGGGCGAACGTCAAATCGGCGCAGGGAGCGCTCGCGGCAGCCGAGTCCGATCGCGCCGAAGCGCAGCGCATTCTCGTTCGCATCCAAGGCCTGAGGCGTGGCGACACGGCCAGCATTGCCGACATCACCAAAGCAGAGGCCGCCGCAAGAGCGACCGAAGCGCGCTATGCGCAAGCGCAGGGTAATTTGGCCGGTGCCCAACAGTCGGCGTTGCGCGCTCAAGCGTTGCTCGACAAGCACGAGATCCGCGCGCCCTTCGCCGGCATTGTCACGACGCGCGATGCCCAGCCCGGCGAAATCGTTTCGCCCGCCGCCGCCGGCGGCGGCTTCACGCGAACCGGCATTTGCACGATCGTCGATATGACCTCGCTCGAAGTCGAGGTCGAGGTCAACGAAGCTTTCATTAGTCGCGTCAAGCCGCGGATGAAAGCGCGCGCGACGCTCGACGCCTATCCGGATTGGCAAATCCCGGCGTCCGTCATCGCCATCATTCCCACCGCCAATCGCGACAAGGCAACCGTCAAGGTACGCGTAAAAATAGAAGCGAGCGATCCGCGCATCCTGCCGGACATGGCTGCGAAGGTAGAATTTTTCGATCGCGAACCGCCGCCCTTGCAGCCGCCCCCTGCGGCATCGGCCCCTACGGCGCCGGCCGCCGCCCAAGGAAATTTGCCATGACCGACGCATTGATGACCCTTAGCGGCGTGAGCAAGCGCTATACGCGCGGCAAGCAGACGATTCGGATCTTCGATCGTTTGGACATGGCGATCCCGCGCCAGGATTTCGTTGCGATCATGGGGCCCTCCGGTTCCGGCAAGACGACGCTACTCAACATGCTTGGCGGAATCGATCGCCCGAGCTCCGGCGAGATCAGCTTCGACGGCAAACGCATCGACAATCTTTCGGAGGGCCGGCTCGCCTCGTTTCGTGCCACGAATCTCGGCTTCGTCTTTCAATTCTACAATCTGATGCCGATGCTGACGGCGGCGCAAAACGTCGAGCTGCCTTTGCTGTTGACGAAATTCAATCCCAAGCAGCGGCGCGAGCGCGTCAACGCGGCGCTTGCCGTCGTCAACCTCGCCGACCGCGCGCGGCACAAGCCCTCCGAGCTTTCGGGAGGTCAGCAACAGCGCGTCGCCATCGCCCGGGCGATCGTGTCCGACCCGAAGCTATTGCTTTGCGACGAGCCGACCGGCGATCTCGACCGAGAAACCGCCGGCGAAATCTTGGGCATGCTGCAAACGCTGAATCGCGATCTCGGCAAGACCGTCGTCATCGTGACGCACGATCCGGAAGCGGCCCGCTTCGCCAAGCGCACGATCCATCTCGACAAGGGTCACTTCACCGAGAAGGACCTCGGCGCATGACCTTCTTTGACCTCGTTCGAAAGAACTTGTTCCGCAAGAAATTGCGCACGGTTCTGACCACGTTCGCGATCTTCGTCGCTTTCCTGATCTTTGGCGTTTTGGCGACGTTTCAAAACGCACTGAACTCGGGCGAAGAAAGCGCCAGCGCCGATCGCCTGATCGTCACCAACCGGATCAACTTCACGCTTTCGATGCCGATCTCCTACGTGCAGCGCGTCGCTGCGGTGCCCGGGATCAAGCTCGTTTCGCACGCCAATTGGTTCGGCGGCTATTTTCAAGAACAGAGGAACTTCCTCGTCGCCTTTGCCATCGATCCGCAGACATATCTCGACATCTACCCGGAGTTCGTTCTGCCCCAGGCCCAGCGCGACGCTTTCCTGCACGATCAAGGCAGCATCATCGTCGGCAAGCCCCTCGCCGACAAGTTTCACTGGAAGGTGGGCGACCGCATACCGATCAAGAGCAGTATCTTCCGCAAGGCCGACGGCTCCGACACGTGGGATTTTACGGTTGCCGGCATCATCACGCCTGGTAAATCCGATGTAGACGTCAACTTCGTCGCGTTTCACTACGAATATTTCGAACAGACCCGCACCTTCGGTCACGACACCGTCGGCTGGATGATCGTCCAGACCGAGAGCCCCAAGGTGAACGAGCGCGTAGCTCACGCAATCGACGCCATGTTCGCCAACTCGCCGTTCGAGACGGAAACAAAGACGGAGGCCGCATTCAACAAAGCCTTCACCGAGCAGCTCGGCGACCTCGGCTTCATTGTGACCTCGATCGTCGGTGCCGCCTTTGCCACCATCCTTCTGATCGTCGGCAATACCATGATGCTCACCGTTCGCGAGCGCACCAACGAGATCGCCGTCTTGCGCACGATCGGCTTTACCGCGCGGCGCGTCTTCGGATTGGTGCTGGGCGAGTCGATGCTGCTGGCGCTCATCGGTGGGATCTTGGGGCTGGGTGGCGCGTTTGCCTTCAGCTTCGTCCTTGCAAAGCTCCTTGCCGGGCGCCTCGGTGCGCTTGCCTTTTCGCCGGGTACGGCGCTCATCGGTGCCGTCTTGATGGCGACGCTGGGCTTTCTCACCGGCTTGTTGCCGGCATTGCGGGCGATGAGTCTTGATGTCGTCACCGCACTCGGACGTAAATAGCGATGGCGCGCACCTTCATTCAGATCGAAGCCGTCACGTCGATGAATCTGCGCTCTATCCCGCAGCGTTTGTGGACATCGCTTGCAACGGTTGTGGCGGTCGCCTTGGTCACCGGCGTACTGCTCTCGTTTCTGGCGATGTCGAACGGCTTTCGCACGACCGTGCAGGGCACCGGCGCGCCCGACGTCGCTATCTTCCTGCGCAAGGGCAGCGGCTCGGAGTCCAACTCCATTATCAGCCGCGACCAGATTCAGTTGCTTCTGGACGCGCCGGGCATTGCAAAAGGCTCCGACGGCAAGCCGCTGCTGTCGGCCGAGATGTACGCCATCGTCGACGGCATAAAGCGCTCCAGCGGCACTAAAGCGAACCTGCCGCTGCGCGGGGTGGGATCGAATGCGGCGATCGTGCGCCGCGGCATTCGCGTCTCGGCCGGGCGGATGTTTCGCACCGGCACGCCCGAGCTCGTTGTCGGGCGCGGCGTGTCGAAACAGTTCAAAGGCTTCGAGCTCGGCGGCACCATCCGGCTGGCTTCGCAGAATTGGAAAGTCGTAGGCGAGTTCGACGCCGGCGGTACGGTCTTCGAATCCGAAATATGGGCCGACGTCGTATTGCTTCAGGGCATCTATCAGCGTGGCAGCACGGTGCAGACCGTGCGCGCGCGGATGGAAAACGCCGATCGCCTGAAGGGCCTTCAGACCTATGCCGAGGCCGATCCGCGGCTAAAACTCGACGTGAAGGCCGAGTCCGACTTCTACGCCGCGCAAAGCCGCGGCCTCAGCGATCTGATCCTCTATCTCGGCTGGCCGCTCGCCATCGCCATGTCGTTCGGCGCGCTCGCCGGCGCTCTCAACACGATGTACGCCGCCGTCGATTCGCGCATGCGCGAAATTGCGACCATGCGCGCGATAGGTTTCGGCGGTACGGCTGCATTCGTCGGCACGATGGCCGAGTCGCTTCTTCTCTCGGTGATCGGCGGCGCTCTCGGCGCGATCGGGACCTACTTGCTGTTCGACGGCGTCAGCGCTGCGACGTTGGGCAGCAATTTCACGCAAATCGTGTTCTCATTGAAACTCACGCCCGCGCTGGTGCTGCAAGGCGTTTTCCTCGCGGTCGTGATCGGCCTGGCCGGCGGCATCTTCCCCGCCTGGCGCGCCGCGCGCGTGCCGCTCCTCGCCGCCTTCCGCGATCCTTAAAGGGGGCCGGCGAAAATCCGCTTCGGCGTTAAGCGTCGAGCAGATCGCGGATTTGGCTTGCCGCCAAGGTCAAGCGCGCGACGGTGAAGGCGCCTGAGCGCTCCAGATCGCCGATCAAGTGATCGACCCGGTCGACCTGATCGCGATGCGCATTGGCCCAAGCTTCGACGGCGGCGTTGCCCGCCGCGCGATCGGCGCCTTGCGTGCCGTTCGCCAAGGCGCGCGCGGCCAGCGCCCGCTGATGGACGAAAAGATCGTCGATCAAGCGGCGCACCGCCAGGCGATCCCAATGCTCAGGCAGATTCATCCGCTCGGCCGCAAGGCGCAGGCGATCGACGCAGATCGTGCGCGCCGCGGCGAAATAGGCGCCCGCCACCATGTCGAGGGGTTTCTTCGTCTCGAGCGCCAGCCGCACGATATCCGGCGTTGCGCCCATCGCCGAAAGCGCCGCCACTTCGTCGGCGAGATCGTCGGGCACGCCGGATGCGCGCAACTCCGCGATGTGATCCTCGATCGCTTGTGCTTCGGCTTTCGACACCAGCGTCGAGAATGTTCCGCGTAGCTTCTCGACGCCATTTGCGAAGGTGGCGATCGTCTCGCCGATCGCGGCGGACGGCGCGACATGGCGCACGAACCAAAGGGTTTGCCGGGTCAGGTGTCCGATCAGCTTGGCGTGCATGGCGAGTTGCACGCCGGCCGCGATCTTGTTGTCGAGCGCATTGATGCGCGCGCTGACGTTGTCGAGTGCGAACGTGCCGAGCACGATCGTGTAGGCCCGCACCAGGGTCGCCGCATCGACGCCGCTCGCTTCCTTCAACCGGTGCATGAACAGAGGTCCGCCGCGGTTCACCAGGTCGTTGTCGAGCATCGTGCCGATAATTTCGCGCCGCAGGCGATGTTCCGCCAAGCCTTTCGGACAACGCTCGGCTGCTTCTTTCGGGAAATAGGCTTTGAGCGTCGCGACGTAATAAGGATCGTCGGCCAGCGACGAGGCGTTGATCTCGTCGAAGAGCTGGAGCTTGGCGTAGGCGAGGAGCACCGCCAGCTCCGGCCGCGTCAGACCTTCGTTGCGGTTGCCGCGCTCGCGCATCGTGTCGTTCGACGGCAAGCCCTCGACGGCGCGGTTCAAGCGGCCTTCGCGCTCGAGCGCCGTCATGAAGCGTGCGTGGCCATCGCGATCTCCGACCGCCAAACTTTGCGCCACGCTGAGCGCACCGGTCTGATTGTAATTGTCGGCCAGCACGAGTGCGCCGACCTCGTCCGTCAGTTTGGCCAGGAAGGCGTCGCGCTCGCCGCTCTTGAACTCGCCGGCGCCGATCGCCGTGTTCATCAAGATCTTGAGATTGACCTCGTGGTCCGAGGTGTCGACGCCGGCCGAGTTGTCGATGGCGTCGGTGTTGATGCGACCGCCGGCCTGCGCGTATTCGATGCGCGCGGCTTGCGTCATGCCCAGATTGGCGCCCTCGCCGACGACCTTGGCGCGGATTTCCCGTCCGTCGATGCGCAC
>Ga0209069_10001917_pt1 | contig 10734 bp, 11 predicted proteins | sample Str013_2_FD_187202 | JGI IMG/M metagenome (GOLD analysis project Ga0209069, IMG submission 187202) | Freshwater sediment microbial communities in response to fracking from Pennsylvania, USA - Straight Creek_MetaG_SC_2013 (SPAdes) (version 2) | ecosystem: Environmental > Aquatic > Freshwater >...
TACGACGCCGGTATCGGCGGGACAGGTTTACGGCGACTATGGTCAAGATCCCGACGCCCCATATCAAGGCGGCGGGGAGGGCGGATATCACGACGACACCGACCAGCCGCCGCCGCCGGACTCGCATCGCTATCGCGACGCGGACGAGTACAGTTATCGTGGCTGCGAAGAGCGCACGGCTGTCGGCACGGGGCTCGGTGCGATTATCGGCGGCGTCATCGGCAATCAATTCGGTCGCGGCGGCGGGCGTACCGCCGCCACGTTCGGTGGCATCATCCTCGGCGGCATCGCAGGCAACGCAATTGCACGCGACAGTTGCCGCAACGAGCGGGCGGACGCCTACTACTACAACCGCGCCTACTACGACGGTTTCGAGAATCCCGAATACGGCCGCAGCTACGATTGGCGCAATCCCTACAACGGCGACTACGGCTACATGTCGCCGGTGCGCGACTACGACGAAGGCTATCGTTACGGTTACGACGGTTCGCAGTGCCGTGAGTTTCGTCAGACGATTTACATCGACGGACGGCGCGCCGACGGCTACGGCACCGCCTGCCGCGACAGCGATGGCAGCTGGCGCATCGTGCGTTAGGTTTCGCAAGGCCCGATACGGCTGGCCCCTGCCCTCGGGAGGGCGGGGGTCTTATCGCAGCGAGTCGGACGTCTCGCTCTCGACGTAGGTGCCGGCCAAGACGATATCGATGGTTTTTTGATCGGAAGAGCAGGGCAACAGCAATCGTTCGAGCGCCGATTTCGTCGCCCGCGGGCTGCCATCGCGCGAGATGCGGAAAACCGGCGAGCCGGTTTTGATGCACGCAATGTATGGTTCGAGGGCGTCGTCGACTTGGTCGGGCGCAAAGCACTCGTCGAGCCACTCGCCGGTGTAGTCTCGGCCCGCGAATTCGACCAATCGCGTCCCCAAGAGGCGGACGCGGAAGCGCAGGGGCCTTTGCACAACGTCAAGCAGTGCGACATGGCCGAGCCACTGCCGCAGGTCCTTGAAGGCGAAATCGGCGCGCGCCGGGTAACGACGGCTGCCGCGCGTCAAGTCCCAGAACGTACGCAACGTCTTGAGTCGCGGATGCTTGATGGCGAGCGTCTGCAGTGTTTGCGACATCGCGTTGCCATTCGCCCATTCTATCGACTCGGGGGCCGAGTCTATCGCCAAAGTCGGCGACGCACAGCACGCCGGCGGCAACGCGTACTACGAGGCCTCTTCCTCTTCGTCTTTCGGCTTCTTGGCTTTGCGCGCCTTGGTTGCGGCGCCCGCTTTGCGCGCAGGCTGTGAGGCGATCTTCTTCGCCTTTCGTTCGGCAAGTTCTGTCTCGATCACGGGGATCAGCGCGGTCGCGGCAAGGCGCTGGGCATTCGATCCGGTATCGACCAGTCGCCGCGCGTTGGTCTGAAGCGTGTTCAAGGCGTCGTCGGTCATCGCCGGCACGCGCGAGCGCAGGTCGGCGGCGCCGGTGGGTTGATGGACCGCGCCGGCCTTCGCACTTTTCTTTTCGCTCGATCCGCTCATTCGCATTCTTTCAGTGGAAAAAAGGGGGCGGTCACGGCTGACGCCCGACCGCCCCCCAAACAAACCCGATCGGCCGGGAATTATATTGCGCGGAGATTGACCGCTTTGGCCCCGCGCGCGTCCTGCTCGGTATCGAAGCTCACGCGCTGACCCTCGTTGAGCGTGTGCAGACCCGCCCGCTCGACGGCGGACACGTGCACGAAGACATCTTTGCCGCCGCCTTCGGGTGCAATGAACCCAAAGCCTTTGGTGGCATTGAAGAATTTGACCGTTCCGGTCATCGAAGCCATGACTAGTTCCTTGAACAAGAAGTTCCGTCCGGGCGACATGCCCGACCGTCGTGAAAAAGCATCGCAAACGTCGGAGAAGAATTGGGAACCATCTTGTGGGAAAGGCGCACTCTCGCGCGAACCCCCCGCCAAACTAGCCCGCACTTCACAGATGTGCAGCCGTCACAGCGGACCACCTACACCGTCCGCGGCCGAAAATCAATTCAACAAAGGAAAAACCCATCAGGAACAGGCCGTTAACACTTAAGCGCCGGGCATCTTTATTGGCCTAAGGCGCGCCGATACTGGCCCCAAGGCGCGCTCCGCTTTGTCCAAAGCCGCGCCTTGAAGCCATTCGCTTAGCTGACGAAGCCGCGGTCGCGCATCAGTGCATTGGTGTCCACGTCCCGTCCGCGGAAGTTGTGGAAGGCGACGTCCGGCGGCACCGAGTTGCCGACACTCTGGATCAGATCGTGATAGCGCTTGGCGACAGTCTTGTCGTAGGGGCCACCCGCCTCCTTGAACGCCTCGAAGACGTCGGCCGTCAACGTGTCTGCCCAAATATAGACGTAGTAGCCGGCCGAATAGCCGTCGCCCGAGAAGATGTGTCCGAACTGGGTCGGACGGTGGCGCATGACGATTTCCTTGGGACAGCCGATCTCCGCCATCGTCTTGGCTTCGAACTCGTCGGCGTCGATCTTCCCGTCCGGCGTCGCAGCTAGGTGGATCTTCAGATCGTAAATTGCCGCAGCCAAATATTCGACCGTGGAGAAGCCTTGATTGAAATTTTTCGCCTTCTGAATCTTGGCGACGAGTTCGGCCGGGATCGGCTTGCCGGTCTTGTGATGCAGCGCGAAACGGTTCAGCACTTCCGGCGTCGGCAGCCAATGTTCATTGAGCTGGCTCGGGAATTCGACGAAGTCGCGTTTCACGGCCGTACCCGCCAGCGTCGGATAGGTGACATTCGAGTTGAGACCGTGCAACGCATGGCCGAATTCGTGGAACATGGTCGTGCCGTCGTCCCACGAGATGAGAATTGGCTCGCCCGGCTTGCCCTTCACGTAGTTGCAATTGTTGGAGACGATCGGCGCGATATCGCTTCTGAAGCGCTCTTGTGAACGATACTCGCTCATCCACGCGCCTGAGTTTTTGCCGTCGCGCGCGTAGGGATCGAAATACCAAAGACCCATGTGCTTGCCGTCGCGCGTGACGTCGAAGACGCGCATGTCGGGGTGATAGGTCGGAACGTCGTGAACCTCGGAGAATTGCATGCCGTAGAGTTGTCCGGCGGCCCAGAACATGCCTTCCCGGATTTTTTCGAGCTGCAGATACTGGCTGATCTCGGTTTGATCGAGATCGTATTTCGCCTTGCGGACTTTCTCCGCGTAATAGCGGTAGTCCCATGGTTCGATCTTGATTCCCGAGCCGTCACTGTCGGCAACGGCCTGCATGTCCTTGATTTCCTCCTTGGCGCGGGCGACGGCCGCCGTCCAGACCTTCATCATCAGCGCCATTGCCGCGTCGGGCGTTTTCGCCATGTTGTTGTCGAGGATCCAGTGCGCATGACTCTTGAAGCCCAAGAGCTTCGCGCGCTCGGCGCGCAGGCGCAGGATTTCGGCGATCGTCTCTTTGTTGTTGTGCGCACCCGCATTGTCGCCGCGCATGATCCACATGCGCCAGCCCTTCTCGCGCAGATCGCGGCGCGACGAATAGGTGATGAAGGGCTCCATTGACGAGCGTGTGTTGGTGAAGACCCACTTGCCCTTTTGGCCCTTGCCTTCGGCGGCAGTGGCGGCGGAAGACTTTAGGCCGTCGGGGAGGCCGGCGAGATCGGCCTCTTTGTCGATGACGAGCGTATAGCCCTCCTCGTCGGCCAACTGGTTCTGTCTGAACGCGGTGAAGAGGCTGGCCAGCCGCTGGTTGATTACCTTGAGCCGCGCCTTTGCGCTCTTGTCGAGCGCCGCGCCTTGTCTGGCGAAATTGGTGTAGTAGACATCGGCAAGCCGCTGCTGCTCCGCAGTGAGACCGGCGCTCCCGCGCGCGTCGTAGACGGTTTTGACGCGAGCAAACAGCCCTTCGTTCTGAATGACTTCGTCTTGGAACGCGGCCAGCACCGGCGACATCTCAGTCTCCACGGCCTGCATCCGTTTGTCGCTCATGGTCGACGTAAAGATATTGAAGATACTGCCGGCGCGGCCGAACGGGCGGCCGGCGTCTTCCATTGCGGCGAGTGTGTTCTCGAAGGTCGGTGCGGCTTTGTTGCCGGCGATGTGCGCGATTTCGACACGGTTCAAATCCATGCCTTTCATCAGAGCCGGCTTGAACGCGTCGACCTTGACCTGATCGAAGCGCGCGAAGCCGCCGTGCGGCCCTGCCCATGTATCGAGCAGCGGCTCGCCCTTCGCCGGCGTCGCTGTTGCTGCGAAAGCTGAGGAAGAGGCGGCCGCGTTGCCGGCTGCCTGGGCGAGCGCGATCATCGCGGCTGATTGAAGGAACGAACGTCTGTGCATGTGAGATCCCCGAAAGGTTTGTTCGGCGTCGCAGGACGCCGCTTTGGCCCGAGCCTAGTGCGTTCTCGGTCCCGCGTCACATAACGGAGGCGTGAGCGGCGGCCTCTCGGTGCCGGAATTCACAGGATTTTCGCCCGTCGCGAAACGTGCGCAGCGCGAGGTATATTTTTGCGCGAGTGGAGAAGAGGTCCGGATGGGCCGGAACCGAGGCGGCACATGCTATTTATGGTGATCGAGAATTTCAAAGACGGCGACGAAAAAAGTATTGGCGAGCGCTTCAAGCGCCAAGGCCGTATGATGCCGGACGATGTCGTCTACCGTGCCAGCTGGATCGATCCGCTGGCGATGCGTTGTTTCCAATTGATGGAAGCGCCGGCACCCGCTTCGCTGGATGCATGGGTCGCGCGTTGGAACGATCTCATGGATTTCGAGATCGTTGCCGTGGAGGTCTCGGCGGAATTCTGGGCGAAACGGCCCATCCGATAATTCGCCTCATTGCGCGCGCGTAGGCATGAGACTCGCTGCGCTCGACCGTGCCCCGAGGAGCGCCTGTCAGGTCTTCATCCGCAACTGGCCCATGTAATCGCGCTTGCCGAGCGGCACGCCCTTCATGCGCAGGATGTCGTACGCAGTCGTCGCGTGGAAATGGAGGTTGGGCAGCGAGAATGACAGCAGGAACCCCTCGGCGGTGAACGGCATTTTTCGATCGCGAATCTGGAAGACGACGTCGCGGCCCTCGAAGGCGTTCACCTCCGCCGGCGTTAGCCGCTGCAGTGCCGCGTGCGCGTCGGCGACGAGCGTCTGCAGACCGCGATAGTCGAGTGGCGCCAAATCCGTGGGCGGCCCGAAGAGGCCCTTTTTTACGCCCTCGATGGCGCCCAGCGAATGGTGTGCGACCGCCTGCACCTGAAAGCGAAACGGCAGCATGTCGGCGTAGAGGCGTGTTTCGACGACCTCGTTCGGATCGGCGTTGTTGGCGGTGAAATGGGAAAGGCCTTTGTCCAGGTAGCCCGAAACGCCGCCCAAGGTTTGCAGGAAGCACGCAACGCTGAGATCGTATAGTGACGTCGCCATGTCGACACTCCATCCGGTGCAACAACTATCGCGTCTGAAGAATTAGGCGCGCGCCCGCGTCCGGACAAGCGAAATGTCGGCGGTCCGACGCGCCCGGTCCAGGTCGTTGGTCAGGTGTCTGCGCATGTTGAAATTAGCGAGGCGAGCCGGCAACCACCTCTGCCCGGCGTTAGGTTGCGCCACGACGAACGGCGCCCGCCCCGGCGTTAGGTCCCGCTACGGCGAACTGCGCCCGACGGTTGATCGCATGCCCCCTCGACGGCCTTTGAGCGCTCGGGCAGGAAGGTCACGGTGACCGTCGTGCCCTTGTCGACTTCGCTCGTCAGGCGCAGCGTTCCGCCGTGCGCTTGTACGAGACCGCGCGCAATCGGCAGCCCCAGGCCGCTGCCTTTTTCCTGACGGGCAATCTGGTGTTGACCTTGACCGAAGGTCTCGAACACTTTTTCCAGATCGTTCGGGTGTATTCCGACGCCGGTGTCGCTAACCCGGATCTCGATGCCGCCGCCGTCGCAGCGTGCGGCGAGCGTCACGCTCCCGCCCTCGCGCGTAAACTTGACGGCGTTCGCCATCAAATTGATCAGTACCTGTTTGATCGCTCTCAGATCGGCGACAAGAAGCGGCAGCGCGGGCGCGATCTCGAGGCGTAGCTCGACGCGCCGTTGCCCGGCGCTGAACTCGAAGAATTTGCATAGGTCGCGCGCCAGCTCGTCGAAGCGAATGTCGATCGGGTTCAGCACCAAGCGTCCGGCCTCGATGCGCGACAAATCGAGGACGTCGTTGATGAGGCACAGGAGGTGATGGCCGCTGGCGTGAATGTGACCGGTGTAGTCGAGATATTGTGCGCTGCCGACCGGCCCGAAGACCTCGCCGCGCATGATTTCGGAAAAGCCGATGATCGCGTTGAGCGGCGTGCGCAACTCGTGGCTCATGTTCGCTAGGAATTCCGACTTCGCATGATTTGCCCGGTCGGCTCTGTCGCGAGCCTGCTCGGACTCGCGGCTCGCCACTTCGGCCCTAAGTCGCGCGAGGTCTGACTCCCGCCGTGCGATCTTGAGATCTGCGATCAGCTCGTCCTTGTCGTCGCGCAACAATAAAACGTCGCGCGCGTTGACGAACATGACGCGCGCCATATGCACCATGAAGACGCAGTAGCCGAGCGCCAGCGCCGCCATGCCGTGGTGGAATGAATCCGCCTGCAGCAGAGGCGGCAGAATCATGGCCAGCGAATAAGGAACGACGGCGGAAAGAATATGCGGATAGCTCGGCGCACAGAGTGCCGCACCCGCGGCAAGGCTACACGCCGCAATTAGCGTGAACAGCATCTGCGCCGACAGCGGCGCGACGCCATAGAGCCACACGGTCGGAAGGATCCACACGATGTTACAGAGCGTGTTGAGCGCCGCCAGCGTCCACGCCCAGCGTTGAACCTGCTGCTGCGACAGCGTTTCGTTTCGCAGCATAACGCGGGCGAGCCAATAGCGCGGCGTGCAGCCGGCGACGGCGGCGGTCCACAAGATCAGCCACTGGGTCGAAGCCCACGCTGTACTCATGGTCGCCAGCGTGATTGCGACCAGCGGCATCGCAATCACACCGGGCAGGATGTTGCGCTCGGCGATTTTCAATTGATCGAACCGGACCGGCGCCAGCCACGCGTCTGCCCCGCCCGTTGCGCGGGCAAGCTTCAAGACTTTGAAAACGGGCCGGATCAGGTCCGTCAACAGCGCGCGCACTTGATCTCGTGTCCTGCGGAAGGGATACCCGCGCCGGAACTGTGACACCTGGCGATTAAGGCCGCGTTTTCGAGCTCGCCCGGCATGCAAAAAACCGCGGCAAACCGAAGGCGGGGCGGGTTCGGGCGCTGCGGCTGTTTGCCGGTTGTTAGGACTTGGCGCCTAGATTGCTAAAATTGATCGCTGGAGATTTACCATGCGCGTCAGAGAGATTGTTGCCCTGCGAGGCGCGTTGAATTGCGAAGCGGCGCTTGAGGCCGCGTTGCCTTGGCCGTGGAAAATCATTTACGTGCAGGACATTCTGGGCGCCGCCGTGTTGGAAGCGAACGCTCCCGATCACTGGGCGCCGGAACTCTTGCGCCAACGCCTCGACACGGCCCTCAACGCCGCGCGAGCCACTGCGCGCGCAGCCTAAATGCACCGACGGACGAAGCGGAAGCAGGCGGCGCCCTATTTCCCTTTCCATTGCGGCGGGCGCTTTTGTGCGAACGCCATCGGCCCTTCAACGAAGTCCTGGCTTTTGTACATGGCGCGAACGGCGTCGTAATGGCGCTGATTTTCGAGGGCGGCTTTCACCGACGGCTCCATCAGACCGCGCGTCACCGCTTCCTTCGATGCGCGGATCGACATCGGCGAGCATTCCAACATTTGTCCCGCCCAACGTTTGGCGGCAGCCAGCGTTTCGCCGGGCTTTACCACCTCATTAACGAAACCGAGTGCCTGGCCTTCGGCGGCGGTTACGCGCCGGCCCGTTAATATCATCCCGAGTGCGCGCTTCGTGCCGATCTCGCGCGGGAGCCGGTGTAGGCCGCCGGCAAGAGCCGCCAACCCGACGCGCGGTTCCGGCAGCGCGAAAAGCGCATTGTCGCTTGCGATCATGATGTCGCAGGCGAGCGCGATTTCGAAGCCGCCGCCCATCGCCAGGCCGTTAACGGCGGCGATGACCGGTTTCGTCAGATCGAAGCGCGACGTCAGTCCGGCGAAGCCGGTGGCGGGGATCGACATCGGCTGACCCGATGCCTGGTATTTGAGGTCGTTGCCCGCCGAGAACGCTCTGTCGCCGGCGCCGGTGATGATCGCGACCCACTGGTCGGAGTCGGCCGCGAAACCGTCGAAGACCTCGGCGAGTTCTTTGTTCGCCGGCGGATGCAGCGCGTTCATCAATTCGGGGCGGTTGATTGTCACCAGCAACAGGCGACCCTCGCGCTCGATCTTGCAAAACTCCGGATTCGACATGGCTCCTCCTGCTTCGAAATGGGATGGCACGGTTTCTGCGTAACCGTTTCTTAACTCTCGGACCGGCGGCGGTTAATCGACCGTTGCAATTGTTTCGGGATAATCGACGGTTGGGAAACTATGTCTCATTTTGTTGGTTACGTGGGCGATCCACTGAACAGTATGTGGCGGATCAATGTAAGCGGCCAGGTCTATGGTCCTTACACCGGCCACCAGATCAAAGCGTTTGCCGCCGAGGGGCGCGTGGCGGCGCATTCGATTGTTCAGACCGGCGAGGCCGGACCCTGGATCACCGCGATCGACGATCCGGTCCTGGCTCAGCTCTTTGTCGTATCGCACCCGCCGGCGGCGACGCCCATGGCGCAGCCGATCCAACACAAGACTCACGCAGCGCCGACGCCAACGCAGCAGCAGGCCGAAGCCGCCGCCGCGGCGGCGGAATTGCCTAGCGCCAATTTTATCGTCATCGCCGACATTCGCGCCCGCTCATCGACGCCATTCGAGGCGGCACTCAACCGCCTCGGCACCAACTACAGGCTGAATCAGCTCGTCTGGTTGCTCCACACCGACAAAACGGCGGGCGCGATCCGCAACGAACTCGTTCAGCACCTCGGGAACACCGACAGCGTGTTTATCGCCGACGCCAATCGCGGCAAGATGGCGTGGTTCAATCTTGGCCCCGAAGCCGACGCCCGCATCCGCAAAGTCTGGCAACGGCCGGGCGAGAAGGCGGCCTAGGTCGACGGCGGATTTCCTCCCGGTGCAATTCGCATTAGGCTCCAGCAATCGCTATTGATGGAGCCTAATCCCATGGACCTCAACGAAAGCCTGGCCGAGCGCGAGTTCAGAGCTGAAGTTCGCGCCTTCGTCGCCGCAAACCTGCCGAAAGATCTGAAAGAGAAGGCCGAGGCCGGTCTTCGCCTGCACATGGCGGACGGGCAGCGTTGGCACAAGATTTTGGCCGCGCATGGTTGGGGTGCGCCGGGATGGCCGAAGGATCAAGGCGGGCAGGGCTGGGACCCGACGCGCCTCTACATCTGGGAGGAGGAGATGGCCGGCGCGAACTGTCCGCCGCTCTCGCCCTTTGCGGTCAAGATGGTCGGCCCCGTCATCGCGCAATTCGGCTCCGCCGCGCAAAAGGACCGCTGGCTGCCGCCGGCGCGCAACGGCGAACAGATGTGGTGTCAGGGCTATTCAGAACCGAACTCGGGCTCCGACCTCGCCTCGCTGCGAACGATGGCGGTGCGCGCGGGCGAGCATTACGTCGTCAACGGCGTGAAGATTTGGAACTCCTACGGGCATGAAGCGGATTGGATGTTTGCGCTCGTTCGCACGTCGAGCGAGGGCAAGACGCAAGAGGGCATTTCGGTCCTGCTGATCGACATGAAGTCGAAAGGCATTTCGCATCGGCCCATCATCACCATCGACGGCTCCCATATCTTGAACGAGGTTCGCTTCGACAACGTCGAAGTGCCTGTCGCCAACCGCATCGGCGAGGAAAACAAGGGCTGGAGCTATGCCAAATATTTGTTGGGCAACGAACGCGCCCTGATCGCGCAGATTGCGCAGTCGACGAGACTGGTAAAGCGCTTGAAGCAGATCGGCGCGGCGGAACTGTCGAACGGTCGAGGGCTGATCGAAGAAGAAGATTTTCGCGCCAAGCTCGCGGTGATCGAAGTGGAACTCGAGGCGTTGCGCATCACCAATCAACGCGTGCTCTATGAAGCCAAGTCCGGGACCGCCGGCAACGGTGGTGCCATCCTCAAGTCGAAGGGAACGTTCATCAGCCAGGCGTTGAGCGAGCTGATGCTGGAGGCGGTGGGCTATTACGCCTCGCCCTGGGTGATGGAGGCGTTGGAACTCGGCTGGAACGAGAAACCCATCGGACCGGGCTACGCCAAGAACGCCATGCCGCTCTATGCCCGCCAGCGTGCCAACACCATCGAAGGCGGCACCGAGGAAATTCAGAAGAACGTCATCGCCAAGCAAGTCTTGGGTCTCTAGCGATGGCGCGACTCGAGTTTTTCTTCGATTGCTCTTCGCCGTGGACTTACCTCGCGTTCACGCGCATCCACGACGTCATCGCCCTCACCAAGGCGGCCGTTGTCTGGAAGCCGATTCTGGTCGGCGGCGTCTTCAACGAAGTGAACAAAGACGTCTACGAGCGGCGCGCCAATCCCGATCCGCGCAAGCAAAATTACTACCGCAAGGACCTGGCCGATTGGGCGCGCTTCACGCGCATCAAGATCGGCGCGCCGCCGGTGTTCCCGGTCAACTCGGTAAAGGCAATGCGCGGCGGGCTGGTCGCGCAAGACGACGGCAAGCTCGTGCCTTATGCGACGGCCGTCTTTCAGGCTTACTGGGGCGATCTGCTCGACATCTCCCAGGAT
>Ga0209069_10001919_pt1 | contig 10724 bp, 7 predicted proteins | sample Str013_2_FD_187202 | JGI IMG/M metagenome (GOLD analysis project Ga0209069, IMG submission 187202) | Freshwater sediment microbial communities in response to fracking from Pennsylvania, USA - Straight Creek_MetaG_SC_2013 (SPAdes) (version 2) | ecosystem: Environmental > Aquatic > Freshwater >...
ATGGAATGCAGTCCGCCTTTGCGGCGCCGAGACGGATGATCTGCCTGCGATGCAGGCGGTATAATGCGAAAAACCTCGCCTTTCCCAAAATTGAACAGGAGATTTTCATGACTCGATACGCCATTGCTCTGCTCGTGCTCTCCGGCGCGGCCCTTTTGTTCGCGCAAACCAAGAAAGCACCGGAAAAGGACCCCGTACCATCCAAAGTTTCCGGCCCGGCAAAGACCACTGCTTCGGGCGTGGAATACTGGGACATTAAAGTGGGCACTGGCGCAGTGGCCGAAACCGGTAAAACCGCCACTGTGCATTACACCGGCTGGCTCACCAGCGGTAAGAAATTTGACAGTTCATACGATGACGACGAACCCCTGGATTTCTCTGTAGGCAGACCCGGCATAATCCAAGGGTGGAACGAGGGCGTGGTGGGCATGAAAGTCGGCGGAAAGCGCCAGTTGAAAATTCCACCATCCGCGGCATACGGGGCCAAGGGCTCAGGCAATGTGATCCCCCCGAATGCGACGCTAATTTTTGATATTGAGTTGCTGGCGGTAAAGTAAGCACTCCGCAATCAGCCCATCGGCATTCAGCCCTGGCGAGCGTTTCGCCAAGAATGAAAACCACGACAGAAGAACCGCAATCACAAAAATGAGCCGGTCCCATAATTAGGACCGGCTGTTTTGTTTTTGCGAATGTTTCTTCGCTAGTTCTCGATGAACACTTCTTAGACAGCCGGCGGCGGGGTTACCGGCGGTGGCGGCGGAGCGACCGTAGGATTCTGCTGCGCCGGCGTGAGTTGATTCTTGAAAGCCGCAGGCAGATTCTGCACCCAGCCGTTGTAGACGTTGGGAATCGGCAGGACGCCTTGGCCGCCCATGCCGTCATTGCCGACAATCCGATCGTCCGTAGCCGTGGTGGGCAGGGTCTTCAACAAGATGCGTCCGACCACCTGAGCGTGTGTGAGGTCTCCGCTACCGTCAGGGTTCGGATCAACCACCAACAGCGTGTTAGAGAATTGCGTGCTCACGTAAGCGTAATAACCGCCGCCCTTCTTGGCTCCCCATTGCACGCCGTGGCAACCACCATCGCATAACAACATGGCCACCAGCGTGTCCGTCTGCGTATCGACGAGCGTAATGGTGTCAGTAAGAATGTTGGCCGTGACCATGACGCGGCCGTCTGGGCTTACCGGCGTCTGAATCGGCAACGCGCCCACCGGACCGGTAATCGCTCCGCTGACCGGATCATAGTTGGCGATCAGATTGATCGTTTTGGCAACAACGCCGCTCTTGGTGTCGATGACGGTGATGGTGGAGTCCAAGAAATTATCGACGTAATACTTGCTGTCGTCCGGCATCATGCCGGTGGCGATAGGCAAGTTCCCAACGCGCACCACGTTGCTGACTGAGTCGGTCGCGAAGTCATAGATGGTGGAGTCCGCGGTGAACGTGTTGGGCGTGACCATGGTCTGGCCGTCATGTCCCATCCAGTGCGCGTGCGGATGGCCTTGAGCAATGTTGATGCTGCGTTCGATGCGGGGAACTAGCGGCGTGAGTTGCACCACCGCAAACGGGCTGTCTTCGCCGTCAAGCGCAACGTGGAGATGGTCGGTGTCAGTCCGGGTCATCACGTGCGAGGGATCGGGGCCAACGCGAACGTCATTCACCAGGCGGCCGGTCGTCCGGTTAAAGGTGGTCATGCGGAAATCAAACCACTGGGTTTGATAGATCACGGTCTGGTCTTTGTCCGTCCACATGTTGTGCGGATTGTTCATGTCAATTTGCGGCAAAGCAACTTTACGCGTCGGCAGCCAGGAAGTGGCATCGACGGCCGTGGCGGTTCCGGGCTTGTCTTTATGGCGCGTGAGTTCAAACTGCGTGTCCACCCAGACTTCTCCGACACCGGGCGTAGTGGGATTGAAGGGTGCAGCCATCGGAAGGTCATTCCCATAGCGCGCATTGAGCACCGCCGGCAGATTCACAACGGCGCCGCCGGTGATGCGAACGTTCACATTCGGATAAGTAATGTGCCAAATGGCCTTGCTATGGTCCTGCCAGTTGGCGGGATTGGTGGCGATAAAGAACGTCCGCAGCAGGCGCGTTGCCAGATCACTGCTGGTGGGAACCGTGATGCCGTTCACCAACGTGATGCTTTCACCCAGGTCCAGGCCGGGCGTGGCAGGATTGTCCACGATGACGGCGGCGAACATATAAGGATGGATCTTGCAGGTGAAGACGTAAAGCCCTGGTGTCCGCAAAGTGAGCCGGGCTTGATCGTCCGTTCGCAAACTACCCGAATCAAACGGCATGCCCGCGGCGCCGGTGGGAAAGATCAGGCTGGTTACGGTGTGAATCGCGTTGGAATTACCGTCGCGAAAGCGGACTTGAACTCCGGGCGCGGCCACAGCCAGAGACTGCGTGCCGGCGATGGCGCCTGCGGTGTTCTTGAACCATCTTCCCGGCTCGTCCGTGCGCAGGAAGGTAACGGTGTTGTCCTCAGCTTGTGCTGCCATGGGGAGAAGCGTAAAGAGAGCGGCCAGAAAAACGACCGCCAGTGCGAGTGAAGAACGAAACTGCAACTTCATCATTACTTTGTGCCTCCATAGCTAAACTGCTCGGCTGGTATCCCTAGGAGCCCAAGACTAAATAGCGACGGGCAAAGCCATGGCGACTAATTTTTCTGTAGTGTTTCTGGAAAAGAAGAACGCTGGCGGTCATGTACCAACGTGCTGTAACCATATAGGTGGCTGATAGGTTAGAGCGGAAGCTGAGCTATAGTTCGATTTTTCCTGGCAGCTCATGGAAGTCAACTTAGCTGCAAAAAGTAAAAGGCTGCGTCGGGAACGCAGCCTTCTCAACAATTGATTATGCACAAAATAAGCAAGTGGCGTTAGCTGATAGGCGCCCACCCGTTACATTCTTCCACTGAGGTAATTGGAGCCGCCGGAGGATCGCTGCGTTTGTATCGGACCACTCCATCAGACGTGGAACAGAAACTCCTGGTCCCGCTGGCGCCCATTTGGAGCGGCACCGCCGTGGCTATGTAATCGGAGCAGGGTTGATTCTCCACGCAAATTCCCGTAACCGCAAATTGGAACCCGTATTTATTGGCGCACCAATTGGTGGCAATGCATTGTTCGCTCGCGATCGGCGCACTCAGCAGACAAGCGTGATCAGAGGAATGATTGACGTCAATTGAGCAATCCACCGAGCCAGGCCCCATGCTCGCCATGTCGCGGGCATAGCCAGCCTGCGGATATTGGGTCAGGTAGGCAACCTGCGAAGTATTGACGGTCCGGAGAGTTGACGCCGCCGCTGCGTCATTGGCGGCCATGCGCGAGCGCAGCAAGCTCGGAATGGCAATAGCGGCGATAATCAGAATCACCGGAATCAAGGCCACGCTGATGTAACCCATCACCATGCCGGCCGTGGCCTGGCCTTCACCTTTCAACCGTCCCATGCTCTCGCGGATGCTTTTGCGCGACATGTGGCCGAGGATGATCGCCGGGATGCCGGCCAGAATTCCAAGACAAACCATAGACAGAATTCCCAGGATCAAGCTGCCCGTGGCTTTGCCGTCAGTCTGGGGTGGGACGTAAGGGCGCGCCGGCGCTCCTCCGAATGGCGCCTGCGGTTGCACCGGCTGCATTGCCGGAACGCTTTGCCACTGGGAAACAGGTTGCCCCGGCTGAGCGGAAGGCTGAGGTACGGGCGAGGCAGTTTGTGGTGCGCCCTGCACCGGGGTTGCGCAGAGAGGACAAACGGAAGCCGTCTCCGGAATGTTGCCACCGCACTTAAAGCAAAACATAGAGAGGCCTCTCCACAAAATTAAGGTGTAGTGCTTTCGAGCTAAAACAAACTACTTGAAGTCATAGTAAATAGCAATCGAGGCTAGAACCAAGTTGCTTGATAGTTAACAGATCGTTAGCGATGCGGGTTTGCGCCAAGGATAATCGTTGCCCAAATGCAAAGCCAATTAGCGTGACGGCTAAATGGCGCGTTCCATTCTGGAACCACCGCGTTCATTTCACAATATTTTCATAGGCATGGTGGACGACCTTTAACGCACACTTCATATCGTAAAGAGTCAGGGTGAGCCGCGCCAAAAAATGCCGGCTAGACTAGAAGTTCACCAGGAGACAAAGCACGATGAAGAAAGCAAGTGTAAGCGTATTGCTGGTATTTGCCTTGGTGCTGTTCGGCAGCACCCAAGTGTTTGGCTGGTCCGCGGAAGGGCACCAGACGGTAGCGGACATTGCACAGCAGATTCTCACGCAAAACGGACAGATGCCGGCGGTCCAGGCCATTCTTGGCAACCTGACGCTGGCGCAGATTTCCACTTGTCCGGACGAACTGCGCGCGGTTCAATCCAGCGGCACGGCCATGAGCGCGCCGTGCGTGCAGGTTTTCACCACGCCGAATCCGCCGACCGGCACCAGCGGATGGCATTTCATCGACATTGACGTTTCCATCACCAACCCAACGCACACTGACGTGCTCAATGCCTGCGCCAACAACTGCGTGCTCAGCGCGCTGAACCAGTGGGAACCGATTTTTGCCGACACCACGCAGCCGACGAACCTGCGGCTGCAAGCGCTGGCATTCATCGTGCACTTTATCGGCGACCTGCACCAGCCATTGCACTCGGCCACGCGCGGTACCGACGCCGGCGGCAACGCCGAGAACGTGCGCATCGATGGCGGCACCACCAGCCTGCATCACTCATGGGACGCCAACCTGGTCCAGGACATCAACGCTACCGCTGCGACTCTAGCGACTTTACTGAGCGCGGAAATCGCTTCAGCCAAGGCTGAGCCCGCAGGCACGACGGAATCCTGGATTCTGCAATCGAATACGTTCGCACGGACGATTGCCTATGCCGGCATTCCGACAAGCGGTACCACAACTTTGTCCGCCACATATATCAGCAACGCCGAGCCAGTCGTCCGGCAACAGCTAGCGCGCGCCGGAGTACGCCTGGCAAATTTTCTGGCCGGTGCGGTAGGAGGCGGAACACCACCGCCGCCGACTCCGGCGCCGACTCCAACGCCTACACCGACACCAACTCCGACTCCCACTCCGACTCCCACTCCGACTCCGACGCCTACGCCAACTCCAACGCCAAGCCAACTGCTGGGTAACACCGGATTTGAAGCCGGAGCGACGAATCCATCGCCGTGGGTGTTAACGTCAACCCATACACCATTGGAGATCATCAACAGCTCGGCTTCAGAACCTCCGCACGGCGGAATTTTTGATGCGTGGCTCGATGGATTTGGCAGCACAACAACCGACACGGTAATGCAGCAAGTGGCGATTCCTTCCACCGCCACGTCGGCAACGCTCACGTTCTGGCTGCATGTCGATACGGCGGAGACAACGAAGACATCCGTCTTCGATACGCTAACGGTCCAGGTACGCGACAGTACCGGGGCCGTGCTGCAAACGCTGGCAACATTCTCGAACTTGAATGCCGCAGCAGGCTACAAGCAACAAACGTTCAACTTGAATGCGTACATCGGAAAGACCATACAGATATTCTTCAAAGGGCAGGAGGACTTTACGTTGCAGACGTCCTTTGTCTTGGATGATATTTCACTGCAAACTACACCGTGATGCCAAGGTAAGTTTGCGTAAAAGAAAGCGGCGGGCTGAAAAGTCCGCCGCATTTTTTGTATTAGTTGAGTTTTGCCGATTGAAAGGTCTACGCGTAAACGTTGAGCCTTCCACCGGAGTTGCCTATCTGGCTGATTTGCGCAACCAGCGATGCGGCAGTGGAATCGTCACTGGAGAGCGCGGTTTTTAGAACACTGATGGCGGCAGCCTGCCCGACAGGCGCTTGCGCGCTTTGGCTGATCAGTGCGGCAATATCTGATCCGCCACCTACGGAACCAATGGACATTTGTACTGTTCCTCCGAGGTGTAAATTAATCGTCAAGGACTTATCGGCGGAGGGAGGGAAAGCTTTAGAAGAATCGCCGAGATCGGAAAAGCAGATTCCTCGCCAAAGGCTCGGAATGACAAATCTTATCGGGTCATCGTCACCTAAAGGAATCTTGTTGTTCCGTTGGAAAAACACGCCGGCAGGAGTGCCGGTGCCACACGAGCATGGCTGTGCGAGCTCTCTCGTCAATTGCCAAGATCCACCGCGCGCAGGCGAGGGCGCTTGCGCTCCACAGGGTCTTCTATCCGCAAGATCTTCTATAAAACCATCTCAAAATAAATCAGCGGTTGCTTGCGATAGGTGACTCGGCCCATTTCGAGGAAGCCGCACTTGGCGTAGAAGTCACCGGCGCCGGCGGCGTGATCATAGGCGTCCAGACGGAGGGCGTCGGCGGGAAACTCGCGCGCTTGCTTGATGCCTTCGTCCAACATCAGGCGTCCGATTCCCTGCTTTTGGTGCGCAAGGTCCACGGCCATCCCGGTGAGGTAAAGAGCTTTCTTGACGGCAGTGAAATATGAAACGTCAATCGCCCAGGGTTTCTTGGTTTGCAGGTTGAGGGTACCGACGATCTTACCTTTGGCGCGGGCAACCAGTACGCGGGACGTGCGCAGGTGATAAAGGACCCCGTGTTCAGTGGACTTGAACGACCAATGTCCGCGGCCGTGGCGGCGAGTGAGGTCGTCGGCAATGGCGGTATGGAGAGCGGCCAGAGTGGCAGCGTCGTCGGGAGTGGCGAGGGAGAAGGTGAGTTTCATGGTGCGCAAAATGAGTTTAGCGCGGATGGAACGATGGCGGAAACCGCTGGGGCGGATTGGTTCGGTCCGGACGAAGTGAGGTACCGGTGAGGGCGCTGGTGTTACACAATTTTCGCTGTGCGAGCCCTCTCGTCGATTGCCAAGATCCACGTTCGCAGGCGAGGGCGCCTGCGCTCCACCCATAATATTTATTATCCCGCGACATCCCGCTTTCCCCTCAGACCAACACCGGCAAGAGTGCCGGTGCCACACAATTTTCGCTGTGCGAGCCCTCGCGTCCATTGCCAAGATCCACGTTCGCAGGCGAGGGCGCTTGCGCTCCACCCTTGATATTTATATCCCGTGACATTCCACTTTCCCCTCAGACCAACACCGGCAGGAGTGCCGGCGCCACACGAGTTTCGCTGTGCGAGCCCTCTCGTCCATTGCCAAAGATCCACGTTCGCAGGCGAGAGCGCTTGCGCTCCACCCTTGGTATTTATATCCCGTGACATTCCGCTTTCCCCTCAGACCAACACCGGCAGGAGTGCCGGTGCCACACAATTTTCGCTGGTGCGATCCCCTTGCGTCCATTACCAAAGATCCACTTTCGCAGGCGAGGGGCGCCTGCGCTCCACCCTTGATATTTATATCCCGTGACATTCCACTTCTCCCCTCGGACCAACACCGGCAGGAGTGCCGGGTGCCACACAAGCTCTGGAAATCGCCGGGATCGCGCGTGATCGCCGTCATCGCCGGGATCGGGAAAAGCAGATTCCTCGCCAAAGGCTCGGAATGACAAATCTCGATAGAAATGTCTCGTCGGAGCCGCTTTCGTTGGTCAGTTCAAAAAGCGAGCGGCAGCGAGTTTCCGGGATTTTTGGTGGCAATGGGTCCCCTCGCTCCGTTCTGGACTAAGGAGAAAACGCAGGCGAGGGCGCCTGCGCTCCACAAAACCAAGGTTTGCCAGTATCGAGGGCCGCGTGGTATCCTGCTTAAGTCACTTAAGGGACAAGATTTAGAGATAGGAGTTCACCAGCTTCAGTGTTAGCCAGAGAGCGAAAGTCCGACGTCATCACCCGTTTCCGCACGCATCAATCGGATACCGGAAGCCCGGAAGTGCAGATTGCCATCCTGAGCGAGCGGATTGGTGAGTTGACAGAGCACTTCAAGACCCATAAGAAGGACCACGCCTCCCGGCGCGGTCTGCTCATGATGGTCAGCAAGCGCCGCCGTTTGCTTGACTATCTAAAGAAGTACGATACCGAACGCTATAAAGACGTCATCCAGAAACTTGGAATCCGCAAATAACCGATTGACCGGACGTTATTTACCCAGGAATTTCCCGGATACGACACGTGTGCGCAATCTAAAGACACGTGTGCACACTCTGAATCGGGTGATCTGTTGATCAGATCATCCGGTGATCAGAAAACCGCGGCAATACTGGCGTCAACCAAATTCGCCAGCGCGGCAACGTCCAAGCGGTTGTTCAACGTCTTATCCAGGTCACAAGCGCAAGGTACCGACCAGCTCTCTGCCCCACACAAGAACCTACTGGTCCTCCAGGAAAAGAGGAATTCATGAAACAAACAGCCACTGTTGAACTTGCAGGCGGCAAGACCCTCAGTTTTGAAACAGGACATCTGGCCAAGCAGGCACAAGGCTCAACCATTGTCCGCAGCGGCGATAACGTGGTGATTGGCACCGCGTGCTGCAATCCAGAGCCCCGAGAAGGCATAGACTTCTTCCCGCTCACGGTTGACTATCGCGAATACACCTACGCCGGCGGACGCATCCCCGGTGGATTTATCAAACGCGAAGGCCGTCCGAGCGAACGCGAAATTCTTACCTGCCGCCAGATTGACCGTCCCATCCGTCCGCTATTCCCTGAAGGCTTCCGCAATGAAACCCAGGTGATTTCCCTGGTGCTTTCGGCGGACACGGAAAACGATCCTGACGTTCTGGCCCTCAACGCCGCTTCCTGCGCACTTACCCTGTCTGACATTCCGTTCCACGGTCCCGTGGGCGCGGTGCGTGTGGGCATTGTGAATGACCAGATGGTGGTGAACCCCACCTATGCTGAGATGGCCGAAAGCCTGCTCAACATCATGGTGGTGGGCACGGCCGAAGGCATTGTGATGGTGGAGTCCGGCGCGAAGGAAATCTCTGAAGACCGCGTGCTGGCTGCGATTGAATTCGCCCACGAGCAGGTCAAAAAGATTTGCGCGGCCATCAGCGATCTGGCCAGCAAAGCCGGCAAGAAAAAACGCGAAGTGAAACCGCCGGAGTTCGATCAGGCTTACTTCGACCAACTCACGGCCAAAGTTGGCGCCGAACTGACCGACGCACTGGACACCAAGAAACATCCTAAGCTGGAAAGCTATGACCTGGTCAAACAGATCAAGGACAAGCTGAAAGCCGAGCTGCCGGCGGACGATGACGAAGCCAAGCGCAAGCTCTCTCACTATTACGAAGCTCTGCGCGAGAAGATCTTCCGCGACCAGGTAACGCACAAGAGGCGCCGTCCAGATGCCCGCGAGTTTGATCAGATCCGCGACATCTGGATTGAAGTTGGCGTTCTGCCGCGCACGCACGGTTCCGCCGTGTTTACCCGCGGCGAAACTCAGGCATTGGTGACCACCACGCTGGGCACGCCCGACGATGCGCAGCGCATTGAACGCTTTGAAGGCGAAACCAAGAAACGCTTCATGCTGCACTACAACTTCCCGCCATTTTCAGTAGGCGAAGTTGGCCGCATGACCGGCGTTGGCCGCCGCGAAGTTGGTCACGGAGCGTTGGCGGAACGCGCCATCACGGCCGTACTGCCGGGCGACGACAAATGGCCTTACGCGATGCGTGTGGTTTCAGACATTCTGGAATCGAACGGCTCGTCCTCGATGGCTACGGTCTGCGGAGCATCGCTCTCGCTGATGGATGCCGGCGTACCGTTGACGTCCGCAGTGGCCGGCGTGGCGATGGGCTTGGTGAAAGAACCAGACTCTTACGCGATCCTCTCCGACATTGCCGGAGCAGAAGACCATTACGGTGACATGGACTTTAAAGTTGCGGGCACACGCAAAGGCATTACCGCTTTGCAGATGGACATCAAGGTGATGGGCATTACGTCCAAGATCATGCACGAAGCGCTGGAACAAGCACGGCGCGGACGGCTACACATCCTGGACAAGATGGAAGGCATCATCTCCGGCGGACGCGAAGATATTTCCGCATTTGCTCCGCGCATCTATACGCTGCAGATTCCTACCGACAAGATCCGCGACCTGATTGGACCGGGCGGCAAGATGATCCGCAGCATCATTGATCAAACCGGCGTGAAGATTGACGTGGATGATACCGGCAAGGTCAACGTGGCTTCCAGCGACGGTCCGTCCGCGCAGAAAGCCATACAGATGATCAACGATCTTACGGCGGTGCCGGAAGTCGGCAAGACGTACCTGGGCAAAGTGGTACGGCTGGCGGAGTTCGGCGCGTTCGTGGAAATCATCCCCGGAACCGATGGTCTGCTGCACATCAGCGAGATCGCGGAACATCGCGTACGCGCGGTGGAAGACGAACTGAAAGAAGGCGACCAGGTCCTGGTGAAAGTCCTGGGCATTGAAGGCAACCGCATCAAGCTGAGCCGCAAAGCCATCCTGCGCGAACAACGCGCCAAGATGGGCGGCGGCGAAGGTGGTGAGGGTGGCGAAGGCGGACATGGCGGCGAAGGCGGCCATGGCGGCGAAGGCGGCGAACATGCCGCTCCGGCTCCGCGAGCTCCTCGCGCTGAAGGCGAAGAAACCATCACCTTTGAAGGTGGCGGCGACTTTGAAGAAGCCGAAGAAGGCGAACCGAACTTCAATCGCGAAGACGCGAACCGTGAAACCGTGGGCGCAGTGCCACGGCCTGATCGTCCGCCCCGCCCTGGTGGCGGAGGACGTCCAGGTGGAGGCGGCGGTGGCCGCAGACCCGGCGGCGGTGGTGGTGGACGCGGTGGTCGCGGCGGCGGTGGTGGACGTGGCGGTCCACGCGGAGGCGGTGGAAGAGGAC
>Ga0209069_10001921_pt1 | contig 10720 bp, 10 predicted proteins | sample Str013_2_FD_187202 | JGI IMG/M metagenome (GOLD analysis project Ga0209069, IMG submission 187202) | Freshwater sediment microbial communities in response to fracking from Pennsylvania, USA - Straight Creek_MetaG_SC_2013 (SPAdes) (version 2) | ecosystem: Environmental > Aquatic > Freshwater >...
GACGCTGACGCGGATCGTGCTTGTCGCGTCGGTGACCGCCTGCAGGAACGGCTGGTTCCATTGCGATTGGAGCTGCTGAACGATTTGCGGACGAACCTGTTCCAGCGTCTGGCCGGGGATCTGATCTTTCACTTGCTCGTAGAACGCGCTGATCGCCGCCTCGTCCGGCGTTGGCCCGTTGAGCTTGCTCTGGACGAGTTGCTGCTCTGCGAGTGCGTTGGCCCAGTGGTTCTGGAACGTAGGAGGCAGCGCTGCCCAGGTCTCGGGACTGAACCCGTAGGCGCTCGATGCCTCGTCGGCGGTGGCCGGCTGACTACCGGTGATGGCCTGCGACAGCGCGATCTGATGAACCAGCTCCTGACGGATCTCCAAGTTGAGCAAGCTGCGAGACAGGTCGGCGTCGACGGCACCAGCCTTCGCGGCGTTAGCGATCGAGGTGGCTTGCTTCTTGAAGCCCTCGTTGGTGATCAAGGTGCGCAGGTCTCGCTCGAAATCGTGTTGGCTGATGTGTGTCGAGCCGACCTTGGCGGCGTCGGGGGACAACGTCGAGCATGCCGATGCCGTCGTGACCAGCACGGCAGCGGCAAAGACGAGCGGAACGAGGCGAGCTCTCACGGCCCGCGAGGCTACCGGGCAACGTGTTTGGCAACGAGGTTTGTGCCAAAACCGTCGGATTACGCACAAAACGTGACAATCCTCGGGCCGGTCGCCGGTCGCCGGTCGCCGGTCGCCGGTCGCCGGTCGCCGGTCGTCGGTCGTCCGCTGCTCAACGTCGCCGCATCGCCTGCGCATGGATGGCCGCCACCTCGCCGACGGTTCGATCGAAGTGGTGGCGCAGATCGTGATCGGTGACTCGCACGGTGTCGAATCCGACGAGCTTGGTCAGTCGATCGCGTCGTTTGTCCAGTGCCATCTGCTCACCGCCGTGCCATGTCCGGTGGTCGACCTCGACGATCAGGTGGGCATCGGGGAAGCCAAGATCGGCGTGGATCGTGACGTCACGTGTCAGCTCCACTGGCATCTGCGCGACGGCAGCGGGCAGCCCGGCCTCGGCCAGTGCTCGACCGAGTTTCACCTCGAGATGAGAGTCCTGCGGTGAGGCGTCAGGACTGTGGCCGGCGAGGACGGCCCGCAAACGCCCAGAACCCGCCCAGCCGGGCCGGGCCAGGCGCTGCGCTGTGCGGAGCACGGTCGTGAAGCGCACCCGGAACTGGTCGAGCACCTGTTCGATCACCGACGCCAGATCTTCGGCCTCGAGTCGCGCCGCCAGGTCGCACACGGTTCGGACCGGGTTGGTGACCGCTATGCCATCAGTGCGCCGCACGATGTCGGTCGGCACGAGGTTGCCGACGCGGTGGACCACGACGTCGCCAACCCGACGGTGGTTTGTCGAAGCAATCACTTCGACGGTGTCGTCCGAGGAGCATCGACGAAGTCCCCACAGCCTTCCGGCAGTCTCATGGGAGATCGCGCCGCCGGGCACGGCGAGGCACGCGGCGAGACAGCGGCCCGCTTCGGTCTCAGGCCACAGCGTCGATCGGTACACGCCTTGGTGGATGCGCAGGAGCTGACCGTTTGCGACCAGGCGGCCGATCTGCCCGGAGCTCACGCCGAGGCGATGCAGGCGTTGTCCGCTGACGACGCCGTGGTGTTGCGCGATCCATGTCGTCGCCGCGGGTGACAGTCCCATGGGCGACCTCCCGAGTGAGAAGAGCCTCGGGGGAAGCGCGCCCTCAGGCTATCGGCGCTCTCGTCCGCTGACGCCCGGCCCAGGCGGCCCCAAGGTTCGTGCCAAAACCTGCGGATTCCGCACAAAACGTGTCAAACCTCTCGGTCGAGCGGTCGAGCGGTCGAGTGCCCAGCAAGCCGAGCGGCCGGGTCAGGCGGGGATGAGCTCGTGCAACAAGGTGATGATCCCGGCGGTGACGTCTTGACCGCGCCGCAGGGGCAGCACGAGCTGGCCGGCGTCCTCTTTGTAGATCGCGTCGCGCACCAATCGCTTCAGGCGCATCGACTCGCTTGTCTTCAGCCGCAGCGGTGACAAGCGCGCCTCGCGCGACGTCACGACGACTTCGCGCACGCCGGTGCGGTGGCACTCGGCGCGCAACCTGGCAACACCGAGCAGTGCCTCCGCCGCGGCCGGCACCGGTCCGTAGCGGTCGACCCATTCGGCGCGGATGTCGTCGACCTCGGTCTCGGTTGTCACCGCGGCCAACCGTCGGTACGCCTCGAGCCGCAGCTCTTCCTTGGCGACGTAGTCCGATGGCAAGAACGCGTCGCCGGGCACGTCGAGCTTGACCTCGGCCGGGACGCGAACCTCCTCGCCTTTCAACTCGGCCACGGCCTCGGTGACCATCTGGCAGTAGAGGTCGTAGCCGACGGCGGCGATGTGACCGGACTGGCTCTCGCCGAGCAGGTTGCCGGCGCCGCGGATCTCCAGATCGCGCATCGCGATCTTGAACCCCGAACCGAGCTCGGTCGCCTCGCCGATCGTCCGCAAGCGCTCGTAGGCCTCTTCGGTCAGGACTTGGTCGGCCGGATGGAAGAGGTAGGCGTACGCCCGTTGCCCCGACCGGCCGACGCGGCCGCGCAGCTGGTGGAGCTGCCCGAGGCCCAATCGGTCGGCGCGCTCGACGACAAGGGTGTTGACAGTCGGCATGTCGATGCCAGACTCGATGATCGTCGTGCAGACGAGCACGTCGTAGCGGCCTTCCCAGAAGTCGACGACGATCTGCTCCAGCGAACCCTCGTCCATCTGCCCATGAGCAACAGCGATGCGCGCCTCGGGCACCAGCTCACGCAAGGACGTCGCCTTCGCCTCGATGTCGATGACACGGTTGTGGACGTAGAAGACTTGGCCTTCACGCAGCAGCTCACGCCGCAACGCTTCGGCTGCAGCGCGCTCGTCGTACTCGCCGACGTAGGTCAGGATCGGTTGACGATCGGCGGGTGGCGTCTGCAGCAACGTCAGGTCGCGGATCCCGACGAGGCTCATCTCCAACGTGCGTGGGATCGGCGTCGCCGTCAACGTCAACACGTCGACGTTGACCTTCAACTTCTTGATCGACTCCTTGTGCTGCACGCCGAAGCGTTGCTCCTCATCGACGACGAGAAGCCCTAGGTCTTTGAACTTGATCTCGTTGGCGAACAGACGGTGCGTGCCGATGACGACGTCGACTTCGCCTGACGCCAAGCCGTCGATGACCTTGCGCGCTTGGCCCGGCGTCAAGAAGCGCGATAGCACTTCGACACGGATCGGATAGGCGGCGAAGCGATCGCCGAACGTCGAGTAGTGCTGCTGAGCGAGCAACGTCGTCGGCACGACGACGGCAACTTGCTTGCCGTCTTGCACGGCTTTGAACGCAGCTCGGATGGCGACTTCGGTCTTGCCGAAGCCGACGTCGCCACACACCAGCCGATCCATCGGGTGCACCGACTCCATGTCCGACTTCACGTCGCGGATCGCCGTCAGCTGATCGGGAGTTTCGACATACGGGAAGGCGCCCTCAAGCTCGGCCTGCCACGGCGTGTCGGGCCCAAACGCATGGCCCTCTGAGTTCACACGCCGCTGGTACAAGACGACCAGCTCTTGGGCGACCTCGCGCACTGCCGAGCGGACGCGCGCCTTGGTCGCCGCAAAGTCGCTGCCGCCCAAGCGGTGCAGCGCCGGCGACTCGCCCCCGACGTAGTGACGGATGGCGTCGATCTGATCGGACGGGATGTAGAGCCTGTCGCCGCCCTTGTACTCGAGCAGCAAGTAGTCGCGCTCGACGCCGCCGATCGTCCGCTTGACCATCCCCGCATAGCGCCCGACGCCGTGATGGTGGTGGACGACGTACTCGCCCGGCTTCAAGTCTTCGAAGAACCCGACGACCTGCCGCTTGCGCGGCCGGGCGGCGCGATGCGCTCGTCGGCGACCGGTGAGGTCCGACTCGGAGATGATCGCCAGGCGGGCCTCGGCGAAGATGGCGCCGGTGTGCAACGGGGCGACGACGATGCGCCCGCCCGGCTTCGTCGCCGCCGCGCCGAGCGCGTCGAGATCGGCGACGATCGGGAGGTCCGAACCGTGCTCGGCGAGCAGCCGCGCCAGGTTCGCCGCAGAGCCTTCGGAGTCCGCGGCGACGATGACGCGATAGCCGTCGGCGAGCAAGCTGCGCAGGCGCGTGATCACGCCGTCGCCTTCGCCGACCATTGGCATCCAGCGCGCCGCGTTCAATGCCGGCGTGTCCGGTCGATCGGGTGCGTCGAGCACTTGCCATGCCGCCGCCGAGACCGACGACAGCAACCGCTGCGGGTCGAGGTGCAAGCGCGGGAACGTGTCGTCCTGCGCACCCCATGTCTTCGCCAACGTGCGGGCCAAGTCGTCTTCTTCGGCGAGCAGATCGTGAGCGCGGTCGCGCAACCGGCGCGGTTCGATGAGCAACACCTGCGCGTCGGTTGGCAACAGGTCCGTCAGCAACCGCCCAGTACCGGGCTCGTCGTCGGTGAGCCACGGCAGCCAGCTCTCCATGCCGTCGAAGAACGTGCCCTCGGCGAGGCGTTCCCAGTGCTCTCGGCCCCACGGCTCCGAGCCGACGAGCTTGCCGGCGCGCTGGCGCACCTCGTCGGTCGGCAACAGTTCGCGCGCCGGGAAGATGCGGGCTTCGGCGAGATCGATCGTCGAGCGTTGATCGGTGACCGAGAACTCGGTCAGACGATCGACCTCGTCGCCCCAGCAGTCGATACGGATGGGGACCTCGGCCGTCGACGGGAACACGTCCAAGATCGAACCGCGCAACGAGACCTCGCCACGATGCTCGACCAGCTCCTCACGCCGGTAGCCGAGGTGCACGAGGCGTGACAGCAACTCGGCGGGATCGAGCTGAGCGGCGGGACGGACGATGACGGGCTCGACGTCTTCGACATGGGGGCCAAGCCGTTGCAACACGCCGCGCACACTCGTCACGATCAGCCGCGGCATGCGATCGCGATCGCGCAGCCGCCACAACGCCGCCAACCGTTGCCCCATCGTCTCGATCGCTGGACTGACGCGTTCGAACGGCAACGTCTCCCACGCCGGGACGTGGACCAGTTCGTCGGCGGCGACGAACTGCGCCAAGTCGTCGACGAGCAGGCGCGCTGCGGTGCCGGTCGGTGTGATGACAACTATCGGGCGGCGTTGCGACAAGTGAGCGAGCGCGGCAATGGCCACCGCTCGCCCCGCTTCGGGGATGGCGACGGTGACGTTGACGCGTCCGAGCACCGCGCCGAGCGCGGGATCGTCACGGAGCAGTGGGGGTAGGCAGTCCAGGCGCATTGGTGAAAGGTCGAGGGTAGCGAGAAGTCGGGCGGGATCGGTGAGCGAGCTTGCCGAGCGTCGACCGGGCTCGCCGACCCGGATCAGCCTGGCGGCGCGTCAGCGGACGTTGAAACGCGTCATCGCCGCCTCGGGACCATCGGCGGCGATCGCTTCGACGGCGTCGGCGGCGACCTGGACGGACACTGCCAGTTCCTCGCGGAGCGCCTTCGGTAACCGGCGCAAGACGTGATCGGCGCCCATCGTCCGCCCGGGCGGCTTGCCGACGCCGATCCGGACCCGCACGAAGGCGTCGGTGTGGAGGTGCTGTTTGATCGACTTCAGGCCGTTGTGCCCGGCGAGGCCGCCACCAACCTTGACGCGCACGATGCCCGGTTCGAGATCGAGCTCGTCGTGGACGACGACGACGTCACCCACGTCGTCGATCCCGAAGCGCTTCACGAGCGCCACCGCCGCTTCCCCCGACAGGTTCATGAACGTCATCGGAAAGGCGAGCGCGACGCGCTTGCCCGCCAACGTGATCTCGGCGACGAGGGCGCGCTCGCGTCCCTTGCGCAACGTCGTACCGGCGCGACGAGCGAGCTCGGCGACGGTGGCCGCGCCGGCGTTGTGCAACGAGTGCTCGTACTCGGCGCCGGGGTTGCCAAGGCCGATGACAAGGACGTCTGATGGGGTGCCTCGGCGTTGCCCGCCGAACAGACCCACGTTGCGGGCTTACTCGCTGTCGCCGCCGCCCGTGCTCTCGCCACCGCCGCTTTCGCTCGCGGCGCCGTCGGCGGCGTCACCCTCGGCTGCTTCGCCTTCGGCTGCGGCTTCGACACCGGCGCGGCTGATGAGCACAGTGACGACCGGTGTGTCGGGATCGGCTGACGTCGATGTCCCCGCCGGCAGCGTGAGGTCAGCGATGCGGATCACGTCGCCCGGCTGCATATCTGAGATCTCGATCGTGATCTCGTTGGGGATGTTGCGAGGCGTCGTCAGGATCGGCAACGTGTCGACGGCGGCGTCGACCATGCCGCCTTCGGCGAGCACAGCCTTGGCTTCGCCGACGAGCACGATCGGCACATCGACGGTGATCTCCTCGTCCATGTTGACGACGAGGAAGTCGACATGGGTGACCGTGCGGCGGACCTTGTGGCGCTGCAGCTCCTTGACGACTGTCGGGTGCGTCTTGCCGCCGACGGAGAGCTGGACGACGGCGTTGATCCCGGCGGGACCGGACAGCGCGTGGCGCAGCTCGCGCCGGTCGACGACGACGGTCAGCGGGCTGATGCCCTGGCCGTAGACGACGCCCGGGATGCGCTCCTCGGCGCGCAGCCGGTTAGCAGCGCGCGAGCTACCGACGACGCGGGCTTCGGCGGCGAGAGTGATGGTGGCCATGGAGGCGCTCCTGGTACCGGGCGAGGGACCCGGCGACAGCCGGGCATGCAACGGACAAACGGCCTTCGATTCTACGGTCCGGACAGCCGTCCCGCCACCCGGCGATGGCAGACTGCCCCGATGCCTGGGTTCTCGGTCCGCCCGATGGAGACCGGCGAGCGGCGCGAGTCGGTGGCGGTGCTGGCGCGGGCGTTCTGGCACGACCCGTTGTTCGATGTCTTTGCCAAGGACCTGCTCCACGAGCAGCAGCTGTTGCCGGCGTTCTTCTCGGCAGTGATGAACGACGTCCTACGCGGCGGTGCCCGAGCCTGGGTGGCCGAGTTCGACGGCCGTCCCCGTGGCGTCGCCGGTTGGCTGGCGCCCGGCGCGTATCCACGCCAGCGCACCCACGACGCGCTGTTCCAAGCTCAAGCGATGCTCGCCGTCGCTCGCGTCCGCCACAAGGCGATGGCGCTGCGCTTGCTCACCGAGCTCGACCGCCGTCATCCGAAGGACCCGCACTGGTACCTGGCCGTGCTCGGCGTCGATCCGTCGTTGCAAGGCAAGGGCGCCGGCGCGTCGTTGATCGCGCCGGTGCTGGAGCGTTGCGACACCGAAGGTCTCCCTGCGTATCTGGAGACGCAGAAGGAAGCGAACGTGCCGTGGTACAACCGCTTCGCCTTCACCGTCACCGACGAGATCCGCCTGCCCGACGCGCCCCCCGTGTGGTGCATGCGCCGCGAACCCCGCTGAGGCGACAGTCTCTAAGGATCCGGGCTAGGGCGATGCGCGACGACGATCTTGAGGTCGCGCACGAGGTCGAGGTCGATCTGGGTCTCAGGGTGGGTAGCACCGAACTGCGCAAGATCCGCCCAGGTCCATGCAACATTGCGTTGGGTTCGGACCGCGGTCCTTGATCGATGCCAGCTCGGCTCGCCCGTGCTCGGGAAGGATGACGAGGTCAGTGGCGTACTCGACGAGCACACCACGTAGTCCGCCGCTCTGGAGCCGAGTGAGGACTGCGAGGGCTACGCATTCGTCCTGGTAGGAAAACCGAGCACGAGTTCGCGCACCCGTCTGCCCAGTTGCAGGCGCGATGTAGTCCACGAGCACCACAATAGGGTTCGGTGTGAGGCGGCTGGCGATGAGGCACAATGGGTCTATGACAGGAGTGCTGGCGTTGATCACCACCGATCCGCTCGTGTGCCACGGCCAGGCGACGATTCGCGGCACACGGATTCCCGTGAGCGTGATCCTCGACTGCCTCGCTGCGGGCATGACGACAGCCGGGATCCGTGAGCAATACCCGACGTTGACTGACGAAGGGGTGCTCGCCGCGGCGGCGTACGGAGCCGAGCTCGCACGCGATGAGTTCCTACCGTTCTCCGACGAGCGGTGAAGCTCAAGCTCGACGAGAACATCCCTGGAGACGCTCTTCCTGCTCTCCGATCGCTTCGGGTCGACACCGACACGGTTGTCGAAGAGCGACTGGCGGGTGCGACCGATCCCGTTGTGCTCAACGCCGCTCGGGCTGACGGGCGGATGCTCATCACGCTTGATCGGGGCTTCGGCGACGTTCGCAGCTATCCGCCAGGTACACATCCGGGCATCGTCGTACTCCGTCCGATCGATCAGCGCCCGGCGACGATCATCGCCACGCTGGAGCGGCTTGTGATCCACCATGACTTGGAAGCGCTCGCGGGATGCGTTGTCGTCGTGCAGCATGACGTGCTGCGAGTTCGTCGTCCGGCAGACGGCTCGGACCTCCGCTAGCGCGCCACGGGTCGAGGCGAGGCTATGACTGGTTCTCGCCGCCGAAGATCTCGGAGACGCTGGTGTCTTCGAAGACGGCGTTGAGCGCGTCGGCGATGATCTTGGCGACAGACAGCACTTCGATCTTGTCGAGCTGCTTCTCGGGCGGCAGCGGCAAGGTGTTGGTGATCACGACCCGGTCGATGGGGGCGTTCTTCAACCGATCGATGGCGGGACCAGAGAGCACGCCGTGCGTCGCCATCGCCCACACGTCGTTGGCGCCCTTCGTCTTCAAGATCTCGGCCGCGGAGACGATCGTCCCGGCGGTGTCGATCATGTCGTCGACCAAGATGCACTGGCGGCCGTCGACATCGCCGATGACATCACGGGCGACGGCGACGTTCGTCGTGCCTTTCGGGCGACGCTTGTAGATGAAGGCGAGATCAGCGCGCAGGTGCTGGGCAAGGCGCTCGGCGACTTTGATGCGTCCGGCGTCCGGCGAGACGATCACCGGGTCGACGGCGTGCGTGCGCAAATACGTCTCGAGCACCGGGATGGCCGTCAAGTGATCGACGGGGCCATCGAAGAAGCCTTGGATCTGACCGGAGTGGAGATCGACCGACACCATCCGCTTGGCGCCAGCAGCGCGGAACAGATCGGCCACCAACCGCGCCGTGATCGGCTCGCGCCCTTCGGCCTTGCGGTCTTGGCGGGCGTAGCCGTAGAAGGGGCAGACGGCGGTGATGCGCTTCGCCGAGGCGCGTTGAGCGGCGTCGATCATGATCAGCTGCTCCATGATCGAGTCGTTGATCGACGAGCCAGCATTGCCGGCGTGGCTCTGGATCACGAACACGTCGGTACCGCGCACCGACTCTGCGAAACGGGGTCGGATCTCGCCGTTGGCGAAGTCGACCAGGTTCGGCTCGCCCAGCTCGACATCGAGGCAGCGCGCGATCTCCTGCGAGAGGTCCAAGTGCGTGCGCCCCGAGTAGAGCGCCAACCGCTTCTTGGTGACCCGTTCCATCACGACCCCCTCTGATGACCTCGTCGCCCGAACCCATCCGGACTCAGTCTACGAGGAGGCGCTCACCGCGCGCCTGCTGGCTCAGAGGCGTCAGTCAAAGAGCGGCGTCGTCGCCGCGAATGGTGACGAAGGAACCGGTGCCCGTGTCAGCAGCGACCATCGCGCCCGGCTCGAGGACGGCGAAGGGACCGACATGGGCGGCAGTGCCGATGTCGGCATCGCGAGCGACGCTGTTCTCGACGTGCGCGCCCTGCCCGACGACCGTGTCGACGAGGCGAGCGTCAGGTCCGATGTCGCAGCCGTCGCCTATGACGGTGCGGCCTTGGAGGATCGTTCCCGGATAGAGCGTGACGTCGCGACCAAGCTCGACGGTGACGTCGATGAAGGTCTGGCGGGGATCGAGCATCGTCACACCGGCGAGCAGCCATTGCCGGTTCGTGCGCGCCCGCAGCTCGCGCTCGGCCATCGCCAGCTGGAAGCGATCGTTGACACCTTGCGCCTCGCTGGCTTCCTCAACGAGCATCGACGCCACCCGATGGCCGGTCGAGCAGAGGACGGCGATGACGTCGGTCAGGTAGTACTCGCCCTGGGAGTTGTCGGGCGACAGCATCCGCAACGACGGCCCGAGCAGGTCGCGCCGGAAGCAGTAGATCGCGGTGTTGATCTCGTTGACGGACAGCTCGTCGTCGTCCGCGTCGGACTGCTCGACGATCCTTGCGACGGAGCCGTCTTTGGCGTGGATGACGCGCCCGTAGCCGGTCGGGTCGTCGACGCGCGCCGTGAGCACGCTCGCCGCCGCGCCGGAGTTCTCATGGGCGGCGACGAAGTGCGCCATCGTGCGCGGCTGCAGCAGCGGTGTATCGCCCGGCAACACGACGACGGTCGAGGTGTCGTCGAGGTCGTCGTCGCCGAACGCGGTGAGCCCGACCAACACTGCGTCCCCGGTGCCGCGCTGGACTGTCTGCTCGACGAAACTCACGTTGAGGTTCGACGGGCTCTGCTCGGCGACCTTTTTGGTCACCCGCTCGGCCCCGTGACCGACGACGACGACGGTGCGCTCGACGTCGAGCTCGGCGAGGGCGTGCAGGACGTGCATCACCATCGGCCGGCCGCAGATCAGGTGCAACGGCTTGGGCCGGTTCGACCGCATGCGGGTGCCTTCGCCGGCGGCGAGGACGATGGCGGAGATGGGCGACGCGCTCATGATGTTGTTCTAGCCCGACGACGGTGTTTGCGGTCGCCGGCACGGCGACGTCTTCGTTGGCGCCGGTGGGCGGCTGTCAGCTGCG
>Ga0209069_10001924_pt1 | contig 10716 bp, 8 predicted proteins | sample Str013_2_FD_187202 | JGI IMG/M metagenome (GOLD analysis project Ga0209069, IMG submission 187202) | Freshwater sediment microbial communities in response to fracking from Pennsylvania, USA - Straight Creek_MetaG_SC_2013 (SPAdes) (version 2) | ecosystem: Environmental > Aquatic > Freshwater >...
TTCCACGGCAGATCGACGTTCACTACGGCGCTCGCCGCCTGCAGATTGAGGCCGACGCTGCCGCTGTCGGTCGACAGGAACAACCGGCAGGTGGGATCTTCCTTGAAGCGCATGATCTCGGCGCGCCGGCGCTGCTGCGGCACCGAACCGGTATGCCAGGCAACCTCGATCCCCATCTCGCCCGCCAAGTCGCGGATCATCTGCAGCATGCGCTCCCATTCGGAGAACACGATGATCTTGCGGCCCGGCTCCTCCAGCAGTTCTCCGAGAATGCGCTCCAGTTCCTCGAGCTTCGGGCAGACTCGGCAAGTCGGATCGAGGATGGCCGGAGTGTCGCAGATCATCCGCATACAGGCCAGAAACATCTGCAGCCGCTCAAACTCCTTGGGCAGCAGCGGCCGGCGCTGCGCGATCGCCATCAGGCGCGCGGCCTGGCCCTTGTAGTCCTCGTAGCGGACCCGCTGCTCGGGGAGCATGGCCACGAAATAATTCGTGACCGTGCGGCCCGGCAGCTGACCCTCGACGTCCGCCTTGCGCCGCCGCAGCATGACCGGGGCGACGCGATCGCGTAAGGCCGTGAGGTTCTTGTAGTCGACCGGACGGCCGCGCTCATCGAGGCTGTAGTAGTCGCGATTGAAACGGAACAGCGGCCCGAGCAGCTCGGGATCGAGGTACTGGACGATCGAGTACAGTTCGTCGATGCGGTTTTCCAACGGCGTACCGGTCAGCACGAAGGCATAGGGCGAGCACAGCTGTTTGACGCGTTTGGCCGTTTTGGTCTGCCAGTTCTTGATGCGCTGCGCCTCGTCGAGAATAACCACGTCAGGCGCCAGCGTGCGATTGATGTCGTCGGCGTCGACCAGCACCTGTTCGTAATTCACTATGGTGAAAAAGACGGGTGCGCCGTAGGCGGCCAGTCGCTGCTCGCGCGCGCCGAACACGGACCGCGCCGGCCGGTCGGTGAAGCGGGCGATCTGCTCTTCCCACTCGGCCTTCAGCGAGGCCGGGCACACAATCAGCACGCGCCCGACCTTTTTGCGGCGGGCCAGCAGTTCGCAGGCCGCGATCGCCTGCACGGTCTTGCCCAGGCCCATTTCATCGGCGAGCAACGCGCGCTCGCCGAACGCCAGATGCAGCATTCCCTCACGCTGATAGGGCAGCAGCGGCAATTTCACGAGATCGAATGAGGCCTTGCCGGTCTCGACATCGGCGAGAAACTTTTCACGCGATTTTGCGCGGGACCGTTGGCACTGTTCGCGCTCGAGCCATGGACCGAAATGCCGCGAGATGCGGATGGCTCGGCGCACGGCGGCGGGCGCTAAAGGCAAGGCGGCCAACAGCGCCCCGACAGTGCGGGGATCGTCTGTAATCTGCCCATCCGTCGTCAGGAACGGACGCAGCCATTCGTGCACCGAGCGCGGCCCGCCACTGGGCTCGGGCCAGGCGATGGCCGGGCGCGGGGTCTGGCGTCGGTCGAGATAGATTTCCACCCGTGTGCTGCGACCCGCAGCGGACGTGCCGGATGCTGCGGCGTGCTGCTGCCGCAACACCTCAAGAGCACCTTCGATGTGCTTACAAGTCCCGAGGCCGTTGACCCGGTGATCGATGCAGCCACACGAATTCGTGCGCCCGTCGAACTCGCGGATTTCCACCTCATAGACACCACCACTGTCCGAACGGATGCGGAACGTCCCGAACAGCGGCTGCTTCGGCTCCAGCGCCTCGATCGCTTCGATCTCGGTGCGTCCGCGCCAGCGCCGCAGCGCGATCTCGTCCTCATCGCTGGTTGCCCAGCCTTGGAGCTGCGGCGGACGCTCAGCGGCCTTGCGGTCGCGCGCCGGTTTGGAGGCAGCGAATCCGGGCCGGGCGGTTCGCACCGAGCGGCCGGTTTCGAGACGAAGCGGTGAGGTCTTGCGCATGCCCCTAATCTATCCGTCGGCACGAGGTTGCCGCAACGGCACGACGGCAACACTTTGCTGGTGTCCACAAGAATTGCCGATCATGAGGGACGAGCCGATCTCTTCGGCTTCGCGCCGCAGCTGCAACGGGAACGAGGCGATCTTGAAGGCCGGCTTGTCGCCATTGTCGGGATAGCATTTGCGCATCCAGCCCTGCCCGTCTGAGGCCCAGTCCTCAAGATAGGCTGCCGGCGTGCGCGGACCTTTGTCCTCGCCGACGCCGCGGCGCAGATGGAACAGATAATTCTCCAGTTTCAGTTCCAACTCAGTGTATGGCTGTGAACGGATGACCTGTACGAGGATCGTTAGCTGCAGGAAGCTTGCGACGCATTGAGTGACGTTGCTACCGTTGCATGCAGCGGTGCCATTCTGAGACTGCAGCAATTCAACCTAGTGGACTGTAACCAGACCTGGGTTGACCTATCATGTCAGTCGGATCGCCATCCGCTCTTGCCACCTGCTCCGCACTTGCTCATCATCCGTCCCGCGCCTCAAAACCCAAAAACACTGCTCGGGAACAACCACCATGCCACTAGCCCTTGGCCTGAACTCCGGCTCCTCCTTCGACGGCATCGACGTCGTGCTGGTCGAACTCACGCCGGGCCCCGATGGCCACCCGGCCCGCCCCAAGTTCCTCACAGGCAACAGCTACGACTGGCCCAAGCCGGTGGCCGAGATCGTGCTGCGCGCCTTCGAGAACCAGATCTCGCTGTTCGAATTCACCCGCCTGAACTATCTCGCGGGCGCGGTCTATGCCGAATGCGCGCGCAATCTCATGCGCGACGCGAACCTGAAGCCGGGCGACCTGGAGGTGATCGGCTATGACGGGCAGACCCTCTATCAGGAACCGCCGATCCATTCGCGGCTGAAGAATTTCGACTACGACGCCGACATCGTGGCGCGCTGGCTGGATGGGCCGTTCCCGTGTGGCCTGCAGATCGGTGAACCCTCGATCGTCGCCGAGGTGTGCCAGACCCCCACGGTCACGCACTTCCGGCCCATGGACCATACGCTGGGCGGGACCGGCGCGCCGCTGATGCAGTATCTCGACTTCGTGGCGTTCCGCGATATCGGGCCGATCCTGACGCTGAACATCGGCGGCATCGCCAATTGCCAGCTGGCGCATGCGGATCGGAGCAAGATGATGGCCTTCGATACCGGGCCGGGTAATGTCATGCTGGACCATGTCATGCGCAAACGTCAGGATAAGCCTTATGACAAGGAGGGCGCGCTGGCGCGCACCGGCAAGGTCGACGCCAAACTTATGGTGCGGCTGAAGGACCACGACTTCTTCAAGCGGCCGGTGCCGCGCAGCGCTTGGCGGCTGGATTTCGGGTCGAGCTATGCCGACGCCTTCATGGCCGATTATGCGCATCTCAGCGACGCCGACTTGATGGCGACGGTGACGGAATTTGCCGCCTACGCCATCACGCGCTCGATCACCGACAATGTCGGGACGCTTGCCGAGATCAAGACCATCATGGCGTCGGGCGGCGGTACGCGGAACGGCTTTCTCATGGAGCGGCTGGCGGCGCATATGCCCAAGGGACTGCGGTTGACCATGTCCGACGAGTTCGGCGTGCCGGCAGCGTTTAAGGAAGCGATCAAGTTCGCGACGCTGGCGCATGCGACGGTGAACCTGCTGGCCAACAACATTCCGGCCGCGAGCGGAGCCAAGGGCTTCGGCATTCTCGGCAAGTTGGTGCAGCCGCCGCGACTGGCGCGCGGAGTGTCGTGATGCCCGTCATCAGCTCTGACAGGCTTCCAGGACTCTGACGCGCCCTTTGGCGCGGCAGATATCCGGGTTGTCACCGGTTGCGGCAGTCTACGAGGCTCTGCGTCGGGCGGGTCATGGTCGAAGTGATCCGTTGCCGCGCTTTGGATAGTCAACACGTCAGGAGCGGCCGTGCCCCAGTACAGCCACCTCAGACAAGGGGCTCGTCCAGTTCGCCGAGGCAAAGCAGCGGTTCCCGAGGTCCCCCCGCCTAGCCGACCAAAAAAAGTCCAGGCGGGGCTGCTTGCCCTGCTTCGGTAGCTGGTCAAATTTGCAATCGGCATTTTCATGCATTGAATTGCTGAAAAGCTTGGATACTATCGGTGCTGCAGGGCGGCCGATAAAAAGCCGGAGCCGCCTCTTCACATGGGAGGAAATCTGCATGTCTGTTAGAAAACTGTTGGTTGGGGCGCTGATGGCCGGAGCTGCAACTTGCGGCCTGGCCCAGGGCGCTTCAGCGGGCCAGTATGATGGCGTCACCATCAACATCCTGACCCGCCCAGGTCCGGTCATCGCCGGCATGGTCGCCCAGCGTGGCAAAGAGTTCGAGACTGCCACCGGCGCCAAGATCGTCGTCAACGAAGTACCGTTCGCCGAGATTTTCCCGAAGCTGCAGAATGACTGGAGCACGGGCACCAACTCGATCGACGTCGGCGTGTTCGCCGCCGGCTGGGGTGTGGAGCTGGCCTCCGCTGGTCTGCTAGAGAACCTCGATCCTTATATGGCCAAGGACACCAAGATCGACGCCGCCGACCTCGCGCCCTATTTCCGCGAGTTCGGGATGAAGATCGGCGGCCATACGATGCTGATCCAGCTCGATGGCGACTTCCAGATGGTCTACTACCGTAAAGACATCCTGGACAAGATGAAGCTGGAGCCGCCCAAGACCTGGGACGACTACCTCGCTCTTGCCAAGGCCATGAATGGCCAGGATCTGAACGGCGACGGCAAGCCGGACTACGGCAGCTGCATCTTCAAGAAGCGCAATGCTCAGTCCTATTTCGCCATCCAGACGGTCGCTGCCGCCTTCGTTCAGACCCAGGGCACGGCGCAGGGCTTCCATTTCGATGGCAAGACCATGAAGCCAGTGATCAACAACGAAGCCTGGAAGAAGGCTTTCGAAATCTACAAGGAAACCGGAAAATACGGTCCGCCTGAAGAACTCAACATGGACATCGGCGACACGCGCGCCCTGTTCAAGGCCGGCCGTTGCGGCATGCTGATCGAGTGGGGCGATCCGCCGGTGCTCGCTCTTGAGAAGGACGCCACCGCCGTCAAGAACCAGCTGTTCGCTGTCGGCGCACTTGGCAGCAAGCAAGTTCTGGACCGCGCGACCGGCAAGCTGGTGCCAGTGACCAAGGAGTCTGCGCCCTACGCCGTCGATGGCATCAACTACGCGCCGTTCTCCGCTTTCGGCGGCTGGGCCGGCGCCATCAACGCCAAGATCGACCCGAAGAAGAAGCAGGCTGCCTATGACTTCCTGTCCTACATGAACCAACCCGCGCAGTCGAACGTAGACGTCACCATCGGTTGGGACGGCTTCAACCCCTACCGCCTGTCGCAGTTGAAGGACACTGCACTGTGGGAGAAGGCCGGCTTTACCAAGGACGCGGCCGCCAACTACATCGGCGCCATCAACGGGGCCTTGAATAACCCGAATATGGCTTCGGACTTCAAGCTTCCAGGCGCGCAGCAGTACTCGGGCGTTGTTCTCGACACGGAACTTGCCCGCTATCTCGCCGGCGAGATCACGGTCGACGAAGCCTTGAAGAACATCGAGACGGGTTGGGAGAAGATCACGGAGGACTTCGGCCGCGACAAGCAGATCGCAGCCCAGGCGCTCGCCCTCGGACCGGCCAAGTAAACGTGATGGCAATAACGACAGAAACGATAAGCCAGCCGGGCGCGCTCCCGGCTGGTGCTATGCAGCGCGAGAGCTGGGGCGAATGGTCCGACCGGCACTCGCGCACCTTTTTCATCGCCCCGGCGGTGACTCTCATTCTCGTTTTCGCAATTTTCCCGACCTTTTATTCGATCGTCTTCGCGCTGAGCCGGGTCAAATTCTCGCCGAATGGCCTCGTGTTCCGCTTTGTTTGGTTCGACAACTTCAAGACCCAGTTCAACGGCAACGAGCAGGCGCATTTCCTGGGTCGCTTGAACAGCATTAGTATCTTTGGCTACGTCTTCAGCGCAATTCTCATCGCGGCCGTCTTATGGTGGTATTTTCGCGCGCTGATGAAGTCCAGCGTCGTCGGCAATATCGGGCGCCTCATATCGGCCGCCGCTGCCCTTGGTTTGGGCCTGCTGTTTGCGGCCACGCTGCTCTCCGGCAACCAATGGGGCACCCTGCTCAACACGTTGTTCTACGTCTTTGCCGGCTGCTCGATCCAATTCGTGATCGGAACCGCGCTGGCCTTCCTGTGCTCGCAGCCGATCTGGGGCAAGAGCTTCTTCCGCGTCATCTTCTTCATACCTCTGATGATCACGCCGCTGGGTATCGGCTATGCCTGGAAAATGATCCTGGACGTCACCAAGGGACCGTTCAAGCCGTTCTGGGAGTTCATCGGTCTAGGCGGTTGGGCCTGGTCGTCGGACGCCTGGGCCGCGCGCTGGTTCGTCATCCTGGGCGATAGCTGGCAATGGATCCCGTTCATCTTCATCGTCATGCTGGCGGCGCTTGAAAATGTCTCCAAGGATCAAGTCGAGGCGGCGCAGGTCGATGGAGCCTCCAGCGTGCAGATCTTCAAGGACATCACTTGGCCGCAGGTCGTGCCGGTGGCCGCGACCGTAATCCTCATCCGCATGATCGAGGCCTTCAAGATCGTCGACCTGCCCAACATCATGCTCGGCGGCGGTCCTGGCATCGCGACAGAATCCATGACGCTGCACTCGGTCTTCCTGTGGCGCGCCAACAACATGGGCGACAGCGCGGCGGTAGCCTATCTGCTGCTGATCCTGACCGTCGTTGTGTGCTCGTCGTTCTTCAACTACGTGGTCCTCAATCAACTGCGCAAAGCCCACGCATGAGCCAGGCGAATTTCAAATTCGAGAAAAGCGACCGCAGTCTGATGGAGCGGCTGTTCGAGCCGCCCGCGCCCGGCAAGATGTCGTTCACCGGCAATCTCGTCGCCTATGCGCTGCTGCTGTTCTGGTCCGCCTTCGTCCTGTTCCCGATCTATTGGGTGATCATCACCAGCTTCAAGGACGCCAAGATCGTCAACGAGGGGCCGTACTACATTCCCTTCTACGATTTCCAACCGACGCTCGATGGCTGGCGGGCCCTCACGATCGACCCCGACTGCGGCCCTTATGCCTTCGTCCACCAGATCGGGGTCAACCTTTACAATGCTTTTGCCTACCTGGTCTCGCCGCTGGTCACGATTGATCGGATGCAGCCGGCGATTTGCAAGGTGTTGCTGGCCTATCAAAACTCGTTGATCATCAGCATCTTCGCAACTGCCCTGTGCATGATCGTGGGCAGCATGGCCGCCTATGCGTTGGCCCGCGTGGCCTACGCGCCCAAGTTCGGCAACATCGTCATGTTCGTAATTCTCGCGCTCGGGTCGATCCTGACCTCCACCTATGCTGGCGTGCATTGGGCGCTGGCCACAGTCGCGGCTCTGGCCCTGTTCTTCCTGCTGGCGCGCTCGCTGGGACGGTTCTTCAAATCGACGCTCGGCAACAACGACATCCTGTTCTGGATCATCTCGCAGCGCATTCTGCCGCCCATCGTCGTCGTCATTCCGATCTATATGATGTTCCAGGCCGTGGGTCTTGTGGACTCGCATCTGGCGCTGATCCTGGTCTATGCCGTGGCCAACTTGCCGATCGTGGTCTGGCTGATGTACGATTTCTTCCGCAGTCTGCCGATCGAGCTTGAGGAGTCGGCGCAACTCGACGGCGCGACGCGCTTTGGCATCTTCTGGGACATCGTGCTGCCGCTGACCCGACCGGGCTTTGCGGCCACAACGCTGCTGACGCTGATCCTGAATTGGAACGAATATCTGTTTGCGGTCTTCCTATCGACCGCCAAGGCGCAGACCATGCCCATAATGATCCAGGCTAAGAATGCCGGCGAGCGCGGCACCTTGTGGTGGGAAATGTCGGCGATCATCGTCGTCATGATCATACCGGTGATCCTGATGGCAATCTTCCTGCAACGGTTCATCGCCAAGGGCGTGCTGCTCGGCGCGGTCAAGGGATAGTGGGTATCAAGATGGCCGATGGAGCGATGATAAAACCGGGTGTACCAGTCTCGTTCAATAAGGTGCAGAAGTCGTTCGGCTCGGTGCGGGTGCTTGAGGAGCTGAACCTGCAGGTGCAGCCGGGTGAATTCCTGGTGCTGCTCGGGGCCTCCGGCTCCGGCAAGACCACGGCCTTGCGCATTCTGTCAGGCTTGGAAACGGCGAGCGCCGGGCGCGTCACCATTGGCGACCGCGACGTGACGGACATTTTGCCGAAATACCGCGACATCTCGATGGTGTTCCAGTCCTACGCTCTGTACCCGCACAAGACCGTGGCCGAGAATATCGGCTTTCCGCTGAAGGTGCGCAAAGTCCCGCGTGCCGAGATGCAGGCCGCCATCAAGGACGCCGCGGCCCAGGTGCAGCTGGACCACTTGCTCGGCCGCTATCCGCGCGAACTCTCGGGCGGGCAGCGCCAGCGCGTCGCGCTCGCCCGCGCCATCATCCGCCGCCCGTCGGTGTTCCTGATGGACGAGCCGCTCTCCAATCTCGACGCCAAGCTGCGCGGCCATATGCGCGCCGAACTCAAGCACATGCAGCAGTCCTTCGGCATCACCACCATTTACGTCACGCACGATCAGATCGAGGCCATGACTTTGGCGCACCGCATCGCCATCCTCGAGAAGGGCGTGCTGCAGCAACTCGATACCCCCGAGCAGATTTACAACAACCCGGCAAACCTGTTCGTTGCGCAGTTCATCGGTTCGCCGCCCATGAACATCGTCAAAGGCTCCCTGGACAGCAGCACCTTCCAGGCCCATGGCGCCGCCGTCGCCGTTCCGGTTCAGGGCCGCGTCGACTCCGCCGTGCTTGGCGTCCGGCCGGAGGATTGCACCCTCGCCGCCCCGGCACCCGGCGGACTGACCGGCGAAATCTACACCACCGAGCTGATCGGCGACCACACGCTGGTGACGCTCAAGATCGGCGGCGATTTCCTGGCCGTAAAGGCGTCCAAGGATTTTCGCGCTGCCCCCGGCCAGGTGGCCGGAGTCGGCGTGGCCAGGGAGCGGTTGTTCGTGTTCGACGCCGCCAGCGGCGCGCGCCTGACCTAGTACCCACTTTAACAACTCCCTGGCACGTCTGACGGCCCAAGACGCTTGCCGGGCAGGAGCGAGGCCGCGACGATGTGGGTCATCGGCAAGGCCTCGCGACGCCCCGGCAAGCGTCTTCGGCCGCCCTTTGGGTCGCCGAACCCGGGCGCCTGGTGCGTTGGCGGCGCTCGACGATGCACCACATCGCCGTCGCACCGCCGCCTGCCATGCGCTCCGGCCTCGGCGATCAGACGTGCCAGGGAGTTGTGAAAGTGGGTACTAGGGTCGGTCGGCGGTTCAGCATAAGCACTGCCGAACATTTGCGAAGGCCGCTGAGTTTGGGTAAGGCGCTCACATATGCCGTCCTGGGCTTTTGGTCCGTCGTCTGCCTGTTCCCCATCTACTGGTTTGCAGTCACGTCGTTCAAAGGCGAACTCGACGTCCTCATCGCCCCGCACTACCTGCCGTTCGTGGACTTCAAGCCGCGACTAGATGCCTGGATTTTCATCTTCACTGATCGTGAAGACAATCTCGGATCGCGGTATCTCAACTCGACGCTGATCGCGCTGGTTTCCACCGTCGTCACCGTTCTGTTCGGCGCCATGGCGACCTACGGCCTATCGCGCTTTCCATTGCAACGCCTGCTGAGCGACAACGCAATTCGCGCCGCCATCCTGGCCTCGCGCATCCTGCCGCCGGTCGCCATCGTAATACCGCTCTACGTTATGGCGCGGGCGACGGGAACGCTCGACACCCGCTTCGCGTTGATCGCGACCTACTCCGCCGCCAATCTTCCCGCCGTGGTGTGGTTGCTGCAGCCGGTGTTGGGCAAGGGCACCTCCGAACTGGAGGACGCCGCCCGCATCGAGGGCGCCTCGCACTGGGAGATCTTCTCAGGCATCGTGTTGCCAGCCGCAGCCAGCGGCATCGCCACCGTGGCCTTGCTCAACTTTGTGCTGTGCTGGAACGAGTATCTCTTTGCTTCGGTGCTGGTAAGCGATCACGCGCTGACAGTGCCGCCCTGGGTGGTCGGCCAGATCTCGATGAAAGAGGCGCAGATCATCGGCGAGGGCGAGGAATGGGCGCGCCTGTCGGTGGCCATCGTGCTGATGATCTTGCCACTGTTGACCATTGCAGGGCTGTTACAGGTTCTCAATCATCAAATGAAAATGTTCCGCCACTGATCGCTCCGTTGACACGACGACTGCGTTGGAAATCCCGCTCGTTCAGCTCCAATAGCACGATCTGCCCGTCGAACTTGCTGGCAATCGGTAAGTCCTCGAGTACAAGCGTCAGGCCCTGCGCCGCCGCCGGCCTCATGTCGCTCGCCAGCGGGCGAGCCGAGACGGCGGACCTCATCGCCGAGCCATCGCTATACGGACTACTGCGCCAATAGCCCATGACACGGACCGCCTGGGCTTGGCCGGCAACGACCTGCGTCGTCTTTGCGCGACCGTGTTGCAAGCGGTACAGTCAATATGCGGCTGTCACCGGCATTGATCTTGTCATGAGCGGAACCTCGCGGTTGTGCCGCGGACCACCAGACCGCATTCGACAATAGCCCGTTTGGGCTTGCCGCGCGTTTCACCCGTCACCCGGGCATGCAACATATCCAAGGCGCTGCGCGCCAACTCATCCTTAGGCTGCGCGATGGTCGTCAGTGAAATGCGCCTGAGGCCGGCGATGATGATGTCGTCGTAACCGACCAC
>Ga0209069_10001926_pt1 | contig 10707 bp, 12 predicted proteins | sample Str013_2_FD_187202 | JGI IMG/M metagenome (GOLD analysis project Ga0209069, IMG submission 187202) | Freshwater sediment microbial communities in response to fracking from Pennsylvania, USA - Straight Creek_MetaG_SC_2013 (SPAdes) (version 2) | ecosystem: Environmental > Aquatic > Freshwater >...
TAAATGTAACCAGAATAATCAGTATTTGGTTGTGACTTTGTTTATTCCTGGCTAGAAGTGTTTCTTTATCTTTATTAATGATTAAAATGGGGAAAATGAGTAAGCCTTTGTTGCTATTGACATTGGTGCTGTTTCTGGGATGCCAGAAGAAAGACGGGTTTTCTCCTTCGTTTAAAGTGCCGCCCCAGTTCCAGCCCATTGTGGATAGTTTTTTAACGGCAGCATCGGCCAGGGGGCGCCAGATGACCATTGATAACCTTATCATACAATATGATTCTACATTGCCGAATGGCATTTGTGCACAATCGAATGTAATTTCCAGCGAGAACAATATTCAAAAGATAATTTACGTGAATGCGTTGTTGCATTGCGCGCAAAATGATCAAATGATGGAGACGCTGATCTTTCATGAAATGGGTCATTGCCTGTTGGGCAGGCGGCACGATGGAAGTCTTTTGCCAAACGGCGATCCGAAAAGCATTATGATTGCGAATGATATTACGATTTATTCGCCCTGCCTGTATAACCTGGGCAATCCCAATTGCGATAAAAGAAGCAGGCGGAGCTATTATATTGATGAATTGTTTAATCCCAGTACCCCGGTGCCGGATTGGGGGAAATAATAATGATGATCATCTCCCTTCCCATTTTATTCCTTTGATGCCCGTTTGATGGAGCCTTTCGATTAATTGACCCGTGTGGTGCTGTAAGTGCCGGATATTGTAGAGATGCAATTCGAAACGGTTTAATGGAATCCAATCAAAACCACTGCTGTCTTCCATTGGAAAGCGGTTCACCCATGATTCGATACTGTTAAAAACAGCAACCGTATATTCCATCATTTCATCTTTCAGGTATATTCTTTCAATATGGATGGGTTGATGATCCTTCGTGTGGGTGCCCAGCAGATTATAATTTTCAATATGGTGGGGATAGGGAACATACTCAACGGGATTGGCCGATAAATAGAGGGTTGTGTAAAATAAAGCATGGTATACAATTCGCCAGTAAGCATTTTCATATTCTTCGTTTGCCCAGATACTATCCGGGCATTTTTCAATAACATCCATCAGCATTTTTAAGGATGCCTGGTACTGGCGGGTTATCTCTTTGTGCATGGCTGTATATTTATTTTAATGATATAAATATTATATCTCTTTGCTCATTATATACATTCCCCTGTACTCCTCTTTCATATTGATGTAGTCCAGGCGGGTTTGGGCGATGGTTTGAAAACCCAGTTTGGTATAAAAGCCCATTGCATCGCTGCTATCCATTGTTTTTAACCATAGAATGGATTTGTTCTTATCTTTTGCAAGACCGGTTACGAAATCAATGGCTTTTTTTCCCAGTCCCCTGCCGGTGGCGGATTTAATAATATAAATTCTTTCCAGTTCCATGGCCGATTGAGAAGAATAATTTTCAATGCCTTTATCGATATTCAGTTTGATTAATCCTACGGGAGCGGATTTGTAGTAGATAAGATAGAACAATGCGTTGGGGTCTTTCAGTTCTTTGGTGAATTGTTCATGGCTAAAGCTGGACTGAATATATTCCCTGCCTTCATCGTGCCACAGGTATAGATAGTGGTCGGAGTATGATTGTGTGGAAACAGCCATCATGATGGGGAGATCGTAGATTGTGCAGGGTTTGAAGTCCATTGTTAGATTAATATAATGAAGGGGTTGAATTATTCAATTGATTAAAACAATTAGTTAAGTTTTATTGTAATTATTTTCCTTTCTGTGTCAATGTCAATTTCTTCCGCGCCTTCGTTTACCGGAATACAGTTTTCAACAGGTAATCCCCTTGCGTATTTACTTAACGCTTTATTGCCAAATTTTAATGTGAGCAAATATTTGTCCTGGCCATCGTATCCAATATAGGCAACCATCGTAACTTCTCTTTTATCGTTGATAGCTTTTTTAGAATACTCATTTTCAAATGTTGGCAATAGGATACCGTCGCACAAAAGCCCGGCCAGTTCCTTCTTATGGGAACGGGCAAAGGCATTATTGAGCAGGTGCTCCAGCGTAGTACAAAAATCATTGTCCAGCATTTAAATTGATAAATTAAAGGAAGAAAAGGTAAATAATATTTTCTTCATGTATGAAATTGCGTCGTATGTACTGACATTCAACTTTCAGGAGGAAGTAGGTTATAGAATTATTTCTAGTTGCTCATTATTTCTTTACGGATAATTAGCCGGACGGAATTTATTGCCGAATATTGTTACTGTGGTACAAGGGAGTGGCACAACGATGCCAAATAGTAGCAACCAGGCCGGACAACATTAAAAATGATATATTATGCCTTCCGGATTATTATGCGGCCATTGATTGGTCCGCCTCTGCCAGTAAGTCAGTAATTCTAATAGTTATCCTACCAAAATATGGGTCCAGGTACATCCTGGTCGAATGATGGTCGAAAGACAAGACTTCCCAAGCTATACACAAAGCCTTTCTATGAACCGGATCAATTGTCAGCATAGGCTGAAAACGGCACTTCCTTTCAGCTTCTGCCTTTCAGCTTTTACCTCTTACCTGCAAATAATATTAATACATACCCAATTGCTGTTTTTGCCTTAATTTCGGCACTCAAATCTGTTGAATTTTATGGCTGAAGTGATTCTTATGCCTCGTCTGAGCGACACCATGACTGAAGGTGTGATTGCGGCATGGCACAAAAAGGTGGGCGATCCAGTGAAAAAAGGCGATTTACTCGCTGAAGTGGAAACCGATAAAGCCACCATGGAACTGGAAAGTTATAAAGACGGTACATTGTTGCATATTGGCTCGGACAAGGGTGGCAAACTGCAGGTGAATGACCTGCTGGCCATTATTGGCGTACCGGGAGAGGATATTTCTTCCCTCGTAAAAAAGGGTGGCGCTGCTGCCCCGGCTGCTGAGCCCAAGGTGGATACCAAGAAATCAAAAGATGCCGCTCCGGCCAAACAAGCCGCGGCAAGTACTGCTACAGCAAGCGCACCGGCTATGGACCTGACCAAAATGGAAGAAGTAATTCTGATGCCCCGGCTGAGCGATACCATGACAGAGGGCGTAATTGCTGCCTGGCACAAAAAGGTGGGCGATATGGTGAAGAAAGGCGACCTGCTGGCCGATATTGAAACCGATAAGGCCACCATGGAACTGGAGAGCTACAAGAACGGAAAGCTATTGTATGTGGGTGCGGAGAAGGGTGAAAAAGTACCCGTCAATGCCCTGCTTTGTATAATTGGAGAAGAAGGAAAAGTGGACGTGAACAAGATTGTGGCCGCTGCCAAAGGCGGCGCCGTGGCTGCTGCTGCCACAAAGCAAGAAACTACTACAGCAACTGCCACTGCTACAAACGCTGCACCCGCTGCGGAAACCAATGGCAGGGTAAAAGCATCCCCGCTGGCCAAAAAGCTGGCGGCCGAAAAAGGCATTAATATAAGTGCCGTCCAGGGAACCGGCGATGGGGGAAGGATTACAAAAGCTGATATTGACAATTATACACCTGCAGCTTCGTCAGCCAGCAGTAGTCCGTCGAAATCTGCGGCACCGGTTAGCACCGCTCCTGCAGGACAGGTAAGTTATGATGAGGTACCAGTATCTCAAATGCGTAAGGTAATAGCGAAGCGCCTGGCGGAGAGTAAATTTTCGGCTCCGCATTTTTATCTTACCATGAGTATTGATATGGACAAGGCGGTGGAGAGCAGAACGAAGATTAATGAAGTAAGCAAAGTAAAAATATCATTTAATGATTTTGTACTGAAGGCCTGTGCCGTGGCGCTGAAACAGCATCCCGCTGTAAACAGCAGCTGGCTGGGAGATAAGATTCGTACCAATCACCATGTAAATATTGGTGTGGCCGTTGCCGTTGAAGATGGACTGCTGGTACCTGTGGTTCGTTTTGCGGATACAAAATCATTGTCGCAGATAGGTACAGAAGTAAAAGATTTAGCCCAAAGGGCCAAGGACAAAAAATTACAACCCTCCGACTGGGAAGGAAATACATTTACGATTTCAAACCTGGGTATGTTTGGTATTGATGAATTTACCGCCATCATCAATCCGCCAGATGCATGTATACTTGCAGTAGGCGCCATACAGCAGGTTCCGGTGGTAAAGAATGGCCAGGTTCAACCAGGCAATATCATGAAGGTGACGCTTAGCTGTGATCACCGCGTGGTGGATGGCGCTACCGGTTCTGCGTTCCTGCAAACCCTGAAAGGATTGCTGGAGGAGCCGTTGCGCATGCTGGTGTAATCTTTATTGGAGCCTTTCCCTAATACCCGTCGTACATATTGTATAAACGCTTCTATATAGCGCTGATGCACATACGCAGCAATAAGTGTATGTTTGCTGCGATCGCTTTTATAAAAATGAAACGGCCGGCATGATACTTGGTATTCATTAGAATTCCTGTACCCGGTATTAAACCTGATCCTTTGGTATGAGTAAATCCAGTGTATTAAAGAGGCTGTACCTCCTTTGGAGGGAGCGGAATTTCTTTGGTTTAAGAAGAAAGCTTCCCGAAGATATCTTCAGCGAGGTGTATAAAAAAAACACCTGGGGCGGCGACCCCGGTACTTTCTATTCCGGCAGCGGAACCGATCATCCCAATGTGGTATTGTATATAGAGCACCTGGTAGAATTTATTAAAACCAGGAAAATAGCCTCCATCGCTGAAATTGGTTGTGGTGATTTCACCATCATGCAGGAAGTGTTGGACCGTGTGAACATTCATTATACCGGCGCTGATATTGTGCCTGAATTAATACGCCATCACCAGGAAGCAAATGGAAACGATAAGCGGCAATTTATACAATTGAATGCAGCCAAGGATGATCTACCGCATGCAGATATGATTATCATCCGGCAGGTATTGCAGCATTTAAGTAATAGCGACATCGAAAAAATACTTCCCAAACTATCGAAATACAGGTATGCCTATATTACCGAGCATTTGCCCGTAACGGATAATGTGGAATACAACCTGGATAAAATAACCGGTCCGCATATACGCATGCGGGTAAACAGTGGTGTGTTTATCGACATGCCGCCGTTTAATTGTAAAAACGTAAGTGTATTATTTGAATACCGCCAGGACGATAAATTGAAAAGAAAGCTGGTGCCGGCGGTTATCAGGACCTATATGGTAGACAATACAAGGCGGTGAAAAAGCGCATGCTGCAGACAATGTGTGATCCCTATAGAATTATTTTAACGGTTGCTCACCATTATTGATTCTTCTTACCTTACTGTAATCATTCACCAAAAACAACTGTTATGGAACTGGGTAACGCACTCAACTGGTTCGAGATTCCGGTTGCTGATTTTGACCGGGCCAAAAAGTTTTATGAAACCATATTCAGCTACCAGATGCCGGAAAACAATATGGGTCCTACGAGGATGGGTTTCTTCCTCTATGATTTTCAATCAGGCAAAGTAGGTGGCGCCATTGTATATAATCCTGCTATGCATGTGCCCAGCGAAAAGGGAGCGCTTATTTATTTGAATTGCCAACCCAACCTGCAGGTAATGCTCGACAAGGTAGAGGGTGCCGGAGGCAAAATAATAACGATAAAAACAGGTATAGGGAACAATCTTGGCTTCATGGCGATTATTACCGACAGTGAAGGCAACCGCATCGCATTGCATTCAATGGGATAGATAATGTTGCTTTATTATTTATTAATAAGACTTATTGGTTGGCAATAATTGCCTGTTAATTTCTATTGTCATTAACAATGCCACTTATTTCTGTGCGGCTAAAATCAGTTACCTTCAAATCAGTATGGTTCAACAATCCACCATCCAGTTACTGCGTTTCCATTTTTCTTTTTTTTTGATGCCTGTATACCTGTTTGCCCTGAGCCAGGTAGTAGACATTAACTGGCCGCATGCGTTACTGATATTTGTTATCCTGCATTTGTTGATTTATCCCGCCAGCAATGGTTATAACAGTTATATGGACAGGGATGAAACGAGTATTGGCGGATTGGAAAAGCCGATGCAACCCACGAAAGAATTGTTTTATGTAACCGTGATAATGGATATGGTGGCAGTATTGAGCAGTTTTATCATCAGTAGTTATTTCGCATTGGGTATATTATGCTACATTCTTGCTTCGAGGGCCTATAGTTACCGCGGCATACGTTTAAAAAAATACCCGGTGGTCGGGTACCTGACAGTGGTGATCTTCCAAGGCGCGATAACTTACTGGCTGGTATATTACGGCTGCAGGGAGCCGATGTCGCTTCACCTGCAAACCAGCACCCTGCAGGGGATGGTAGCCAGCAGTTTACTGATTGGTGGTTTTTACCCGCTAACTCAAATATACCAGCATGAAGCAGACAGGAAGGATGGCGTTACGAGTATCAGTAGTGTACTTGGATACCGTGGCACTTTTATTTTTACAGCAATTGTGTACAGTTTTGCGTTTATGGTACTAGCATTTCATTTCTATTCTCAGTTAGAACCTGTTAAATTCTTTGTCCTGGCAACCAGTATGCTACCTATTCTCGTATATTTCTTTATATGGGCACGAAAAGTGTGGAAGGATAACAGGAATGCCGACTTTAAACATACCATGCGTATGAACGTGCTGGCTTCAGTTTGTACCAATATTGGTTTCATTGTACTTATAATCTGGAAATTTTTTGAGTAAAATAATAGCGATAGGAACAGCGGTACCGCCACACAAGCACCAGCAGGATGATATACTCCAGTTTATGCAGCAGGTGTACGCCATGAACGAAACGGACAACAGGAAGATAAGATTTCTTTACCACCAGAGTGGTATTAAAACCCGGTATTCTGTTGTGCCCGACTATAACCGGTCTATTAATGAATGGAAGTTTTACCCGCATTCTGAAAACCTGGAGCCATTTCCTTCGCTGGAATTGCGCATGGCCTGGTACAATAAATATGCTGGGCCATTGAGTGTGGATGCCATTCGCAATTGCGTGGATGGTCATATTCATACCAAAGAGATCACACACCTTATTACAGTTAGTTGTACCGGTATGAGTGCACCGGGATTGGATTTACAGGTAATGGAATTACTGGACCTGCCGAAAAATATATACCGTACTTCAGTCAACTTTATGGGTTGTTATGCTGCCATTCACGCCATGAAAATGGCGGATGCTATTTGCAATAATGATAAGCAGGCCAAAATTATGATTGTATGTACCGAATTGTGTACACTGCATTTTCAGAAAGAAGCCACGCAGGATAATATTGCCTCCAGTCTTTTATTTGGCGATGGCGCTGCTGCAGTATTGATTACGCATGATTCGTTCAGTAAAAAAGGATGGCATATAGATAGCTTTTATTCGGAAATACTTGCGAAGGGGAAAAAGGACATGGCCTGGGAACTAAGTTCCAGTGGATTCCTGATGACCCTGAGTGGGTATGTACCGGAATTAATTGAAGAAGATTTCTCTCCATTGATAAATCGTGCGGTGGAACACGCAGGTATCTCTTTAACGGATATTACAAATTGGTGCATTCACCCAGGCGGCAGAAGGATACTTGATGCCATCATAAAGACATTACAATTGCCAGCCGACAGTTTACAGAGAAGCTATGACATATTGAAAGAATACGGCAATATGTCATCTCCTACTATTTTGTTTGTATTGAAAAGAATCATGCAGCAACCTTCTCAGAAGGGAAGCAACAAGCTATTAGGTGCCGCATTTGGCCCGGGACTTACCATGGAGACCTTTACCTTATCGACGCAATAATCCATCCTTTCTTCTTAAATAAACCTGTGAATTTTTCCAGCCGAACATACGATAAAGAATTGCTTGACGGAGACAATATTCCTTTTGCCGCTATTGCGCAAAACATGAAGGAATTGAATACCATTAATACTTACCTGGGCGGGCACGCTATTACCATCAACGGGTTTAAGCAATTATTAAGGGATAAAAAATCCATTGAAGTTTGTGAAATTGGTTGTGGTGGCGGAGACAACCTGGTGGCCATTGCGGCCTGGTGCAAAAAGCACAATGTATCTGTACAAATTACCGGGGTGGACTGGAACGCAGATTGTATTGAAGTGGCGGGGAATACCCTGAAAGCATTTAACCCGAGGCTTATTGTGGCAGATTACAAAACTGTACAATTTGAAAACGGCAAACCAGATATAATTTTTTCATCCCTGTTTTGTCATCATTTTGTAGAGAAAGAACTGGTATATATGTTGCAATGGATGAAGAACTACAGTAATGATGGTTTTTTCATCAATGATCTGCACCGCCATCCTTTGGCCTATTATTCCATTAAATACCTGACGGCAGCATTTTCAAAATCCAACCTGGTAAAAAATGATGCACCTTTATCCGTCAGAAGGGGGTTTATTTCCAGGGAATGGAAGGATTTATTTCAAAGAGCGGGTATAGATTCCTATTCATTGCAATGGAAATGGGCCTTTCGCTGGTTAATTTGCTCCATCAATCAATAATTTGCTAACCAATACAACATACGATGTTGCAATAGCGGGTGGAGGACTGGGTGGTCTTTCACTCTCCATATTACTGGCGAAAGCTGGTCATAAGGTTGTATTGATTGAAAAAGAAAAATACCCCTTTCACCGGGTATGTGGAGAATACATCAGTTTTGAAAGCTGGAATTTCCTGGAAGGGTTGGGCTACCCGCTGAGCGATATGGATCTTTGTATTATTAAAAACCTGGTGGTATCGGCACCTAATGGAAGAACCATCAGCCATTCATTACCATTGGGTGGATTTGGTATCAGCAGGTATAAAATTGATGGAGAACTTGCTGATTTGGCAAGAAGAAATGGCGTTACAGTAATAGAAAGTACAAAGGTGAATGATATACTATTTGCAAATGAAACATTCACATTGCAAACAAGTGCCGGAAACATCCAGGCAATTGTGGCGGTAGGTAGTTTTGGAAAGCGCAGCAACCTGGATGTTAAATGGAAGCGTTCTTTTATTGGAAAAAAGCCCAATAAGTTAAATAACTACATTGCTGTGAAGTATCATATCAGGACAGATTTTCCCCCAGATACCATCGCACTGCACAATTTTAAAAATGGCTATTGTGGTATCTCCAGCGTTGAAAACGGGGAATATTGCTTGTGTTACCTGACAACTGCGGAAAACCTGAAGAAAGCCAATAATAACATCTCATTAATGGAACAATCGGTATTGTATGAAAATCCACACCTGAAAAGAATATTTACTAACGCCGAGTTTTTATGGAAAGACCCGGTGAGTATAGCACAAATTTCTTTTGAAAGGAAAAGCCTGGTAGAAAATCATATCCTGATGGCCGGGGATGCGGCAGGAATGATAACTCCTCTTTGCGGGAACGGGATGAGTATTGCCATGCACAGCAGCAAGGTGCTTGCTGCCTTGATTACCCGGTATTTACATCAATCAATCAGCAGGGAGCAGCTGGAAAAGGAATATACCCGGACATGGAATTTTTTATTCCGTAACAGGTTACAAACCGGCCGCCTGATACAACAAATGTTTGGGAAGCCTGTGCTCACGAATTTGTTTTTGCAAACATTGAAACCATTTCCCAAAATTGTTACATATTTGATACGACAAACCCATGGAGAACCTTTTTGAAAACGATTATTACAAAGTGTGAATCGGTTTATGAAGAAATTATTTTCCGTGATATGGACTGGCATGTTATTATTTTCTGGGGAAAGTGATATTGCACAAAATTACCAGGCCATACAGGGTTCATCCTATGCCGGTAGCCTGGGTGTACACGACAATCCTGCATCGATTGTAAATACACCGTTTAAATGGGATGTAACATTATTCGGTGCGCAGGTAAAGAGCAGTACCAATGCGTTTACGATTCATGATTATTCAATTCTGTCATCTCCCGCCAAATCCAGGTATGAAGTCAATAGTGGTGAATACAGCAGGTATGCCAAGTTAAATGCAAATATAAATTTATTAAATGCGCGCATTGCCCTTGGCCGCAGGAAGGCAATAGCTTTTGGCGTTAATTTTAAAAGTTATAGTAATCTATCTACCAGTAATTATAACTATTCAGATACGGTGAAAAATACTGGTGACTTTTTTAAAATAAACCAGGACAATAATAATTTTAGCGGAAATTTCTTAAGCAGCAGTTGGTTCGAATTCTATGGGAGTTATGCCGCTACTATTATAGATGATGAAAGAGGAAGGTTAAATGGGGGTATTACATTGAAATTAAGCAGGGGTGTATCTGGCACATATTTAAAGCTCAACAATCTTCAATATTCAAACAGTGTACAGAATAATACTATTCTGTATGATATTTCAGGTGCGAATTTTCAGTATGGCTATTCCTCCAATTACGACCGCTGGTTAAAAGGGAATACCACCAGTCAAAATATAAATAATTTCCTTGCATTTACAGAAGGGGGTGCAGCCATTGACGCCGGGCTAGAATATATTGTTAAATCACAGGACCCTGCTTCATATGGAGATGATGAAAGCTATTTTGATTATGACTGGAAATTCGGGTTATCCTTTCTTGATATTGGAGGCAATCAATACAAATACGGCATTCAAAGTCGATATGCCATTAATGTAAAAGCAAATGTAAATAACCTGGTACTGGATCAAAAATTCGATTCTACCATTAAGAGTGTTAAAATATTTAATGATAGCCTTAGCACAGTAATCGGACAATTGGGTGCCCCAGCCGGAAAGTTTACCATATTGAACCC
>Ga0209069_10001927_pt1 | contig 10705 bp, 7 predicted proteins | sample Str013_2_FD_187202 | JGI IMG/M metagenome (GOLD analysis project Ga0209069, IMG submission 187202) | Freshwater sediment microbial communities in response to fracking from Pennsylvania, USA - Straight Creek_MetaG_SC_2013 (SPAdes) (version 2) | ecosystem: Environmental > Aquatic > Freshwater >...
GCAGGTCGAAGACGTCGTTGACGCACTCGCGGGTGGCCTCCAACAAGATGGGGAAGTCCGGGTACTTTGCCGCCACCGACAACAGGTCAGCGGCCTTCTGGCGCTGCTGCCACAGCGGCGTCCGCCGGTCGGGACGACGGCGGGGCAACAGCAGGGCGCGGGCGGCACACTCGCGAAAACGTGAGGCGAAGAGCGCCGTCTGTGGCAGCTGGGTCATCACGATCTCGTCGATGTCATCGGGGTCGATGGCCAACGCATCGAGGGGCAGGTCATCGACGGCTTCGGGGAGTCGCAACACGATGCCGTCGTCGCTCCACATCAGCTCGACATCGATGCCCCACAGCTCCGAAAGGCGGGCCCGCAACGCCATGCCCCAGGGGGCATGCACCTGAGCCCCGAAAGGCGACAGCACGCACACTCGCCAATCGCCGATCTCGTCACGGAATCGCTCGACCACGATCGTCCGGTCGTCAGGGACGGCTCCGCCACTGGCCTCGGCTTGCTCGTCGAGGTAGGCGACCAGATTGGAGGCGGCCAGCACGTCCAATCCGTGATCGCGCTGGAGCCGTTCGATGGCGGCGGGACCCTCGGCCCGGACATGGCGCACGAACTCGCCCACGGCCCGCCCCAACTCAAGCGGGCGGCCCGGGCCGTCACCGTGCCAGAACGGCATCTTGCCCGGTTGGCCGGGTGCCGGCGAGACCACCACGCGCTCGTGGGTGATGTCCTCGATGCGCCACGTCGTCGCTCCCAACAGGAACGTCTCACCCACCCGACTCTCGTAGACCATCTCCTCGTCGAGTTCGCCCACTCGGGTGCCATCGGGCAGGAACACGCCATAGAGGCCCCGGTCAGGGATGGTTCCCCCGCTCGTCACGGCCAAGCGTTGGGCGCCGGCCCGACCGCGGATGACCCCCTCGACCCGGTCCCACACGATGCGGGGCCGCAACTCGGCGAACTCGTCAGAGGGGTAGCGCCCGGAGAGCAGGTCCAACACGTTGGTCAGCACTTCGTCGCTGAGTTCGGCATAGGTAGCCGATCGACGCACCAGCGCCGCCAACTCGTCAATCGGCCAATCATCGAGGGCACACATCGCCACGATCTGTTGGGCGAGGACATCGAGCGGGTTGCGGGGATAGCGCGTGTGTTCGATGAGTCCGGCGTGCATGCGCTGAACCACGACGGCCATCTCGACTAGGTCATTGCGGTGCTTGGGGAAGAGCTTGGCCCGACTGGGCTGGCCCACCTGATGCCCGGCGCGGCCCACCCGCTGCAGCCCGCGCGCCACCGCCCCGGGGGACTCGACCTGGATAACGAGATCGACGGCTCCCATGTCGATGCCGAGCTCGAGCGAACTGGTAGCCACCAAACCTTTGAGCTCGCCGCGCTTGAGCTCGTCTTCGATCTGCAGCCGACGCTCGCGCGACAACGACCCGTGGTGGGCCTTGACGACCTCGCGGCCCGGTTCGGGCGAACGGCCCTCGGCCTCGGCCGCCCGGTTCTCGCCCTCGAGGGCCAGCTCGTTGAGCCGCGTGGCCAGGCGCTCAGCCAGGCGACGAGCGTTGACGAAGATCAGCGTCGACCGGTGCTGCTGGACCAACTCGAGCAGTCGAGGATGGATCGCCGGCCAAATCGAACTGCGTTGGGCCGCCCCTGTCGCACCGCTCGACGGCGCGTCGATGATTTCGCCGAGTGAACCCATGTCCTCGACGGGCACCACCACCTCGATCTCGAGGGTCTTGCGGATACCGGCATCGACGATGGTGACGGGTCGCGGCGCCGAATGCCCGGCCGTGCTGGACGCGAACCCACCCAGGTAGCGGGCGATCTCGTCGAGCGGGCGCTGGGTGGCCGAGAGCCCGATGCGCTGAGGCGGTGTCTCGCAAACCGCCTCGAGACGCTCCAGGGTGAGCGCCAGATGGGCACCCCGCTTGGTCGCTGCCACCGCGTGGATCTCGTCGATGATGACGGCTTCGATGCCTCGCAGCGTGTCGCGGGCGGCTGAGGTGAGCATGAGGTAGAGCGACTCGGGCGTGGTGATGAGCAGATCGGGTGGGGTGCGAACCAGCCGCCGGCGTTCGTCAGAGGGGGTATCGCCTGTGCGCATCCCCACGGTGGGGGGATGGAACTCCATGCCCAATCGCTCGGCGGCCAGCCCGATGCCCATGAGGGGGGCCCGAAGGTTCTTCTCGACGTCGACGGCCAGCGCCCGCAGCGGCGACAGGTACAACAGGCGGGTGCGACGGGCCTTGTCGGCCGGCGGAGGAGCGCTCACCAAGCGGTCGAGGCCCCATAGGAACGCCGTGAGCGTCTTACCTGAGCCGGTGGGCGCCAGGATCAAGGTGTGTTCCCCCGAGGCGATCGCCGGCCAGCCCTGGGCCTGCGCCGCAGTCGGCTCGGCGAACGTCGTCTCGAACCACGCACGCACCGGCGCCGAGAAGGGCGAGAGCGGATCGGCGGCGGGCACGGCCTCCAAACTATCGGTGGGGTGTGACGCCTACCTCGGGCGTAGACTCCGGGACGTGACGCTCTACAAAACGCCCGAGTACCACCCCGCGTTCGAGGAGTACTGCGAGACGATCTTCGAACTGCGCGAGGACGACGTCGACGTCATCCAGGCCCGGGTCGCCGAGCGCCTTGACGTATCCCGGCCCGCGGTGTCGGAAATGATCAAGCGCATGGAACACCAGGGCCTGGTCACGGTCGACGGGTCGATCAGGCTCACCGAGGACGGCATGCTGCTGGCCGAGAGCGTGGTGCGTCGCCACCGCCTGGCCGAGCGATTCCTGACCGACATCCTTGGCCTCTCATGGGCGGATGCCCACGCCGAGGCGGGACGCTGGGAACACGTCATCTCCGAGCCGGTCGAGGAGGCGCTCGTCCGACTGCTCGGCGAGCCCACCACCTGCCCCCATGGCAATCCCATCCCGGGCTCGGCCTACGAAGCGCCCGACACCGTGACGCTCGACGCGTTGGCGGTCGGCGATTCCTTCACCGTGTCGCGGATCCCTGAAGAACTCGAGTTCGCCCCCGGCTTGCTCGAGTTCTTGGAGCAATCCCACCTCGTGCCCGGCATGCGCGGCGAGATCACCGCCGCCTCCCCCGACGGGACAACGACCGTCGAGATCGGTGGCCAACACGTGGGCATCGGCACGTTCGCCAGCACCCGCATCCTGGTGACCGCCGGGCCCTGAAGCCCACCTTGCGGTATCAGGCCAGCAGGGACCGCCCGAGCCAGTCCCGTTCGTCGGTGACTCCGGGCAGAGCGAAGAAGTACCCACCACCGAACGGGGTGATGTACTCCTCCAGCGCCTCACCATCGAGGCGACCCTGCACCGTGACGAACCCGGCGTGCAGGTCGCGCTGGAAACACTGGAACAGCAGGCCCTGGTCGAGCTGACCGGCTTTGTCGAAGCCGAGGGCGTAGTTGAATCCCCGACGGACGATGCGATTGGCATCGGTGGCCGATGTTCGGGGGTTGGCCAGCCTGATGTGCCCATCGAGGCGGAACGTCGAGCCATGGGGGTCGGACGCGAAATCGGGGATGTCGGTCTCCGCCGAGCCGTCGAGCGGGGCACCGGTGCCCTTGTGGCGGCCGATGATCGTCTCCTGGGTGTGGAGCGCGGTGCGATCCCAGAACTCGACGCGCATCCGAATGAGTCGCACGACGTGATAGCTACCGCCCACCGCCCAGGCCGGCTCGACCCCACCGGATTGCACCCACACCAGTTCGTCCATCAACGCGGCATCGCCACCGTCGGGGTTGGCGGTGCCGTCCTTGAACCCGAGGAGGTTACGGGTCGAGGTGCCTACGGTCTGGGTGTTGGGACGAAGGAAGCCGGGCAGCATCCAGCGCAGAACGAGGGAACTTCGGGTCGCCCGCATGAGCCGGCGCAACGCGTGCTGGCACGTGTCCGGCGCTCCGCCCGCCACTTCGATCACCAGATCTCCGTGGAGCTGGTCCCGTTCCAGCTGATCGTTGGGAAAGCGGGGCATCTCGACCAACTGGACCGGCTTCTTGTCCCCCAGACCGAAGCGGGCATCGAAGAGGGACGCACCCACGGACACGGTGACGGTCAACCCGTCGGGGGATGGCGTCGGACCGAGGATGAGGTTGTCGGCCGGAGGTCGCAGGGGGTCGGCTTCGGCCGCGACGTCACCCGCGGTCAGGGCGCGGGCTTCGGTGGTCAGCGCCTGCAGCACGGTACCCAGCGCCGCCGCGTCGCCGGCCACCACATCGAACGCCGCGACCACCGCGGCGGGCGGCTGGGGGGAGACGATCCCCGCCTGGTGGACACCATGAAACTCGACACGGCCCAGCCGCGACTCGCCCCCGGTCGTCACCCCCAGATCACCAGCAGCGGTCGGCGCGGAGCCTTGTCCGGCGGTGCAGCCATTGGCCAGGAGCCCAACACCCACCGCCGCGCCGGCCGCGACTGACCCCCGGCCCAAGAACGAGCGTCGAGACAACCCGCTCCCCGGTCCGGGGGTCGTGGCCATCAGTTCACCTCGAGGCCGAGGACACCAGCGATCTGCGCAAGGTCCTCACTGGTCTGGGCCAGCACCGCTTTGAACTTGGCCTTGTCCGCGTCGGACACCTGGTCATAGGGGGTGTACCCGCCATTGCTGGTGGCGAAGGGGGCCAGGGTGGTGTCGAAAACGCTGAAGTCTTGTTGGATCGAAGTCAGGAGTGCGGGGTCGGCCTTGGTGAGCAGAGGCGCCAACAGCGCAACGATCTTCTTCGAACCCTCGACGTTGGCGGCTAGGTCGAGGAGCGAACGTTGGCTGTAGCGATCCTCTTCACCAGTGATCTTGGTGGCTGACGCCTCCTCGATGAGTCCCGCCGCGCCGTTCACCATGGTGGAGGGATCGATGGTGATCCGGGCCAGCTCTTGTTGCAGGTTGACCGCATCAGCGGCGAGTGCGGTGGCAAAGGGAAGGGCCGCCTTCGTGTCGCCCTTGCTGTAGAGCTCGTATTCGATGCGATGCCACCCGGTGAAGTCGGGGTCGGCCTCTGCCAGGGGGTGATCGTCAGCCCGTGAATCCATCTTGGCGTCGAACTCCGGGAAGAGCTCGGCCACCGGCTCGACCCGTTCGTAGCCCAGACGAGAGCTGCCGTACACCGCCTTGGCTCCCGCCAGGTCGCCGGCGGCCACCGCCGTTTCGAGGTCCTTGGTCTGCGTCACGATGTCCGCCACCTGGGCACTCACGTACGCCGTGTAGTCGGCCACGGCCGCATCGAGCTCAGCAGTGTCGACCGTCGTCCCCGTGGCCTGGTTCTTGCCGTCGCCGACGACCAACGCGCCGGTCAGCTTGCTCCCCGTGCCACACACAATGTCGTAGGTGCCGGTGTCGAGGGTGACCGCCAGCGTGTCCGCACCATCATCGGGGATCTTCTCCACCTCACCGACGATGGTCGGTTTGGAGGTGAGGATCTCGAACTCGCCGCTCGAGCCGGAGGAGTTCTGGACGGAGAAGACCACCGCGCCCGGCGCCACGTTGAACGACGCCGGATCACAGCCGGACGCGGTCAGCGTCACCTTCACCGCGGCGGGTGCAGTGGAGGCCGATGAGCTCACGGTGCTGTCGGAGCTACAGGCCGCACCGACGAGCAGGGCAGGCACCACCAGGAGCGAGCCGACGGCCGCTCGGCGCGCCCGGGCCCCCCGTCGGGATCGTGCGTATTGAGTCGGGAGTGCAGGCACGGGTTGTGGTCCTCTCAGGCCGTCCGATGCCCTCGGTGGCGTCGGTTGTAAAGTATGCCTAACACAAATCGAGTAGCTCTACTACCCTACAACAGAAGGAATGGATGATGACAAGCGACCGGCCGCCTTGGTGGCTGATGATGTGGTTGGTTACGCTGCCACCTCGGTCGTTGCCCGACGATCGTCCGGAGGACCCGTATGACCCCCGTCTGTGAACACACACCCACGCCATGAGTGCTACCCGCGGATCGACGGGGCTGACCCGGGTGGGGCACCGCCTGAGCGCCGTGCTGGTCGCCGTCTTGATCGGGCTGGCCCTGTTCCAGGCCGCTCCAGCCGGGGCGCAGACCTCAGCGGTGAGCAAACAGGACGCCGTCACCCAGTTGGGCAACGTGCGCGTCTCGATCGACGAGACCCTCCAGTTGTTGAAGGAGGGCAAGACCGACGAGGCGTTCGCCCAGGCCAAGGCCGGATACCTGGAACATTTCGAGCTGGTGGAGATCCCCCTGCGGGTCGTCGACCCCACGCTCACCGTGGACGCCGAAGCCCAGTTCGCCCAGATCCGCGAGCTCATCCGCAACGGCGGCTCGGTCGATGACGTGCGCTCGCACATCGTGGCGCTGCGCGGCACCATCGACGATGCGGAGCGTCGCCTCACGGACACGGGTATCAGCGCCCCCGCCCTCGTCGTGGGCCAATCCTTCTTGATCATCTTCCGCGAGGGGCTCGAAGTCGTCCTGCTGCTCTCCATCCTGCTCGGCTACCTCGAGGCCTCCAAGGCCACGCAGTACCGGCGACCCATCCTCATCGGTGTCGCCCTAGCCGTGGCCATGACCGCCGTCACCGTCGTCGCCCTGCAGACCGTGTTCGCCCATATCGGGGCCGGACGTGAGGTCCTCGAGGCCGTGGTGTCACTGCTGGCCGTGGCCCTGCTGTTCTGGGTGTCGTTCTGGCTTCTGTCGCGCCTCGACCACAAGCGTTGGCTCGAGTTCGTCAAGGCGCGGGTGTGGAAGGCCGTGGCCGTCGGCTCGACCGCCTCGCTGGTGCTCATCGGCTTCACCGCCGTCTACCGCGAGGGGTTCGAGACGGCGCTGTTCTACCAGGCGCTCTTGTCGTTCGGGACGGGCCTCACCGCTTGGATCGCGCTGGGCTTCGGCCTCGGGGTCGTAGCCCTGGCCGTCGTCTCGGTGCTCATCTTCCGACTCGGCCGCCGCCTTCCCATGCGCACCTTCCTCAGTGTCGCCGTGATCCTGGTGATGCTGACCAGCGTGGCCTTCCTCGGCAACGCCGTGCACGAACTCCAATCGGCTGACGTGATCGGGTACACGCCCTTGGTCGGTTGGCCGCGCCTCCACATCTTCCTGGCTCAGGCCACGGGCTACTGGCCCACCGTGCAGACCGTTGTGGCCCAGGCGGTGTTGCTGGCCGTGTACGTCATCGGTGGCATCTACGCCCTCGTGATCAAGCCCCGGCGCGAGCGGGCCGCTGACCTCGAGCGATCGGCCGGTCGGATCGAATCCAGTCGGCCCATCCCCTCGCCCACGGCGGGTACCACCACGACCGCCGACGCCTGACGCCGGCCATCTCATGGGTATTCGCATCGGGGTCGACGTAGGAGGCACCTTCACCAAGGCCGTGGCCTATGACCTGGAGCGGGGAGAGATCGCCGCGCAATCAGTGCTGGCCACCACCCACGCCCATCCTGAGGGAGTGGCGGCCGGCGTCGTGGCCGCCGTTCGAGAGGTCGCCGACGCCGTCGGGCCGGATCAGGTCGACCTCGTGGTGCACTCCACCACCCAGGCGGTCAACGCGCTGCTGGAAGGTGACGTCGGACGGGTGGGGGTAATCGGTCTGGGGCGGCGGCCCGAGATCGCCAAGTCGCGGCGCCGTACCGAACTGGCGGCCATCGAGCTCGCCCCCGGCAAACGGCTGCAGACCGTACCGGCGTTCTTCGACGTGACCGAGGAGCTGCCGCTCGAAGCGATACGGGCCACCCTCACCGGCTGGCGCGACGACGGGATCAGCGCAGTGTGCGTGGCCGAGGCCTTCGCACCCGACGATTCAACGAACGAGGAAACGGTCGCGGCGTTGGCCTCCGAGCTGGGGCTCCCGGCCTGTGCCTCCACCGAGCTGACGGGGCTCTATGGCCTCGAACTGCGAGCGGTGACCGCGGCCATCAACGCCTCGATCGTGCCCATCGCCCTGCACACCGCCGGGTTCGTGGAACAGGGAGTGGCCGCGGCCGGTATCACCAGCCCGGTGCTCGTCATGCGGGGAGACGGCGGGGCGACCGACCTCGACGGCTTCCGCGCTGCGCCAGCCCGCACCCTGTATTCGGGACCGGCGGCATCGGTCGCCGGTGCCCTTCGCTACGCCGATGTTGGTGACGGGGTGGTGGTGGAGATCGGCGGGACGTCGACCAACGTGGCCGCCATCACCAAGGGGTTGCCGTCGTTGTCTTACGTGCAAGTGGCGAGCCATAGCACCGCCCTGCGCGCCGTGGATGTCCGAGTGATCGGCGTGGCCGGCGGCTCGATGCTGCGGGTACGACGGCCCCGTTTCTCTCTGGGTGGCGGCGGCCACCCTCGGGTCTACGGAGTCGGCCCCCGCAGTGCCCACATCGCCGGTCTCGCCTATGCGGGGTTCGAACCGGTCGAAGCCCTCGCCGGAGCTGTGGCCATCGAGTTCTCCCCTCGGCCCGATGACCCCCCCGACTATCTGGCCCTCGACCTGGTCGACGGACGACGGGTGGCGCTCACCAACACATGCGCGGCCAACGCACTGGAGGTCACCGTGCCCGGCGACTACGCCTTCGCCCCACCGGCGGCCGCATTGGCCGCGTTCGACGTTGCCGGCGCCGTCCTCGGGCTGGCTGGCTCCGAAGTCGCCCGTCGGATGCTGGAGGCATCAGGTACGGCCGTGTGCGCGCTGGTGGCGGCCGTGATCAAGGACTCGAAGCTGGACCGCCCTCCGATCATCGCCGTCGGGGGCGGGGCCGGTGGTCTCGGTCGTCACGTGGCCACCATGTTGCGCCTGGACTGTCGGGTACCGGAAGGCGCCGAGGTCATCTCATCGCTGGGCGATGCCCTGTCATTGGTTCGCGCCGAGCGGGAGCGAACAGTCGATGCCACCAACGCCGCCCTGGTCACCACGCTCATGGACGAGGTCGAGGCCGAGGTGCTGGCCGCCGGCGCCTCATCAGATTCCGTCGAGGTCAGGGTGGACGAACGTCCCGAGAAGGGCACCATCCGGGCCGTGGCCACCGGCGCGGTCGGCCTGAGTGCCGGCGCCCGGCCCGGGCGGGCGCCCATCGAGGCGGCGGAGGCCGACGCGCTGGCCAGGACCCGGGGATACGGCGCCGTGGAGTCGGTCGGCTCGTTCTGGGTGGCGACGGCCGAAGGGCGCGGCGACCAGAACGACGACGGTCCGGTTCTGGTGCTCGACCGCTACGGCGATCGGGTGGTGGAGGTGGTCGGCGTCGTGCTCGGTGCCGGTGACACCGCGGCCGTCGCCCCAACCATCGAGCGACTCACCCGCCATCGGGGGCCGGTGACCCTGCCGCCTTCGATGTGGGTGATCCAACGCAGCCGATGCACCGAGCTGGCCTCAGGCGATCGAGCCGCCGCCGCCCTCGACCTGATCAGCAACGAAGAATCGTTCGCCATCGTGATCGGAACGACATGACCACCCACTCAGCAACGAAGCAGAGGATCTGACATGGCGCTCTACATGCCGGCATCGGCACGCCGACGCCGACTCATCGTGGTGGCCGTCATCGCCGTCCTCGGCGGCTTGATCCTGGGATGGACCCTCGGACGAGCCACCGCTCCCACCGTGGCCGACCAGGTGAACTCGGCGCGAGCGAAGGCGCAACAGCTCGATGCGCGGTTGCAGTCACTGCCCTTCGAATATGACAAGGCGCGGAGCGCCAACTCCGACATGGCGGCGCCGGGAGGACCCGTCGCCGCATTGGATGGGGTCATCACCGATGCGGAAGCGCTGGTCGCCGGATCCGCGTGGCTCCACCAGCAGGGAACCGACCTCACGACGACGCTGCACCACGTCCGCGACAGCGCAGCGTCAGGCGTCCCGTCAGCCGAGTTCCAGGCCTCTATCGACAAAGCCGTCGCCGCCATCAACGACACGTTCGGCGTGCCACCCTCGTCGGATTGATTGACGCGACGGCGCGGGACGAGTTAGCGGCCGGTGTGGATGTACTCGTGCAAGGTCTGGGTCTCGACCTGGAGCTCGCCGACCCGGGCCTTGACGACGTCACCGATGCTGATGAGGCCACACAGCGATCCTGACTCGACCACCGGCAGATGACGGATGCGCTGCTCGGTCATGAGCCCCATCAGGATGTCGGCCGTGTCGTCGGACACGCAGGTCGTCACCTCGGCTGTCATCAGCGCGGAGACCGGCTGATCGAGGACCCCAGGACCCAGCTCGGCCAGGCCCCTGACGACGTCACGTTCGGAGAGGATCCCCTCGATGGCCCGGCCGTCAGGTGAGACCACGAGTGCGCCTATCCGTTGGCGGCCCAACTCAGCTACGGCCGCGGCCACGGTGGACGAGGGCACGACGGTGGCGACTTCAGTTCCCTTCTGGGCCAGGATCGTTCGCACCAGCATCGACGGTTCCCCCTAGGTGAATCCCGTTCGTTCTGTGGTTACCTGCCCAAATGATGCCCCTCCCCGGCTGGGAAGGAAAGGGCGACCTGGTTACAACCCGTGCCTTACTCCTGCAGGGCGAGCGGGAGATCACAGGCGTGCACGATGGCCAGGCGTTTCGTGGCCCGAGTGAGCGCGACGTAAAGGGCCCGTAGGCCCTGCGCCTCCTCATCGACGATGAGCAACGGCTCGACCACGACCGACGCATCCAGCTCGAGCCCCTTCACCAGGCCGACGGGAACCACCGTGATCTGAGCATCGAGCCCGTGGCGGGTGGCGCGGCCGAACTCGACTCCGGCGGAGGTGAATGCGTCGCTCACGTCGTCAACC
>Ga0209069_10001928_pt1 | contig 10702 bp, 8 predicted proteins | sample Str013_2_FD_187202 | JGI IMG/M metagenome (GOLD analysis project Ga0209069, IMG submission 187202) | Freshwater sediment microbial communities in response to fracking from Pennsylvania, USA - Straight Creek_MetaG_SC_2013 (SPAdes) (version 2) | ecosystem: Environmental > Aquatic > Freshwater >...
CCCGGGTTGTCGGCCTCCATGTGGCCGAGCAGGCCCGGCATCGCCGCTTCGAAGTTGGCCAGGGCACCGTCGAGGTCGGCGATCTCCGGTGCCGCAGCGCCAGCAGGCGGCAACGTGAAGAACCCGAAGCGCACGCCACCAACAGATGGGAAGTACGCATCGTGCGCCGGCATCGAACCGTCGTCAGGAAACGTCGGCGCGGCGTCCATGCCCCACATCCGATGGAACTCCGCGCCCGGCATCATCGCCGGCGCGTACGGCGCCACCGCCACATCGCTGACGAACACCGCCTTGCCCGCCGCATCATGACCAGTCACCACTCGTCGGATGTCCATCGTCGTTCCCCCGTGCGTTCGTTGCGTCCGACGGCGACGCTAGCGGTCGCCGCCGATCCGTCGTGCCGCCACATCGTGGCGTGCGCTGACCCGCATGTCGTCCGACGAATGCCGCTGTTCGTGGTCCATCGCCGGGCCGATGAGCGGACTGGCGCGGGGATCGTTGGCCTGTGAGCCTGGTCGGATGCCCGTTGCGCTCGTCGTTGGCGAGTTCTGCCCGCCCGTCGCCCAGGATCTTGCGCTCGTCTCAGCGGCTCGCCGGCACGCCGACGGCGTGGCCGTCATCGTGCGCGCCGGTAGTGGCGACTCGGTCCCTGTCGACGTGCGCGCCGCGTGGATGGCGAGAGCCTGTCCGGGTACCGCGGTCGTCGCCGTCGATGGGCCGCTCGACGGCGAGAGCATCGAGCAACTGCTCGGCGTGACGCCGGCACTCGTCGTCGGCGACGCCAAGCTTGCCGCCGAGCTTGGCCTGCCGACGTTGAGCGATGTCAGTGGCGTCGCCCTCGACACCGGCGACATGCTCGACCAGGCGCGCGCCGATGCGCGGCGCGATCCGGTGGCGTCATGGGGCGTGTTGCCGCCGGTCGTGCGCGGTGGCCTGACGCGCCGGGTGTGCTTCGTTGGCGCGGAGTCGACCGGCAAGACGACGCTGTCGCGGTTGATGGCCGAACGTCATCGAACGACGTGGGTGCCAGAGTACGGCCGCGACTACACGATCGAGAAGATGGCGGCGGGGACGAACGACCACTGGGACACCAGCGACTTCGTTGCCATCGCCCGGCTGCAAGGCGAGCTCGAAGACGACGTGGCCGAGAGCGCCGGCCCGCTGCTGTTCTGCGACACCGACGCCTTCGCGACGGCGATCTGGCACGAGCGCTACCTCGGCTCGCGCTCGGCCGAAGTCGAAGCGGTCGCCGCCGCCCGTCACTACGACCTCTACGTGCTGTGCGGCATCGACGTGCCGTTCGAAGCCGATGGGGTGCGCTTCAGCGAGTCGATCAGACCGTGGATGCAACAGCGCTTCCGCGACGGCCTGGCGGCGCGCCCCGGTCCATGGATCGAGATCGGCGGACCGGTTGAAGATCGCGTCGCCGCCGTCGAGCGCTACATCGCCGAGCTCGGTCTGCTCACCGCCCCATCGATGCTCGCGCCATCGCGCTGGAGCTGACGCGCCTCAACGGGCGAGGACGCCGACGCCGTGCGGCCAACGTCAGCGATTCGTGTTGCGGCGTCGCCGGGCGTGGCGTTCCAACGCGAGGCGCACCAGCTCATCGAGCAAGTCGCGATACGACAGACCGCTCGCTTGCCACAGCTTCGGGTACATCGAGATCGGTGTGAAGCCAGGCATCGTGTTCGCTTCGTTGCACAGGAAGCCGCGACCACCCTCTTCGTAGAAGAAGTCGATCCGGGCCAGACCTTCGCCGCGCAGCGCGGTGAACACTTGCAACGCCATCGCTCGCACCGCGGTGATGGCGTCGTCGTCGAGCATCGCCGGGATGATCAGCTTGGCCCCGTCGTCCAAGTACTTGTCCTCGAAGTCGTAGAACTCGTGACCGGGCAAGACCTCGCCCGGCAAGGAAGCGCGTGGCGATTCGTTGCCGAGGATGGCGACTTCGATCTCGCGTCCGAGGATCGCCTCTTCGATGACAACGACGCGGTCATAGCGAAGCGCGTTGTCGATCGCGGCGCTGACCTCGGCGACGGTCTTCGCCTTCGTCACGCCAACCGACGATCCCATGTTCGCCGGCTTGACGAACACAGGCAGGCCGAACCGTTCGACGACAGCGGCGGTGGTGCCGGGCGTCAGCTCGTGTTCAATGATCGACATCCAACCGGCTTGCGGGATGTGGTGAGCATCGAGCACCGTCTTGGCCATCGCCTTGTCCATCCCGACGGCACTGGCAAGGACACCGGCGCCGACGTAGGCGACGTCCGCCAGCTCGAGCAGCCCCTGCACGGTGCCGTCCTCGCCCAACGGTCCGTGCAGCAACGGCAGCACGACGGTCGGTACCGACGAATCGGCGAGGTCAAGGGCGGCGGTCGGTGCGGTCGTCGGTCCTTCGACGTCGACGCCGATGGCGATGGCCGGACCGGCACCGAGCTCGTGCTCGCGCAGCGCGGCCAGCGCACCGATGGCGGCGTCGTCGGCGCGCACCCAGCGCCCATCGCGGGTGATGCCTATGGCGCGCACTGTGTAGCGATCGGGGTCGAGCGCGGCCATGACGTGAGCCGCCGTCGCGCGGCTGACATCGTGCTCGGCCGATTGACCGCCGAACAGGACGACGAGGTTGACGCGCGGCGGCAGTGATCGCGGATCGGGCACGCCGGAAACCTTAGGTTGGGAGCACCGGTCGGATCGGTCATGGCGCGTACGATGCCCGTCGTGCAGCTGCGGACGAGCGACTTGGCCGGTGCCTGCGGCGGCCGTGTCGTCGGCGCCGATGTGATCGTCGACGGTGCCTCGTTCGACTCCCGTTCGACTCGTGCCGGTCAGCTCTTCGTGCCCGTCGTCGCCGAGCGCGACGGCCACCGCTTCGTCGGCGCGGCGATCGACGCCGGAGCACCGGCCTACCTCACCAGTGCCGGTGTCGTCGACGACCGCGCTACCGCCATCGAAGTCGTAGACACGGCGGCTGCGTTCATGGACCTCGGTCACGCTGCCCGTGCCCGGCTGCCCGATCGCATCGTCGGTGTCACCGGATCGGTCGGTAAGACGACAGTCAAGGACCTCTGCGCGGCTGTGCTCGCATCGCGGTACCGGACGGCAGCCAACGTCAAGAGCTTCAACAACGAGCTCGGGTTGCCGGCGACGTTGTTGAACGCGCCGGACGACACCGAGGTCACCGTGTTGGAGATGGGGATGAGCGGCCTCGGCGAGATCGCTCGTCTGTGCGCCGTCGGCCGCCCGACCATCGGTGTGATCACGATCATCGGCGAGGCGCACACCGGGCGCGTCGGTGGTGTCGCCGGTGTCGCTCGCGCCAAGGGCGAGCTGATCGAGGCGTTGCCCGCATCCGGCATGGCGGTGCTCAACGCCGACCAAGCGATCTGCCTCGCCATCGCGGCGCGCGGTCCGGCCACGGTGCTGTCGTTCGGTCTCGAACATGGCCACGTGCGCGCCACCGACATCGTGCTCGACATGCGGGCACGACCGCGGTTCACGCTCCACACGCCCAATGGATCGATCGACATCGCGCTCGGGATCAGCGGCGCGCACAACGCCGCCAATGCAGCGGCGGCGGCGGCGGTCGGTCTCGCGCTCGGGTTGTCACTCGACGAGATCGCCGCTGGGTTGACGTCGGCGACGGTGTCGCCGTGGCGGATGGAGATCGCCAACGCGCCGTCGGGCGCGACGATCGTCAACGACGCCTACAACGCCAACCCGACCTCGATGCGCGCCGCGCTCGATGCGTTGGTCGCGCTCGGCGTCAGTGGTCGGCGGATCGCCGTCCTCGGCCCGATGGCAGAGCTCGATGAGGACGGTCCGGCCGCACATCGCGCCATCGCCGCGCTGGCGCGTGACCTCGATGTCGAAGTGATCGCGATCGGTGCGCCCGACTACGGCGCGCCGAACGTCGACAGCATCGAGGCAGCCATCGCCGCCGTCGGCGCGTTGTCAGGCGACGACGCGGTGCTCGTCAAAGGCAGCCGCGTCGCAGCGCTCGAGCGGTTGGCGGCCGCGCTCGTCGCGTGTGACTAGCGGCGAGCGATTGGCGCGTGGGCGTGGTCGGACGGATCAGCCGAGGACTTGTGCGACCTGCATCACGGGTGTGGCGTTGGTGAAGTTGGGTATGTCGGCCATCGCCTTGCCGACGTCAGGGCTGCCCATCGCCGCGCCCATCACTTCCGCCGAGTCGAAGTAGAGGTGCCCGACCGCCATGTAGGGACCATCGATAGCCTGGTCGACCTCGGTGCGCAGCAGGCCAGGCATCACGTCTTTGACGATCGCCATGTGCGTCGTCTTGTAGTAGTCCAGATCGAACGTCGAACCTTCGGCCTTCGGATACATCACGCTGACTCGGATCATCGTCGTTCCCCCATCGTCGTCGAGACCCGTCGATCGTACCAAGGTCCGTTCGACTCGGGCCAGGTTGCACCACCAAGCAAGGACCGCAGCGCACACCGCGCCGAGTCCGAGCACGAGGGCACCGCTAGTGTGGTCGAGCAGCGGACCGAACACCGGCCCGCACAACGACACCGTCCCACCGAAGCTCATGAACCACAACGCCATCACCCGGCCCCGCACCGAGTCGGCGACGCGCGACTGCAGCACGGTGAGCAGCGACGTCGTCGTCGCGAAGTAGCACCCGCCGAGCACGAAGAAGGCCGGATAGTCGAGCACCAGGTTGTGACCGGCAAGCGCGATGACGCCGATCATCAACGCGAACCCGGCCAGGCCGAGCTGCGAGACGAGCCGGCGGTCGAAGCGGGTCAGCACGCTGCCGACAGCCAAGCTGCCGAGCAGCGCGCCGACACCGAAGACGGCGTAGAGCGTGCCAATCGAACGGGCCGACGACAGCCCGACGTGGACGCGCGCCACGGTCGACCACAGCGAGATGAACGGCAAGCAGAAGAACGAGAACAGCGTCATCGTCAGCAGCACGCGGCGCAGGACGGGGTCGGCGCGTACGACGCGGAAGCCGACAGCGAGCTGCGCGAAGCCTTCGGCCTTGGTCGTCGCCAACGCCGGCAAGCGGATGCGAACCAGCGCGACGATCACGAACAGGAACGTGACGGCGTTGATGATGTACAGCCATCCCGCGCCGAGGACCGGGTAGAGCACGCCGGCAAGCACCGGGCCAACGACGCGCGAGAGGTTGATCGCCGCGGAGTTGAGCGAGATGGCACCGGCCATGTCGGCGCGCCCGACGAGCGCCGGGAGCACCGCGCTGTAAGCCGGCGCGTTCATCGACTGGCACACGCCGCCGGCAAAGACGAGAGCGATGACCGCAGCCTTCGACGGGTCCTTGTTGATCAAGGCGAGCACGCCGAGGCCAGCCGCGAACGCCATCTGCAAGCTCTGCAGCGTGATCAGCAGCCGACGTCGTTCGAACCTGTCGGCGATGATGCCGCCGGGAACGGTGAACACGAGCATCGGCACCATCTGGGCGAACATGACGATCCCGACCCACGCGCCTTGGTGGGTGAGCTTGTCGATGAAGACACCGATCGTGAACGTCTGCATCCACGAGCCCATCGACGAACCGAGCTGGCCGAGCCAGACGACGCGGAACTCTCGGTGGCGCAGCGCGGCGCGCGCCGTGCCTCGCACCACCTGTTCGTCGTCGAGCACTCGGCTGGTCAAGAGCCGAGGAGCAGCTCGGCGTAGAACGGCAGCGCGGTCGCCGGGCCGGAGACGAGCATCGTCGTGATGCACGTCTCGCGCCAGCGAGGTAGTTCGGCGCGGATCTTGTCGGGCGGTCCGACAAGGGCGACGTCTTCGACCATCGCCAGCGGCACCGAGGCAGCGGCCTCCTCCTTCTTGCCAGCGAGGTACAGGTCTTGGATCTTGAGCGCCTCGGCCTCCCAACCCATGCGGGCGAAGACTTCGAAGTGAAAGTTCTGACCGCGCGCTCCCATGCCGCCGGCGTACAGCGCGACGTGCGGCCTGACCTTGTCGGCACAGCGTTCGACATCGTCGCCGGGCACGATCGTCATGCCGCAGGCGACGTCGAAGCGGTCGGCCTTGCGAGCGTCGCCCGACGCGGCGAAGCCTTCGGCCAGGCATTGGCGGTAGTGGGCGTCGTCGCGTGGTGAGAAGAACAGCGGCAGCCAGCCGTCGCCGATCTCGGCGGCGAGTGCGACGTTGCGCGGACCTTCGGCACCGAGGTAGATCGGGATTTCGTTGCGCAGCGGGTGGACCGTGCTCTTCAACGGCTTGCCCAGGCCCGTACCGCCCGACAGCGGCAACTGGTAGAAGTCGCCGTCGAACCTCATTGGTTTGTCTCGCGCGACGATGTCGCGCACGATCTGGACGTACTCGCGCGTGCGTGCCAATGGGCGCGGGTAGGGCTGGCCGTACCAACCCTCGACGACTTGCGGTCCGCTGACGCCGAGCCCGAGGATCAGCCGGCCGCCGGAGAGGTGGTCGAGCGTGATCGCCGCCATCGCCGTCGCCGATGGGGTGCGCGCTGATATCTGGACGATGCCGGTGCCGAGCTTGATCGTCGAGGTTTGCGCGCCCCACCACGCCAACGGTGTCAGCGCGTCAGAGCCGTACGCCTCGGCGGTCCAGAACGACTCATACCCGAGCGCCTCGGCTTGCTTGATGGCGTCGAGCGCGCCCACCGGCGGTCCCGCCGGCCAGTAGCCGGTGTTGTAACCCAACTTGAGCGTCATGACCGTCACCGTAGACGCGTCACGACGCAGTACCGTCGAGCGCGATGGTCGAACCGGGTCCGTTGTTCGCGCTCGAAGCCGGCGAGGCCCGCGCCATCGTCGACGTGCTCCGCGGCGCCTCGTTCGACGACGAGCACATCGCCGCAACGTTGCGGAGCGACGAGATCACCGCGACCGGTGAGCGTCGGTTGGCGATCCAACGTCATCGCACGAGCGACGGCACAGCACTGCACACGCTGATCCGCCTGCTCGTGCTCGGGCTGTCGGTCGATGCCGACGCGGCACGAGAAGCACTGGCACCGTTGACGTTCGAACGGTTGCTGACGTGCGGGCTGCTCGTCGGTGGCGGCGGCGGCATGGTCCACGCCGCGGTGCAGCTGCGCTGCTTCCAAGATCTCGTCGTGGCCTGGGACTTGCCTCGCCGCGACGTCGCCGGCCGCCTGCCCGCCGACTTCGTGATGGGCATCAGCCCGAGCTCGTTGGGGCTCGCCGGGTTCACGCGACGCGAGCGAGTCACGTCGGTCCTCGACCTCGGCACTGGCTGCGGGATCCAAGCGATGCTCGCCGCTCGCCATGCCGACGTCGTCGTCGCTACCGACGCCAACCCGCGCGCCGTGGCGATGGCGCGCTTCAACGCCAGCGTGAACCGCATCAGCAACGTGACATGTGTGCAGGGCAGCATGTTCGAGCCGGTCGCCGATCGTCGCTTCGATCTGATCGTGTCGAACCCGCCGTTCATCGTCTCACCCGACTCGGAGCACTTGTTCTTGTCGACCGAGCGACCGCTCGATGAGCTGTGCCAGCAGCTCGCGGGTCAGGCAGCCGAGCACCTCAACGATGGCGGCTGGTGTCAGTTCTTGGCCAACTGGGCGATCGGCGCCGACGAGTCCTGGCGCGACCACGTCGAGCGCTGGGCGGCGGGTACGGGATGCGATGTGTTCGTGCTCCGTCGCTCCAGTCAACCGATCGAGGAGTACGCGACCGAGTGGATAGAGCCGACGGCGGAAGGGCTTGCCTTCGATGACGCGTTCGACCAGTGGATCGACTATTACCAGCGCGCCGGTGTTGCAGCGATCGGGTTCGGGCTGGTGACGATGCGCCGCCGTGTCACTCGTCGGGGCGACGGCGCGCACTGGTTCGTCGGCGAGAACGCTCCTGATCAGCTCAGCTACCCGGCCGGCGACGCGATCGTCGAAGCGTTCGCCCGTCACGACTTCCTTCATGCCCACCCCGACGATCACGCGTTGCTTGCGGCGCGCCTGCGCGTCGCCGACGACGCAACGATGACGCAACGGTTCCGGTTGCGCGACGCGGCCTGGAAGCCGATCGAGGCGTTGGTGCGGCGCGATCGCGGTCTGCGCTATGGCTTCGACGTCGACGCCGCTGGTGTCGCGTTGCTCGCCCATGCCGATGGCACGTCGACGTTGCGCGATGTGTTGTTGGCGGTCGCCGCCGAGTTCTCCGTGCCGTCTGACGCGCTGCTCGATGACGGTCCCGCCATCGCTCGCAGCCTCATCGAACGAGGCGTGCTGATCCCAGTGCCGAGCTGACCGGCGCGACGCGGTGCGCGCTCAGATCTTCTGGTTCTTCTTGACGTCCCATGCAGCCTCGATCGAACCGCCGAGCGTACCGTCGGCCATTTGCGGCGAGTACGAAAAGTCGATGATGCCAAAGCGCAGCGCGCAGATGTCGGTCGGGCGATCCTGCGCCTCGGTGTCGCTCTGTTGGTAGCTGGACACCGTCACGTCGACGAGCTTGATGTGGATGTACTCGGTCTGCTTGTCGCTGGCGCGACGCACGGTGAGCAGCGCGTCAGGCAGGTGCTTGCCGGACGCCGCGGCCAAGAACAGTGGCGGCGACGCCATAGACGTCTTGGCTACGAACGTCAGGCCGTCGAACGTCGCCTTGCCCACGCCGCCGCCGCCACCACGGCCGTCAGGCTCGGACATGCGCACGCCCCAGCTGTACGACTCGACGTCGATCTGGTCCTGGTGCTTCGCGTCGGCGCTCTCACCCTTGATGCCGTTCAGGTACAGGAAGATGTCGCTAGCCATCACGACCCCCGGTCGCCCGCCCCGATGACGGACGAGACCAGGGTACCCGCGCCGGCGAGGGCGAGCGGACGAGCCTCATGCCAGTGCGGTCAAAGGCTCGACGTATGGCGCGCTGAGGAACTCGGCGACGGCGGCGTTGGTGATGTGACCGGCGACGGTGTTCACGCCGAGCGCGAGAGCGTCGTCGTCGGTCGCCGCACCGCGAGCTCCGTTGACGGCGACCTCCAACAGGTACGGCAAGGTCGCGTTCGTCAGCGCGTACGTCGATGTGTGGGGGACGGCGCCGGGCATGTTGCCGACGGCGTAGTGGAGGACGCCGTGGCGCTCGTAGACGGGGTTGGTGTGCGTCGTTTCGTGGATCGTCTCGATGCAGCCGCCCTGATCGACGGCGACGTCGACGATCACGGAACCCTTCTTCATCGCCTTGACCATCTCTTCGCTAACGACGACCGGTGCGCGCCCGCCGGCGACGAGCACCGCGCCGATCACGAGGTCGGCATCGGCCACCGAGCGCTCGACGGCGCCGCGGTTCGATGCGAGCGTCACGATGCGACCTTTGTGGATCTGATCGACCCAGCGCAGGCGATCGAGGTTCTTGTCGAGCAGCACGACTTCGGCTTCCATCCCCGCTGCGATCCACGCCGAGTTCCAACCGACGTTGCCGGCGCCGAGCACGACGACCTTCGCCGGACGGACACCGGGTGCGCCACCCATCAACACGCCGCGCCCGCCGTTGTGCGCTTCGAGGTAGCGCGCGCCCATCTGTGGCGCCAACCGTCCGGCGACCTCGCTCATCGGTGCGAGCAACGGCAGCGCGCCGCCGGCGAGTTGGACCGTCTCGTAGGCGATCGCTGTCGTCCGTGATGCAACAAGCGCTGTCGCCACGTCTCGGTAGGCGGCGAGGTGGAGGTAGGTGAACAACGTCAGGTCGTCGCGCAACAGGGCGAGCTCGGCGCCTTGGGGCTCTTTGACCTTGACGACGAGTTGTTTGGACCACGCATCCTCGGCGGTCGGGACGATGACGGCGCCGGCCGCGGTGTACTCGTCATCGGTGATCGAGCTGCCCTCACCGGCACCGGCTTGGACGAAGACCTCGACACCGTGTCGCTCCAGCTCGCGCACGCCATCTGGCGTGAGCGCGACGCGGTGTTCGGCAGTTTTGGTCTCGCGGGGGACGCCAAGGGTCAGCGGTGTCGTCATGACGAAGATCATGCCGCGTGGCGACGGCGGCGTTCGCCGCATCGGTGTGACTGCGGGCGTAGCGGGCTCGTGGGCGTAAGGTCGACGGCATGCCTGGCTCGATCCTTGGAACGTCCGTCGTCCGTGTCGAAGACCCCGATCTGCTCACCGGACACACCACCTACGTCGACAACACCATCGTCGACGGCCTCTTGCACATGTGCTTCGTTCGCTCACCCCACGCGCATGCGCGCCTCGGCGCCATCGATGTCAGTGCGGCGGCATCGATGCCGGGCGTGGTCGGCGTGTTCACCGCAGCCGACCTTGGCCTGCCGCCGTTCCACGCCTTTGGTGCCTCGCTGAACGACGCTGCGGCCCGACCGCCGCTGGCCGACGGCAAGGTTCGCTTTGTCGGTGATCCGGTCGCCGTCGTCGTCGCCGACACCAAGGCGCAAGCCGCCGACGCCGCCGATGCCGTCCTCGTCGACTACGAGCCGCTCGCATCGGTCGTCGACGCCGAGGCGGCGCTGGCGCCGGGCGCGCCGATGCAGTTTGAAGCAATCGGTTCGAACCTTGCCGCCGGATTGCGCGATCCCGACGACATCGATCCGCTCAGCGACGCCGAGGTCGTGATCCGCGGTCGCTTCGAGAACCAGCGCATCGCCGTCGTGCCGATGGAAGGCAACGCCATCATCGTCGTGCCTAGCGATCACGGTCCGGCTCACGGTGGCGAACCGCACGACATGACGGCCTACGTGTCGACGCAGATGCCGCACATGTTTGGGATGCTTGCGA
>Ga0209069_10001929_pt1 | contig 10697 bp, 8 predicted proteins | sample Str013_2_FD_187202 | JGI IMG/M metagenome (GOLD analysis project Ga0209069, IMG submission 187202) | Freshwater sediment microbial communities in response to fracking from Pennsylvania, USA - Straight Creek_MetaG_SC_2013 (SPAdes) (version 2) | ecosystem: Environmental > Aquatic > Freshwater >...
CTGCGTAAATCAACAATGGTTTGGCATCACCCGCCACAACCTCTTTCGAGATCACAACTTCCTCAACCCCGTCCATGCCGGGAAGATCATACATCGTGTCGAGCAGTATGCTTTCCATGATGGACCGCAGGCCACGCGCACCCGTCTTACGTTCGATCGCGCGCCTTGCAATGGCTTTCAAACTGTCTTCAGGAATGGTCAGCTTCACGCCTTCCATTTCGAACAGGCGCTGATATTGCTTCACGATGGCGTTCTTGGGGGCCGAGAGGATTTCCACCAAGGCCACTTCGTCCAAATCTTCCAGCGTAGCCACAACGGGCAAGCGGCCGACGAATTCAGGGATCAGGCCAAAGCGTAGCAAATCTTCCGGCTCAAGTTCACGCAACACTGCACCCGTGCGCCGGTCATCCGGCCCGCGCACAGTTGCGGCAAAGCCAATACCCGTGCCTTTTGAGCGTTGCGAGATAATGCGCTCAAGCCCGGCAAAAGCGCCGCCGCAAATGAACAGGATATTCGAAGTGTCCACTTGCAGGAATTCCTGCTGCGGATGTTTGCGCCCACCTTGCGGCGGAACCGAAGCCACCGTGCCTTCCATGATTTTGAGCAGCGCCTGCTGCACGCCCTCGCCTGATACGTCGCGAGTGATTGAGGGGTTGTCAGACTTGCGGCTGATCTTGTCAATTTCATCGATATAGACAATGCCGCGCTGCGCCTTCTCGACATTATAGTCGGCAGACTGCAGCAATTTCAGAATGATGTTTTCAACGTCTTCGCCGACATACCCAGCCTCGGTGAGTGTCGTCGCGTCAGCCATGGTGAAAGGCACATCGAGAATGCGTGCCAGCGTTTGCGCTAACAGCGTCTTGCCCGAGCCTGTGGGGCCAACGAGCAGAATGTTGGACTTCGCCAGTTCCACATCGCCATTGTTCTTGCCGCCATGGTTGAGGCGCTTGTAGTGATTGTGAACCGCAACAGAGAGCACGCGCTTGGCATGATCCTGGCCGATGACATAGTCATCCAGCACTTTGCGGATTTCATGCGGTGTTGGCACACCGTCTTTGGATTTGGTCAGCGAAGACTTGTTCTCTTCGCGGATGATGTCCATGCACAGCTCAACGCATTCATCGCAGATGAAAACAGTCGGCCCAGCAATGAGTTTTCTCACTTCATGCTGACTCTTGCCACAGAATGAGCAATACAGCGTATTCTTGCTGTCAGTTGGTGCGTTCTTGCTCATATAACCTCACTTTCGGGACTCAACGGTACCATGAATGCCTGAGATTAGCCCAAATCACATGCCCAAATCCAGCTTGGACCACGGGTATTAATCATTCCTTGCCAGAGGCATAGAGGCCCCATGCCCGCAAAGCTGATGTAAAATCTGATACAGTTTCCGCAACTACTTGGAATCGCTGAGTTCTGGGCGTTTTTCCAAAACCTTGTCGATCAACCCAAAGTCGCGCGCTTGCTCGGCCGACATGAAATTGTCACGCTCAAGAGCATCTTCCACTTCCTTGATTGAGCGGCCTGTATGCTTGACATAGATCTCATTCAACCGCCGCCGCAACGCTTCAACATTGCGCGCGTGAATGAGAATATCCGTCACCTGACCCTGGAAACCACCCGACGGTTGATGCACCATGACAGACGAATGTGGCAGGCCGAAGCGCATGTCCTTGTGGCCAGCGCAAAGCAGCAGCGAACCCATCGAAGCCGCTTGCCCCATGACAGTTGTTGAGATCATCGGGCGGATGAATTGCATCGTGTCATAGATCGCCAGACCCGACGTCACCACACCGCCGGGCGAGTTGATATACATGGCAATTTCCTTCTTGGGGTTCTCCGCCTCAAGAAACAAAAGCTGCATGCAAACCGACGCCGCTACCTGATCGTCAATGGCGCCGTTGATGAAGATGATCCGCTCGCGCAACATGCGCGACGGCAAGTCATAGCTGCGCTCGCCGCGGGATTCTTGTTGAATGACCATCGGCCAGAATGAGGCTTGGGGTGCGAATTGATACGGATCGTGCATGATAGGCCTTTCAAGGTGAATCACTAATGGTCAGCCACCATAGATAGGAGTGCTGAACCAGAAGTGAAAGGGGGGACCGATTTGGCGATACCCAAGCTTAATGCATGCCGCGCCCGCGCGCCGCCTGCGCCGCGTCAGCCAGTTTTTCCATATTCTCGTTGTTGCGCCGCGTCGCCGCTTCAAACCGGTCTTCAAAATTCGCCAGGTTCTTCTTCGGTTCCTGATAGAAGGCCGTGAATTTCATCGCCCAGATGAAGAAGCGCAGCAACGCCCGGCCCGGCGCACGCATCGGGCGGTCAAAGTCGAAAATCAGGATGACGCGTTCTTCTTCCGTGTCATTCCACACTTCATGTTCAAACGTATCGTCAAGCACGAAAACCTCGCCCGGCGTCCAATGGCGGATCTGCTTATCCACGCGGATACGGCAATTCTCTGCTTCCTTCGGGATCACCAAACCCAGATGGGCCCGCAAGATACCCTTGGTCACGCCCTGGTGCGGTGGAATATGATAACCAGGCGAAAGAATGGAGAACCATGAAATCTCGATGTTGGGAACCTTTTCCAAAAGCGATGTGGTGAAGGGTGCCTGCGCACAGTTCCGCTTCAATTGTTCGCCAAAGCCGTAAAGAAAAAACGTGCGCCAATTCTTGCCCGTCGCAATCAGCTTCTGGTCTGGCGAAACTTCCTGAAAGGCCGGAATGGCCTCGCGGTTCTGCAGGATGATTCGTACTTCATCGCGAATCCTTTCCCAGTTGTCGGAGAACATTTGCAGGAAGGGGAAATCATCATTGTTGAGAAAAGGCTTGTCTTCCACAAGGCTCTGGGTGCTGAAGAAGCGGGTCACAACGCGGCTGAATTTTTCGCCCGTATCGTAAACCGCCTGCCGCCGCCACGCCTTGAAGCGGTGCGACAAAGTGGAATCATCCGTCGAAGTCTCAGTCATGGGCCACTTTCTCAATTCACTGCGCCACGCCTCAAGCGGCGCAATCCGAGCCTTTTACATTGATCACGCAATGTAACCAACATGAAATATTGTCATTAATATGTGAAACCGACGGAATAGCCGATTCCAGCGCGTCTAACCCCCAAATGGAGGAATGAGATGGCCGTGCCACGTGATGCCACAACCGCACTCAGCCGCTTTGGGCTGGGGGCGCGGTTTGATCTTGGGGCCGCAAGCCGTACCGCCATTGCTGCCGATCCCAAAGCCTATCTCAAAGCCAACTTGAAGCCCGAAGCCGTACTGCTGAAGGGAGAGGGTCTCGACGACACCAGAAACAATCTCCTCGCCGTCTTTGAACAGCAGCAAGAAAAGAAGATGGCACGCGAAGCAGCCGCCAACCAGATGCAACCAAGCCAGCCGCAAACGAATGACGCCATGGCTTCGCCCACGGCCATGCAAGATGGCAAATCCATACAGATGCAAGATGCCAAACCCATGCCCGTGCAACGCGATGTCTTCCTCACCGAGGCACAAGCCCGTTATCAAAAGGCCTTCGCTGATGAGAGCGGTTTCATTGAACGTCTCGTCTGGTTCTGGTCCAACCACTTCGCGGTTTCAGTGGCCAAGGGCCGGCCCGCCATGATCACTGCGGGAAGCTTTGAGCGCGAGGCCATCCGCCCTTACATCCTCGGTAAATTCGCGGACATGCTCCATGCCGTGGAACAGCACCCGACGATGCTCTTCTTCCTCGACAACCGCGACTCCATTGGCCCCAATTCAAAGGCGGGCCAGCGCCGCCAGAAGGGCCTCAATGAAAACCTCGCCCGCGAAATCATGGAACTGCACACCTTGGGGGTGAACGGCGGTTACACGCAGGCTGATGTCACCAACCTCGCCCGCATTATCACGGGCTGGACATTTCCGGGCCTTAACAGCAACAAGGCCGAACCCGGCGTTTTCACCTTCAACCCCAACACCCATGAACCCGGAAGCCCCAAAGTTCTGGGCAAGATTTATGCCCAGCAAGGTCTGGAACAGGGCGAGGCTGCATTGAGGGACTTGGCCACTAGTCCCGCAACGGCCAAACATCTTGCATTCAAATTTGCAAAGCACTTTGTGTCCGATCAACCGCCACAACCGCTTGTCGACAGGCTGGTCAAAGTCTTCATGGAGTCAGGGGGCGATCTTCATGCCCTCACCGTTGCTCTAATCGACGACGACACGGCCTGGTCAACGCCGCCAACAAAACTGCGTACGCCACAGGAGTTTCTGATAGCCGCCAGCCGCGCCCTCAACCTGCCTCCCGAAAAGCCACAGCCTGTCATGCGTGCCCTCAATGAATTGGGCCAACCCTTGTGGAAACCCAGTGGCCCCAATGGTTTCAGTGACGAAACCGCAACCTGGGCCTCACCCGAAGGATTGAAGGTGCGCCTGTCTTATGCCGCCCTCATGGCCAAGCAATCGCAAGTGCCGGGCAACCCGACGGACATGACCAATATCATTCTTGCTGACGCTGCTTCGCAAGACACAAGGCAAGCCATCGCACGCGCCGAATCCAAGCAACAGGGCCTCGCCCTGCTGCTCATGTCCCCCGAATTCCAACGCCGTTGATGGATGGAGAATGTCATGCCACTCTGTGAATCCCCTTCCCTCTCCCGCCGCAAATTGCTGGGCCTCAGCGGCAGCTTGGTCGCCTCTGCCTTCATCCCCAAATTCGCCAGAGCCGCAAATGGCAGAGACCCGCGCTTCATTACTATTATTCTTCGCGGGGCGATGGATGGGTTGTCGGCCGTCGCTCCCATAGGTGACCCCGACTATGCCACCCTTCACGGTGAATTGGCCCTGACCAAGGACGGCGAGGCGGCTGGCCTTCGGCTCGATTCCTTCTTCAGTCTCAACCCCGCCATGACAAATTTTGCCAGACTCTATGCCAAGGGCGAAGCGGCCGTCATTCACGCTGCTGCCACAGGCTACAGAGACCGCAGCCACTTCGATGGCCAAGACGTTTTGGAAAGCGGCTATGCCGGGCCGGGGCGCACAGATTCAGGCTGGCTCAACCGCGCCATCGCCGCCCTGCCCCAAGGTCAACGGATTGGCAAACAATCGAGTCTGGCTGTCGGTGCCATCGCACCTTTGGTGATCCGTGGCCCTGCCGAAACTTTGGGCTGGGCGCCTGCAAACCTGCCCAACACGGGCGATGACCTCGCCCGCCGCCTGATGGACCTCTACACGCATCAAGACCCCAAATTGGCCGAACTCCTGGCCTCGGGCCTCACCACCCAAAAGATGGCAACAGGAGCGATGGCAGGGATGGATAATTCCGACCATCCGGTAGACATGGTGCAACAAGCACGCGGCGCGGCGCGATTGATGGCAGCAGACGATGGCCCCCGCATTGCCGCCATGGCCTTCGATGGTTGGGACACGCATGAAAATGAAGGCGGTGCCAAGGGCCGCTTGTTCAATCTTTTGACCGGGCTGGATGGAGCCTTGGCCGAATTCGAAAAGACTTTGGGTGCCGCATGGAACCAAACCTCAATTGTCGTGATGACGGAGTTTGGCCGCACGGCCCAAGTCAATGGAACCATCGGCACTGATCACGGCACGGGAACCGTAGCTTTTTTGGCAGGCGGGGCCGTGGCGGGGGGGCGCGTCATCGCTGATTGGCCGGGGCTGAAAACCGCCAATCTCTATCAAGGCCGCGACCTCAATCCGACGACAGATTTACGCGGCGTGCTAAAGGGCCTGCTCGCAGATCAATTTGGCTTGAGTGACCAGCAACTGTCACAAAATATATTCCCCGATTCAGGCGGCGCAAAACTGATGAAAGGCTTGATCAAAATCTAAATAAAAAGGGCAGCCGAAGCTGCCCTTTCAAATTCAAACGCTCAATAAAAATCAAGCGTTGTCTTGCATCTCTTCTTCTTCAACCAACTTCTTGAGCGCATCGCGCGTCACGTTCTTGTCAGAGACTTTTGCCTTGCCGACGATCAGGTCCACAACCTTTTGTTCAAAGATCGGGCCACGAAGTTCAAGCAGCGCGCCGGAATTCTTGCGGTAGTAATCAAACACTTGCTTTTCCTGGCCGGGGAACTGGCGGGCACGTGAGATCAGGGCCTGCTGCAATTCCTGGTCGGTGATCGTCACACCTTCCTTTTCGCCAATGGTACCCAGCACAAGGCCGAGGCGCACACGGCGTTCGGCGATCTTGCGATAATCGGCCTTGGCCTTGTCTTCCGTGGTGTTTTCATCGGCAAAGCTCTTGCCGGCCTTTTGCATTTCATTGCTCAGTGCTGCCCAGATCGATTCAAACTCAGCATCCACCAATTTTTGCGGCAGCTCAAATGTGTATTGCTTGTCCATCGAGTCGAGCACATCGCGCTTCAGCTTCATCGCGGTCATCTGCGCGAATTCGCGCTCGATGCCGGATTTCACCATGTCCTGGAGCTTGCCTAAATCTTCAAAGCCAATGCGCTTGGCAAAATCATCATCGATCTTGGATTCAGCCGGAACTTCAATTGAGTTCACCTTGACGGCAAAAGTCGCGGCCTTGCCCGCAAGATTGGCCGCACCATATTCAGCGGGGAACGTCACCTTCACAGTGACATTATCGCCAACCTTGGCACCGATCAATTGATCCTCAAAGCCGGGGATGAATTGGTTCGAGCCAATTTCGAGGGGAATGTCGTCGCCCTTGCCGCCGTCAAATTCGACGCCATCAATCGAACCAACAAAATTGATGTTCACGCGGTCGCCCTTGGCGGCCTCGGAACCTTCGGCCTTGGCTTCAAAACCCTTGTATTGATCAGCAAGCGTCTTGAGGGATTCAGCAATATGTTCGTCACCTGCCGCAACAACATGCTTTTCCAGCGTGAGGCCCGTGAAATCCTTCACCTCAAATTCCGGCACAACTTCACTGGCAATGGTGAAAGCAAGATCAGCCTTGCCATCGATGACAGCATTCACTTCCTTCTCGTCTTCCGGCAGTTTCACTTCCGGTTGATAGGCAGGCTTCAAATTACGATCGGCAAACACTTGGCGTGAATGAGAATCAACGGTGGTTTGGATCACTTCCGCCATGGCCGATTTACCGTAGATGTTGCGCAAGTGCTGCACTGGAACTTTGCCGGGGCGGAAGCCCTTGATCTGGGCGCGGCCAGCCATGTCGGCCAGTTTCGCATCCAATTCTTTGTTCAATTCGGCGGCATTGACCACCACTTTGAATTCGCGCTTCAGGCCGGCGTTCAACGTCTCGGTAACTTGCATGTTCTCTCTCATTCAATAATAGCCACAACTGAGGGCTTGGTGCGGGCGGAGGGACTTGAACCCCCACGGGTTTCCCCACAGGAACCTAAATCCTGCGTGTCTGCCAATTTCACCACGCCCGCCTGTTGCGGCAACAAACCCGGGTGGGCCGTTTGGTTGCTCGCGCCTATAGCAGAGGGTTTTCCACGTTGAAAGAAAGAATATGTGCTTGCAATATGTAATATTATTTATTACATATTAGTGCATCGCAACATATCTACATCAATCAAGGAGCAATAAATGTTAACTGGAATCATCCCAACCACTTGGCAACCTCAACTTCACGCGGCGCTGCGTGTCGTCACCGGCCTCATGTTTCTCGAACATGGCACGTCCAAAATACTTCACTTCCCAATTAACGACATGTGGCAAGGTGCCTATGCCCAGATGGGTGCGATGACCACCTTCACAGGTGTGTTGGAATTTATTGGCGGCATTTTGATCATCATTGGCGCATTCACCCGCATCACCGCCTTCATCCTTTCCGGCATGATGGCCGTTGCCTTCTGGTTGGTGCACTTTGGCATGATGGGCAGCATCTTCCCAATGATCAACCAGGGCGAAGCCGCCGTCTTCTTCTGCTTCGTGTTTCTGTATTTCGCAGCTACAGGCGCGGGCCCTTATAGCGTGGATGCTTCACGCAGCTAACTGGCCGCAATTTGATACCAGAAAGCCGGATCAGGAACGATCCGGCTTTTTTTGTCTTTCACCGCGCAGGCGCTCCCAGTAGTCGAGGCGCTTCTGAATTTCGCGTTCAAATCCGCGCTCCACCGGTTCATAAAACTTGCGCCGCCCCAAAGTGTCAGGAAAATAATTTTGCCCAGAAAAGGCATCCGGCTGGTCGTGGTCATAAAGATAGCCCGCGCCATAGTCCTGTTGCTTCATCAGCTTCGTGGGCGCATTGAGAATGATCTTGGGCGGCGGCACGGAGCCTGTCTCCTTGGCTGCAGCCATCGCCGCACCAAAAGCCATGGTGACGGCATTGGACTTGGGTGCCGTCGCCACATAGACCACTGCCTGCGCCAGGGCCAATTCCCCTTCGGGAGAGCCCAGAAATTCATACGTGTCCTTGGCGGCCAGAGCCTGTTGCACGGCCTGTGGGTCCGCCAGCCCAACATCTTCAATCGCCATGCGCACAATGCGCCGCACCAAAAACAATGGGTTCTCGCCCGCCGTTAGCATGCGCGCCATATAATAAAGTGCAGCGTCAGGATCAGACCCGCGCACCGATTTGTGCAAAGCGGAAATCAGATTGTAGTGGCCCTCGGCCGCCTTGTCATAAAGCGGCAGGCGCTTGGCAATAATTTGCCCCATGGCTTCGGGCGCCAACGCCGCGCCGCCCTCGGGCACCGCCGCCAAAATCTCCTCGACGAGATTGAGAAAATACCGCCCATCACCATCGGCCATATCAAGAAGTGCCGCCCGCGCTTCTGGCGTCAATGGAATGGCCCGCTTCTCAAACAAGCTGACACGCTCCAAAAGCGACTCCAACGCTGAAATATCAAGTCGATTGAGGACCAATACCTGCGCTCGCGAGAGAAGCGCGCCATTGAGTTCGAATGAGGGATTTTCAGTTGTCGCCCCCACCAAAGTGATTGTGCCATCTTCTACAAACGGCAAAAACCCATCTTGCTGCGCCTTGTTGAAGCGATGAATTTCGTCGACGAACAATAGCGTCGTGCGGCCTTGCATCCTGCGCATCCGGGCTTGGTCAAAAACCTTCTTGAGATCGGCAACCCCTGAGAAGATGGCCGACATCTGCTCAAACACCAGCCCGGTCTCGCCTGCCAACAACCGTGCAATCGTCGTCTTGCCGGTGCCCGGCGGCCCCCACAAGATGATCGAGGGCAAACGCCCGCCCGCCAACATCTTGGTCAAACTGCCCTGCACACCCACCAGTTGGTCTTGCCCCACTACGTCGGCAAGCCGCGTCGGCCGCATCCTGTCAGCCAAGGGTCGTGGCCCCTGTTTGTCCAGCGCTGCTGCTTCAAACAAGGATGTCATCAGCCGAGCCTAAGATAGACTTTTTGTCCGCCGCGCTCAAAACCAATGAGCCAACTGCGCCCACCCTTCTGCAACACACCGCGCAGCGTATCGACCTGATCAATGGCAACCCCGTTCACCTCGCGCAAAATATCGCCCTTCGCCAAAAACTGTTGTGCAGGCCCCGATTTGATTTCCGTGACCACCACGCCTTGCGCATCTGTCGCAATCCCAAGTTCATCGGCCACCGCTGGCGAAAGATTGGCCACCACCAATCCGGCAAGCGGGGTATTGCCTGTAATCGTCGTATCCTGTCGGTTGATGGTTTCAGGCGCAGCCATCAGGCTGATCGCCACCTGCTGGCTTTGATTGCCCCGACGAAACTCCAACAACTTCGCATCCCCAATATGAGAAGTCCCCAGTAAGTAATTGAGTTCTTGTGCATTTTCGAGCGATTTTCCATCCATCGCCATGATTACATCACCACGCCGGAGTCCCGCTTTCGCCAAAGGGCTGTTCCGGTCTAGGTCAACGATCAGCACCCCTTCGGGTCGCGCCAGACCGAGGCTGTCAGCGATGTCTTGCGACACGTTCTGGAAAGTGCCCCCCAGCCAAGGTCGCACGATCTTCTGCCCGCTTTCAGCTGACTGAACAACGGTGGCCACCAGATTTGCCGGGATAGAAAAGCCCAGGCCAACTGACCCGCCGGATTTGGAAAAGATCATCGAATTGATTCCAATGAGTTCGCCCCGCATGTTGACCAATGCCCCACCGGAATTGCCGGGATTGATGGCGGCGTCCGTCTGGATGAAGGATTGATAGTCTGACCCGCCCACGTCGGTGCGCGCCAAGGCGGAAATAATACCGCTGGTCACCGTCTGCCCTACGCCAAAGGGATTGCCGATCGCCAGAACCAAATCGCCTACTTCCAGATTGTCGGAATTGGCAAGTGCCAAAGTCGGCAACCTTTCGTCAGCAACATCGATGCGCAGCACTGCAAGGTCCGTGCGTTCGTCCGCCACCATCAACTTGGCCGGAAATTCACGTTTGTCGGCCAAGGCCACGCGAATATCATTAGCCCCTTTGATCACATGATTGTTGGTGACGATAATCCCACTGGAATCCACAATCACGCCAGACCCCAGCGAATTGGCGACCCGTTCACGTGGCGGCCCAAAAGGACTATTCTGCCCGAAGAGCTGCCTGAAGAATGGATCATTAAAGGGATCATTGGATTGTTCACGCTGAATGGTCTTGGCATAGACATTCACTACGGCCGGCGCGGTCCGTTTCACCAGTGGCGCAAATGACAGCAACATCTGCTGGCGATCGGTCGGAACCAAGCGCGGGTCAGCAATCCCATGGCCTTCGAGAAGTCCCCACATCAGCAATCCAACGACAAGTCGCTTCATCAATTCCCTCATTTCAATGTGC
>Ga0209069_10001931_pt1 | contig 10693 bp, 9 predicted proteins | sample Str013_2_FD_187202 | JGI IMG/M metagenome (GOLD analysis project Ga0209069, IMG submission 187202) | Freshwater sediment microbial communities in response to fracking from Pennsylvania, USA - Straight Creek_MetaG_SC_2013 (SPAdes) (version 2) | ecosystem: Environmental > Aquatic > Freshwater >...
CTGGTTCGGGTCGATGTCGCTCGTCCGCCTCTTCGTCCTGGTCACCGGCAAGGCCGGCTTCGATGCTCGGCTGTACCTTCGTGCCACCAGGGCCTGGCTGGACGGGCAGGACCCGTGGATCACGGTCGAGATGCAGCGGTTCGCGGTACCCGTCCTGTGGCCGTCCACCAAGTGGTACTACTCGACCCTGGCGATGCCCGCCCTCACCTCGGTCGCGGCCGCCCTCATGGCCGTCCCCGTCCCGGGCTTCGCGGTCGTGGCCACCGCGATCGCCGTCGCCGTCGAGCATCGCCGCACGAGCACGACATCCCTCGTGGCGGACTGGAAGCCCGGTATACTCGGCCGGCCATGACCCATGTGTTCGTCGCGCCACATCCGGACGACGTCGCCCTCTCGTGCGGCGGCCTGATCGCGAGCCTGCGCGAACTCGGTCAGAACGTGACCATCATCACGGTCTTCTCCGGCGACGGCGCCACGGACCGCCTGACCGGCTACCAGCGCGAGGCGCTGGGGTTCGGGTCCAAGGCGATGTGGCCCGCCACCGAGGCCTTCAATCGCAGTTCCGTCCTGGCGGACTACCCGACGGCCGCCCTCGTGCCGTCCTGGGCGGCGGACGACGCCCGACTGGATGCGACGCAGGCCGATGCCGATGCGGCGGCGAAGCGCTTCTGGCAGCGATCCTCCTGGTACCGCCGGGCGAGCGTGCGCAACAGCTCACTCGCCGACCAACCCGTGATGGACGACCTGCCCACGCAGGGGGCGATCCTCACCGACGATGTGATGGACGACGCCGCAGCGGGAGACCTGATGGCGCGTCGGCGTGTCGAGGACGAGCGCTACGCCTACTTCGCGGAAGCCTCCATCGTGTTCCTGGACCTGCCGGACGCCGTCTTCCGAGGGTACGAGGGCGACGAACAGCTGCTCGGCGAGCCCCGGGCCGACGACGACGCCCCGTTCGACCTCCTGCGCCAGGAGATCGCCCGACTGGAGCCGCAGAAGGTCTACTTCCCGTTGGGCGTCGGGGGGCACGTGGATCACCAGTTGTGCCGCGAGGTCGGCCTGGGCCTCCTGCGCGAGGGTCGGGCGTGGGTCATGCCGGGCCCGGACTACGCCGGGCGGATCGCCTTCTACGAGGACTTCCCGTACGCGTGGTGGACGGACTTCCGGCGGCTCGAGGACCTGGGGCCGCGCGGCCTGCACGGCGTCCCTGACGATATCAGCGTCTCACCGGCCTACGCCGACATCACGGACCAGCTCGAACGCAAGATCACCGGCGTGACGATCTACGAAAGCCAGCTGGAGCGCCTCTTCGACAGCGACAGGGAGATGGCCAAGGCCGTCAGGGCCCACGGGCACGCGATCGCCGAGCTGGGCGGCGTCGCCGGGGCCGCCGAGCGCTACTGGGTCTCCGGCCGCGCCTGACACCATGACCGCCGAGGCGTCGTCCACGGAAGTGCGCTGGACGCGCCGCCATCAGATCACGCTCCTTGGTGCACTCCTCGTCGGAGTCGCCATCCGCCTCGTCCTGTTGCCGACGGACGGCTTCCGGCCGGATCTCGACCAGTTCGTCCGGTGGGTCCATGGGATCGCCGTCAACGGTCTCCCGCGGGCGTACGACATGGACATCACGTTCGGGCCGGTGATGGCCTGGATCTGGGGCGTCCTTGCCGAGATCCAGCCCGCCTTCCAGACGGTCACCGACGCATCCGATCCGGCCATCCGCGCCTTGATGAAGACGCCGGCCTCCCTGGCCGACCTCGGTCTCGCCGGACTTGTCGTCTATGCGTTGCGCGGGCGCCCGACCTGGGCGGTCGTGGGCGGGGTCGCGATGCTGCTGCACCCAGCCGTGTTCGACATCTCGGCCTGGTGGGGGCAGTACGAGTCCATCTACCTGCTTTCGGCTCTGGGGGCCGTCGTGTTCGCGATCAACGGCCGCAACGGCCCGGCAGCGGCGCTGGTCGCCGTGTCATTGATGACCAAGCCGCAGGCCCTGCCGTTCATCCTGCCGTTCGCCGCCTGGTTCTGGGCGACCGGTGGCTGGCGGGAGGTCGCCCGAGCGACGGTCATCGGCGTTGCGATCGTGTTCGCCCTCTGGTTGCCGTTCATCCCTGAGGGTGGCCCGACGGCGTACCTCCGGAACCTCTCGCACTACCAGAACGACATATTCCCGATCCTGTCACTGAATGCCTGGAACTCGTGGTGGTTAGTCCAAGAGCTGGTCGCCGGTGGAAGGTACGTGGTTGACGACGTGTCCGGTCTCGGTTTGCTCACGCTCCGCCAGGTCGGTTACCTGATCACAGCTCTGACGTCCCTGCTCGTGGCAGTGGCGATCTTACGGGACCCCCGGCCTCGTAGCCTCATCCTGGGCCTGGCCGTCGCGACGCTCCTGGCATTCTGCTTCCTGACCGCGATGCACGAGCGCTATTCGTACGGAGCGCTGGTCTTCCTGATGCTGCTCATCCCTGATTGCCGGATGCGCTGGGTGGGACTGGCCTTTGGGATCGTCTTCACACTCAACATCCTCGCGGCGATCCCGCCGACTCCAGGGATCGCGGCCCTGCTGTCCGTCGCCGGGCCGCTTGGGATCGCAGGCTCCGTTGCGATGCTGACCATCACCGGCGTCCTGCTGGTCATGCTTCGACGTTCGCAGGACCATCGGGCGGAGGTCGAAGCGACGACCGCGGGGCTATAGTCCCGCCGTGTTGAACCGCACACGTCGTCCGGACCTCGCCGACGCCGTCGTCGGCATGACCGTCGTGGCGGCCTTTCTGGCGCTGCTGTGGCTGGGCCGCGGGCTGACGTTCTTCGCGGACGAGTGGGCGGTCATGGCGGATCGCACGATCTCCCTCGACAGCTTCATCCAGCCGTTCAACGAACACTGGCTGGGGGTGGAGATCGTCCTGTACCGGGTCATGCTCCAGGCCTTCGGGCTGGGCAGCTACATGCCGTATCTCGCGGTCCTCGCGGCGCTCCACTTGGTAGTCGTGCTGGAGGTCTACGCCGTCGCCCGGCGCTCGTCCGGTCCGTGGATCGCGGCCATGGCGGCCGTGGTCCTGGCGTTCTTCGGGAGCGGCTTCGAGAACCTCTACTGGTCCATGCAGATGGGCTTCCTGATCTCGATCGGGCTGGGCCTGGGTGCCGTGCTGCTCCTGGACGGTCACCCGACGACGACCCGGATCGTGGTCGCGACGGCGCTCCTGAGTGTCGGGATGATGACGTCCGGCTTCGGCATCTTCATGCTGGTCTTCGTCGGCCTGGACCTCCTCCTGGACCGATCCCGGTGGCGGGCCGTGCCGGCGATGTTCGTGCCCGGGCTGGTCTACGTGACCTGGTATGTCACCTACGGCCGCTCCGGCGTTGCGACGGCGCGCGACCCGTTCACGCTCGACGCCGTCCTGAGCGTCCCGAAGTTCGTCCTGGAGGGGGTCGGGACCGCATTCGGGTCCGTCCTGGGTGTGGGGCCGCTGCTTGGGATCGTCGCGAGCGCGATCCTCGCCACGGCGCTCATCGTGCAGGTCGTCCGTCGCCGGCCGGTCTCCACACGAACGTTGGCCGCCTTCGGGGCCATCGTCGTCCAGTACGCGATCCTGGGGCTCATCCGCGCGCAGCTCTTCGAGGGCGCCGCCGAGTACAGCCGCTACGCCTACCTGTCCGGGATCTTCGCGATGCTGGGCCTCGTGGCGCTGGTCGGCCCGCGCCCGCTCCCGGTCGAGCCACGCCGCCGGATGGCCGCGGTCGCCGGCCTCGTGGGCCTGTTCACGCTCGCCCTGGTGTGGAACGGCTGGGTCCTGCTGGCGGGTCGAGGCATCTTCGAGGATCGGGCCGCCTATACCCGGGCCGCCGTGACGGTGGCGCTAGGCGACCTGCCACCCGGCGTGGATCCAGACCGGGTGATGCTGATGGACCGGACCGTCACGCGGCTGCGGGAGGTGCTCGCGGAGTTCGGCTCGCCGGTCCAGGACTCCCTGGCGGGCGATGCTGTCCCACCCGTGGACCCGGCCCTCGTCGAGCGGGTGAGGCAGGACCTATTGGCGCAGCAGGCGGGCCTGTAGGCCGGACCTTACGCCGGGCGGGGACGCCCCCGGGCGAACCGGCCCACGAAGGCCACGCGGTACCAGTGCAGGTAGTGCGGCAACCACTTGCGCAACTTGAAGTTGCTCTGGCCGGCCGTCCGATCCCGCCAGGTGGTTGGCACTTCGGCGACGCGCCGGCCAGCCAGGGTCGCCTTCACCGTGAGCTCGAGCGCCAGTTCGAAGCCGGCTTCGCTCTCGATGGTGGTGGCGTCCAGGAATCGACGCGAGTAGAGCTTGAAGTTGTTCGTGGGATCGTGGGTCGGGACGCCCGCGAACCAATGGAGCGTCAGCCCCGCGGTACGACTCATCAGGCGCTTGAAGAGCGGCCCGCCAACCTGGTGCCCACCGCGCATGTAGCGCGATGCGGCCACGACATCGGCGCCACTCCGAGCGAGCGCGACCATCGGGTCCACGACGTGCGGTTCGTCGGAACCGTCCGCCATGGAGATCAGGACATAGGGTGCGGTCGTCCCCGCGATGCCGGCCCTCATCGCGTTGAGGACCCCACGACCCAGGTCATTTCGAAGGCCTCGAAGGCCCGGGATCTCGCCGGCCAGTCGCGCGACGACCGGGACCGTCGTGTCGCCATCGAAGTCGTATACCACGACCAGCTCGTGGGACGTCCTCACGCCGGCCGCGAGGGCGCGCAGGACGGGCTCGACGGCCTCGCCCTCGTTGTAGACCGGCAGGACGATCGCGAGCTCCGGTCCGTCCGTCACGCGGGCCGCTCGCCGACGTACAGCGTTTGCTTGCCCAGGATCCGCCACGCCGGGGGACAAGCGAGATATGCCCGAACGAGGGCTGGGTGGGACGGCAGCCGGCCCTTCGTGGAGTACGGCAGGAACCGGGTGACCAATGTGGTCGTACGTAGGCCCGCCAGCTCGGCGGCCTCCAGCAGGCTGCGCTCGGTCAGGGCCACCTTGTGGTCGATGAAGTCCCAGTAGCTCGAGCCGACGAGCCGGATGTTCGGCTGCAGGATCATCACCCGCCCGCCTGGGCGGGCCAGGCCCGCGGCGACCCGGAGCTGATCGATGACGGCGTCGCCCGAGTCGAGGTGCTCGAGATAGTTGCTCATGAAGACGGTCCCGAAGTGTGCGTGGGGTGCGACCGAGACCAGGTCCAGCCCGGACGCCTGGACGAACCGGACATCGGGCGGCAGGGAGGCCGCCACGTCCCGGATGTCGGTGGCCCAACGCTCCTTGGCCTTCACCCAGCGGATGAAGTGGCCACGGTCGCAGGCGATATCCAGCACAGGTGCCTCGGCGTCCACGTAGCGCTGCAGATACCGGACGATCTCCCGCCAGACCGCGTCCTTGGCACTGACCTCGCGTTCAGGAAAGCGCGCGTCGTAGATGTCCGGCAGGAGCCGGGTCACAGACGCCCGGCCTGTGCCTCGGCGGCGATCCAGGGGATGACCTCATCGAGCATCGTGTCCAGCGAGGTCGCCGCCTCGAAGCCGAGGATCTCGTGCGACTTGCGCACGTCCGGCACGCGAAGCTGGACGTCGTGCTCGAACGGGGCGTCGCTGACGTAGTGGAACGGGCGACCGTCCGTGTGGATCTTGTGCCAGATGGCCTCGGCCAGCTGCAGGACGGTCGTGGAGGCCGCCGTGGACAGGTTGAAGTCGTCGTTCACGGCCGCCGGCGATTCCATAGCCAAGCGGATCCCGTGGGCCAGATCGCCCCCGTACGTATAGTGACGGACCTGGTTGCCCTCGCCCAGGATGTGCAGCGGATCCTGGCCCTTGAGGATCTTGAGGACGAGGTCCGGGACCACGTGGGACAGGGCCAGCTTCACGTTGCCGCTCATGATGTCCGTGTCACGCAGCGCACGGCGCTCGCCGATGCCGACGCAGTTGAACGGCCGAACGATCGTGTACGGCAGCTGGAACTGCTCCCATGCGCCCTTGGCGAAGTACTCGGACGCGAGCTTCTGGAAGCCGTAGGTGGAGATCGGCGGCGGGGAGGTCAGCTGGGCGCCCTCGGGCGTCGGGAAGGTCGTCGCGGACTCGTACACCATGGACGAGCTGACGACGACGATCCGATCCAGGTGCCCGTCGCGATGGGCGGCGATGGCGGCATCGAAGGTGGCCGCGAGGATCCGCTCGTTCTCGGCGAGCAGGTCGTAGGCGAACTCGTGGAAGTAGCTGATGCCGCCGATCATCGCGGCGGCCGCGACGACCTGATCGCATTCCGATGCCAGGTCGCGCAGCAGCGCCACGTCCTTGGCGTCGCCCTCGACGAAGCGGTAGTGCCGATGATCGTCGTACGACTTCGTCAGCCGGCCGTATTTGGAGAAGTCGTCGATCCCGATCACGTCGTGCCCGGCGTCGAGCAGCTCCGGAACGAGGTACCCGTTGATGAATCCGGCGGCGCCGGTGACGAGGATGCGCACTAGAGCTTGATCCCTCCCCCAAGGGCGCCCCAGACGTCCACGACGTCCTTGCCGCCAACGGCCAGACTTCGATAGGGCTTGTGCGGCGCGCCGAGGACCAGGATGTCACAGTTCGCGAGCACGGCCTCCAGCGAGACCAGCCGGTCGTCGCGGACATACGGATCCGTGGCGAGGACCGTCGCGCCGGCCCACGTCAGCAGCTTTCGGAGCTTGTAGCTGAGCGAGGCCCGCGGATCGTCCGATTCGGACTTGAAAGCCATGCCGAGGATGCCCACGGTCTTGCCCTGCAGGCCGTCGTACCGGCGCTCCAGCGCGGAGACGATGTAGGCGGGGAGGCCCTCGTTCACCTGCATCGCGGCCCGGGGGTAGTCCTCGCGGATCGCGCGCAGGATGTTCGTGTAGTCCACCCCGGCCTGGTCCGCGATCATGAAGAACTGGTTCGCCACCGCGAACTTCATGTACCGCCAGGTGTTCGTGAAGAGTTTGGCGAGTTCCGCTTCCTTGGTCGTCGTGCGGATCGTCTGGCCGGCCAGCGTCCCGAAGAGCGCGGTCGCCCGCTCCGCCGCCACGTCCGTGTCCGCGCCGATGATCTGCGGCAGCGAGTGGAGTTCCTCCAGCGCGTGGCCCTCGGCGATCCGCTCCGGACAGAACGCGACGTCCACCCTGGCCCCGCGCGCCGCGAGGTGCTGGGCGACGTACGCCGTCGTCCCCGGGTAGACCGTGCTGCGCAGGACGACGAGGGCGCCGTCGCGGAGATGCGGCGCGATCTGCTCCACGGCCTTTTCGAAGATCGTCATCGACGGGCCTAGGAACTCGTCCACCGGCGTCCCGATGACGACCACCAGCTGGTGCGTCCGCTCGATCATGGAGCCGTCGCTGCCGAACGACAGCCGGCCGGTCGGCAGGATCTCGCGTAGCAGCTCGTCCGCGCCGTTCTCCATGAACGGCATCTCACCGGCGGCGATCCGCTCCAGGGTCGCGGGATTCGTGTCGTAGATGCCCACCCGCAGGCCGGCCTGCGCGAACGCGAGGCTCAGCGGCAGACCGACATGGCCACCTCCGCCGAGCACGACGAGGTCCAGATCCGCCGGTGAGTGGGTCATGTCCCGGACTCTAGCAGCCCGGTGCGGCCGGTCACCGGCCCGAAGGTCGCGCCCGGCACCGGTACTCCCAGCGAGGTGCTGTCGAGACGCGTGCAGGCCTGGGCGCCCCACGGGCACGAGTAGATGGCGTAGCCCTGGGCCAGCAACTGGGCGGCGTCCACGGGGGTCGCCTCATGGCCGCTGATCATCCAGCCCCAGCGATGGGCGTAGTACAGGACCTCGGGTGTCCAGTCTCGATCCACGATGGCGACCGGCTGGCCCGGATTCGTCTCCCGCTGGATCTGCGCGGCGAGCGGCAGGACACCCTCGGGGTCCGCGAGGGGATCGTAGATGCCCATCCAGTACGGGCTCTGGAGGGCCACGACGGCGACCCAGGCCACGGTCGCGCCGGCCAGGAGCAGTCCGCGCAGCCAGCCGCGGAACAGCGGGAGTCCCGCGACGCCGAGCCCGACCAGAGCCGCCACTGAGCCGGACACCGCAATCGAGTAGTAGTCGTGGATGACGTACAGGTTGAAGAAGACCAGGAGCGGCCCGACGAGTGTCGCGACGATCCATGTCCAGAATCGGACCTGTCGACGGGCGAGGGCGAACCGGATCGCCGGGATGGCCAGGAACAGGATGGCGATGCCACCGGCCAGGATGCCTACGCTCATGAAGATGGAGCCCCAGGATCCCGGCTCCAGCCGTTGCCCGACTGACCCGAAGGTCCAGGCCAGCAGCTGGCTGGAGGTCAGCCAGACGGTCGCCTCCGACGCGGCCTTGATCGCGTCCGCATGGCGCGTCCAGGCGATGCCGGCGAGGAGCGGGACGATGGACAGGGCCCACGCTCCCACCCACGAACGCCGCGTGCCTCGATCATCGTCGCGGCTGACGGCGAGCAGCGCGAACGGCGCGACCCAGAACAGGGCGGTCGTGATCTTCATCAGGGCCGCGATACACCCGAGCGCGAGCGCCAGCGCGAACCACCAGCCCGAGCGGCCGCTCGACCCACCGTCGCGCCAGCGCAGGCCGGCCAGCGCGAATCCGAACGACGCCGCGAGGGCCGTGTACTCGATCAGGGCGGCCCGCCCCCAGGAGATCCCGAGCGGCGAGAAGAGGAAGACCGTCAGCGCGACCGTGGCGCCGGTCCAGCCGGCCTGTCGCTTGACGAGGAGCCAGAGCAGTCCGGCGGCGAGGATGAACGACGCCAGGCCGGTCAGCCGCAGCGCCGTGTCCTCCGGGACCCCGACATCCATGACGACCGCGGCCGCGGCCTGGAACAGGGGGAACTCGAACGGGACCTCCCACGGCGCCCCGAGGATCGGCAGCTTCGGGTACAGGAGGTCGATGCCCTGGTCGTGGAAGATCCGGGCCGTGAAGGCGGTCTGCGTCTGGCGGAATGGGTGCCGGTCCAGCAGCGGCGCGCCGAGCGTCGGGACGTGGATGAGGAACGCGACCGCGAGCAGCAAGGCCGGGAGCCAGCGGAGCACGTTCGGCGGCGAACTGGCGGTCGAGACGGTCACGCGGCACAGGCTACAGGCAGATGGCCGGAAAGGCTTCCACCCCCTACATCCGGGCCACGGCGTCGGGGGCTCGTCGCGCGACCTTCGACCCAGCCAGCCCTCGCCTTGTGAACCCCAACATCGGAGACTCGACGACCTGCCAACTCGCAGCTGCAAGCGGGAGGGTGATAGCGACCGAAGCCAGGGCCAACGGCACGGGACCAAACCCGGACCACCCCATCGCGGAGAGACCCTGCGTGATCGGGAACGCGAACAGGTATGTCCCGTATGAGAGATCCGCGTTCCAGCGCAATGGCAGTCGCAGTCCGACCAGGACGGCGACGTATGCGAAGGCCGCGTGCACAAGGATCGTGCCGCCGAGCGAGCCGGCGGAAGTGTACGCGACGCTCAAACATCCGAGGCCGAGAGCCCACGACATAGGCACGCGATCCCGCCATACGGCGATGGCCGCGCCGACCAGGAACGCGCTGGTCGGTCCAAACACGATCGTCAGCGCCAGGCTTGGTCCCGGTACGATGACAGCCATCAGCATCGCAACAAGACCGATGGCCGGGAGCGTTCGCGACAAGTGCCGAGGCGGTATGGCGACGAGCAAGAGGTAACAACACAGTTCGGGCCAGAGGGTCCACAGGGATGCGTTGACGAGCACGGAAGGTCGTGCCTCCAGCAGCACCGACGAGATGCCGCCGACGCCTGGCACAGGAAACCATGCCGCCGCAAGGTATTGCTGGCCGACGAACAAGGATGTCGCGACGACGACGACTGTATAGGCTGGAAAGATCCGCGCGGCTCGGCGCAGAGCGAACGTCGACGCCTTCTGGCGACGGCGACTCGACACCAGGAGGTATCCGGAGAGGCCGAAGAACGCGGCAACAGCGACCACTCCGCCACCGCCGAGACGCCCATCGGTGAGTGCGTCGATCGGGTCGCGGCCGAATCCTCCGATCGGCCAAGCATGGACGACCAGGATGTACACCGCCAGGAAGAGCCGCAGGGCAGTGATGCCGTTGTCACGGTCGCCTTGAGGGCGTGGATCTGCGCCAGCGGCGAATCGGACCAGAAATGGATGTGGCGCCACGGTCGATATCGGGTCCCCGCTGGTCGGTCCAGTGCGGTATGGGGCCGAAGGGTAGGGTCCGACGGGCACCGCGTCTAGGTGTAAGACCGACTGCTGGTGCGCACGGACAACGACGGGCGTCTGGTCAGTTCGCTAGTGCCTTCACTGGGCCAGCCGACTCCTGGATCCGCCCGGAGAGTCGATCAGCGGGTCTGCGCCATTGCTTGTTCGTCGGCGAAACCGGTCTTGACGAACCACTCGGCCGACGGTCACGCGGCACAGGCTACACGCGGGTCCGTATGCTGTCACGGATGATTCGTCCCACTCGACTCTCGGGCGACCGTCACCGATCTTTCGGCGCCATGGCCGTGCTCCTGGTCGCCGCTATCGCGTCCACCGATCTAGGTGCGTCCTTGAGTGCCTACGACGGAGGCATCGGGGCATCTTCGGCCACCTTCACGCTGCACGGGCTGCTTCCATATCGAGACTACTGGCTCCTCTATGGGCCTGCCAGCGGCCTGTTGATCGCCATCCCGACGTGGGTGTTCGGACCCTCGCTTGAAG
>Ga0209069_10001932_pt1 | contig 10691 bp, 13 predicted proteins | sample Str013_2_FD_187202 | JGI IMG/M metagenome (GOLD analysis project Ga0209069, IMG submission 187202) | Freshwater sediment microbial communities in response to fracking from Pennsylvania, USA - Straight Creek_MetaG_SC_2013 (SPAdes) (version 2) | ecosystem: Environmental > Aquatic > Freshwater >...
GCCCCACGGCGTGGAGGACCGGGCGTCCTGGTAGAAGTAGATGCCGCCCTTGCCGTCCTGCGACCAGCCGTCGAACTGCCACAGGTCCAGGTCCGACGGGCCGAGGTGGTTGAAGACGACGTCCACGATGACGGCGATCCCATGCGCATGGGCATCGCGGATGAACCGCTTGAAGGCATCCGGCCCGCCGTAGCCGGACTCGATCGCGAACAGGTGAGACGGGTTGTACCCCCACGAGATGTCGCCCGCGAACTCGAACGGGGGCATGACCTGGACGGCAGACACGCCCAGCCGCTGCAGATACGGCAGTCGCCGGCGCGCCCCGTCGAACGTGCCACCACGGTCGTGGGTCGGCGCGAATGTGCCGATATGCATCTCGTAGATGACCAGGTCGTCCCACGTGGGCATGCGGAACCCGTCATCGCCCCAGTCGAACTCGTCAGGGTCGTAAACGATGCCGTTACCCACCGAGTTGGTCACGTGACGGGCATATGGGTCCATCCGCGACAGGTCCCCAGGGCCGGTCCGGATCGTGAAGCGATACTCGACGCCCGGTGCGACGCCGGCGACGTCCGCGGACCACGTCCCGCCGGACCCACCGTCATCGGGCTGGAGCGTCGTTCGGTCCTGGCTCCATCCGTCGAAGGTGCCCGTGACGAAGACGGCCTGCGCATGCGGTGCCCAGACGCGAAACGTCGTGCCACCCTCGAAGGCGATCGCGCCCATGCCCGGACGTTGCGATGGGGCGGTGTGGCTCACGCTCGCGACGATACCAGCGGCCGGTCGCCGCCGCCGACCCGACCGCGCCGATCAGGCCGAGGTGGCCGAGGTGGCCGGCGACGCAGGCGCCAGGCGGCGGGCGGCCCACGACCCCCGCGCCAGGACGATCGCCAGGAACGTGATGAGGAAGCCGTTGACCGGGTGCAGGGAAGCGACCTCGGGGGCGTCTGCGCGCAGGCCGACGAACACGGACTGGAGCATGAACAGCCCGAAGATCGCCACCGCGAGCAGAGCCAGGCGACGGCCCATGCGGCCGAGCAGACCGGCCACGAGGAGGATGATCGGGAGGAGCTCGAGGGTGTAGCCGAAGTCCCGGTGCGTCTCGAACGACTCCGGACCACGGAAGACACCGAGCCCAGCCAGGAAGATCTGGATCACCAACCCGGCGACGAGGAGACAGGCCGCCGCCAGGTGGACCGAGCGTGCCGCGGACCGCATGGGACCCTCCTTGCTTGGTCGTCGCTCAACACGGTACCGGTCCGCCGTTACGACATCGATACGGAGGTGGGGCTGACGTAGGATGGCGCCGATGCCCCGTCCGTCCTACCCCACGCCACCGACCGTCGACCAGGTCGACGTCTACCACGGGACGTCGATCGCGGATCCGTATCGGCCGCTCGAGGACAGCGACGCGCCGGTGACCCGGTCCTGGATCGCGGCCCAGAACGAACTCACCGAACGCATCCTTGGCGCTGCCGCGACACGACCGGCCATCCGCGAGCGTCTCGCCCAGCTTTGGAACCTGCCGCGAACGGGCGTCCCATGGCGACGCGGCGACCGATGGTTCCAGATGCGAAACACCGGCCTCCAGGACCAGGACGTCCTCTGGACCTCCGACGATCCGGAGTCGACCGGCCAGGTCCTGCTGGACCCGAACGGCCTCAACGCCAAGGGCACGACCGCCCTCTCCATCGTGGAAGCCTCCCAGAGCGGTGCGCTGGTCGCCTGCGCCACGAGCGACGCTGGTTCGGACTGGCACACATGGACCGTCCGTCGAGCGGCCACGGGCGAGCTGCTGCCCGACCGGATCGAGTGGAGCAAATTCTCTTCGGCGGCCTGGACCCACGACGATGCGGGGTTCTTCTACGGTCGCTTCCCGCAGCCGCCCGCGGACGCCGCGTACGACGCCCCGAATCACGACATGGAACTGCGCTATCACCGCTTGGGGACGGACCAGTCCGACGATCAGCTCGTGTTCTCGACCCCGGACGAGCCGGAGTGGGGTTTCGAGGCGGAGGTGGCCGACGACGGCCGTCTCCTCATCGTCAGTGTCACGCACGGCTCGGACTCCAACAACCGGGTGTACGTCGCCGACCTGACCCACGGTGTGGAAGCCGCGGTCGTGCGCCCGTTGCTGGACGACGGCGACGCACGCTACGAGCCCATCGCGACGGTCGACGGCATGCTCTATCTCGTCACTGACCGGGACGCTCCGATGGGCCGCGTGGTCGCGGTCGATGTCGCGAACCCGGGGCAGCCGCGGGAGATCGTCGCCGAAGCCGCCGATGCGCTTCAGAGCGTTAGGCTCGTCGGCGGTCGACTGGCCGCAGCGTACCTGCACGACGCGCACGATCTGCTGGTCCTGTTCGAGCTGGATGGTCGTCACGTGGCGGACGTGGGTCTGCCCGGGATCGGCTCGATCGTCGAGACCGCTGGACGACGCGACGACGACGAGCTGTTCCTCACGTTCACCACGTTCGCGGCCCCAGCCATCGTCCTGGCCGTGCGGGCGGCTGACGCCCGGGTCCGCGAGGCGGCGCCCCACGAGCTGGCGTGGGAGCCGGATGCCTTCGTGACAACACAGGTGTTCGCCACTTCGCCGGACGGGACGCGGGTCCCGCTCTTCCTGACGCACCGCCACGACGTCGAGCCGTCCGGCGACGTCCCGACCATCCTGCACGGCTACGGTGGGTTCAACATCCCCACCGGCCCGGGATTCAAGGCCGAGTGGCTGGCCTGGATGGAGCGAGGCGGCCTCCTCGCGGTCGCCTGCCTGCGCGGGGGAGGGGAGTACGGCAGGGTGTGGCATGACGCCGGACGCCTCGCGAACAGGCAGAACGTCTTCGACGACTACGCCGCGTGCCTGCGTTGGCTGGCTGCCTCGGGTTGGACGAAACCCGGCCGGATCGGCATCAGCGGGCGCTCGAACGGCGGTTTGCTGGTCGGCGCGACCATCAACCAGCACCCGGAGCTGTACGGGGCTGCCCTGGCCGAGGTCGGCGTGATGGACATGCTGCGCTTCGAGCGCTTCACGATCGGCTGGGCGTGGACCAGCGACTACGGCTCGGTGGATGACCCAGACGGGTTCCAGACGCTGCTCGCGTACTCGCCGCTCCACAACATCCGGCCCGGCGTCGCCCATCCGCCGACGCTCATCACGACCGGCGACCACGACGATCGCGTGGTCCCCGGGCACTCATTCAAGTTCGCGGCGGCGCTCCAGGCTGCGCAGGCGGGCGATGCGCCGATCGTGATCCGGATCGACACGGACGCCGGCCACGGCATGGGCAAGCCCGTCCACAAGCTGATCGACGAGCGGGCCGACGTCCTGGCGTTCCTGGAGCTGTCGCTGGCCGGCGCCCGACCGGGTCAGACGCGGGCCAGCAACCCCAGGACACGCTCCGTGAGCAGGGCCGTGGCCGCTGCGTCGTAGGACGGGAGCGAGCTGTCCGAGAAGTAGTGCTGGTCGCCCGGGTACAGGAAGAGTTCGGCGTCGTCGGCGGTCGCGACGATCTCGCGGGCTGCGTCGATATCGCCCTCGCCGACGAAGAATGGGTCCGCATCCATGCCGTGGATCTGGACGGGCACGCCGTCCGGCCAGGGACCGAAGGCCCAGTCGCCACTGATCGGGATGCAGGAATAGAGGAGCAGCGCTCCGCGCGCACCCGGCCGTGTCTGGGCAAGCCGCTGCGCGATGGTCACGCCGAACGACAGGCCGGCGTAGACGAGACCGGGGGGCAGGTCATCGGCGAGTTGGACGCCGCGAGCACGCAGGTCGTCGAAACCGATCGCCTCGATGAACGCCATGCCGTCCGGGATCGATTCGAACGTCCGTGCATCGAACAGGTCCGGCGTGTGGACGGTGTGCCCCGCGGCGCGCAGCTCATCCGCGAAGGCGTGGATCCCCGGGGTCAGCCCCTGGGCATGATGGAAGAGCAGGACTTCGGCCATCGGTCGCCTCCGTGGTCTGGGCTGGTCTGGGCCTGGGGGCCACCAGAATCTACAGGGGTCGGACCGATGGATGCCCGCCCGACCACCAAGCCCGTAGACTGCGGCGGGTGCGCTCCCCGCTGACCCTTACGACCGAGGCCATCGTCCCGAGCCGGCTCGGGCGCAGCTTTCGTTGGCTGCTCGCCGCGGCGCTCGTCAACAACGTCGGCGACGGCATCGTGCTCGCTGCAGGCCCGCTGCTGGTCGCCTCGCAGACGAGCAGCCCGTTCCTCGTCTCGATGGCGGTCCTGAGCGAGTACCTGCCGACCCTGCTGTTCGGTGTCCTCGGCGGGACCGCGGCCGACCGATTCGACCGCCGCCGCTTGGTCATCGCCGTGGACCTCGGCCGGGCGCTTGCCCTCACGGTCCTCGTCGCCACGATCGTCACGGGCTCGGTGAACATCGTCGTCATCCTGATCACGCTGTTCATCCTGGGCACGGCCGAGACGTTCGCCGACTCGGCGAGCAGCACCCTCTTGCCGAACGTGGTCGACCGGCAAGACCTGGGCCTCGCCAACGCCCGGATGCAGGGTGCATTCCTCCTGACGAACCAGCTCGTCGCACCACCGATCGGGGCCTTCCTGTTCGCCACGGGCATGGCCATCCCGTTCGCGACGAACGCGATCTGCTTCCTGCTCGGCGCCATCCTCGTTTCCCGTGTCGTCACCGGTAGGGGCGAGCTCCGCGAGCGGTCCGGCCTGCGGTCCGAGGTGCGTGAGGGGATCACCTGGCTGTTCGCGAATCCGCCCATGCGCACACTGGCTCTGACGATCTTCATGTTCAACGTGACGTTCGGGGCCGCCTGGTCCGTCCTCGTGCTCTACGCGAGCCAGCGGCTCGGGATGGGACCGGTGGGCTTCGGGCTCCTGACGACCGCGCTAGCCGTCGGCGGTATCGTGGGAGCGCTGGCGTATGGCCGCCTGGAGCGCCGCTTCTCCATCGGCTCGATGATGCGGGCCGGTTTCCTCATCGAGACCGCCACGCATCTGTCACTCGCGGTGACGACCTCGCCTGTCGTGGCGCTCGGGACGATGGTCGTCTTCGGAGCGCATGAGTTCGTCTGGGGCACCAACGCCGAGGTCGTTCGCCAGCGGGCCGTCCCGAACGAGTTGCTCGGCCGCGTGACCGGTGTCTACCGGGTGGCGAACGTCGGCGGCCTGGTCATCGGCACGCTGATCGGCGGCGTGCTGGCCACCGTGTACGGCATCACCGCGCCGTTCTGGTTCGGGTTCATCGGATCGGCCGTGCTCGTCGTCGTCCTGTGGCGCCGCTTCGACGCGATCGTCCACGCCGGCGAAGGCTCGACCTAGGCGAGGACCTCGCGCAGCTTGGCCGCGAACGCATCAGGGTCGCCCTTCTGGCCGTACTCGCCGCCGAGGAAGCCGCCGTGGTCGCTCGGGAAGGACACCGGTTCCGTGCCAAGGCGCTCGGCCATCGCGATCGCCCCGCGACACGCCATCTGACCGTCCGACTCCACACCGGCCGCCAGCACGATCCGAGTCGAGGCCGCGCGAAGGGCTGGCACGTCCGGCTCGTAGTGCGTTGACGTGACGATGTTCTGGCCCAGGAGGACGTCGGTCCGCGTGCCGTCGTCCTCGGACGGCAGGCCGAACATCGCCGGATCCGGTGATCGAGCGCTGGCGAACTCCATCGTGATCGGGCCGCGGTGGCTGACAGCCAGGATGAACTGGGCCATCGCAGGCCCGAACCCGTGGCTCTGATACGTGTCGTGGATGGCCTGGGTAAAGGCCATCGCACCCTCGCGGTCGGGCAGCACGGTCGCCAGTGGCGGCTCATGGGCCACGAGGGTCCGGACCTGCTCCGGGTGGATCGCAACGAGCGCCAGCGCGTTGATCGCGCCGCCGCTGCTGGCGAAGAGGTCCACCGGGGCGTCGCCGATGGCCGCGAGGATCCGATGCAGGTCGTCGGCGTGCTGCTCCGGCGTGGACTCGCTCTCCGGGTCCGCCTTCACGCTCCGCTCCACGCCGCGCGGGTCGTAGGTCACGACCGTGCGATCGGTGAAGTGGCCGGCCAACGTCCCGAACCCGCCGGCGCCCATCGGCGACCCGATGAGCAGCAACACCGGGGCAGGGGAATCGGCGGCCGACGGCCGGATGTCGTAGGTCAGGACCGCGCCGGGCACGTCCAGCGTGTGGGTCGTCGGCTCGTTCATGGGGCCACCTCGGCCAGGATCGCGTCGATCTGCCCGACGGCCTGGGTGAGCCCTTCCTCCATGCCCATAGCGAGGACTTGCTCCATCGCCTCGGGGCTTGGAAAGTGGCTCTCGATCGACATCCGGGTGCGACCGGCCTCGATCGGCTCGATCGTGACGGTGCCTTCGTTGCGCGGGAAGTCGTCGTTCGGCGTGCCATCGCTACCGGCGAAGCCATCCACGAAGACGAGCCGTCGCGGCGGATCCACCTCGACGATGTCCCAGTAGCCGTGCGCCTCATCGCCGGTCGGTCCGGTCATGTGGTACTCGACGTGACTACCGATCGCCAGGTCGTGCCTGGTGAACGTGGCCGGCCAGCTCGGCGGGCCCCACCAACGTTCGAGTTGGCGCGGATCCGCCCACAGCTCCCAGACGCGGCTGGGCGACGCAGCGAACTCGGCGGTGAGGACCAGGGTCAGCGCCTCGAGGTCCTTGCGGACGGACGTCACGGTCATGCGCGCATCTCCTTGCTGCTGGTGATGAGGTCGGTCATGCGATCGATGCGGCCGCGCCACAACGCCTCGTAGCGGTCGAGCAGGCCTTGCGCGAGGCGAAGAGCCTCGATGTTGGTCGTCACGACCTTGCGGCGGCCGTTCCGCTCCTTGGTCACGAGCCCGGCTCGCTCCAGGACCGCGACGTGCTTCTGCACGGCCGCGAAGGTCATCGGGTAGTGGTCCGCAAGCTCGGCGACACCCTCACGGCCACTCAGCGCGCGCAGGACGATGTCGCGCCGGGTGGCGTCGGCCAGCGCGGCGAAGACCTGGTCGGCATCGAAGGTAGCTCGCATTCATACAACCATACGGTTGTACGTCCGTTCGGTCAAGTCGGGTCAGGTCGGGTCGGCCCAGCCCCATCGGACGAAGGAGCGGTGACCACTCTCAGCTCCAGTGTCGGTCGGGATCGATCCGGGACCACCGGACGCCGGAGCCCCGGTTCGTTCGTCGGATGGCACAGCGCAGTTCCAGCCCGCACGGAACCGGCCCAGAGGGGACACAGGCCGGTTCCGCACCATCGGGTCCGAGTCGGTAGGATTCGGGCATGACTGTCATCGATTGGCTGCTCGACTCCGACCCATCGATCGGCTGGCAGGTGATGCGCGACCTCACGCACGCACCGGCCGAGGCCATCGCCGCCGAGCGGGCCAGGGTCGCCACCGAAGGCTGGGGCGCGCGGTTGCTCGCCCTGCAGGGACCGGACGGTCAGTGGGGCGGGCAGCCGTGGTCGCACGAGTTCAAGGACACCTTCCACGTCCTGGAGCTCCTGCGGCGGTTCGGGCTGGATCCTGCAAGCGATCAGGCCCGGCGAGCCGTCGACCTCGTACGCGCCCACGTCACCTGGCGCGATCCGGAATTCGAGAGCCCGTGGGCAGACAACCGATTCTTCGAGGGCGAGGTCGAGCCCTGCATCAACGGCAACACCGTGGCGACCGGCGCCTACTTCGGCGTGGACATGACGCCCCTCGTGGAGCGGCTGCTGGGCGAGCAACTCCCGGATGGCGGCTGGAACTGCGAAGTCGAGAACGGCGCCACGGTGTCCTCGTTCGGGACCACGATCAACGTCCTCGAAGGCCTGCTGGAGCACGAGCGGGCGATCGGCGGGTCGGCCAGGGTAGGCGAGGCACGGCGACGCGGCGTGGCTTACATGCTCGAACGCCGGCTGTACTTTCGGAAGTCGACCGGTGAAGTGATCGACAACAGCTGGCTCCGCTTCTCGTTCCCGCACTGGTATCACTACGACGTCCTCCGCGCGCTGGACTACCTGCGCGATGCGGGAGTGGAGCCGGACGAGCGCATCGCCGACGCGATCACGGTCGTCGAGCGCCAGCGCGATCCCGCCGGTCGGTGGCCGCTCCAGAACGTTCGGAAGGGCGAGTCCCACGTCATGATGGAGGTCGGCGAGGACACCCCGAGTCGCTGGAACACCCTGCGCGCGATGCGGGTACTCGGTTGGGCGACTCGATGACGCCGTTCGTCGATGCAGCGTTCGTGCCGCCCGAAGGCCTTGACACAGCCGACTTCCGGCTACGGCCACTCGGGCCAGAACACAACGGATCGGACTTTGCGGCCTGGACCTCGAGTCTCGACCACATCCACGCGACACCGGGCTGGCAGGACAGCGACTGGCCGCTGCCGATGACGCTGGACGACAACCGAGGCGACCTGGAGCGCCACGCTGCCGACTTTGCCGATCGCAGCGGGTTCACGTTCACCGTGCTCGAACCGGCCGTGGATGAGGTCATCGGTTGTGTCTATATCTACCCGGCCGAAGGGGGCGAGGGTGCCCACGTCCGGTCCTGGGTGCGCGCCAGCGACGCCAGCCTGGATGCACCCCTATATCGAGCGGTCTCGGCTTGGCTCGAACGAGACTGGCCGTTCACCACTGTCGTGTATGCGGTGCGACCGCAGGTTTGACGAGCGAGGTTGCTGCCCACGATCTGACGCGTACGCAGTACGCTTCGAGTTATGGCACACGTGATCGATTACATCGAGTTCGCGGTCGACGATCTGGAGCAGGCGAAGACCTTCTACGCGAAGGCGCTCGGCTGGGTGTTCAACGACTACGGTCCGGACTACGCGGGGATCCAGGATCCCCGCACGGGCGGCGAGTTCGGTGGGCTCAATCCGCAGCCCGTCGCATCGCGCGGCCAGGGCGTGTTGGCGCTGATCCGCACCGAGGACGCCGATGCTGCCCTGACGAGCGTGCTGGACGCCGGTGGCCGGGTCCAGATGGCGATGCATGACTATCCGGGCGGGCGACGGTTCATGTTCGCGGATCCGTCGGGCAACGTCCTCGGGGTCTACCAGCCCTCCGAATAGCGTTTCGCGATACCTCAACGTCGGCGTATGAGGGTGCATACCTGCGAAGTCTCCTATGTCGGACATGCGAATCTCAGTTGGCTTGACGAGGCGCTAGGCGTCGTGGTTATACTCCGGGTATGAAGACCGCCGTTTCCGTGCCTGACGACGTGTTCGATGGCGCCGAACGCCTGGCGCGACGCGAGGGTCGATCGCGCAGCGAGGTCTACAGCGCGGCCCTTCGTGACTACGTCGCGCGGCATGAGCCGGACGAGATCGCTGACGCCCTGGACCGAGTCGTCGCCGATCTAGGGGAGGGGATCGATCCCTTCGTGACGACCGCCAATCGTCGAACGTTCGAGTCGACTGACTGGTGATCTCACAGGGGGACGTATGGTGGGCGGACCTGGCCGATCCCCTTGGGTCCGCACCTGGGTGCCGGCGGCCGATCGTCGTCGTCCAGGGCGACAGCTTTAATCGGAGTGCGCTGCGGACCGTCGTGGCCGTCCCGCTCACCAGCGACATGCGGTGGGCCGCGGCCCCAGGCAACGTTCGTCTGACGAAGCGCGCCACGGGCTTGCCTCGCGACTCGGTGGCCAACGTGTCCCAGATCTTGACGCTTGACCGCTCCTCCCTCACGGAGCGCGTCGGCACGCTCCCGTCAGCGAAGCTCGAACTTGTCCTGAGCGGAATCGATACGGTGCTCGGCCGATGACGACCGAGCCGCTGCTGACACCGCAGGCGTTCGCGCAGAAACGTCTGGAAGCGTGACTTCTTCGCCTGGGAGTACAAGGGCAAGGACAAGGACCTGCGCGCCGCCTACGTCCAGCTCATTGGGCTACAAGGACGACCTGGACAACCCGCCGCTTCTGATCGTCAGCGACATCGAGCGGATCGAGATCCACCCCAACTTCACAGGGGCTTGTCGCCGGGAACCTCGGCGGACGGCTAGCTCCGGCCTAGGGTCCGGCCCCCGAAGCTTCGTCTGGATCCGACCGCGAGGTGCTGTCCGCCTGGTGACTCGCGACCTATGATCGAGACCATGCGAAATTGCGACCTTCTCGTTGGGCTGTGGGGGAACAGACATAACTACCATTATCGGAAGTGATAGGGGCGGCTGGAATAGGCCAAAGGCCGATTCTGGTCCGCCGATCGAGCCTGATAGGTCAGCGCTACCTATTGCTGCTTCCCTTGGTCTCCGCAGCGGCGATCTCCGCCACCCGGACCTCGACGATCCGTGTGACCAGGTGGAGTGGGATCGGGCGGCTCGCCGGGAATCGGATCGTCGCTTGCCCAGCCAGGTACGGCGTCAGGGCGTCGCCCAGCGCGCGAACGACATCCGCGCTGGCCGGGAAGAGGCTGTAGTGGGCCTTGTAAGCCGCGTACGACAGCAGAAGCCGGCCACCGTGGCTGCGGAGCGCCGGCATCTGGTACGCGATCACCTCGGTCGCGTCCGGCACCGCGGCATTGATCGCCTTGCGCATCGCCTCGAGCGCTTCGCGACGATCGGGCGCCAGGTCCTCCATGTAGGCGTCTACGGTGGCAGGCGACGTCATGTGGCCATCGTAGACCAGCGCCCGACGCCTTAGGAGCCCACCAGGACCGGCTCGACTTCCGCGTCGCCCTCCCCCATCGGATGCGGATCCTCCTCGGCGTCCTCGACCGGGTCCACCGAGAATTGCGTGTTGTGCAGC
>Ga0209069_10001933_pt1 | contig 10686 bp, 6 predicted proteins | sample Str013_2_FD_187202 | JGI IMG/M metagenome (GOLD analysis project Ga0209069, IMG submission 187202) | Freshwater sediment microbial communities in response to fracking from Pennsylvania, USA - Straight Creek_MetaG_SC_2013 (SPAdes) (version 2) | ecosystem: Environmental > Aquatic > Freshwater >...
GCTATTAGTTTTAAAACTCCAAAGCATATTTCGGCTAAGACAATGTGCTTTTCATTTTGCGGCTGATTAAACCGGCGGCAGCCTTCGGGTTAAGCCTGCTGAAATAGTTCATAAATTTTGCATCGTTGCCAACCATAACATGGTAACGGTTTGCCTCCATGCCATCTATGATTATTTGGGCTGCTTTTGAAGCAGATAAAACTTTCATTCCTTTGCCTGCATCCGCTTGTTGGCCTGGGCTTTGCAAGCCTGAATTTTTGGTGATATTGGTATTTACCGCTCCTGGGAATACAGCGGTAACCCTTACATTGGTACTTTCAAGTTCAACAAAAAGCCCTTCGGTCAACAGCTTTACGGCCGCCTTTGAGGCACCATAAATTGTCTGGCCTGGTACAGGCAAAAAACCGCCCATGCTGGAAATATTTACAATATGTGCCTCCTGCCTGGTAAGCAGTTGCGGCAGGAACGCTTTTATCATATTGAGCGTACCATAAAAATTGACATTCATTACCCGTTCTATCTTATCAAAACTCAAGTCGTTGAGTTTTACGAAAGGCTGGATGATGCCTGCGTTGTTTATAACACCATCCACTGGGCCAAACGGTGTGGCTGCATCTTTGGAAAATTGTATCACTGCCTCCCTGTTGGTAATGTCCACTACAAATGTTTTTATCGCCGCACGTTTGTCTCCTGCAAGGCTTGCAGTTTCCTGCAAAGAAGCATCATTAACATCTATGCTAATGACTTTTGCATTCATTGACAGGAGTTGAAGCGTAAGCGCCCTGCCCATGCCACTGCCAGCGCCGGTAACCACGATCACTTTATCTTTTACTTTCATAATTATGTTTAATATTCTCTGATTGTGTAGCGAGAACGTTCTATGCTTATTTTACGGTTAACTTGACAGTTTGATATTGCTGGCTCGACGCGCCTACCATAATAGCGAAGTCCCCTGGCTCGATCATCTCTTGCATAGCCATATTGTAAAACTTCAACTTTTCCGGGGTTATGGTAAATGTTAATTGTTTCATTTCACCTGCTTTAAGGCTCACACGTTTAAAATCTTTTAACTCTTTAATTGGCCTTGTTACAGAGCTAACTTCATCCCTGATATATAATTCTACAATTTCATCTCCGTACCTGCTGCCGGTGTTCTTCACATCAATGCTAACTTTAACGCTATCAGTAGTAAGCATTATTGGTTTTGATATTGTAAGATTACTGTACCCGAATGTTGTATAGCTCATGCCAAAGCCGAAAGGATATAGGGGAGTGATGCTATCGAGGTTGTACCCACGTTCACGGGCTGATGGTTTCGCAAAATAGTAATCTGGTAGCTGGGCCGCAGAGCGTGGAATAGAAATGGCGAGTTTACCTGATGGATTATTGTCACCGAATAATGTTGCTGCAACTGCATATCCTGTTTCCTGCCCAAGATACCAGCATTGCACAATTGCTGGCACTGAGTTTTTTAGATGTACAAATGAAATTGGCGGCCCGCTAAATACAAATGCGGCAACAGGTTTATTTAACAATTTAATTGAATCTATTAATTCATTTTGGCTACCGAGCAACTCAAGGTTTGCAAGATCGCCTGGAGACGAGTTTGTAGTTGCCTCGCGGGATATTATATCATTGCCGCCAACCATTAAAACAATTACATCTGCTGACCTGGCTGTTTCAATTGCTTCATGTATCAATTTTAAGTTTGTTTCGTGAGAGGCAAGTTTAGCCGGTCCAAACGTTGATCTTCCTTCGTTTAAACGGCACCCTTCGGCATACACTATCTCAACGCCAGGGTACATTTCTTTGATAGCCTGCAATGGCGAGATAGTTGTTTTCGGGATTTGGGAATAACCGCCCAATATGCATTTATCTGCATTTGGGCCAATAACTGCAATCCTTTTAACCTTGTCCTTGTTAAGTGGTAATAAATTATTGTCATTTTTCAACAATACTAAAGATTGACGGGCAGCTTTTAAAGCTAAAGCCCGGTGTTCGTCAGAACCTACATTGGCTGTATTGTTTACATTGATATATGGGTGTTCGAAAATACCAAGCCGAAATTTCATTTCCAGTACATCCAGTACTGCCAGGTCTAAGTTCTTGATTGAAGTCTTACCTGTTTTAATTGCCCCATTTATGCTGCTGTACATCCCTCCATTGCCAGTTAATTCTATGTCAACCCCGGCGTTTATAGCGAGTGCAGCCGCTTCTGAACTATCTGCTGCGATATGATGAGTGGTCTTTAATTCCGAAACAGCCATTAAATCAGAAATAACAAGCCCTTTAAATCCCCATTCGTTACGAAGCACATCAGTAAGCATCCACTTGTTGGCATGGGCAGGTATGCCGCTTATCTCATTGTAGTTGGGCATTAGCCCCAAAGCTTTACCGTCAACAATGGCAGCTCTAAATGGTACAAAATTTACCTGTCTTAACCATCTTTCTGACACGAATACAGGGCCGGCATTGCTTCCGCCTTCGGGCTGGCCATGGGCTCCAAAATGTTTCAAATTTGCGGCCACGTGATTGCTGTCCGGCTTATCCGTATTTCCTTGCAGGGCCTGCACTTTTGCAACACCCAGCCGAGAAACAAGATATGGGTCTTCACCCATTGTCTCCTCTGTTCTACCCCATCTTGGGTCTAACGCTAAATCAAGCACGGGTGCGAGCACACGATGTGTTCCAACTGCCCTTGCTTCATTTGCAATTGCCGTAAAAACATCCCTTGTCAAGTCTTCATTCCACGAAGAAGCCATTCCTAATGCAGAAGGGAAAATGGTGCCGTTTTTAATCATTAGCCCATGAAGCGCTTCTTCTAAAAACATTACAGGTATCCCCACGGGTGTTGTTGATAAAAAAATGCTGAATATCGTTGGCTGCAACCGAAATTTTTTCGGGAGTCGGTGTAGCCGGGGCGGACAGAACATGCGCGCCATGGCTGATTTGCAATATTTCGCCTATGCCATTGGGAAATGCTGCGCGTGCCTTTAAGCTGTCAAATGTATTGTCTGTAAATAGACTTGCCTTACCAAACCAGGGTGATATAAGCTGGGCTATTTTTTCTTCAATTGTCATTTTAGCAAGAAGGTCAACGGCTCTTTGCCTAATGGGTTTTCTGTAATCTTCGTATGCATCCAGGCGCCCGTTTTTGTTAAAGTCAATAAAGGCCAGGCCTCCTGAATGAATAAGCTTATTGAGAGAAGGGCCTTGATACGAACCAACTTGCGCTGAAGCACTCAATAAAAACAAGCAAAAATTAAAGACCAGGAATGGCCTGTAAAATGATCGTATCATAATTAAGTATTTGTATTATTCAATTGTTTAAGTGTATAATTTGCTTGCCGGTAGTTATGCCGTTTTCATTAAATGCATCAATGGCAAAATAATATGGTTGCAGCCTGTTAAGGCTATGGATCGTAAGTGTATCAGTATTTAAAACCTGGTAGTTTTCGTATAGCTTGTCGGGTTGTGATCCAAAACGTATGTTGTAACCAACTGCGTCACTGTTCTTTTGCCAGTGTAATGTAACGTTACGCGCATCAGCAATGTCGCGCACAGCAGTAAATGATGATACAGGTTGCGGTACATCACTGTAACCCCAGCCAAAAATACGCAGGCCTGCAACAGCGAATTTTCCACCAGGGACACGATAGTTCGTGACCCGTATATAACGTGCAGTAACAGGTTTTGAAAGCGCTACATAATCATGTGGGACGTCTGTTTTGTTTGATGTTTTATCGGCTAACTTTTTCCACGTAGTTTTATTAATTGAGTATTCCAGCAAATATTGGTAGCAGATGGAATCCGAACGCCCAACAGATTTCCCCAATATTGTTGTGCCTTCCTCTGCAAAGTTTACCTGCACAGCACTTACTTTATATTGTCCCTGCAGGTCAACTAACGCCCACTCACCTTTGTTGCCAGTTTCCGCACTCCAATATTTTCGTATCTCTTCGCCTGTAACATTTTGTTTGCGATGATCCGGTAGCGAAGAAGAAACTTCAACAGGTTTGTTGTAGGAGAGCAGCATGTAGGCTGGCTGGTAATCCTCGGGACTATTCATTTTTTTTTGGGGTATTACATGCGGGAAGTCGCTAAATGCAGTATAGGTATAAAACATGCTGTCGTTATCAAAAAAAGCAGGGAACAACCCCAACCGGCGTTCAAAATTGTGTTTTATAGAAATAGTCATTGTTGACATATGCCAGTAGTTGCCGTACTTATCTTTAAAGGTGCTGCTATGGCCTGCGCCATTAATAAAACCTTCGGGTTTGTAAGAAAAGGGATTATTCTCAGCGAGTTTGAAAGGGCCCAGCGGCGAATCACTTATGTATAATCCGTCTGCATAGCTTTTAAATTCTGTTCCTGGTACTGAATACTGCAAATAGTATTTGCCGTTATGCTCTGTCATCCACGAGCCCTCCAGGTAAGGCCTTGCAGTGCCTGTATTGTAATCCCCAACGCGTTCCCAGCCATAATCCTTGCTGTTGGTGTTGAAAAGCTCCGTCGGCTTACCGATTGGCTTAAATGTTTTCACGTCAAGTTCAACGCCCGAAATTGGCCTCATATTGGATAAGCCGAAGTACAGGTAAACATGGCCATTTTCACTTAAGAACAAATCAGGGTCACCGGCGTATAGTGGAAATGAATCTGCGGCGACCTGCCAACGGCCTGACAAAGGATCGCCAGATTTGTATATTTTCTTATTGAGCCCCATAAAATATACTGTATCGCCCATCACCATTGCTGCTGGCGCATAGTCTTCGAGCGGCAGATCGTTTGTAGTGATGAACTTCCAGTTAATTAAATTTTTTGATGCCCAATAGCCACCGGACTTAGAAGCGAATAATAAATAATTGTCTTTAAACAACATGCACGCCGGGTCTGCCGCTTCCCTGCGGGAAGGCTTGGTTAATTGAAACCTGTAGTTGAGGTTTAAAGGATTGCAGATACTTGTTTGTAATGGCCTTGTTTGCGCATTTTTGAGCGTGCGGCATCCAGCCATCAATAAAAACAATGTAGCGCAGGCAAATATATTTTTCATCTTATTTATTTAGTGCGTAGTAATAGTTACCTGTGACGGCATCAACCCATCGCTTACGGCCTTCAGTGTTACTGTGCCTTTTTTATCATTCGGTCTAATTATAACCAGCCCGTTGCCATGAAAAATTTTCTTATGATTTTGCTGAAAGCTGGATGCATCATCCATCCTGCCATTGCCGACACCTGCAATCATTCCTGCACCCGTTACTCCATAAGTAACCTCTATATCATCAGCATAAGGAACAATATTGCCAGTGGCATCAACTATTTCAACTTTCACAAATGATAAATCGCTTGCTCCTGCCTGTATTTTATACCTGTCCGAAATCAGCCTGATAGCCGCTGGCTTGCCTGTTGTTCCAATAGAAAATGAGCCTGTCTCTCTAGCCCCATCATAGCTTTTTGCTGTTAATGTACCGGGCCGGTATTCAACTTCAAATGTTGTTGTAATTGTGCCTGGCGGAATATTTTCCTCCGCGATCTTTTTGCCGTTCAATTCTAACACTGCTTTAGTACCCCTTGCACAAACCTCTACCTGCATTTTTTTACCTTCCTGCCCCGGCCACGACCACGATTTTATTTCATCAGGAAACCCCCAGGGCGCCGATGCTGATTTCATCCCATCCGGTACCGGTTTGTGTACCAATATTTCTATAGGGCTTTTGTGCCATACTACGTCCTGGTAGTATGATGCAGCTTTTTTATCTCCAACCAGGTCAAGGTCGCCGCAATAAGAATTATATACCGGCCACGCCGCAATATAAAACAGGGCAAGTCTTGGTAGGCCATCAGGTAATGTACGGTTTTGCGGAAACAAGCGGGAACTCCCAATATTAGCCTCCCCGATATAATCCATTGCAGTCCATTTAAAAGCACCTAATAAGTACGGGTTTTTGAGGGATTCCTCATAATTCTGCAATGCACTTTCCGGTGTGTACTCGGTAACAATAAATGTTTTTTGATGATGTAACACATGTTCTGCATCAAACCTGTGGGCTGTAGCACTATCGCGCACAAAAAAATGAGAACGGCTTTCCAAAAAGTAATTATAGCCATCTATATCAACGTTGGCTAATTGGGGTTGAAAATCCTGCCATGGCTTTTTGGTATAACCTGGTAAAAAAGCAATGGCTGTTGTAACTGGCCTCGTTGGGTCGAGGTGCCGTATTTCATTGGCTAATTGTGCGCCGATACTGTAAGCTGCTGAATCGGGCGCTTCAAAAATTTCATTGCCTATGCTCCACATAATAACTGAAGGATGGTTTCTGTCACGAAGCACCATGGCATCAATGTCTTTTTGCCATGAAGTGTCAAAGTATTGGTGATAGTCCTGGGGATTTTTAGCAAGACGCCACATATCAAAAGCCTCGTCAAGCACCAGCATACCTAGTTTATCGCAGGCATTTAAAAAGGCAGTAGAGGGTGGGTTATGGCTGCACCTTATAGCATTGTAACCCACTTTTTTCAGCAGTTCAACCTTTCGTTCTTCCGCCCTGTCAATAGCTGCTGCGCCTAAGGGACCGTTATCATGGTGGATACAGCCGCCTTTTAAAATCACCCTTTTGCCGTTCAATAAAAATCCTTTGGTGCTGCTGAACTCAATGCTCCTTATACCAAAAAATGATTCAGACTGGTCAATAACTTTCCCGTCTGCTTCTACTTTTACAATAGCCTTGTACAGGACAGGGGTTTCGATAGACCACAAAGCAGGTTTTACAATATTGATTTTAACCGAATCCGTAATTGTGCCCGCAGTAGTGATCTCATAAGCAGCGGCCTTTTTACCAACCACAGTTCCCGCGAGCGATATTATAGTTGTTGTTACGTTTAATTTTTTTACTGCTGCACTTTCATTGCTAAGAGTAGTTTTAATTATTACCGCAGCGTTATTTGCTGATACCTGAGGCGTTGTAATGTAAGTACCCCAATGCGCAACATGTATTTTATTGGTAACGCTTAACCATACATCGCGGTAAATGCCCGAACCGCTATACCAACGCGAATTTTTGCCTTCGTTGCGTACCCTTACAGCAAGTACATTTACCTGGCCAACGGGGTTTAGGTATTCTGTTAGATCATAACTAAAAGCGGTGTAACCATAAGGGTGGTTGCCAATATGGTGGCCGTTTAACCATACATCAGCATTCATATAAACGCCGTCAAATTCAATGCTTACCTGCCTGCCATCAAAGGCCTTATCAGTAGTAAATTTTTTCCTGTACCAACCAGTACCTCCGTCTGTAAAACCTGTTGCGCCTTTGCCTATGCTGTTTTTATCAAAAGGCCCTTCGACAGTGCCTGCAGATTGATTTGGCAAATCTTCTATACTCCAGTCGTGGGGTAATGTTACAGTACACCATTTTGTATCATCATACGTTTTGGCTTCCGCACCGATGGCGCTGTCTTTTATAAACAGCCAGTTATCATCAAACAGTTTGATTCGTTCAGCAGTGTTGTTTTGGGCATGCACAGCCAAAACGCAGCATGCGAATAGAAAGGGCAGTAATATTTTTTTCATAATCATTATTCGTTTGATCTTATTTCAACTGGACCTATTAAACCGGCAGCCATTAACTGATCTTCTTTTCCTTTGAATTGTTTGTAATGGCTATCGCCTTGCCTTGCCTTACCTATATAGCCGTTCAGTTGGCCCGTGGTTACACGTACAATTATTTTGTTGGCCCCTTGTATAAGAAGAGAGGTTATGTCAAACACATACGGCGTGAATATTTTTTTGCCTGCAGGCTTATCGTTAATATATACTTCAGCGGTAAAATAAACCTTGCCAAGGTCAAGATAAAAATGTGTGGATGAGTTAGTATTACTCCATTGAAAAGAAGATGTATAAACGCCTTCGGCCGAAGAAAATTTTAATGATGAATCTCTTCTCCAGTCAAATAAGGAGCTGTTCTTTATTTCAATGCTGTCTGCTTTTAAATTCCATTTATTCAAACGAATAACTTCTTTTGTTTTATCCATTGCGAAGGACGCATTGGGGATAGTATTATCTGCAGCAATTTTTATATTTGAGGCATACAGTATGACGGTACCATAAGGCGGCATTTGATAAGTAACAATAGGGCCATCATTTTTTTTAATCTCCCCTTCATCAGCATTCATCCAATAACTGCTTTTATATTTTTTATCAAGTGTTAATGATAATGTTTGCCATTGATCGCTTTTATTCCAAATAAACTGAATGCGGCTGCCGTCATTCATATCCCTTTCCACTTGCCTTGTAAAATGGTATTGCCCATTAAATAAAACCGGCGTATGGAGGGTTTTTATCCAGCTAATTAATTCATCACCCCTTTTAATGTATTTGCTGCTTTTTGCTTTCAGAGCAGTTGCAATAAACTGTGTTGTTTTTATATCATTCTCTTTCCAGGTTAAAAAAGATGGTTGCTTATTTGGCAATACACCTGTTGCCATAAAATTCATTCCCTGTGCAGCGAGTTTGTTTATTTGTTTTGCGGTGGCAAGTTGTATGATGGAATCATCAGCGAGAATAAGTGCCTGGTAAATATTGCCTCTTATGTTGATTTGCTTATTGCTGTTTAACGCCGCTTGCTGTATTGATCTGTCATTCACCCAATCCCAGGTTATGCCGCTTGCTTCCAGTTGGTTGATGAACGGGTAAACGGTTTGCGCCCACCTTGTTTTGGCAACATTTGCCCCATCCTTTTTAATTGGCAATGCCCCTTCAACACCTGCTATAACCCCGTTCGTCATTATCTCTTCCGGGTTATCAGGCATGTCATCAACATCCATAAATGGAAAGTAAATAAGCACATCGGCATGTGCTTTACCTGAGCGTAGTGCATACTGTGTTCTGTTAATATATTCATTTACTACTTTTTGGTCTTTCCAAAATATGTTTCCTTCGCTAAGGTTAGAAGAAAAATTTACCTGGGCTATCATAGGAGTTGAAAAGGGGTACCAGCCTTCCGGGCCGAGTTCAGTTGGTGTATAGTGATAAGGTACACCATGGTAAATAATTTGGTTAACACCGGCAGCAAATAGCTTATCGACTGACATCTTTATTTTTTGAGGGGTAGTAGTATAAGCCCTGCCGCTATAAACAACGGATTCTGCAGAGGCAATTGGGCGATTAAAGAGGTGTGCACCGCTGGTCATTATTTTTATGTTCGCTTCTTGTCCAAGCATGCTTTCTGTTTCTGGTACGGAAGCCAAGCCAGCCTGGGCAATCATATCCATATTCAAGCCATAAGCCTGTGTTCGGTGTAATAACCCTTGTAGTTCCATCCAGTTTTTGCCGGCCCTAAAAAAATGCTCGCCCAATAATTCGCTTAATGTTAAATCGTAATCGTATTTCAGCCGCCAGTCTTCAGCAGAAAAAGTAAAATCTGGTGCCGCGTTTGGCCTTTTATAAGAAGCATAATTGTACCTGAACTGCATTTCAGCGGGGAGCCAGGGCGTTATATCGTAGCCGCGGTGCTTTTTAAAGTAAGCAATAAAATCGTATGAATAAAAGCGGTCAACTTCAAACTCATAACTGTCATTAAATATGGCACGCATTGGGTTGCCAAAGTATTGTTGCAAACCTGTTCTTGCGCCAAATAAATACTTGTAATTCTTCAATACTTTTAAGGAATCAAAATGGTTTACAACATAACCTTGTATTGGTGTAGCTGTCATACCTTTTTCGCCACTGGGCTTACTCCAGAAAGCGATGATTTTCCAATTCCCTTCCGGCGCTCGCCAATGTAAGGAATCATTTTTTACAAAGCTGATTAATATTGCGGTTGTTGAGGGATCTAAAGAAATTGTTTTAACGTTGTTATCTTTTAAAGTAACAGGTTTTGCAGCAAGCACTGTAACAAGCCGTGGCGATATACCTGTATTATTGCTGACAGTTGGTAGAGGAATAGTGACTATACTGCCTCCCTTAATATCCTGCGTGGCAAACTGCAACGTAAAAAAACCATCATCAACAGCAAGGTGTGGGCCGCCGGGTGGCCAGCCGCTACCATCTGTCATGTCTACCGTGATACCGCGTTTGCGGGCTTCCTCCATAACGGCTGCAACGTTTGCATAATAGTCTTGTGTATCCCAGGTAACTGCTTTTGCCCGTGCTTCCTTTGTACCAGGTACAAAAAGGTTCATTGGCTGTATTTCAACGCCGCCGAAATTATTATCGGCAAAAAGGTTGATCTCTCTTTTCAGTTCGCCCGGCTCCACGTTATTACCCGGCCACCACCAGCGTGCAAAGGGCGCAAATTGTAATGCGGGCCTTTGAAAATTGTCTATATTAAAATCGTACTTAGGAAACCATTTGGCAATCTTCACAGAATCAGCTTGCCCAAATGAAGATAATGTAACCAGCAAACAGGAAACGCCTGTTGCGAGTAACTGGTAAACTCTCATGGAGTATTGATTTAGAATGTATTGTTATTTACCGGTTTCTTTATCCTTATACCCTTTGCATCAAACATGCTCATCATGCTGCCTTTCACATTATCTGCATCCACCGGTTCAAGCAACAGGTTTACGTCGTACCCCTGAGTATTAAAGTATACGGTGATGGTTTTGCCGGATTCTTCCAGGAATACGGGAACGCCTGTTGCATCGGGCACGACCTGGTTGAGCAGCCAGGTTCGTGGCGCGGGCAGGGCG
>Ga0209069_10001934_pt1 | contig 10686 bp, 12 predicted proteins | sample Str013_2_FD_187202 | JGI IMG/M metagenome (GOLD analysis project Ga0209069, IMG submission 187202) | Freshwater sediment microbial communities in response to fracking from Pennsylvania, USA - Straight Creek_MetaG_SC_2013 (SPAdes) (version 2) | ecosystem: Environmental > Aquatic > Freshwater >...
ATCGCCTCCAGCGCGCAGCGCAAGCCGGGGGCTACCATCACCGCGGCCGCGAAGGCCGAGGTGGATTACCTGCTGTCGCGGGTCGCGCGCGTCGATCGCCGCGCCAACCTGCAGCCGCAATCCAGCGCGGCGGGCTAGCGCCATGACCGAAATCGCAAAGCCGCCGCGTCCCGCGTCCACCATTCTGCTGCTGCGCGACAGCGCCGCCAGCGTCGACGGCAAGAGCCGCGACGAAATCGAAGTCTTCATGATGGTGCGCCATTATGAGATCGACTTTAATTCCGGCGCGCTGGTGTTTCCCGGTGGCAGCGTCGACAAGGGCGACCAGGAGATCATTGCCAGCCCTGCGCATTGTTCCGGCGGCGAGGGGCTCGATGCGGCGGATCTGAGTTTCCGGATCGCGGCGATCCGCGAGACGTTTGAGGAGAGCGGCATTCTGCTGGCGCGCCCGCGCGGTTCCAAAACCCTGGTGGATGCAAAGCGCGCCGCCGAGATCGAAGCGGCGCATCGCTCGGAATTGTGCGACGGCAAGATCACATTTCTCAAGGTGCTCAGCGACAACGGGCTGCTGCTGGCGCTCGACGAACTCGTGCCCTATGCGCACTGGATCACCCCGGAGGGCATGCCGAAGCGGTTCGACACCTGGTTCTTCCTCGCCGCGGCGCCGCCGGAACAGGCCGGCGCGCATGACGGCAAGGAATCCACCGACTCGATCTGGGTGTCGCCGCGCGAGGCGTTGGCCGGCGGCGAGACGGGGCGGTTCAAACTGCCGTTTCCGACCACGCGCAACCTGATCAGGCTCGGCAAGCAGCCGAACGTGCAGGCCGCTCTCGATGACAGCCGGGGCAAGCAGATCGTGACCGTGATGCCGGTGATGACAACCCTCAACGGCGGCCGTCAGCTCCGCATCCCGGCCGAGGCCGGCTACGACGGCGAGGTGTTCGAAGTCGGGGCGGTCGGATGATCGTCTTGCTCTCTTGAAAATTACCGTGTTGCCAATTTCGTCATTGCGAGGAAGCGACGAAGCAATCCATAGCGGCCGTGCGGTAACGGAAGCCGGATTGCTTCGCTTCGCTCGCAATGACGATATCACAATTCGACACGTAACGAAGTATCCAAGCGATCCTCCATGTGCACCACCGTGCTGCAAAGTCCAAATACGGCGAGGATGAGGCCAAGCCGGCACGGCCCGAGCAATATCGGCGGCCGTAGAACCTCTGCGGCATGTTCCCCCTGGCATCCAATACGTCGTATATATTGCGGCTGATTGAAGCCCGGTCTCATTAACCATGCCACCTGCATTCGCGGCATCGCTAGCAAGGATACGATCGTTCTCGCTTTCGATCGGTCAGCTGACCTTTGGCAGCTTCCTGCTGTTGCTGGCGGTGATCACCGCGACCAGCATGGCGAGTGTCATCGCGATCAGGCATATCGATGCGACCTTCGGGGAGTTGCAGCGGCTGCAGGACGTGGGCGACCTCGCCGAGGAAATCGACCGGCGCATGAACGAGCTTCGGCTCGCGGCGCGCGATTTCGTCACCGATCAGGGCGCCCGGCCGGACCGGGTCGGCGAGGCCGCTTCCGCCCTGACCGCGCTTCTGAAAAAGACCCGGCTCGAGCTTGCGCCCGAGCAGCAGGACATGATCGACGGCGTCAGCGCCCGGCTGCAGAATTACCGCGACGGCATCGAGCGCGTGACGGCGCTGATCGAGCACCGTGCCGAGCTGATCGAAGCGTTGCCGCCGGTGCGCGAGCGGTTCGAGGCGGCGATATCGGCGGTGCCGGACCGGAACACCGCGCGGAGCCTGTTCCGGGCGCAAAACCAGGTCGCCGCCGCGTTGCTGGGGCACGATCCGGATGCGGCGGAGCGATCCGCGCAGGGCATGCGGGCGCTGCCGATCGACGATCCGCCGCTGCGCGCCGCGGCCGACGCCTACGCCGGCGCGATCACCGCGATTTCGGAGACGGAAGCCGAGATCGCCAAGCTCGACAAGGAAGTGCTCGGTACCGAAGGCCGGCTGATCGGGCGCGTCACCGAATTGCTGCGCGAACTCAGCGCGCGGCGGGGGCGGGTGCTGTCACGCGACTTCGCGCGGACGCTGGCGGAGGCCAAATGGCAGAGCATCGTGCTCGGCACAGCCGGGGTCCTGATCGGGATTTTCGCCGCCCTGTTCGTGGTCCGCCGCACCGTGCGTCCGCTGGCGTCGATCGCAACTTCGATACGGGCATTGGCCGGAGGCGAGAAGCACGCCTCGATCCCCTCGACCGATGTGAACAACGAGATCGGCGAGATCGCGCGCGCCGCCGAAGTGTTCCGCCGCACCCTGGTCGACGCCGATGCCGCGCGCGAAGCGGCGGTCCATGCGCTGGCCGAGCAGCGGCTCGCCGAGGAAAGCTATCGCAAACTGTTCGAAGGCTCGGTTGACGGGATCTACGTGACGACGCCGGCCGGCGCCCTGCTCAACGCCAATCCGGCGCTGGCGCGGATGATGGGATACGATACGCCGGAGGACTTGATCCGCGGCATCGGCGATGTCAGCGAGACCGTCTATGTGCATCCGGCGGCGCGCGCGGAATACCAGTTCCTGATGCGGCGTGACGGCATGGTGCGCGAGTTCGAATACCAGGCGCGTCAGCGCAGTGGCGCGATCCTCTGGCTCTCCGACAGCGCCACCGCCGTGCGCGACGAAAGGGGGGAGATCATCCGCTATGAAGGCACGGTGCGCGATATCACCGATCAGAAGCGCGCCGAGGATGCGATCGCCGAGGGCCGGCGGTTGCTGCAGCAGGTGATCGACACCGTGCCCGCGGTCATCAACGTCAAGGACAAGCAGCTCCGCTATATCCTGATGAACCGCTATATGGCCGGTATCTTCGATATCGATCCCGCCGACGCCATCGGCCGCACCACCACCGACCTGATGTCGCGCTACGGCGCGCGAAAGACCGACGAGAACGACAAGCGGGTGCTGGCAGCGGGCATGGGGCTTGGATTCTACGAAGAGGAATATCTGGATTCCGCCGGAAACCTGCGGCACTGGCTGGTCAACAAGCTTCCGCTGCTCGACCCCGACGGCGAGATCGAGAGCATCGTCACGGTTGCGCTCGATATCGGCGAGCGCAAGCGCGGGGAAGCGGAGATGCGCAAGGCCAAGGATGCCGCCGAGGCGGCGTTGCGCAATCTGCGGGAGACTCAGCAATCGCTGATCGAGGCGGAAAAGCTCGCTGCCCTCGGTCGGCTGGTGGCCGGCGTCGCCCATGAGGTCAACAATCCCGTCGGCATCAGCCTGACGGTGGCCTCGTCGCTGGAGCGCAAGACCGCTCTGTTCACCGCCGAAGTCGCCCGCGGAAATCTCAGGAAATCCAGCCTCAATGAGTTTCTCGAAGCCAGCCGCGATGCTTCCTCGCAGCTGGTGGCCAATCTCAACCGCGCCGCCGAACTGATCACCTCGTTCAAGCAGGTCGCCGCCGACCGCAATTATTCCGATCAGCGCGTGTTCGATCTCGGCGACTTGACCGAGCAGGTGGTGATGAGCCTGCGGCCGGGATTGCGCAAGCACCATCTGGCGCTCAACGTCGACTGTCAGCCCAATCTCATCATGAATTCCTATCCCGGTCCCTACGGACAGGTGCTCACCAATCTATTCCTCAATGCGGTGGCGCACGCTTTCCCGGAGGGCAGGCCTGGCGCGGTCGATATCCAGGTGCGGGAATCCGGCAAGGACAATGTCGAGATCACCTTTTCGGACAATGGTTGCGGCATGTCGCTCGACGTGCGCCGCCGCGCCTTCGACCCGTTTTTCACCACCCGCCGCGACCAGGGCGGCACCGGGCTCGGCCTGCACATCGTCTATTCGATCGTGACCAACCGGCTGGGCGGCCGGCTCGACCTCGACTCCGAGCCGGGCGGCGGCACGCGAATCCAGATCATCCTGCCCCGGGTGGCGCCGCTGGAGCAGGCCGCAGAATAGCGTCAATCCGTGTCGGCCAGCTTGCGCAGGGTCGCCGAAAAGATCTGGCTGGCCTTGCCGACCAGCGCGGTTCCGCTCATGACGCCGCCTTTATCCGTGATGGTGCCGGAGACGCCGACGCCGACCGGGTTCGGTCCGCCGAACAGCGGATTGGCGTCGGGGCTCGAGGTATGGCGCTGGACCAGCACCTCGCCCTTGAAGCTGTCGCCCCTGGTCGTATAGCTGCCGGTGTAAAACAGATAGGCGTCGCCGCCGAGGATCTTGCCGTCCCGGAACATGACCACGCCGCTGCCTTTACCGGATCGCCCGTCCTGCAGGCTGACGTGGATCGAATACAGACCGTTTTTCATGATCAAGCCGGTTACGTCACCGTCACAGCGGAGACGGCGCTTTGTTATGCCAAAGCCGGATGCGCAGCGTCAACGCGTCAGGGTGACCGTGGATCGACGCGATCCTTCCACATCACGCCGAGACGACAGCGGATCTAGCGGCCGGAAAGTTGGCACGCGAAATGCTTCGAAATGTTTTGCACTGGCCGGTGGGTGCTGGAGCAAAAGACAGGTGAGCAACTGGATCGATTCCGGCGGCGATCGGCCGCATCCATGGACTGACGATGACCGGACGGATGAGGGCGGTTCGAGCCGCTGGAAAGCGACGCTGATCATCGGCATTGCGGTATTGTTGCTGGGGCTTGCATCCCAACTCGGCTACGCCCGCGATCGCGGCCAATTTGCCAACGCCACCCCGGAAATGAGGGCGTGGTTCAACGCCCTGAAAAGCGGGAAGGGGCCGTGCTGCTCGGACGCCGACGGTTCCGCGATCGGCGACGCCGATTGGGAAAGCGGCAACGGCCACTACCGTGTCCGCATCGACGGCGAATGGGTCAACGTGCCTGACGAAGCCGTCATCACCGAGCCGAACCGCATCGGCCGAACCATGGTTTGGCCGATCCGGGATGGCGTGGGCGGGCTCTATATCCGCTGCTTCATGCCCGGCAGCATGACCTGATTACTCCCCATCGCCGGAAGTTCGGCAAACGCGACAGACCCGCATCAGGAGATAGACCGCGAAGGCGGATGTGATCAGTGGCAGCAGGATCGTGCTGGCCGCGCTTGCACAGACGCTCACGCATATTTCTTGTCGCGCTCCAGCAATTCGATCGAGATGCCCTGCGGCCCGCGGATGAAGCAGACGCGGACGCCGGGCCGGATCGTCGTCGGCTCTCTGGTGAATTCGACGCCCTTGGCCTTGATCTCGGCGGCGACCGCGTCGATGTCCTTCACCGTCAGGCCGAAATGGTCGAGCCCTTGATAGGGCGTTACTGGCGGTTGATTGACGCCGTCTCCCGCGGTCACTGGCGCGAGGAACACGTTGGCGCCGCCGAGCTTGACGTCGATCCGGCCGGGGCCGCGGATGATCACGCCGCCGAGCACGTTCTCGAGCCAGGCCGCCATCGCCTCCGGATCGGGCGTGCGCAGATGGACGTGATCCCAGGTGACTATCGGCATTGTCGTTTCTCCCGTTGGCTTGTTGTGCGTCGCCTGACGCCATGCCCCGCCCGTCGCGGCGTGGGACAATTTTAGCGGTCGCGTTTGCCCGTGACCATCCCTTGGCCATCCCCTCCCGCCCGGCTGGGCGGAGTCACGTCCCAATATTGTCGCGTTTCGGTGGAACCATCACCAGCCTCATCGATTGGTGAGAAAGCGGCGGAACCGCGTAATCGGCAGTCGTGTTTGGAGCCGTGCGGTGTGAAGCCCGCGCGGCTTTTTTACGGTGCGGCGCAGCAAGCAGTTTCCGTTTAGCCCTCCGGTGGCATGACGATGAGCATTGAGCTTTCCCGCATCGGATCGGCCGGGCTCAACGACAACCTTTCGGGTTGGCCGGAGAAATCTCCGATCAAATATCTGAGGTTGGGATTTGTCTGGTTGGCGGCGGCGCTGATCGCCATTCTCGGGGCATGGGCGCTGCTGTCGGGCGATGCCGGCGAACCTGACGAGAGCGAACCGGTGCCCCTGGCAGCCGCCGTCGCGACCGAGCCCGCGCCTTCGGTGCCCGCGTTCAATCCGCCGACCGCGGCGGGCGAGGCGATCGCGCCGGAGGAAACCGCGCCCGTTGACGGGCTGAAGATCTCGTCACAGTACTGGCGTAGGGGCGGATTGGGGTCGATCGCACTGGTCACCTTCACCCTGCGCAACCGCAACGACTACGCGGTTACGGACATCGCGATCTCCTGCGCCTTCAGCCGCCGGGACGGGAGCCATTTGACCGACCGAACGCGGGTGATTCACGACACCGTCAATATGCGAGGCCGGAAAACCTTTGCCCGCATCCATGTCGGCTTCGTCAACGTTAACGCCAGCAAGGCCAAATGCGCGCCAGTGGCGGCCCGGCATATCTAGAGCATGATCCGGAACCCATTGAATCCCGCTCTGTCGCCAGAACCGGGGCAATCACGGATGCGGTCACTTCGTCGTTATCTCGCCAATGGGGGTCTGGGAACCAATCGCGGAATCACCAGTTAAGCGTGTGATCCGCGCGTTCGCGCGAATGGAGCGACGCTTCGAAAATGCCGGTCTTGCGTTATTTTGTGTTTGTTGGCGGTGCGTTGCTCGCGCTGCTGTTCGTCGCGGATATCTATTTTCCGAAACAGCCGGTTGTGGCGACTGCGGATTCAGGGGTCGACAAATCGACCATCAGGATCCATTCCGAACGCAAGTGGCCGGAGCGCGTTGTTTTCGACACCAATCAGCCGACCATCGTCCCCCCGGCAGCCGCGAATACCGTCGCCAGCGTCCAGGCCCCTGTCGATGTCTCGGCCAAGGCGCGGGCGCGCGACGCCTTTGCGCAGTTGCAACCGCCCGATCAGAAGCAGGCGCAGTTGACCGATCCGAAGAAGCCGGAAAAGCCGGCGCCTCGAAAACGAAAGATTGCGAAGCGCCACGCGGCGCCGCAGGTGATGCTGGTGGCGCAACAGCCGCAATTCAACCTGTTCGGCCGCAACACCTGGTGAGCGGATCCGCCTACCGTGCCTGAGTGGACGGCGATTTCCGCCAATTCTCCGCAGCCTCGCGTTCCGCCGTGCCGGTTTGATCGGCCCTTGCCTTGATCTCGCGCAAAGTGCCCCTTGCCGGGAACTCCTAGTCTGATTCTTGTTACGGTTACGTGTCGCTGTTGGGAAAGAGGCTTACGCCTGCTCTCAGGAGGTGTATGGCATGGGAAAAGTTCCGAACCTGTCGATTTCGCCGGAAAAGGCGTTCTTCATCGTCGCCAAGGCGCGTCAAACCGACAGCAAGGCCACCGAGTCGGACCTGGCTTCCGGTCTGAGCGACGACGATGTCGTGTTTGGGCTGGAGGACCACAGCAAGGAGACCGACCGCTCCGAGCTTGCGACCTTTATTCGGGGGCTGAACGTCGACGAGCAGATCGACCTCGTTGCCCTGATGTGGCTCGGCCGCGGCGACGGCGATCTCGACAATTGGCGCGACCTCCGCAGCGAGGCGTCGCGCGCCCACAACAATCGGACGGCGTCCTATTTGATCGGGACGCCGATGCTCGCGGACTATCTCGAAGAGGCGTTGTCGCAGTTCGGCAAATCCTTCGAGGATTTCGAGGAGCATCTTTGAACCGTTCTCACGACCAAGACTTACTTTCTATGGAGCTTCTCAATGGAAAAAATCAAAATCGGCACCGGTGACTGGATCGTTGTCTGCGACGGCCGCAAGGCGCTTATCCTTGAAAATCTCGGCGACCGCATGTTTCCGAATCTGCACACCAGGGAAGTGCACGAGCATCCGGACCCGCCGACCTCCGCGCAGGGAAGTTCTCCGCCCGGCAAGGTGCACCAGTCGATGGGCGCGGCACGAAGTTCGGTCGAGCAGACCGATTGGCACGATGAATCCGAACGCGCGTTCCTCAAGACGCTGGCAGCCCGGCTCAACCTTGCCGTCACGACCGGAGAAACCACGGCGCTGACCATGGTGGCCTCGCCGCGCGCACTCGGTATGATCCGGGCGGATTATTCAGATGCGGTCCGCAAGGCGATTCACAGCGAGCTGCACAAGGACCTCGTCAAGATGCCGGTCTATGAAATCGAGAAGCAGCTGTTGGCGTGAGGGCAGGGCAGGAAGTACGCTCGACGGTATGAATCCCAAGCCCGCGCGCTTCCAGGAGAAAGCGCGCGGGTGACTGGATTAGTCGTTGTCGCGATGGATAACCGTCCTGCTTTCGGTGCCGTCACCATGTTCTTTCTTGATGATGGTGGTCCGCTCGCTCGGCTCGCGCTCCCTGATCACTGTACGGTCGCGATCGCGATCGCGGTCACGATCGTAATCGCGGTGGCCCTCGCCGATGGTTACGCCGGCGCCAACCGGACCGACGCGAACGCCAACTTCATCCGCAAGGGCAGGGCCCGCAAGGGCGCCAACGGCTGCGGCGATAATCAAAATCTTCTTCATCGTGTTCTCCTTCATGGTACGGAAAACAAACGGTCGATCGTGTCGGCGGTTCCAATGGAACTTGCACAAACATGCGCCCGGAGGCAGCCAACAGAACAAGATCGTTTCTCCCGCAAAGCTGTTCGCGAGAAGTCGCCGGCTTCGCGGCTGTTGCCACGCTTGCGGAGCGGGACAGCCGGACCATCGGCACCACGATCAGCCCCCGAACAGGCCCCACAGCATGATGACGTAGTAGCCGAACACCGCGACCACGATGTTGATCGCGACTGTAACCATGACGTCCACGGGCAAAATTGGCTTGTTCTCAAATGGATCCATCGCCGGTCTCTTGGCGCTTGCGGATTGAAATGACTTCCGCAATCGCAAGACTAGCGCAACCAACCGCGGCGATAGGTTACAAACCGCACTTCGACGAAGAAATGCCGGGACTGTTGCGCCGGAGACTCAGTGGTTCCCCGGCAGAACGCTCCCGGTGATCTCCGTATGATCCTTGGCGGACACGCGCCATGCGGCCAAGCCATAGTAGCCCGTCAGCGTCAGGCTTAGCGCCAAGAGCAACGCAAGGGAAATCTGGCTCATCTCCTTGGCTCCGATACCCCACCCCAAGGATTATTTTGCGGGAGAAGAGCACTTTTTGCTGAGTCGGAAAACACCGGGGTTGTACCAACCTCGCCGTGAAACGTCTGGATAGCCATTTCTGTTTCCGCGCAACTTCGATCGCGCGCGGCGGCGCCGCGTGGTCGCCGATCATCGCCAGCGACGGATGCCGCCGTTTGAAGTTCATGCGAGCGGCTGATTGCGACCGGTTGCCAAACCATGTCTTCGACGGAAGGGACGGTCGATAGTCGAGGCCGGTGGTCCGCTCGGACGACGCGCTGGGCGGCAAGGCCGCAAATTCATGCGATGTGGCACTGCGCCTCAACCGAATTCGGGGCGCTTTCCGTTGCGCGATGATGCGCCGGTGGCTTTCTGTGAGTGGCGTTGTCTTTTTAGAGCTAAACAATCCTAAACCCATTCTGCTTATTATTTAATCAAATTTCGAAAACCGGCTAATTTTCTCGAAAAAAGAGTGGCGAGACTGACATGCAACCTAATGGAGTTGGCTCGCTGAAATTGCGAGGGCGTATTCTTGGCCTTTTTGGAATTTGCATGTCCCTCATGCTCGCCGCCGCTTTTTTCGGGTTCTGGCAATTTACGTCCAGCATTCGCGTTTTTGACCAGGACGTCGGCGCCAGCCAGACGAGTGCGGTGCAGGTCGAGGCGATCGAGATCGCCTTCAAGAAGCAAGTTCAGGAATGGAAAGATATCCTTCTCAGGGGCAAGAAGCCGGAAGCGCTCGATAAATACTGGTCGGCATTCCAGCAACGCGAAAATGACGTCCAGAACCTGACGGATCGCATGGTCCACAGCGTCGGCGATACCGAAGCAGGCCAACTGCTGTCCCAGTTCCTCTCTGCTCACAAGAGCATGGGCGAGGCCTATCGGCGCGGGCTGGAGCAATTCAAGAGCCACGGCTTCGACAGCGCGGTCGGCGACGGCGCGGTTGCCGGGATGGATCGCGGACCGACCGAGCTGCTGAACAAGGCGAAGGAGCGGTTGTTGTCGCTCGCCGAAACGCGGGCCAGGGAAGCAAGGGAGCAGGTTCGCCAAACCACCTGGATGGTTGAACTGCTTCTCGCGGTGGTAACGATCGGAAGCATTGCTGCGTTCATGGCGGCCGTGCAAAGAGGGATTTCGCTTCCGCTCACGAGGGCGGTGGCCGGTCTAAGCGAACTCGCCGGAGGCAATACCGCGATCGAGGTCGGCGGATTGGAGCGGGGAGACGAAATTGGCAGCGTGGCGAAGGCCATGCAGCTGTTGAAGGAAAGGATGATCGAAGCGGACCGGCTCCGCGCCGATCAGTCGATCGCCGAACGACGGCAGACCCAGCAACGCCAGGCGGACATGAACGGCCTCGCCGACCGGTTTGAGGCCGCCGTCGGAGAAATCGTCGAGACGGTTTCGTCGGCCTCGAGCGAACTCGAGACCTCCGCGACTACGCTGACGGCGACAGCCGCGCGCGCGCAGGATGTGACCACAGCGGTCGCAGCCGCCTCGGAAGCAGCTTCCACCAGTGTGCAGTCGGTGGCCTCGGCAACCGAGCAACTGACGTCGTCGGTCAACGAGATCAGCCGCCAGGTCCAGGATTCGGCGCGGATGGCCAATGAGGCGGTCGATCAAGCGCGCAAGACCAACGATCGCGTCAGCGAGCTATCGAAAGC
>Ga0209069_10001935_pt1 | contig 10682 bp, 10 predicted proteins | sample Str013_2_FD_187202 | JGI IMG/M metagenome (GOLD analysis project Ga0209069, IMG submission 187202) | Freshwater sediment microbial communities in response to fracking from Pennsylvania, USA - Straight Creek_MetaG_SC_2013 (SPAdes) (version 2) | ecosystem: Environmental > Aquatic > Freshwater >...
GAGTACGTGATGCCCACGATCAACCAGATCCAGATCAACGAGGCGGCCGACATCACCTTCGCCGGGGGCCTCAAGGCGATCCTGCGCCAGGACCCCGACGTCATCCTCGTCGGCGAGATCCGCGACGTCGAGACCGCCCGCATCGCCGTGCAGTCCGCGCTCACCGGCCACTTCGTGCTGTCGTCGCTCCACGCGACCGACTCGGTGTCGGCCGTGCACCGGTTCCTCGACATGGGCATCGAGTCGTTCCTCATCGCGCCGGCGCTGCTCGCGGTGGTGGGCCAGCGGCTCGTGCGCCGTATCTGCCCCGAATGCACGGTGGGGTACGACCCGGCGCCGGAAGAACTGGCGTTCTACGAGGCGCACAGCGGCGCGAAGAAGACCGAGTTCTTCCACGGCGAGGGCTGCAACTTCTGCTCGGGCACCGGGTACCAGGAGCGCATCGGCGTGTACGAGGTGCTCGAGGTCTCCGAGGGGATCCGGCAGCTGATCGTCGACACCGCGCCGGCCTCTGAGCTGCGCGAGCTCGCAATCGAGGAAGGGATGCGACCGCTGCGCCAGGAGGCGCTGCGGCTCGTCACCGAGGACGTCACCACCATCTCCGAGATCCTGAGAAGCGTCTACCCGCTCTGAAGCGGCGACGGGAACGGGAACGACCATGGCGAAGTACACCTACAGCGCTCTGTCGGAGAGCGGCGAACAACAGAAGGGCGTGATCGAGGCCGATCACCTCACCGACGCGCGCCTCGCGCTCGCCGACCGCGGGCTCTACGGGGTCGAAGTGGCGGTGAAGCCCAGCGTCTGGAAGACCGAGATCACCAAGAAGCGGGTGCCGCGCTCCGAGCTGATGAACTTCTCGCGCCAGCTCAGCGCGTTCGTACGGGCCGGCATCCCGATCATCGACGCGATCGAGACGCTGCGCGTCGAGACCTCGAACGACCAGTTCCGTGCGGTGCTCGCCGATGTGTCGGAGTCACTGCGCGCCGGCGAGCCGTTCGCGGAATCGGTTGCCACGCATCCCGAGGCGTTCCCCTCCTTCTACGTCACCATTCTCCGCTCGGCGGAGATGACCGGCCACGTCGACGAAGTGCTCGAACAGTTGGCCGACTACATCGAGCGTGACGAGAACGCGCGCCGCAAGATCAAGCAGGCGCTCACCTATCCACTCGTCGTGATCATGTTCGCGATCGTTGCCATCGTGGTGTTGGTGGCCTTCGCGCTTCCGCGCTTCCAGACGTTCTTCGCTTCACTCGACGCGAAACTGCCGCTCGTCACGCGGATCCTGATCTCGATGACGAACTTCCTCACGAACTACTGGTGGCTGCTCGCGCTCGGGTTCTTGGCCTTCTTCCTGATCACCTTCGTGTATCTGCGTACCGACCGCGGCCGCCACGCTCGGGACCGGTTCCTGATCCGGGCGCCCGTCATCGGCGAGTTGGTTCGGTACACGATCGTGGAACGCTTCTGCCGCATTCTCGGCTCCATGGTCGGTGCGGGCGTCCAGGTGCCCGACGCGATGGCAGTCGCGGCCGGCGGTACCAACAACCTGATCTACCAGGAAGCCCTGGCGGAAGCGCGCGACAAGATGATGCGCGGCGAGGGCATGTCGGAGCCCATCACCGAGACCGGGTTGTTCCCGGGCGGCGTGTGCCAGATGATCCGGGTCGGGGAGGACACCGGAACGCTCGACGACCAGCTCGACGTCGCCGCGAAGTTCTACGGCAAGGAGGTCGAGTACAAGCTCGATCGCCTCACCTCGCTGTTCGAGCCGGCGCTGCTGCTCGTCGTCGGCCTCGTGGTGGGCTTCGTGGCCATCGCCCTGGTGTCCGCGATGTACGGCATCTTCAACCAGGTCAAGGTGAAGTGACGCGGTGAGCCGCGAGGGCGACAGGGTCGACGAGGCCGGGGCGAGCCTCATTGAAGCGGTGATCGCCGTGTTCATCCTCGCGACTGCAATTGTTGCGCTCATCGGCGGCCTCGGCACTTCGCTGATCGCCAGCGACTCCCAGCGCAGGAACGTGACCGCCGACGCGGTGGTGCGGAGCTGGGCCGAGAAGCTCCAGGCCGCGACGTGGTCGTCCTGCGCGACGAAGGCGACTGCCGCGTACTCCGCGGCGACGGTCGGGGTCACCACGCCACCCAAGTACGCCGCCCCCACCATCGCTTCGATCGACTACTGGCAGGGCGACAGTCCCGCGACCTACGGCGCGTCCTGCAGCGCCGGCGCGCTGACCGACACCGCGCAGCGCATCACCCTCGTCGAGCGGTCGTCCGACGGGCGGGGCGGCGCACGCGTCCAGATCGTGAAGCGCAAGCCATGAGTGCGCGCCGGGCGAGGTTCCGCAACGACGAGTCGGGGTTCACCCTGATCGAGCTCGTGCTGGTGATGACCATCACCGCGCTCGTCATCACGCCGATCGCGTCGGCGATGTTCCTCGGCCTGCGCACCGAGGGCGACGTGCAGCAGCGCCTGAGCGAGAGCAACGGCGCCATGCAGTTCTCCAGCTACTTCGGTCCCGATGTGCAGCAGGCCCTGTTGGTCGGCGTGAACGCCGCGGAATCGGGAACCGTCTGCGGCGCAGGCGCACAGACCGTCGGCCTGTTGCTGACGCTCGTGCCCGGGCAGAGCTCGGTGTCGTACTTCGTCGACCCGACCAACAGCGCCATTCTGCGGCGGCGCACGTGCGCGAGCGGTGCGGTCACCGGTCCGCCTGCGGGTGTTCCGGTGATCCGGAACCTCTCGGTTGCGCCGACCTTTGCCTGTGCTCCCAACGCCGACTGCTCCAACGCGCAAACGGTGTCGGCGACGGTCTCACAGGCGGTCTCGGGCAAGAACCCGTACAGCACCACCGTGCAGGCCTCGAGGAGGATCTCATGACGCGCCACCTCCCGAGTTACCGACGTGGCCGCGGCGAGGAAGGCATCGCGCTCGTGTGGGCGCTGGGGTTCCTCGTGCTCGTCGGGGTCGTGGTGTTCTACGTCCTCGCGTACGTCAGCACGAGCACCCGCGCCACGAACCTGCTCGTGGGCCAGCGATCGGCGGTCTACAACGTCGACGGCGCGGTGAACAATGCGATCCGCTACGTGCAGAACGACGGCACGCTCAGCCGGGGCGCGCTGAGCGGTCAGCCCTGCAACTTCAGCAGCAGCGGCACCAACGGGATCAACAATCTCGACGCCAGCGTCAGCTGCCAGCCGATCCCCGGCAGCGGTGTGCCACTGGGCACGAGCAGCGCGCCCGGCTTCGCGATCCTCACCATGGCGCCGTACCACGGACAGGCTCCCTCGAGCGGTTGTGTGAACGTGAACAACGAGCTCGGCATCGTGCAGGTGCAGAACAGCAAGCTGCTGCAGGTCACCGGCAACGTCTACGTGAACTCCGACGTCGACTCCGACGTGTGGTCCGGCGGCTGCCCGCAGACCAGCACGGCCGAGCACATCAAGGTCACCGGCAACGTCCGCCAGGCCGAGTCCTGCCACGACGTCGACGTCGTGCAGCCGGTGCCCGCGATCACGCCGGCGTACACGATCGTGTGCGGCTCCGCGTTCCAGAACGCCGCGGTCGGCAGCTTCCCGGCCGCGGTCGACCCGGCGTCCACCGACCCGGCCTCCTGGGCGCCCAACATCAGCGCCGCGCCGCCCACGCAGGCCGTGCCTGCGTGCCCCCCGACCGGGTTCCTGGTCACCTTCCAGCCGGGGACGTACACCGACGCGACCGGCCTCACCAACCTGATGAACGGCACCACGTGTCCGGGGCGCCTGTTCTGGTTCGCGCCGGGCAACTACTACTTCAACTTCGGCAACAACGCGGGGGCCTGGACGATCAACGACGCCGCCGCGCGCGTCGTGGGCGGCGCGGCGAACGCGGTGCCCACGGGCGCAACGCCGATCGGACCGGTCACCCTGGCGGCGAGCGCGTCGCCGGCGCCGACCACGAGTGCACCCGGCTACACGAACCCGAACAACGCGCTCGTCATCGGCGAGACGCCCACGGCCCTGTCGGCGACCACGGGGACCTTCAACACCACGAACCAGGTGCGCTGGCTCACCACTGGTGGGTATGCGATCTCGCCGCAGATCCCCGGTGGTGCGAGCGCGCTGACGATCAACGCCCGCATCGTGCACAGCGAGACCTTCGGCACGCCGACGCAGGTGGCGTCGCTCCAGCTGCTCGTGCGCAACCAGGCTGACACCGCCACGTTGTGCACGCTGAACGTCCCGCCGTCGGCCACGTCGGGTACCAGCACCGACGTGAGCATCGCGCTGCCGGCGAACTGCCTCGATTCGATCGCGCTGAACAACGGGGCCTTCTCGTTGCGCTACCAGGTGACGCATGGCGCGTGCGGCGGTGGTGGCGGTCAGCCGGTGTGCGCCAACATCACGTCGACCCTCGACGGAGTGCAGCTCCTGGTGTCGTACACCGCGCCGGCCCGGGCATCGTGGGATCCCACCAACGCGTCGACGGTGACCGCGACCAGCCCGTCGGTGCCGGGTGCCTGCGTGCACGACGGCGACTACGGGTTCAACCAGAACAGTGGCGTGCAGTTCGTGTTCGGCGGCAACAGCCACGTCAATCTCAAGGCCGGGTCCTGGGAGTTGTGCGACAGCTTCAGCTCCACGCACCAGGAGATCGTGATGTACGGCGTCCGATCGTCGTCGAGCGGCACGCAGGTCGGTCCCGTCACGTGGACGCCGCAGAACTTCTCCAACGGCGCCAACCCCTTCACGAGCCCGGCGAACGGTCGCATCGTCGACGGCAGCGTCGCGACGGCGCCGCTCACCTCGGGGACGCCGACGCGCACGATGACGCTCACCCAGTTCTCCCCTTCGACGTGGCCCATTCCCGGAGCGAACCAGATCCCCACCGGGTCCACCATCAACTCAGTGGTGTTGTCGGTCACGCACAGTGAGAGCAACACGAGTCAGACCGCTCCGCCGACGGTGAACGTCACGCCGTCGGGCGCCGGCGCGTGCGGTGCGTCCGCGCTGCCCGAACACACCGGCCTGACCTCCGACACCGTCGACGTGACGACCTGCCTCAACACCCCCGACAAGCTCAACGGGGGCGCCAGCGTGCTCTTCACCGCGAGCCGCTCTTCGGGATCGCCGACCGAGTCGCTCGACGGGATGACGCTGTCGGTCACCTACACGCCGCCGGCGGTCGTCGGCTCGCTCAACGGCGAGACGGGGTGCGTCACCCAGGCGCCCTACTACAGCCCGCAGGACCACTCGCCGGCGTACAACGGCGCCTGCGCGTTGTTCTCGGTGGCGTCCAACGCGAACGGTGGGCACTCGCCGCGCGTCGCCGCGTTCTGGGGGACGGTGTACGCACCGTCGGCCGCGCTCGACGTGCCGGTCGACATCCTCACCGTGCCGGTGTTCAACCGGGGTGTGGTCGCGCGCACGCTGATGCTCGGCTACAACCTCGCGGCCAACGCCACGGTGCCGATCACCACCACGCCGATCACCGCGAACGCACCGGCGAATCGTCGGGTGATCTTCACTGCGACGGTGCCCGGCAAGACCACGAAGCTCGTTGCCGACGTCGAATTCTGCGACTCGGCATGTGATGCCACCCACGGGGCCGGCACCACGAAGATCTGGTCATGGACGGTGAGCCGGTGAACCCCGCCGCCGACACCGTCCGCGTCGTGGGGAGGGGGGTGGTCGGAAAGCAATGACCAGCTGCCACACGCTCAAGGAACCAGAACACTCGGCGCCGCTCGGCGACGACGAGATCACCAACACAACCGCAAGATCCGAAAGGGGCAAGTAGACATGTTGCAGCGATCCATTGAGAAGAAGCGATCCGGAGAGGGTGGGTTCACGCTCATCGAACTCCTGGTCGTCATCGTCATCCTCGGCATCCTGGCGGCGATCGTCGTGTTCGCGATCGGCGGTCTGAGCGGCAGCGCTCAGAAGACGTCGTGCAGCGCCGACGCCAACACGATCAAGACGGCGGAGGACGCGTACTACGCGTCACCGGATGCCAACGGCAACCCGAACGCCACGTACACCGACATGACGACGCTCGTCGGCACGGCGAAGCTCCTGAAGCAGGCTTCGACGCTGTGGACGGTCAGCAACCCGACGACGACGGCGTACACGCTGACGCCGGCGGCGAACAGCAAGTGCACGGGCACCATCACTGGTCCGTGATTCTCGGCTCGACCGAGACGATCGAGGGGCCCGGCGTCAGCCGGGCCCCTCGTCGCGTTCGGGTGAACTCCGGCGGCGTCGCCGAGAGAGGTTGTCGCCGAGAGGTTCAGGCGGGATTCGACTGGGAGAGCTGCGCGGCGCGGGTGATCTCGTCGGGATACAGGCTGACTGCGACGCCCGCCTCGTATTCGACCAGTCCGTCTCTCACGAGTTCGGCGACCGCGCTCTCGAGCGTCTGCATGCCGAACTTGTTGCCCGTGGACACGATGTTGCGCAGTTGAGTGGTCTTGCCCTCGCGAATCAGGTTGCGTACCGCGAAGGTTGCGACCAGCACTTCGAACGCGGCGACACGCCCGCCGCCGATGCGGGGAAGGAGCCGTTGCGACACGATGCCGGTGAGTGACCCGGCGAGTTGCACGCGGATCTGCGCCTGCCGCTCACCGGGGAACACGTCGATGATGCGGTCGAGCGCCTGACCGGCGTCGTTGGTGTGCAGTGTCGCGAACACCAGGTGGCCGGTTTCAGCGATGGTGAGCGCGGCCTGGATCGTCTCGGGGTCACGCATCTCGCCGATCAACACGACGTCGGGGTCTTCACGGAGCGCGGAGCGCAGGGCCCGTTCGAACGAGAGGCAGTCGATCCCGATCTCGCGCTGGTCGATCGCGGCACGCTTGCGGTTGTGCACGTACTCGATCGGGTCTTCGATCGTGATGATGTGACACGCATGGCGCTCGTTGACCGCGTCGATCATCGTGGCCAGGGTGGTGGACTTGCCCGAACCTGTCGGCCCGGTCACGAGCACGAGGCCCTGCGGGCGATCGACCCAGTCGGAGAGCACCGCCGGCAACCCCAGCTGTTCGAACGTGGGGATCTCGTAGGGGATCATGCGCAGCGCGAGTGCGGCGGCGCCCCGTTGGTGGAACGCGTTGCCCCGGAAGCGGGCGACGGTGCGCCAGTCGAACGAGAAGTCGACCTCCCGTTCTTCGAGGAAGGCTTCCCAGGTCTCGGGCCCGAGGACGGCATGGACGATGCGCTCGGTGTCGTCGGCCCCGAGGGGCGGCTGGTTGAACGGGAGCAGTTCACCGTCGACGCGCACCAGCGGGGGAGCCCCGGCGGTGAGCAGCAGGTCGGTGCCGCCCTTCTCGTGGAGCACGCCGAGGAAGGCGTCGACTGCTCCGCTGTCGATTTCTGCCATAGGGAGAAATGGTACAGACATTCGCGCTCAGAGTGAAATTTCTTCCCCAGGAAGTGACACAAACCTCACGAGCGACCACGCAGTGCGGCAGGGGTACCTTGGCCCCCGTGATCAGGACCCGCAGGACCCTTGCCGACATCCCCCGTTATGTCCCCGGCCGTTCGGCCGAGTCGGTCGCCGCCGAGCACGAACTCGCCCGGGCGATCAAACTCGCCTCGAACGAGGTGCCGTTCGGGCCGCTGCCGGCCGCGCAGGCGGCGGCGGCCGCGGCGCTGAGCGGCGCCAACCGGTATCCCGACAACGACGCCGGCGCGCTGCGTGACGCGCTCGCCGGGTTGTACGGCCTCGACGCCGCGCAGGTGTTGGTGGGGAACGGCTCCGTACAACTGTGCCAACACCTCTTCCTCACCACGGTGGAGCCCGGCGACGAAGTGGTGTTCTCCTGGCCGTCGTTCGAGGCCTACCCGATCCAGGCGCAGCAGGCCGACGCGGTGGTGCGGCGGGTGCCGCTGCGCGACCACACCTACGACCTCGACGCCATGGGTGACGCGGTGAACGAGCGCACGCGCCTCGTGTTCGTGTGCACACCGAACAACCCGACGGGCACCGTGGTGGCGCGTGACGCAGTCGACCGGTTCCTCGCCCGCGTGCCCGAGGACTGCCTCGTGGTGTTCGACGAGGCGTACCGCGAGTTCGTGACCGATCCGGGCACGCCCGACGGCCTCGACCTCGTGGCCGCGCACCCGAACGTGCTCGTGCTGCGCACCTTCTCGAAGGCGTATGGCCTCGCCGCGTTGCGCGTGGGGTACGCGATGGCGCAGCCCGAGGTGATCTCGGAGTTGCGCAAGCTGCACGTGCCGTTCGAGGTGAACGGCGTCGCGCAGGCTGCCGCGCTCGCGTCGGTCGCCGCGCAGACCGAGATGCGCGAGCGGGTCGACGGGGTGATCGCCGAACGTGAGCGGATGCACGCCGAGTGCGTGGCGCTCGGCTACCCAGTCGTCGCGTCGCAGGCGAACTTCCTCTGGTTCGACGTGCCGGCCAGCGCGGTGGAACTTGCGTTCCACGGCGAGCGCAATGGCGTGGTGACACGGTCGTTCGCCGACACCGGCGTGCGCCTCACCATCGGCGCGCCCGACGAGAACGAGGCGGCGATGGCCGTGCTCGCGTCAGCGCGGGAGCACGGGCTGCTGTAGCTCAGGTGTCGGGGTCGGTTGCGTGGCTCGCGGCGCGGGCCTCGAGCAGTTCGGCCTGGTGACGCGCCACGTGCTGCTGGAAGCCACGCTTGCGCTTCAGCTTGTCGATCTCGAACTCGACGTTGCGCATCAGCGTGACGGGGTCGTCGTTGCTGTTGCACATCGCCAGTCGCGTCGCGGCCTCGAGCACCTCGTGCATCTCGCCGCGCACCGCGACCCACGACTTCTCGAGCTCGGCGCGCGTGTCTGCATCGATGCGTCGTTCGGACGACGGCAGGTCGAACGGGATCGGCGCGGGGAGATCCGCCGGCGTCGCCGGAAGGTCGTGCCAGTGGTCAGGATCGTGCCCCACGACCGCGTCGACCTGCCGGCCGAACGCGGCATCGTCGAGCGGCGCTTCGCGTACCGCGTGTGGGCTCGACGAGACGAGCACGCCGGGTGACACGCCGAGCGCCCCCGCGACGGCCCGCATCGATGCGGTGTCGAGCACCCGCCGACCGTGCTCGGCGGCGTTGATGTCGCGACGGGCCACGCCGGATGCCTTCGAGACCTGGCCGACGGTGAAGCCGGCGAGTTCCCGCACGGCCCGGAGACGGACGCCGATGTCCTCGGCCGTGAGTTCGCTGCGCGCAATGTCCATTGGGGGCATATCGGCGCAGTGCGCGGCGGCCTTGACGGTCAGATGCCTTCGGTCACACAGGCGTTGACCAACTCGCCGATCCCCTCGATGGTGGTGCGCACCACCTGGCCGGCCTGCAGGTACACGGGTGGCCGGTGCGCGTGGCCGACCCCGCCGGGCGTGCCGGTGAGGAGCAGGTCGCCGGGGCGCAGCGTCACCACCTCGCTGGCGTAGGCCACCAGGTCGGCGGGGGAGAACACCAGCTCGCCGGTGCGGCTGTCCTGGCGCAGCACACCGTCGACCTCGCAGCGGATGGCGAGGTCGGGCGCGGCGCCGCCCGCTTCGTCGGGGGTGACCAGCCAGGGGCCCACCGGGGTGGCGTGCTCCCAGGTCTTGCCCTGCAGCCATTCGAGGGAACGGTTCTGCCAGTCTCGCATCGACACGTCATTGGCGACGGTGAAGCCGGCGATCGCGTCGGCCGCCTCCTCGGGCGTGGCGTGGCGCACGGTGCGGCCGATCACCAGCGCGAGCTCGGCCTCCCAGTCGACCTGGTCGGAGAGCGTGGGGATCACGATCGCGTCGCGGGCGCCGATCAACGCGTCGGCGAACTTCGCGAACAGCGTCGGATGGGTGGGCAGGTCGTGGCCCATCTCGAGGATGTGGTTCCGGTAGTTCAGGCCCTGACAGATGATCTTGCCGGGCTGCGTCACGACCGGCGCGAAGTCGGCGTCGGCGAGTGCGCGCTCGCGGCCCCTGGCCGTGGCCGCCGTCGCGAGCGCGTCGGGCGCCGATTCCAGGAGCGCGCCCACGTCGGCGAAGCCCACCTCCACGAGCGTCTCACCGTCGACGCGTACCGCGCGCGTCTCCCCGTGCTCCCCACCGACCCTGATCGTTGCCAACCGCATGCCGGCGATCGTGTCACACCTCGGGTCTACGCTGGTGACCGGCTCGAAGCCCGCCGTCGAAAGGCTTTCGTCAACTTTCGTGATGAATGCGAAGGGCGGGACGGCCATGGCGGTCGAAGAAGTGCGGTTGCGCCTCCGGCGGCAGTTGGAGGACCTGTTCGGAGCAGAGGAGGCGTCGATCCTCATGGACCGTCCGCCTGGCGGTTGGAACGATCTGGTCACCAATCAGACGCTCGACCTGAAGATCGATGCGTTGCGCAGTGACCTGCGCAGCGAGATGACCGCACTCCGCAGTGAGCTGCGGGGCGAGATGGCCGAGCTGCGTGGAGAGATGGTCGAGCTGCGCGGCGATGTGCGCGGTGAGATCGCGGAGCTGAACGCGTCGGTCGACCGGCGCCTGCGGGCGCAGACCTGGATCACCACCACCACGATGCTCACGGCGGTGGGGTTGGTCGCCGCGTTGTCGCGACTGTGAGGCTCAGCCTGCGAGGGCGGCGATCACATGGTCGATGGCGCGGGTGAGCACCGCGACGTCGTCGGGCTCGATCGCCGGGAACGTCGCGATGCGCAACTGGTTCCGTCCGAGCTTGCGGTAGGGCTCGGTGTCGACG
>Ga0209069_10001936_pt1 | contig 10682 bp, 8 predicted proteins | sample Str013_2_FD_187202 | JGI IMG/M metagenome (GOLD analysis project Ga0209069, IMG submission 187202) | Freshwater sediment microbial communities in response to fracking from Pennsylvania, USA - Straight Creek_MetaG_SC_2013 (SPAdes) (version 2) | ecosystem: Environmental > Aquatic > Freshwater >...
TCAAGGAACTCTCTCGCAAAACCCCGGCGAAAGAGAATGAACGCATTCTTAAAGCGGGATGGTTAACTGAAATTTACCTTCCCGCCCCCAAGTCCGGTTTAACCTAACCCGCCGACTGTGGCGAAAAAGTGCCGAGGGTCGAAATTGCGGTGCACATTGGTTAACGTAAACAGCTTCGGCGAGGGACCGAGGCTGCTGATTCAATTGATGAATTTGGTCAGTCCGCCGGTCACCGGGTGAACACGCGCCGCTGCTGCTGCCGGCGGCCCACCGGGGCTGGGGGCGTCGGGGGCCCGCCGAACAGCCGCTCGAAGAACGACGGTCCGGAGGAAAAAGTATTGTCGCTGGCGAAGCTGACGCCGGCCGGCAGCCCGTCCTTCGGGCGCGCATAATTCGGCTGGGCATGGGCGACGAGGTTTTCCAGGTCCTTGCTCCGGCCGCTCTTGAGCAGCGAGATCATGGTGGCGTCGCGGCCATAGATATCCTTGCGGATCTGCAGCTTGCCGGCTTCGTCGACGAAGGCGGTCTGATAGGTGATGTTGACCGGCAGCGGCGTCGGGAATTTGATGTCGATTTCGCTGTGGCCGTACATGCCGCGGACCTTTTCGGGCGTGTAGCGCTCATTCGGCATCACGATGTTGAGCAGGGTCGCGGCATATTGATCCGGATTCTGCACCCGCATGCAGCCGTGGCTGAAGGCGCGTTCTTCCTTGGCGAACAGATGCTTGTCAGGGGTATCGTGCTGATAGACCAGGAACTTGTTGGGGAAGTTGAAGCGGATGCGACCGAGCGCATTGGCTTCGCCCGGTGGCTGCGAGATGTGGATGCTGCCGTCGCGAGCGCGCTCCAGCTTAAGTCCCATGCGTTGCAGCACGGTCGGATCCTGCTGCAGTGCGGGCAGGTATTCGTTGTAGATAATCGACGGCGGCACGTTCCAGGTCGGATTGACCGTGATGAACTTCATCGTCTCGGTCAGCATCGGCGTCGCATGCGTTCCCGGTTTGCCGGTCACCACCCTGGTGGTCCAGGCCGGTGCGCCGCCCTGCATCACCTTTAGCGTGAAATCTGGAATGTTGAGAATGACATAGGCATTGTTGAGCGCGGACACGCCGAGTTGCCGCGGCAGCCATCGCCAGCGCTCCATGTTGACGAGGACGGTGTCGATTTGGCGGTCGCGCTTCGGGCTGTTGATGGCCTTGACGGTGCGTTCGTCGAGCAGGCCAGTGGGCTTGAGGTCGACGCCCTCCTGGAATTTGCGCACGGCCTCGGCCACCTTGGCGTCGTAATGGGTATCGTCGGGATTTTCGGTGACGCCCAGCTTGGTACGCAGCTGCGGCACGCGCGGGTCGTCCATCGCGACCGCCGGCTGCTTCTTGGTGCCCGGGGTGAACTTGAGCGCGGGTCCATCGCCGATCTGGATCATCGGTCCGTCGCCCTGGCCGCGCAGTTCCGCGAGCTTGGCTTTCAAATCGCGATAGAGCTTGTGTGGCGGGTTGTAACCGTCGAGCGCCGCGGAAGCGTCCTTGGCGGACGAGATAGTCGCCAGCACCTCGGCGGGATCGGTCGGATGCTCGGGATAAAGGATGTCCGCCGAGACTTGCGACCAATGCATCCGGCCGCTCTGGGCGTGACGCGCGTAGTCCAGCATGCCGGCGGTCAGCTTCAACTCGGCTTCAGCAAGCGAATCGGGCGAGGTGGCGGCTGCGAAATCCGGCACCGGGTAATCCGACGTGTTCAGCCCTTCCGAGGCGGCATCCTTCAGGCGCGCGATCACGCCCTTGCCGCCGTCAGTCAACTTGCCGGCCTGGGTCCATAGTGGCGCGTATTCGCGGCCCGAGTAGAACTTCTCAACCGCGGCGCGCTCCGCCTTGCGGTCGAAATAACGCAGCGATTTTCCGCCGAGCATTTCGCGCAGTTTATCGGCGACCGGCTGATCGGCCGGCGGCACGTTGCTCGCGGCCTTCACTGGCTCAGGGGCCGGGGCAATCGCCGTTGCTGCCGGGGGGGGCGCCGGCGGACTGGCAGCTGGCGCGGTGACGATCTCGGCGGGCCTGGATTCGACAGCCTTTTCGGTAGCATTCGCTTCGGTCGCTCTGGGCTCGGAAGCCTTGGTTTCTGAAGCCTTGGCTTCTGAGGCCTTGGCTTCTGAGGCCTTGGGTTCGGCCGATTTGGCCGGATCTGGTACCGAGGCGGTGGATTCCATCTTGAAATCGCTGGCGGTCGGAGGCGGAACGTTGGCTGGTTCGGGACGCGGGATTGCCGCATCGATGGCAAGCTCGGCCGCGCTCGTGCGAGATCCGTTCCCCTGAGCCAGCGCTGCCGTCGCGGACACCGTAAGGAACGTGGCCGCGACAGCCATCAGCATGCGGTCAAATCCGGCACGGTCCTTCGAACAGTCACGCATCGTCACACCCCCTTGGGCGAGACTGCCCCGGCATGGAACAGCCCTCCATTATTGATCTTCATAGCTTCGCGGAAGCGCCGGCCTCTATGATTCCAAACGTCGCTACGCCAGCACGCCGCGATTCACTGCAGACGATACATGCACCCCATCAATGCAGCCAGCGCCATGGGGACAACTCACGACAAACTGACATCAAGCCTCCGGTTTGCAGGCAGGTTGCGCGATTTTGCCACGCCTTCCGACTTTTGTCTGTCACCTGCAAGCCACGGTTCAAATGTTCCAGAAAGCCGAGTGATTCCAGACACGATCGGGTTCGCCACCGGCGCGCCACCATTATCCCTTGCCGCCTCAATCGGCATTGCTCGTGCCGCCATCGGCCGGATCGTCAGGCGCGGCTTCCTCAAGCTTGCGGTAAAGCGTGGAACGACCGATTTTGAGCCGGCGCGCGACCTCCGACATCTGCCCGCGATAATGCGAAATCGCGAAGCGGATGATTTCGTTTTCCATCTCTTCGAGCGGCCGCATCTCGCCTGCGCTGGTCAGCATCGCTAGGCTGTCCTTGGAGGGCATGGGGGCAATTGGTATCTCAATACCCGAAATCATGGCTGGTACGGTCGAAGGTCCGACGATCAGCGGTTCGCTGTGCCTAAGGCGAGTATCGGAAACGATAACGGCGGCAGTGTGTGGGAAATCCGAGAGGTCAAGCTGGTCGCTCTCGCTCATGACCACGGCGCGATAAATGACGTTTTCCAATTGTCGGATATTGCCGGGCCAGTCGAGTTGCGCCAGATGCGCCATCGCTTCGCCGCTGATGCCGCTAATGGGGCGGTTTTCCTCGGCGCTGAACCTCGCCAGGAAGTGCCGAAGCAAATGGGGGATATCTTCGCGCCGCGTTCGCAATGGCGGGATCGTCAGTGGCAGCACATGCAGGCGATAGAACAGGTCCTCACGGAATTGCCCGCCCTTCACGAGGTCGAGCAGTTTGCGGTTGGTCGCAGAGACGATGCGGACATCGACCTTCACCGGCTTGCGCCCGCCGACGGCTTCCACCGTGCCTTCCTGAAGCGCGCGCAGCAGCTTTACCTGGGCTGACAACGGCAGTTCGCCGATTTCGTCGAGAAACAGCGTGCCGCCGGAGGCCTCGACGAACTTGCCCGGGTGGCGCTCGGTGGCGCCCGTAAAGGCGCCCTTCTCATGGCCGAACAGGATCGACTCCACGAGATTGTCCGGAATCGCGCCGCAATTCACGGCCACGAACGGCTTCGACTTTCGCTCGCTGCTGCCATGGATAGCGCGAGCGAACAATTCCTTGCCGACACCGGATTCACCCTCGATCAGTACCGGGATGGTCGAGGCGGCGGCCTTTTGCGCTGTCCGCAGCACGCCCGCCATGGTTTCGCTGCGGGTGATGATATCGGCAAAGGTGAGCCGGCCTTCGCGGCTGTGACGGATGCGCTGCAACTCGCCCTTCAGCGCGGACGTGTTGAGCGCATTGCGCAGTGACACCTGAAGCCGTTCGAAGCCGACCGGTTTGACGACGAAATCCTGAGCACCGGCACGCATGGCCGAAACGACGTTATCGATGCCGCCATGGGCGGTCTGCACGATGACGGGGATGTTCAGGCCGGCTTCACGGATTTTGCCGAGCACGCCGAGGCCGTCGAGCCCTGGCATCACCAGGTCGAGCATCACGGCATCGATCGGCTGCGCATCCGGTGCGGTCAGCAGGGCGATGGCGGCGTCGCCGCTGTCGACCACGAGCGGCTCGTAGCCGCATTTCTGCACCATGTTTTCAACCAGACGACGCTGTACCGCGTCATCGTCCGCAATCAAAATAGTGGCAGCCATGGTTTTCCCCGCACGTTACGACTATCTGTCTCGAATCGGGGCACTGTCGCCGATGCCGATTAACGCCCTCTTAAACGTTGCCATCCGTCGCCTTCGTCTTTCCGGCTGAACACAGGTTTCGAACAAGATGTCCTCGCGCTCCCAGTCCGCTGTCCGAAAATCGGCTGCTCAAAAGCCAAAGCCGCCGAAATCCGCCGCCAAGTCCCGGCCCGCTGGCAAGGCCGGCAAGCTGCCGGAATGGAACCTGGCCGATCTCTATTCCGGCATCGACGCGTCAGAAATCGTGCTCGATCTGCAAAAAATGGATTCGGATTGCGTCGTGTTTGAGACCGACTACAAAGGCAGGCTCGCGGAACGAACGGCGCAGGAGGACGGCGGCCGTTGGCTTGCCGAAGCGGTCAGGCGCTACGAGGCAATTGACGATCTTGCGGGTCGCCTCGGATCCTATGCCGGCTTGATTCATGCCGGTGACAGCGTCGATCCCGCGATCTCGAAATTCTACGGCGATGTTTCCGAGCGGCTGACGGCGGCCTCGACGCATCTGTTGTTTTTCGCGCTCGAACTCAACCGCGTCGACGATGCCTTGATCGAACGCGCGCTGCAGACGCCGGAACTCGGGCATTACCGCCCATGGATCGAGGATTTGCGCAAAGACAGGCCGTATCAACTCGAAGATCGCGTCGAGCAGTTGTTCCACGAAAAATCCCAGAGCGGCTATGCCGCCTGGAACCGGCTGTTCGACCAGACCATCTCGGGCCTGCGCTTCAAGGTTGCCGGCCGCGATCTCGCGATCGAGCCGACGCTCAACCTGCTGCAGGACCGGGCTGGCGAAAAGCGCAAGGCAGCGGCGCAAGCGCTGGCGAAAACCTTCAAGGACAACGAGCGGATTTTTGCGCTGATCACCAACACGCTTGCCAAAGACAAGGAGATTTCCGATCGCTGGCGCGGGTTTGCAGATGTCGCGGATTCCCGCCATCTGAACAACCGCGTCGAGCGTGAGGTAGTAGATGCGCTGGTCGGGTCGGTTCGATCGGCCTATCCGAAGCTGTCGCATCGCTATTACCGGCTCAAGGCAGGCTGGTTCAAAAAGAAGAAGCTCGCGCATTGGGATCGCAATGCGCCGCTGCCATTCGCGGCGTCCGGCATGATCGCGTGGCCCGAGGCGCGGCACATGGTGCTGTCGGCCTATCGTGGATTCTCGGCCGAAATGGCTGATATCGCCGAGCGGTTTTTCACCGATCGGTGGATCGATGCGCCGGTGCGGCCGGGCAAGGCGCCGGGCGCGTTCTCGCATCCCACGACACCATCGGCGCATCCCTATGTGCTGATGAATTACCAGGGCAAGCCGCGCGACGTGATGACGCTGGCGCATGAACTCGGTCACGGCGTGCATCAGGTGCTGGCCGCGAAGAACGGCGCACTGATGGCGCCGACGCCGCTGACGCTGGCGGAGACCGCGAGCGTGTTCGGCGAAATGCTGACCTTCAAGCGGCTACTGGCGCAGACCAGGAATGCCAGACAGCGTCAGGCGCTGCTTGCCGGCAAGGTCGAGGACATGATCAACACCGTGGTGCGGCAGATCGCCTTCTATTCGTTCGAGCGCGCGGTTCACAACGAGCGCAAGAACGGCGAACTGACCGCCCTGCGCCTCGGCGAAATCTGGCTCAGCGTGCAGAACGAAAGCCTTGGTCCTGCGATCGACATCCGTCCGGGCTATGAGAATTTCTGGATGTATATCCCGCACTTCATCCATTCGCCGTTCTATGTCTACGCCTATGCGTTCGGCGATTGTCTGGTGAACTCGTTGTACGCGGTCTACGAGAACGCCTCCGAGGGTTTCGCCGAGCGCTATCTGGCCATGCTCGCCGCGGGCGGTACCAAGCACTATTCCGAGTTGCTCAAGCCCTTCGGGCTCGACGCCAGGGATGCCAAATTCTGGGACGGCGGGCTGTCGGTCATTTCAAGCATGATCGACGAATTGGAGGGGATGGGCTGAGCGGGGGTGGGCGACAGCGTTGCCCTCCCAGCCGCTTTGCGGTAATTCCACGCTAGATTTACATTTTTGACGGGGATATCGATGGCAGACCATAATGAAGTGGCCTACACGACCGCTGACGGTAACGACTATCCGGCCCATGAGCAGACCTATGAGGCTTTCATCATGCTGGTGAAATACGGCACCGCCGCCGTCGTTGTGATCGTCGCCCTGTTGGGTTTATTCCTGACCTGATTCGCTATCGACGGCGCCATCGATGCCGGTGGCGATCGGAAAATTTGTATCCGGTCGCAAAACCGGTATCCAGCCAGGCGGAAATAACGCTAGTTTGCTTGTGCGCGCGTCACCCGCGCCGCCGGGAGGCCCCATGAAGATTGCCGTTGCCAAGGAAATCGATCCATCTGAGCCGCGGGTTGCCGCTTCTCCCGACACCATCAAGAAATTCAAGGCGTTGGGCGTCGATGTGGCGGTCGAGCCCGGCGCCGGCATCAAGTCCGGCCTGCCCGATTCGGAATTCACCGCGGTCGGGGCCACCGTCAGCGCCAATGCGACCAAGGATGCCGACATCATCATCAAGGTGAAGCGGCCCGAAGCCAGCGAACTTGCCGGCTACAAGCGCGGCACGCTGGTGGTCGCCATCATGGATCCCTACGGCAACGACGCCGCGCTGAAGGCGATGGCGGACGCCGGCATCGCCGCGTTCGCTATGGAGTTGATGCCGCGTATCACCCGCGCACAGGTAATGGACGTGCTGTCGAGCCAGGCCAACCTCGCAGGTTATCGCGCGGTGATCGAAGCTGCCGAATCGTTCGGCCGCGCGTTTCCGATGATGATGACGGCGGCGGGCACGATTCCCGCAGCCAAGGTCTTCGTGATGGGCGTCGGCGTGGCCGGCCTTCAGGCAATCGCGACCGCGCGGCGGCTCGGGGCCGTCGTTACCGCGACCGACGTGCGGCCCGCCACCAAGGAGCAGGTCGAAAGCCTGGGGGCCAAATTCCTTGCGGTCGAGGATGAGGAATTCAAGAACGCCCAGACCGCCGGCGGCTACGCCAAGGAAATGTCGAAAGAATATCAAGCCAAGCAGGCGGCTCTGACCGCCGAGCACATCAAGAAACAGGACATCATCATCACCACGGCGCTGATCCCCGGCCGCCCCGCACCGCGCCTCGTCACATCCGAAATGGTCAAGTCGATGAAGCCGGGTTCGGTGCTGATCGACCTGGCGATCGAGCGGGGCGGCAATGTCGAGGGCGCCAGGCCCGGTGAAATCGTCGACGCCGACGGCGTCAAGATCGTGGGCTACACCAATGTCGCCGGCCGTGTGGCGGCGTCGGCATCGGGTCTCTATGCGCGCAACCTGTTTTCGTTCATCGAAACCATGATCGACAAGCCGAACAAGGCATTGGCGGTCAACTGGGACGACGAACTGGTGAAGGCGACCGCGCTGACCCGCGACGGCGCCGTCATCCACCCGAACTTCCAGCCCAAATCTTCCTGATTGAGGGGCATAAGGAGAGAAGCCATGGAGCACATCGCGCAGGCCGTCGATCCCTTTGTCTTCCGGCTGTCGATCTTCGTTCTCGCCGTCTTCGTCGGCTATTTCGTGGTGTGGTCGGTGACCCCCGCGCTGCATACGCCCTTGATGTCGGTGACCAACGCGATCTCCTCGGTAATCGTGGTCGGCGCATTGCTCGCGGTTGGCGTCGCCATGGTCGGCAGTGGCGGCGTCTGGGCGCGCGGCTTCGGCTTCGTCGCGCTGGTGTTTGCCAGTGTGAATATCTTCGGCGGCTTCCTCGTCACCCAGCGCATGCTGGCGATGTACAAGAAGAAGGCCAAGTGAGTGGCGTGCACCTCGCGGTGACAAAGGCAAATGGGGACCTGAGATGAACGCCAATCTGGCTGCTGTACTTTATCTCGTGGCGGGTGTGCTGTTCATCATGTCGCTGCGTGGCCTGTCGAGTCCGGCGTCATCGCGCCAGGGCAACTTCTTCGGCATGATCGGCATGGGGATTGCGGTGGCGACCACGCTGGCGGCGCATCCGCCGGCCGACGGCGTCGGCTGGGTCCTGGTGATCCTCGGCGTTGGTATCGGCGGCGGCATCGGCGCGGTGATTGCCCGCCGAGTGCCGATGACATCGATGCCGGAACTGGTCGCGGCGTTTCACTCGCTGGTCGGCATGGCTGCGGTGCTGGTAGCGGCGGGCGCGTTCTACGCGCCCGAGGCCTTCGACATCGGTACGCCCGGCAACATCCATCCGCAGAGCCTGGTGGAAATGTCGCTCGGCGTCGCCATCGGCGCGCTCACCTTTACCGGCTCGGTGATCGCGTTCCTGAAACTGTCGGGCCGCATGAGCGGTGCGCCGATCATACTGCCGGCGCGTCACATCATCAACATCGCGCTCGGGTTGGCGCTGATATTCTTCATCGTCGGCCTCGTGATTTCCGGCAGCGCGCTCGACTTCTGGCTGATTACCATCATCGCGCTGGCGCTCGGCGCGCTGCTGATCATCCCGATCGGCGGCGCCGACATGCCGGTCGTGATCTCGATGCTCAACTCGTATTCCGGTTGGGCCGCCGCCGGCATCGGCTTCACCCTCGGCAATTCCGCGCTGATCATCACCGGTGCGCTGGTCGGTTCCTCCGGCGCGATCCTGTCCTACATCATGTGCCACGCGATGAACCGCTCCTTCATCTCGGTCATTCTCGGGGGCTTTGGCGGCGAGACCGCGGCAGCCGGCGGCGGCACCGGCGAAGTGCGCCCGGTCAAGCTCGGCTCGGCCGACGATGCCGCCTTCATCATGAAGAACGCGCAGAAGGTCATCATCGTGCCGGGCTACGGCATGGCGGTGGCGCAGGCCCAGCATGCGCTGCGCGAAATGGCTGACCAGCTGAAGAAGGAAGGCGTCGAGGTGAAGTACGCCATCCACCCGGTCGCGGGCCGCATGCCCGGCCATATGAACGTGCTGCTGGCCGAAGCCAACGTGCCCTATGACGAGGTGTTTGAACTCGAGGACATCAACTCCGAATTCGCCCAGGCCGACGTCGCCTTCGTGATCGGCGCCAACGACGTCACCAATCCGGCAGCCGAGGAAGACAAGACCTCGCCGATCTACGGCATGCCAGTGCTGCAGGTCTGGAAGGCCGGCACCGTAATGTTCATCAAGCGTTCGCTCGCCTCGGGCTATGCCGGCATCGACAACCCCCTGTTCTATCGCGACAACACCATGATGCTGCTCGGCGACGCCAAGAAGATGACCGAGAACATCGTCAAGGGAATGTAAAGCCGTCGCCATCCCCGAGGCCGAAGCCATGAGCGCGCACGGCCCGATGCCGAGATCGTCGTGGGTGTTTCCGGCGCTCGCCGTGTTGCTGTTTGCCGTGGTCACCGCGCTCGGCTATGTCTTCAGCCCCTCATTGGCAGGGCTGATCTTTGCGGTCCTCCTGCTGGTTGTCCTGTTCGGCACGGTATTTGCGGCTGTGCATCACGCCGAGGTCATTGCCGAGCGGATCGGCGAACCTTATGGCACGCTGTTGCTGACGCTTGCGGTCACCGTCATCGAGGTCGCGCTGATCGCGACCATCATGCTCGGCGACACGCCGGTGCCCACCTTGGCGCGTGACACCGTGTTCGCCGTGGTGATGATCGTGTGCAACGGCCTGGTCGGCCTCTGCATCTTCATCGGGGGACTTCGCTACCGCGAGCAGGACTTCCAGGTTTCCGGCGCCAATCTGTATCTCAGCGTGCTGTTCGTTTTCGCGACCATCACCCTGATTATGCCCAACTACACGCTGACGACACCGGGGCCGGTCTATTCGGCGGCGCAGCTCGGCTTTGTCAGCGTGGTCACCCTCATGCTGTACGGCGTGTTTCTCTACACGCAGACCGTCCGGCATCGCGACTATTTCATCAGCGGCGGCGTTGGCGCTTCGGATGATGCAACGCAACTGTCGAACCGGATGCTGGCTCTCACCATCGTGCTGCTGCTGGTGTCGCTATTGGCTGTGGTGCTGCTCGCCAAGAAGTTTTCGCTGGTGGTCGATGCGTTTACGCTCGGGATCGGAGCACCCCCGGCCTTCGCAGGCGTGCTGGTCGCGCTGTTGATCTTGCTGCCCGAGAGCGTCGCGGCGATCGGGGCGGCACGCAAGAACGACCTGCAGAAAAGTATCAACCTGGCGCTCGGGTCTTCGCTCGCAACCATCGGGTTGACGATCCCCGCGGTCGCGGTGGCTGCCTATGCGCTCGACAAGCAGCTGGTGCTTGGACTCAACAATCAGGAGACGGTGCTGCTGCTGTTGACGTTCTTCCTGAGCCTGCTCACCTTTGGAACCGGCCGCACCAATATCCTGTTCGGCCTGGTGCACATGGTGGTGTTCGCCGTCTTCGTGTTCATGGTATTCGTGCCGTAGTTTCGTTGGAGTGGTTTGAGATGCTGA
>Ga0209069_10001937_pt1 | contig 10678 bp, 11 predicted proteins | sample Str013_2_FD_187202 | JGI IMG/M metagenome (GOLD analysis project Ga0209069, IMG submission 187202) | Freshwater sediment microbial communities in response to fracking from Pennsylvania, USA - Straight Creek_MetaG_SC_2013 (SPAdes) (version 2) | ecosystem: Environmental > Aquatic > Freshwater >...
CGCCTAGCGCATGCATCAGCACGACCGGCACACCAGCCTCGGCCGCCACCTCAACCATGGTCGGATCATAACTTATCGCGGTAATATCATTGATGATGTGCGCGCCCGCCGCCAGCGCCTGTCGGGCCACTTCGGCCTTGCGTGTGTCGATCGAGATCAGCGCCTCGGTGCGTGCGCTGAGCGCCTCGATCACCGGCAGCACGCGTGCCAGTTCCTCGGCCAGCGGAATGGCTTCGGAGCCCGGCCTGGTCGATTCCCCGCCGATATCCAGAATCGCCGCGCCCTCCTCGGCCAACCGCAGCGCATGCTCGATGGCCTGGGCGCTGGAGAAAAACTGTCCGCCATCGGAAAAACTGTCCGGCGTGACGTTCACGATGCCCATCAGCTGCGGCCGGTCAACACGCAATCCCGCAATGCGCCGGCGCGGGCTGGTGAGGTGGCCCAGGATGGTATGCATCGGCAGCAAGGCCGGGTTCACGTCCGAATCCCATAGGTCGCTGAGCGGACGCAACCGGCGCCGCACTGCGGGGCCGTTGCGCGTAATCAGCTCGATGGCGGTGAAATCGAACGGCCCATCGCCGCACAGCGGCAGCGTCCCGGGATAGCCGCCCTCATCGGGCGCGATACTGCGCGTCGCCGGACCGGCCGGAATCAGCCCGCAGGGGCGCAGATAGCTGCGTTGCGTTGGGGACGAGTGATCCATGTCTCTCACCACGCCAACTCGGCCTGCGCCGCCACCGGGTGATCGGTGCGGTCGGCAAACAGTTTGGCCAGCGCTGCGGCGTTGAGCGTGGCCCCTGCCTCAAGATGTATGCTGGAAGCGATGTACAAACGGTCGATGCCGTAGCGTTGCGCGCCCAGAATATCGGTATTCAGTCCATCGCCAATGGCCAGCATTTCGGATTTGGCAATGGCGCGGCCCCGGATCGCCTCGGCGCGCGCCAGCGCGGCGGCGTAGATCGGCGCATGGGGCTTGCCGGCATACGCGACGGCGCCGCCCAGCGCCTCGTAGGCCTGGCCCAGCGCGCCGGCGCAATAACACATATCGGCGCCGCGCATCACTACCAGATCGGGATTAGCGCAGATCATCGGCAGGTCGCGCGCGCGGAGAGCGGCGAGCTGAACGGCGTAAGCGGCCGGCGTCTCGTGGGTATCGTCGACCAGCCCGGAGCACACCACGGCTTCGGCCTCGGCGTCAGCAACCAAGCGGGCGTGCAGCCCGGCAAACAGGCAGCGGTCCTTCTCTGGACCGATGTGGACCAGACCCTTGCCAGCATATTCTTCGATCAGTCCGCGCGTGACGTCGCCCGAGGTGACGATAGCGTCATAGGCGCTGGCGCCGATGCCCAGCCGTGCGATCTGATGCGCGACATCGTCATGGGGCCGTGGCGCGTTGGTGATCAGCACCACCAACCCGCCGTGCTGGCGGAACGCCGTCAGCGCGGCCACCGCCGGGGCGAACGAAACGATGCCGTCATGCAGCACGCCCCAGATGTCGCACAGCCAGATCGAGTAGCGCGCCGCAAGGCTGCTGGCGCCGGCAAGTATAGGAATGTCCGAAGGTAATTTGGTCATGGGTGACGCCAACCGGATGCAAGGGGCCAACGCCCCAGGCCACCCGGTTAGCAGAGCCGCAAGCGCTAGGCTACCCGCACGATCTCGCCAGCCTTGACCACATCCGAGCGCAGCGGCTTGGCCTCGGAGAACAGCGCGCCTTGCCCGAGCACCAAGCCGAATTCCTGGCCCAGCCGGGCATGGTCTTCGTTCGAAATGCCGGTCAGGATCGTTTCCACCGCGCCGCGGCGCAGATCGCCCACCGCTGCAGGGTTGCCCTCCGCCGCCAGCAAGGCCGCAGATATGCGCACAAAGCCGATGCGGCGTACAGTCAGTTCCTCGACTTCCAGCCCCAGCGTATCGGCATTGCCCAGGGCAAAGCGGAAGCCCGCTCGCGCCAGCAGGTCCATGTTCTCGCGCTCGGCCCCGTCGCCCTGCTCGATTTCCGCCTGATCGATCTCAAAAATCATCAAATCGGTGAGCAGGGGATCGGGCTTCATGTCGGCGAGCAGGCGCTGCAGGAAGGCCCGGTCGCGGATTGCGGCGGGCGACAACCGGACAATCATGGCGCGCGCGCGCCCCTTTTCCGAGAGTTTGCGTTGGATGGCGCAGCAGCGCAGAATGGCAGCGCGCTCGATCGCCTGCGCCAGTCCCATGGTCGCAGCCGTTGGCATGTAGTCTGGCGCGGCCAGCAGTTTGCCCTTGGCCTCGACAATCTTTGGGAACACCTCGTAGAGGCGCGCCTTGCGATCGGAAAAGGCCACGATCGGCTGCAGATGGATCTCGATCTCACCCTCGGCAGCTTTGCGGATGGCGGCGGACAGCGGCGCCTCCAGTACCGAGGCCGGCACCAGCGGCGGCGCAGGTAGCCGAGGTGTCGGGGCGTGGACCCGGAGGCTCAGCGGCGCCGCAGGCTCTATCGCGTGCGCGGGCTCTTGGCCGAGTGAACCGCGATCCAACTCCTCGGCATACTGGCGCACCAGGGCATCAACAGCGCCCGGCTCGGCCCAACCACTCGATTCATCGACCAAGGGCTCGAACGACGTCTGGGCTGGGTGGGTTGGCGCGTTCAACGCTGCGCGACGGGCTGCCGCGGGCTCGGCGTCGCGTAGCGCTGCCGCCACCAGCGACAACTGGCCAGCATGATGATCGCTGGCGCGGTCCAGGTCTGCAGTCTCTCTCGAAGGGGACAATGTAGGCTCGCGGCGACCCTGCAGGCGCTCGGCGCGAACCGTGACCGGCAAGTCGTGACGGGCATGAGCTGCCGCTGGCGCGCTGCTCTCGCTATCCGTTATCGTCCCGTCGACTGCCAGCTCCAGGGTGCGAATGCGCATCAGCTGAGCGTGCATGATGGCCGCCATAACGAAGGCGACGGCCGCAGCACCAGCGGCTGGTACCATGCCGAAATTAGCCTGCAGGAAGAGCCCAGAGCCCAGCGCGATGGCGGCCGCGGCCATGGCCAGCAGCACCAGCACGTCGGCGGTCGCCAGGGAGCCAGCCGATCGCGCTCGGACGGCCGGTATCGCCTTCGGCAATACCGCCTGGTTCTGGACTTGTCTGGACTTGCTCATGACGGTTCCTGCACGCTGTTTGCCTCACCAACGCAGAACGAATCACTCGCGGTCCAGCATTCCACAACAGCAGGTTCGCGCCACTGGCGGCGGCGGAACTATCCTCAGCTTTTCGATCCGGCGCCTGGAATTGCTGCCGCTATAGTGCCTAGTGTGCCACAGTGCTATGTCTGGGAGGGAAATTGCCGGCCGCCGCAATCTCGCCGCCGCGCGCCGTAAAGCTTGCTTAACCGATTCGGCCAGAGTGTCGGGGCTCACCACGGCCCCCTTAGCGTATGGTAACAGACCGATGTCGCCCCGTAAGATCACTGCCGGTTCCTTCCTCCAGTCCCCCACCCATCCCGAGTTGGAGGGTCAGCGGGTGTTCCTCGCTGGCATCTCGGACGGCACCGGCGAAGCCATCGCGCGCGTGTTCGCCCAACAGGGCACGCGACTGGTTTTGCATAGCCGCCAGGAGGCTGCACGCGCTACCGCCCTGGCCGATGGCGTCGCACCGATCGCGGCTGGATTGCGCTTCTTTTCCGGCGATATCGCCAGCGATCAGGCGGCCTGCGAGCGCCTGAGCCGGGCTGGCTTGGGCGCCTATGGCGGGGTCGACCTGCTGATCAATTTCGTGACCTTGCCGAGGGCTGAGGCCGACGCCGGACGCGACGCCGACGACATCGAGCAGCGCGTGGCCGATGCCTTGCGCCCAGCCCTGGTGCTCGGTCGTTCGGTGGCCGACCACGCCCGCAATTCCGGCCAGCCGGCGACTGTCATACACGTCAGCCTGGCCCGCTCGGGGCGAGCGGCGGCGTTCGCCAGCTACGCCATGCTGAAGGCTGGCCTGGAGGCGATGGCGCAGGACCAGGCTCGGCGCTGGTTCAGCCATGACGTCTGCGTCTATGCGTTCGTGCCGGGGCTGCCAGATGAGTCGTATGCAGACGACGAACTTGCCAATGTGGTGCCGGCGCGCTCGAATTTCGATGCCTCGCTGGGGGCGATCCTGCTGAACGCGGCCAGTGGGCGCTCGCGCTGGCTGAACGGCGTGACCGTGGCGGTGCCGGAGTAAATTGGGCTACGGATAGAGCCGTTGCTTGCTCCAGGCCGCAGCCACGGCGTCGCGCTTGAACAGCACGCGATCGTGCAGCCGGAATGGGCGGTCGTGCCAGAATTCGATTTCCAGAGGCGTGACGCGAAAGCCGGACCAGTGAGGTGGGCGCGGGACCTCGCCAGGGTAGGTCGCTTCCAGCGTTTTCACCGCATTTTCCAAGGCGGCCCGGCTTGCCAAAGGACTCGACTGTGTGCTCGCCCAGGCGCCGATCTGGCTGCCGTGCGGACGCGTCGCATAGTAGGCGTCGGCCTCGGCGGCGCTGACCTCACGCACCGTCCCGCGCACTCGCACCTGGCGGCGCAGACTTTTCCAATGAAACAGCAGAGCGGCCTTGGGCGCGGCCAACAGTTCTCGGCCTTTGGCGCTCTGGTAATTGGTGTAGAAGACGAAGCCGCCGCCCGAGACGTCTTTCAACAGCACCATGCGCAGATTGGGCAGGCCGTCGGCGTCGGCGGTGGCCAGCGCCAAGGCGTTGGGATCGTTAATCTCGTGGCTCTGAGCGGTGGCGAACCAATCGGCGAACAATGCCATAGGATCGTCTGCCGCAAAAAAGTCGCCCGCTGCTGGAGCGTTGTCGGAAGGATCCTTGGGGTCGGCCATGGGTCACCTGTTGAGCGGGACGCAGCTTACGCCTTTACCTGCTCTTAACCCAACAGCGTCAGCATCACCACGGTTGTCAGAGGCTGTGTCGTTGCGTTCGGGTTTCCTCATGCGTATGTCGTCGTGGATTGCGGCCGTGGCTCTTGGCGCCGCCGTCGCCGTGTTCTGGCAACCCGCCGCCAATGCGGGTGAGGCCGGCAGCTGGCAGGCCGACGTGATCGCCGCCCCGGTCGAACCGCTCAGCGCCAAACTCACCCCCGACGATCCGGTCGCGCTGCTGGAAGCCATGCGCTATGCGCTCGACGAAGTGGCCGATGGCGCGACCTATGTCTGGCGACGTGTTGATGCGCCACTGCAAGGCGCGGTCCGCCCGGTCGCCAGTTTCCTTGACGACAGCGGGGCTGTCTGCCGCCGGATTTCGGTAACGCTTACCTTCGAGGGCGCGTCGCGCTGGACCGACGCGGTAGCCTGCCGCGAAAAGAGTGGGCGTTGGGTCATCAGCGGCTGATGCCAACGAGCAACGTGCCATCAGTTGTTCTGAAAGAGGTAGACCACACTGCTGACCACGACGACAAGCGACGAGTAGAGAAAGCCGAATGCGGTGCCGGTAAGAACTGTGTGGAACAGCGAATCTTTGGTCCAGCCGGAATAGAGCAGCGACGCCTTGGTTGGTTCGAGCGCCGGGGTATCCTCAGGAAACGCGAGATAGGGTTCGCGAAGCTTTTCGAGACGCCACCGTTCATGACTGCAGTCATCGCCGGCTTGTTGCAGGACGCGCGGCAGGGCGCCGGCTTTGCGCGCGGCGAGGTTTGCCGAAAATTGCCTGAGTTCGTTTTCGAAATTGACCAGACTGAGGCTGACGCCGCGCTCCTGACAAAAGTGATCGAAGCGCCAGAATGGGTCGGACCGGTCATGGCCGTGCTGGTAGCGCAGGCGCAGAAGATCGATGGTGAGCGGCGGCTCAACAGGATCGCGGCGTCGCAGCACGCGCGCAGTCCACACCCTGCCCATCGCAAGCACCAAGGCGACGCCGAAGACGCGGCCGATTGCCGATTGGCCACCAGCGATGGCGCCCGCAGCGCCAGACGACAGGGTCAGGGTTGCGCCGGAGACCGCACAGGCGAAAAGGCCTATGACGGCACCCGAAACAATGCCGCCAATGACAATGATCAGCACAAGCAGTCCGGTCAACACCCAACCGCTCGGCTCTGGGCCACCGCCGCCGCCGAGCGCCAGCCCGATGGGCGTGAGCCCGCCGACCCATGGCATTGGTTCGAGCGGATGCACAGGCCACGGCGCAAAGCCGATCAGGGTCAACAACAGGCCGACAAGGACGCTGATAGCGACATGAATAAGAACGAAGGCCACGCCAATGTCCCAGGCCTGCACAGCCGTTCGATCGCCGATGGCCTCAACAAGTTCTTCGACCAGCCGACCCTGGTACCGCGAGTATCGTAGACTGCCGATGACGAGGCCTCCGATCAGTCCGCACAGCACGTTGATCGCGAATTGTTCCAAGGACAATTGCGACCAGACATCTTCTCCGGTGACCAGGGCGGCGAAGACCTGGAACGCAGCCGAAACCGACGCGAAGCCGGAATTGATGAAAACGATCGCCAGGCCGCCGGCGACGACAAACATCACCAGCGCAACCGCCGACTCGGCTGGCGTTGTTTTGGTCGCGGCCGACGCGGATGCAATATGAACCGGGCGTTGCTTGATAACTGACACAGCGTCCCTCCCTTGACCGTCACACGACTAGATTGTCGAGTCACAACGGACTTTATTTATGGGAGTCAATAGTCCGTGTCGTTGGTTCGCGCGGCAGCTTCGTAGCGGCAGGAGCTAAGACTTCGGCGCGCCGCTATTGCTTGCCGCCAATGCGTTTGGCAATCGCCGCGCGCACGTCTTGCGGTTGCAGCTCTACCGCCGCCGCCAGCCGCCGCAGGTCTCGCCTGACCTCGTAGAGCTGATCCATCAGCGACAATACGACGGCGAGGCTGCTCTCCTCGATCCGCAACTCATACTGCAAGTCGAAAATCAATCGCACGCGCGCCACATCGGTTGCATCGAAGCGAACCGCCTCGCCATCCGTCGACGGAAGAACCCAGCCGAGATCGACCCAACGTTGTAGCGTTTCGGCCTCAAGCCCCTCGATGGCGCCGAGCAGCTCATGTTCGCCCATCATGACGGTACCCCTTCGGTCTTGCGCGGATGATAGGGATGCCTGGCCTCCCACTCCACGACCGTCTTTACAAAGTCCTCGTCTGCTTGATCGGGGAGCACCACCTGCAGCTCGACAAGATGATCGCCCGCGCCGCTCTTTGCCGGCACGCCTCGACCTTTCAAGCGCAGGATCGTGCCTGCATTCGATCCTTTCGGGATTGTGAGTTGCACCGCGCCGGATATTGTTTCGACCGGCAGTTTGGCCCCGGCCAACGCCTCGCCAATGGTAACCGGCAAGGTCGATCTGATGCTGTTGCCGTCACGGCGAAAGGTGGCATGCGGGTTGACATGGATCTCCACCAGCGTGTCGCCAGGCGCGCCGGCACCGACCCCCGGATGCCCCTGGCCGCGCAGGCGCAGCGTCTGACCATCCTGCAAACCAGCTGGGATGCTCAAATCGATTGTCTTGCCATCGGCCATGGTGACCCGTTTTTTGGCGCCGTTGACAGCTTCGAGAAAATCGACCGACATGGTGTAGGTGATATCTGCCCCTTTGGCGGTTTTCCTGGCGCGGCGCGAACCGAACAGTTCAGCAAATAGGTCGCTGTCGTGGGCATCGGACTCAGTCCAGGGGCCATCATATTTGAACCCAGCCGCGGCGTCAGCATGCTGACGATAAAATTCGCGTTCGGGTTGCCGCCGCTGCTCGGCGCCGCTGGCATCGATCTCGCCACTGTCAAACCGCGCGCGCTTCTTGGCGTCGCCAACAATGTCATAGGCTGAGGCGATGGCCTTGAAGCGGGCCTCTGCGCCCTTGTCGCCTGGATGCAGGTCCGGATGGCTCTTCTTGGCTAACCGGAGATAGGCCTTGCGGATTTCAGCCGGGGTCGCCTCGCGACTGATGCCCAGGATCTGATAGGGATCGGCCACTTTCGTCGTCCTCCGTCATTCGCCCCGAACGACTTACACTATCCGTTCGCCAGAGGCGACGTCCTCCAAGGCCTGGCCATCCAGAATGCGAATATGGCCTTGATGGCGCGTGATGATCTTGCCGATGGTGAGCTTGGTGATAGTCCGACTGACGGTTTCCGTCGTCAACCCGAGAAAATCAGCGATATCGCAGCGCGTCATTGGCAACTCGATACGGTCTGCGGGCCGCAGGGCGCGCGCATTGCGCTCCGATAGGCCAAGAAGAAAGGTCGCCACGCGTTCGCACGCATTCAATCTGCCCACCGTCATGAGGAGATCTTGCGCCGTCGCCAACTGCTGCGAAATGGCATCGTAGAGCCGCATGCCAAGATGGGAGTCTTCGCGCGCCATGCGATGCAGGGTGATGGCAGGCAACGCGCGCACCTTGGATATGCCGCTGCATTCGGCAGAACACTGATGCCGGTTTCCCGCGCCCAGACCAACCATGTCGCCGACGACGGCAAAGCCCGTGACCTGCCGGCGTCCATTCGGCAGCAACCGGTAGAGCACGAAGGCGCCCTCAAGCACCTGATAGATGTTCGATTTTTCCTCGCCTTCCCGGAACAGCTGCTCGTGGGGCTTGAGCGTCAGAAGGGGAGCGCGCGCCAGGCGGTCGGTTATGGAATCGACCGCTTGCGCCTTGCACGACGGGACGGCCGGGAACCCATCACTGGGATCGATTGAGTGGGCGCTCGTATGAATCATCAACATCCTGCCGTCCTCCGAGTGTCCCCACCGGGGGCTAACCCATGACAACGCACAGCACCTTGGTGCGGTTCCTTGTCGCCGCGGATTCGATCTCGGAGTGTCGCCAAGCCCTGAGGTCTGACGCCCGTACAGAGGTCAAGGCCGTGCGCAGTTTCGGCGCGCCGCTTGATCCAGGTCAACGCTGTGTGACCTTTGCCGGCGTATGATCGCGGCGTAAAAACCCGGTTTGTCGCAGCCTGGTCCAACACTGGACGTTGGTTGCGCTCGGCATGCCTCGGCCTGCGGACCTAGCACACTCGAGGGGGCACTTAAAACGCGGCTTTCAGAAGAATTACAGCAAACCTAACGAGATTGGAACCCATCATGCCAACCATCGAACAAGACCGCCTCACTTTGAAACGCTCACGATTGGTTCGCGCCTTCTACCTGATTTTCTTACTGTTCGCCTTTGGTGTCGGAGAAACCGTTCTAGGTGCGCTCGCCGTGGTGCAATTCATCTGGCTATTGGCAACGGGGGAGCCAAACCGGAACTTGAGCCGGTTCGGCGCGTCGCTCGCCCGTTGGTTTGCCGATGTTGTCCGCTATCTCACCTGCGCCAGCGATGAGATGCCCTTCCCCTGGAAGGATTGGCCGGCCAGTGACTGAACCGTTCCTGGTGCGGATGGTTATGCCAGCCGCGACGTCGGCCGTTGCAGCGACCGATCTTGCCGCCGCTTTACGACGTCATCGCCCCGCACATGGTCCTCGATAATCTTGAGGCCTTGCAAGCGGGTATGAGCGACGACTTTTGGCATCGGCGGCCGCTGGCCGCAGGACAAAATTCCCGGCCACCGCGTTGTGGCGGCAACCGGGAAGCTGCAGGCGCTCAGGGGTGTTGCAGCAGCGTTACTTCACGGTGAAAGTCGTCCACATGCCGGACATGTAATGTCCTGGTACGTTGCAATAGAGCAGATAGGCACCCGGTTTCAGAGTCAGGACCAGCTTGCCAGACTTACCAGGATCGAGTTCGGAGACTTCACCGAGGTCGCCGGCCTTATCTTCGTCAACGCGGTTTTCGTTGGTATTGAACGGCAACGGTTTGGTGGCGTCGGGGATCGCCATGACGATCATTTCGTGTACGACAGCCTTGGAGTCGTTGTTGACCTCGAAGGTCACCTGGCCGGCAGGCACCGTCGCCGGATCGGCCTTCATGGCCATGGTCGCCTTGGTCATATCGCCAGCCATCGCCATGCCCAGTTTCATGTTCAGGTCGATGTCGGCGGTGGTCTCCGTCATCGAAATCTTGACCACGTATCCAGCGGCTGAAGCTGGTGCGGCGCAAGCCAACGCCGCCAGCACCACAGTTGCAGCAAGAGCGCTGTGTTTGACAAATGTCGTCATGATCCAATCCTTTGCGAGGTTCTGTCCCGGCTCACGTCCCGTGATGCCGCCGCCGACGTCCTTGCTCTCCGAAGGCTGACAGCAAGTTAGAGCCCGCGCCGCTCGCGAACATTGATCAAGGTCAAGCATTTCCGGCTTTCATTGTTGGTGCGGATCGATTTTGCGCTGCACTCCTTGGCGAGCGACCCGGGCTAATAGGGAGCCCGATTGTCTCGATTGAGATCGCACACATGGCCGCAGCGGGTTGTCGGTGCCGCCCGGCCTACCGCCAGGTCCAGAGCGCAAATCGCGGCGCCAGACTTCGCGCTGATTGCCTGATGCAGCACATCTCCTGCTTGCAGGTTGAGATTCGATTGACCGCAATAGCGAGCTGCGGTGCGGATTGACGTAGTCTTGGCCGGTAGGTTGCCGAACCTATGACGAGAACTGACCTATCGAGACAGAGCATCAGTCCTCGCCGCGGATCGCCCGCTCGACCAACTCGCTTAACTGGGCTTTGGCATCTGCCAGGCTAATGTCTGTCATTTTAGGCTGCTGACTATCTCGTTGGTCACTAATGACACCCAGTGCCATCGAGCGCTGGATCACTTGACATTGCCTTAAATATTCCGTATACACCTCATTCCCACTCGATGGT